>Ga0307515_10014314_pt1 | contig 14727 bp, 11 predicted proteins | sample 17_EM_MG_FD_194513 | JGI IMG/M metagenome (GOLD analysis project Ga0307515, IMG submission 194513) | Populus trichocarpa ectomycorrhiza microbial communities from riparian zone in the Pacific Northwest, United States - 17_EM | ecosystem: Host-associated > Plants > Roots > Unclassified | place... | reverse complement strand
TTTGGAATAAGTATCGGTTGGACCAATCAAACCAAATTAAATTTAATAAATACGATTAACCTGTGTGTTCCAAATCAAAGAATATTCACTTGTAACTTAATTTTATCAGGTTTATACGCAGGCCTGTATAACTGGGTCTTTGATTATTTTTTTTTAAAAAAAATCAGATGATATATCGTCTGATTTGTCTAGATTATGATCTTTATCATAGTTGAAAAATCAAAGCTTCAGTTTTTTTACCCAAAAACTTGTTTTCAACCTATTTTTGACCTAAAACACCTATAAAACACCGTAAAAACCCAAAGAAACACCCCCAAAAACTAAAATCAACTTGAATTCAAAAATCAACCCTAGCTCAGATCTGTTATCCACAAACTTTAAAGGTAAAAAAACATCTAACATTAACTTCATCCATCAAATGAAAAATATTTGATATAAGTATCATTCGTTTTTGTGGTCTAAATCGGTATTAATGACACTTTTCTCTCTCTACCGTCGTAATATGACGACCTCTCTCTCTTCTCTTTCAACCAGGTACTAAAAATAACAAAAATAAAATTTTGTACCAATATTGAATTGGAAAAATATTGAGATGCTGAAATTATATAATTTGTTTGATTTTTAAAGTTTAAGGATTAAAGTGCATCTTTTATGAAACTTATGGCATGCTACTCATGTTTGACGCCTTTTTCATTTCGGTCCCTCTTCTTTCAATCCTATTTTTTCATAAGAAATCAAAATCAATTGGTCTTTAATTAGGACTAAATCGTCAGGAAAAAAAGTTTGAGGACTAAATTGAAAAAAAGTAAAATTTTGCACAGCCCATTCACAATAATATGTGAGAGAATGAAAAGTCTTGCACAATGAAAAAATCATGCCTTTTAGAGTAATATTTAATATAAAAACTCTTTAAATTGGCATAAAAAGCATTTGATGATAATTTTTCTATAAATTTCTTTTTGTTCTAACAAGTAACAAATACTTCACCCCCAACTATGTTTTTTTTTTTGTTAAATAATATCATATGTTAACTTGCACACACAATTTAAATTTAACTATTCTCCATCTACACTAAATAAATGGATTTGGGAATAATAATTTAAAATGTTCCAACTTGAAAAATTATAGAATTGTCTTATTCTATATATTTAAATCATGAGAACAACGGCTAAAATAATTAAATTTCTTTTACTAGTATGGAAGATACACTTTTAAAATCATCTTAACAAAAACATGTGTTAATTAGTTTAAAAATATATATTTTTTTAAAGAAAAGCCTACTCAAGTTTATGCCCACTCTCCATTAACATATATCTTCCATTTTCAAGGTTGTTATGATTTTACTATCCATTAAAAAAAATTAAAACAATAAAAGTTCTATCAAGTTTTTGACGTATTAATTTCTACCTTATTTATTTTAAAACATAGAACAGCTAGATTTTGTATTGGTGCATCACCAAATTGAGATGCTATGCTATACCAAGTTTAATAAGACTTTTGTCGCATAATAATTAACTCTTAGGTTTAGTTTAGTGTAGTAATGTAATTATTGTTTTGTTAAATTTTAAATTTTTTTATTATGAATTAATTTTTTATATGTTTTGAATGTTTTTCACAAATGTTAAAATAAATTTTAAAAATATAAAAAATAATTTTATCATGTAATTATTAACTCTTAGGTTTAGTTTTAACGCAGCAATGTAATTATTGTTTTGTTAAATTTTAATTTTTTTATTTTAAATTAATTTTTTATATGATTTTGAATTTTTTTTAACTATGTCAAAATAAATTTTAAAAAATATAAAATTATATTTTTTTAATATATTTTTTTAAAAATAAATTTTAAAAAACAATTTTTACGAAATACTATTCTATACTAGCCAAGGTTGACAATTTAATTTCTCATCCACCTATCAAATCAATCCACATTACCACCCCTCTTCAAATGATCATTCCAGCAACTTAACCCCAATCATTTTAAGGCAAATTCAAATTAATCCCTCAACAAGACACTTTTATTCAATATAGTCCCAAAATAAAATTAAGTCCCCAATTTATAAAAATTTCTTACATTTCTCAACCTTAATTTTTTTTATGGATAGCTTACCTTTAATTGGACAAAAAAAACTTAAGTCTCGTGCATGAAAGTTGGCCTTAAGTTATCTTTAATCAACCACAAAAAAGAAAAGATATGACAAATCTTTAATAAAAAAATAAAATCTGATCAAATTGATGTCATTATATAACGTAAAATCCAAATAAAAAGATTAATGAACACATACAAAAGAGAAAAATTCTGAAAAATAAAGGATCTATTTATAATTAAGTTTAGCTTGGGAATCTATTTGAAACTATGTAACTAATTCAAGGACTAGTTTGGATGTTTCAGCAACAGTTATATAACCTCCATCTCTGACACCGAAACAAAATAAGCTACATGATGACGATCTCTAATTAAAGAAACATTTGTTCCTTCAAATACAAAATTCCCTCTCTCTCTCTCTCTGCACTTCAATTTCCATAACCATGAAAAGAGGAGGGTTTGCATGTGGATTTGGATTCAGCAGGTGCTGTTGTTTGCTCTTGATTTTGGTCTGTGTAAATGGGAGATCCGATAAGGAAGTAAGGGAGAGGTTTTATGGGAATTTGGTGAATTCATCAGCACCTGATAATGGAGAAGGAAGTATTGCTAAAATGTTTGATCGTGTTCTTGAAAAAGAGTTCTCTGACAATGATCAACCTGAAGGTAAAGAACCCTTTTTTTATTTTGCTTTAATTTTAGTTCTTTTATGTTCTCTTAAGGTTTTTAGGCTTGTTTTTGGTGGTTAATGTGAATGAAGGACTAGAAATGGTAGAGTGAAGCATATTTTTAGTAATGTAAGATGTTTATGCAAAAGGGTTTTGCTTTAAAGTGCTTTTTTAAAAAAGAAAAATTGAGAGATTTAGTAATATATTTGGTTGTGTTGAGTAAGAGAAGATAGAGTTTGATCTTAAGAGAGACCCTTTGTTGTTTTAGTTTCGTATAAGTGTTTTTTTATTTCTTTCAATTAAAGGAGCCTGTTTTTTTATAGCTATTAAAAGGTTGTTAGAGAAATGATAAGTAGTGAAAAAACTTCAGATAAAATATGGGTTTCCTTGGGTACATCCTAGGATGGTGAAGTGATGGCTTGAATATAGACCTTTTTTCTGGCCTGGTTGTTCCTGAAAAACCAAACCAGTCTCCCTTGGAAACATGGGATACAATGATGCTTAAGTAAATATGTGCACGAGGAAAGAGTAATATATAAAAAAAGAAAAGGAAAATAAAGTTGTGGGGAGTGCGTGTCTGGATTTAGCCCGTGTATGTGTTGGCTAGAAATTGTGTAGTCTGGCCTAGCTCTGGCTATGAATGCTTTGGCGTTTGTGTGGCTAGAACTTGTGTGGTATGCACCTTTGCATGGTTAACTTATGGCTTGACTTAATATGGCTTATGGTGGCTATCTCTGTGTGGCCAAGGATTGGATATGTATTTTGTTGGGTGGGTCCTGAACATTTTTCATGGAGAAGGAGATATCATTGGTGGATAAATTGGTGTGATGTCATTCGCTAGCCATGGTGGCTATATTAGTTATTGTGTCATACTATGGCTGTTGTGCTACATGGGTCAATGAAAATATTTGAGACAGACAATGTCATTGGCGCATGGTGCCTGTTGTACATGGAAAAAGTTGTGTGCATAGAAAAAATTGTATGCATGAAAAGTTTGTGTGGCTCCTGGGAACCCAAAAAAAATACATAGAAGGATGTGCTGAGGCAAGATTTAGAAGACAGGATCGGTGTTGGTGTCGGGCTAAAAATTCCAGCCGGCTGGAATTTTTTTCCTTTCAATTCGGGTATTGTCAGGAAATATGAATCTGGGTTCAGTTTCTATGACCGGTGAAAAGACTTGATCGTTACAGTAAACTGATAAAGAAACAAAGTAATGTGAAGCTTTCTTGAGGCAAGTCTGAAACTTTAGTAGTGTAATTGAATAAGCGGGTGAAGATGAGTTCAAGTCGATATTGATGAACATGTTAAATGATGTTGTTAAGAAGAGAATGTGAAGCTGAATAATAGTTTTGAAAGATTGAAGGCAAAAGGAAATTAGTTGTCAGTTAACAATGATATAAATAATACTTTTCAGTAAGCTTATAGCTGAATAAGAATGACTTAACAGGTAACTGAAAACATTTATTGTCAGTTCAAGGAATCAACTGAAATGTATAAGAAGTTAAGTTTGCAACGGGAGAAACATATAGCAAATTGAACAGTAGGTCCTTTGACAACTTCATTGAGATGATATTGATCTCAATGGTTTCGGTCTTCCCTTTGAATTTGAAGAGATTGAAGGTTTTCCACTCGAATATAGTTGCTTTACTAGTGCTATGCTATGACATGTGCTATGCTGGAGAGTTTAGTAAATCTAGCAAGTCCTGCACTTGAAAGTTGACAACTCATTATCATGTTTGTGTCTGTTTTTTTGACACTTGAAATTTGACGATTCATTATGTCTCTATGTCATTTGGTTTGACTCAAGTAAAGTGGAATGATAATTACCTGTGGCATTCTATCTTTCGGAAATTTTCTGGTTTCAATGTTGTTAGGACGATATTTAATTTGGTTCTTATTTTTACTTTACTAGGTTCTGATGGAAGCAGCTTCAACAACAGTGTAGCTGACCAGCAAGTAGGTTTATTTTTCTTTTAATTATTTGCATTTACTGGTTGTGGCTTGAGCTTTAGTTTTGCTTTGCTGAATAAGTGCCCTACAAAGCGAATTTGGAAGCTTTGGCCTTGCTTGAGTTTCTTGCAAAAAATATTAGATAAATAGTAAGGAAAAGAAAATCAGGTTGCTAGGGATCTTAGCTTATGCAAGATTCATACTCTGTTAATCTACGATGTGGCTGCAACCCCCATCTTCTATACTGAGGAGAAATTTTATCTTTTTTAGCATATAATATTTTATTTTCACCCCAAAAATATGGCAGGACCCATATCTTCTCTTTCATACGCCAGTACTATTTAACATTAATACTGTCTAGGTATTGTTATCTTCAGTTTTACCTAGTCAAGTCGATTGTCCGTTGCTACTGTTTGTTTCTTTGTGTTGTTGTTAAAAGAGGACTACTGGTTATGTTTTCACAGGCTGTTTTGGAGACTGTTGCTAAAATCACTCATGAGAAGGGCAAGAAAAACGATACACAAGTGGCTAAGTATGGAAGCGTGTAAAATATTTTCTCGTGGAAATTATTCCATTTTTTACCATATATTCTAAGATATGGTTTCCTTTCCCTCTCTTTCTGTACATAAGTGAGATTCTGATATCACATATATCTTCCTTTCCTCTTGTTGTCAGTGGATCTAGACCTTTTCAGCTTCAAGATGTATTTTCACTGGAAAATGAGGAATCTGAGGATATGGCAACCCTGATTGACAAAAAGGTGTGCTGAAATTTGGTATCCAGTCCTCTGTGTGAAATTGTTTAGACAGATTCTTGGATCCAGTTTTTGGTTTCTATGGACCTTCCTTCTAACTTGCTCATCTTGCTAATTGTAGGACAATGTATTTGTCATGTCGAACAAGAAATCCAAGTATCCAATTCTTCAAGTAGATTTGAGGTGAATGACTTTCAGATTTTGTTGGACTGTATACAAGAGCAGATACTACTCTTGAGAAATTGCTGTATGATTAGCTGCTGATTTTCTTTTTCTGTGCAGTTCTTGCATCTATAGTATTACCTGACTTAACTGCTATTATTAAGGTTCCGAGTTTTGATTTTATGTACCGTTAATTTATCATTATTTTTTCACATACCTACAGATTAATTTCTGATCTAGTGGTTGCCATAGTTTCTGCTGCCATTGGTGGAATTATCTTTTCTTGTTTGGGTCAACCGGTTAGTATCTGTATATTGTGGTTTTATTTGTCTTCAATTTCTAGTATATGTTTGCATTTACTCATCTTGTTGTTGATGCTCAGCTATATCATATGATTTATGTAAGGGTGCAATATTTAAGGTAATTTTTTATTTTGACATGTAATATGTATGGCAGGTTATTGTTGGCTATCTTCTAGCAGGTTCCATCATTGGACCAGGGGGTCTGAATTTCATCAGTGAGATGGTACAGGTATGTGATTTTTTATTTTTTCCCAAATATTTACCTTTTCATTTTGCTTGCTTCATTTATTATAGCATCATTGACACACTGGATGGGGAATGCAAGTTTTATGAGCTATCAAATGAAGTTCTGCTACCTTTTAGGGTCATTTTATGTGAGGTTTTTGAAACAAAATTCCAGATGGTAATAAGCTGGTAGGACAAAAATGGTTGTCAGTCAAGTTGTTTCCAAATCACCATTGACTTTGTTGGTGCTCATAGCATAGCAACTAATAATTATATCCATATGCCCCAAAAATCCCTCATTAGGTGCCTATTATCTGGGAAACCCACACATAAAGAATTTGCCATCATATTCACAATAACATTGGTGACATTTTCTCTTGTTCTTATCACAGGTCGAAACTGTTGCACAGTTTGGTGTTGTGTTTCTTCTTTTTGCGTTAGGACTGGAGTTTTCTTTGACTAAGGTAAGTTGTATTTGATCTAGGGAAGTTATTTGTCATAAGATGTTCTTAATTTATTTTTATTTTAAAAAAAAATTTCTTGATTTAGAAAAGCCATTCTAATTCATCATCAATGCAGTTAAAAGTTGTGGGCCCTGTAGCTGTTCTTGGAGGGATGCTTCAAATTGTAATTTTTATGTGCTTGTGTGGCATAGTTGCTGCGGTATGATGCTTAATGTGTGTAACTTGGTTATGCTAGAAATTTGTGTGATTTGCCAAATTGGATACTAAGCTTGCACCACCTTTAACTTTGCAGATGTGTGGAGCAAAGTTGTCTGAGGGTGTATTTGTGGGTTCGCTCCTGTCAATGTCATCAACAGCAGTGGTACTGTTATAGACTTGTTTCTGACACTATTATATCTCTTTTCTGTTTGATCACTCCTTATCAGTTGCAACATATGATGCATTCATTTTTTATCAGGTGGTGAAATTTTTGATAGAACGGAATAGTAGTAATTCTCTTCATGGTCAAGTTACCATCGGGACCCTGATTTTTCAGGTTTTCTTTATTTCTTACTTTGTTTATATTTATATCTAAGCACGTCATTGATGATATGTTGAGCTTTTTTGAAATTGGTTTTCTGATGCACATCCACTTGTCTGATCTTGTGAATTGTTTCAGGATTGTGCTATTGGTTTATTATTTGCTTTGCTTCCAGTTTTGGGTGGCAACAGTGGCGCTCTGCAAGGAATGATTTCAATGGGGAAGTTGTAAGTTGATTTTTGTCACCCTTCTTCTTGTTGTTGTGTAAATTTGTCCTTTTTCTTTTGATAATGGAAGCTAATTATCGTTATTGGTTGATTGCCACATCCCCCCTTTTTTTTTGGTATTCTGTAACTTTTCTCCTCCCCGAGTTTTTATTTACCATGAGAATGACCCCACGTAAATAATCTTTAACGAATCTAATATCTATTGCTCATGAACTTCAGGTTATTGGTCTTGTCCGTATACCTCACAGCTGCATCTTTTATGTCCTGGTCGTTTGTTCCTCGCTTTCTTAAGTTAATGATACAGCTATCATCTCAAGTGAGTTTTTTATGGTCTAATTTTTTTGTCTCATATTTTATTTGCATGGCTTTGTTTGAGTACTTGCCGGGTTGAGTAGGGCCTCTGTCTAAGCACACTCCTTATGTTCCACTTGTGTTTCAGACAAATGAACTTTATCAGCTTGCTGCTGTTGCTTTCTGCTTGTTGTCTGCTTGGGTAAGTGAAAAGGATATGTACCTTTCTTGTCTAGTAGAAATAGTTGCATGCAACAGATCTTCCTACTGAATATTACCTTTCCATAACACGGTAGATTTCAACTTTCAACTTTCAACTTGTTTAACATAATTTTTGGTCATTTGTGTAATGACATGGATTCCAATATCACAAAGATATTTGCAAACAATAACATCTAAATTGGCAATAGCATATCTACATCACATGTTTTTGCTTTCTTAATGATTTGTTATTTTAACTTATATGCTAATTTTGATTGGATGAGAGACTGCTGCTTCATTTGAACTGAATCTATATTACCAGTCTAAGTTTGATAGGTGGTTGAAACTCTGACTTCAAGGTTGTAAGGTTTTCTGTCCATCAGTTAGATGCTCAAAAGTTTAATTCAATTTCTCAGCAGTTCTTCAGTTTTTTATGTTTTCTCTAAGGATTTAATAGCCATCAGCGCCTTTATTCTTACCAGGGAAAATGCTTGCCTTAAGAAGTTTTCTGCATCTGAAAGATGTCATTTTGTGTATTTTGATCCAAAATTCTAATAATACAAACTTGCAGAGTGGAACAACATAGTTTTAAGGCAGAGAATTTAAGCAAGCCTAATATTGAAAATTTTCAAATTTATAAACATCACCTTTTTTCTGCTTGACATATGGTTTGTCATATTATTAGTTTGGTTCCTTGACTATGCTAAGGAAATTCATATGGTTAAATCGAGAGTTTTCATCTTTTGTTAACAGTAGAGGTTATGATGCTGAGCTGCAGCGTATCATGACTCGGTGCAGCACAGTGCTGCTTTGAATTTTTTGTGTCATCATGTTCACTTTATTTTTTGGATTTCCTTCTACTATTTCAGTGCAGTGACAAGCTGGGCCTTAGTCTTGAGTTGGGTTCATTCGTGGCTGGAATCATGATATCTACCACCGACTTTGCACAGCATACTTTAGAACAGGTATTCGTCTGTGCAATGGATTGTGTGCCAAGTTTTGCCAGTCATGTTAGTATCTTAAAGTAGTATGTAAGTTATATTCTCAGATAATATGGAACTGATTTAAATTTCTTAGTTGACTCTGGATCTTTGCAACTTGTTTGAGTTGCTGTACTTCTCTACTAATCATGCGACTATCAGCTGTAGTTGATGGTCATCACTGTGCTACTCATTCCTGTGTTGGAACTATTCTCCATGTGGTTATGTTATGTTATGTTATAATATAATGAGATTGATATGTTTTGAATGACTCTGTACTTTGTAGGTGGAACCAATCAGGAACCTGTTCGCAGCTCTCTTTCTTTCTAGTATTGGAATGCTCATACATGTACATTTTCTGTGGAACCATGTGGATATATTGCTAGCGTCTGTGATTCTGGTTATTGTTGTCAAGACAACCATTGCTGCTGCAGTTACTAAAGCCTTCGGATATAGCATCAGGACATCATTCCACGTGAGTTGGCTTGCTATGCTTGTTGGCAAAAGAGAGACAAATTGAAGATGAAACTTCTCTCTTTCCTTTTTTTTTTCCTGGACATCAATCAATGTGCCGTGATGCAGGTTGGAGTATTGCTTGCTCAAATTGGAGAATTTGCTTTTGTTCTTCTGAGTCGTGCCTCCAATCTTCATCTCATTGAGGTGAACTCTCTCTCTCTCTCTCTCTGTGTTCGTGCTCATGCATGTGTGGAGGTTAGGATGCCATTAAAGATGCAGATGCATATTTTTTTTATCATCAGAAAATCACAAGTTTGTTTGGGACTAGGATTTAGTAGTTCTTGAACCTATAGCTGGTTTCAGATTTGATGTGACGACAAGACATCTGTGTTTTAGTATTGCTTGCACCTATATGCACACTTACTCATCCTTCATTAATTTAATCATGTTGGTGTTATAATGCAGGGAAAGATGTATCTTCTTCTTCTTGGAACAACAGCTCTTAGTCTGGTTTGTTTCTTTGATACTTCCAAATGGAATGATAGCTTTATAACTATGTGTTGTCTCTTGCAATAAACATTTACTTGATCGATGGTCATTCAGGTAACAACTCCTCTCCTGTTCAAGTTGATACCTAACGTCATGAATTTGGGCATCCTTTTGCAATGGTTTCCATCAGAGAGCAGCACTCCAAATAAATGGTTTCCATCGGAGAATGGTACTCCAAATGAGGTTCTCCCGCCCTCCTTGTTTTTGTGTTTGTGTGTGTGAGTGTGAATGTGCATGCAAGCGCCTGTGCATGGACTACAGTGTAATTTATTTCTTCGGAAGACTGCATACTGAGAATGTTTTTGGTACTCATTGAAGCATATTGAATCCCATGTAAAACTGTCTTAAGACTTGACATGCTGACACATCCTGTGTTTTTCTGATCGATAGCATATCTTGGATAGGGTATGCCATCTCTGTTCTCCTGTAGGTGCCCCCATGTCTTACAGCTCTTTGTGAGTGTATTTACTGTTGTTTTTAGCTAGTGAATTTATTTGGGAGGATATTATGTAGGAATCTAGTGTTTTTTATCAAAATTCTGGCAATGTATCCACCATGAATTAGAGAATTCATATCCTAGAACCACAAAGTCATTGGCAGGCAATTTGGTCTTTGCCAATCATTGGACTGTGATTTAGAACACATCTTGAAAGTTGAATATCTGCTTGCCTCTCTCGTCTTTGCTTCTGATTTTTATTTTTTCACTGCTTTTAAACATTTCGAAGACAACTAACTTGCTGTGTTTTTACAGGAAAGAGTTTCTATGATTGAAGTACGTAGCAGATTGTTGTGACCTTCCACATTTTGTCGTCTCGTCACCTAATTTTCTTGGGAATTTGTGAATACAAGGATTTCATCCCACTGCTGATTCCACAGTTGAGCTTTCCAGGTGACCAGCCAGACAATCAAGAACTCTCATGTACATACATATTACGTTCCACGTTCATTGGCTCTTGCATTTGTATGTATATATAAATATATTATTTTTTTGGCTCATCAGTTGATCTATTTTGAGTATGCTTGTTTAAGAGGGCCCGCCCGCGCACCTCTTGAAAAACATGAAATTTTTCTTCTTCATGCTTTTTAAGTGTGGCGAGCATCACAAATAAACATATTTTTTTCCCTATTGTAACCTCAAAATTCACAATTAGTCCCATTAGAAAGAAAATTTTTCTCTAAAAAATTAAATTTTTTTTAATTCATCCTTCAATATAGGGGAGGGGAGGGAATATAAAGATTAATTATCAGCAAATTAAATGTTAAAAAACAAACTAAAATTAATTAATTTTAAAAAAAATAAAAAACTTGACTTGAGTTATTATGTTAAATTTCTGGCTCAATCTTTGAACTAGTATAATTTTGTACAAAACAAATTGAATAAAATAATAGAGGTTAATTTTCTAGCAAACTTAATAAAAAAACAACGCTGAAAAAAATTATTATAGAAAAACTTGAATTAACTTGATTATCTCGTGATTTAGGATATGAGATTATAAAAAAATTATGAAGTATAATGTTTAATAATTTAATATCAAATAATAAAATTAAAAAAAAATACTTTTTTTTTATAAGTCAAATTGGATTAGCTTCTTGCTTCTTTCATTCCATATCCACTTCAAATCGGATTAAGCTTGCATTAAAATTTATATAAATTCTGAGTTGTAAATGAAATAGGTTTGATTTTTTTTATTTTTGTCTAGTTTTTAAAAAATATATTATGCTTGATAAAAAAAATTATCACCAACTTGTATATTCCCGAGCAGTATTAGGATTGGCCAATCTCTTAAAATTATATTAATTTATCTAATTTAAAACTGCCATTGGATCATCTAATCAACTTTTTTTTATCAAAACATTATTATTTAGTTTTTTTTTTCCTTTAGTTTGACCTAACATGGTATAGTAAAGTCAAACAAATCACTTAAAATACAATACATTCACCTAAATTTTATCAGATCAATATTTTATTTTATTTAATTAAAAACTCAACTCAAACATCAGGCTATGCGAGTTTAGCACCAATAATTATTTTAAGATCACATGGTAAAATATATAAAGAATAATTACAAAAACTCTCCAATATATTTTTATAAATTACATTTTTTATTATATAATTTATATATTCAATAACAATTTGCATGAAAATATATTTTATTTAAGTTTTTTTATTTAATTTAGGATGTAAAACTCGACTCTTTCTTGCTTCATACTTCTGCAACTCTTTTGTCTTTTAGAAACAACACCGACAAGCCTTGGAAGAAAAGAAGAACACGAAAGCGAGAATTCATTCATCCACTCTCTGATGGAGCAAACAGAGGCACCTCAGCTTCGTTGCCAGCGAAATAAATGCAATGCAACGCAACTTTCTCTGAACACAACAATCCTGAGTCCCTGACGGCTGCTGTTCTTATCATGATTCGGTACTTGTTTACATAAAAATTGTATATATAGGCTTTTATGACTTGTTTACATATATATATATATATATATATATATATATATATATATATATATATATATATATATAAGAATAAAATATAAAAACCTATGCATATATATTTCTAATTAAATAAATTAAAAATTATTTATCCAATAAAAATAATTATGAAGCTCAAATCTTTACTCGACCAAAATTAAACAATTAAATTCATGATCTAGGCCATAAACTTGATTGGATTCAATAAAAAAATTTAATATTTTTTTTAAATAGATACTTATAAAATTAAAAACCGGTTAAATATTGAGGTGACTGGAAAAAAATCAAACTAAAATAAGTTACGTTGATAAAAAAAAATTAAAAAAAATCCATTGTAATATATTAAAAAAAAGATAAAAAAAACTCAGGTTGTCAAGTTTTGATGATCTAAAGCTCCCGAGCCTTTAAAAAAAAACTCAAGCACAGGGCCTGAAACAACCCACACGCCCCCCCTTGTTCTTTTTCTTTTATTAAAGGGCGGAGCCCATTAAAAAAAATAGCAGGTTATGCACCCTGTCTAGATTCTGACGACCTTTCATTGTTGAAAAATCAGGCTAAGCAATTTTAGACCATGAAAAACTTATTTTTAATCATATTTCAACCTCAAAAAATACTTTAAACACCTTGTAAAATATATTCATATCTTTTAACAACTCAAAAATTGACTCCAAAACTCATAATCAACCTAAAACTAAAAAAACTTTGGGCTCAAATCTACTATTTCAGACAAAAAATCACCTATGATGAATTATCTCAATCAAAAGAAACTCATTGACATCGAAATCATCTTTCACCATGGCTAGAATCAGTTTTAACCAAAACTTTCTCTTTCTATTATCGGAATCTGATCACTTTCTTTTTCCTCTCTCAAACTAGGAACCATAAAATAAAAAAATTAAAGTTCGGGATCAAAATTGAATTTTATAAATTTTTAGGGACTATAAGTTTATAATTTGAAAAGTCTGAGGACCAAGGTGAATGTTTAGCCCCAAGTTTTTTTATAAAAAAACTAGTTCTTTTTGTTGTCTTTTTCGGTTTAATCCTCTATCGTTGAATCTTATCCTTTCTTGATAAATATGATTTAATTGGCCATCTATTTGGAAAATAAGGGTGTAATTAGAAGGGAAAAAAAGAAAAGAGAAAAAAAAAATTTCTTATATCTTTTGTTGAATAGTGGCATGGAAAACAGTATTTTCCATAAGATTTTTAAAGTATTTGTAATAAAGATACCATGACATTAAGATCTTCCTAATTAATTCATTTTTTTCCAAGTTAATTGATATAATTGCAATGTCCTCTTTAGATCTAACCAAGAGAAGAAACAACAATATTGTGATACCATGATTTTAAGTTACAAAAGAGTCGATTCTAAGTAAGCTCGAGTTAAGAGTTAAGAGAATTAGCATAGATTAACCCAAAAAAATAACCAGGTTTTTTTCTTTCTTTATTTTTTATCAACCTGCATTGATCCAAGCCTTTGTATCTGCTAGCTTATAACTAGAGTTTTTAGAAGTTAGAGTTAACACCATGACATCTAATAAAAACTTATCATTATGAACCATGAAATTAATAAGATAAGCGGTTTATTTTTGTCTAGAAATCACTATTTTAAAACTCTATCAGGCAAGTTGACCATGACTCGAGTGACCCGTGTCTAGGTTAGGGCAGGTTTCAATAGAAATCAAGGGAGAATTGACTCTCAGTGTGACGTGGTTAAAAAACCCAGATTGACTCGTGATGTGGTTATTCTAAGAAAAACTCAGCTGAAACCAATTGATTTATTTTTTATTTTTTTCTTTCAAAATGAAATCATTTTTATTTTTTTATCACATAAACAAAAGGGATAGACCCGGCTCAACCACCCTAAACTGGGACCCAGGACCTGGGATCATAGTTTTTAAACCCGGTCCGGTCCAAGGTCCGGGTTCCGGGTTTTGACCGGGTCACCGGGTCAATTTCTATTTTAAAAAAAATTCAAAACGGCGTCGTTTTGGTAAAAAAACAAAACAAAAGTCAACGGGTTGTAACCGGGTTTTGCCGGGTCAACCCGCCAGGTCGGCCGAGTCATACTGAGTCATGGCTTTTCCCATTTTTTCATCAACCCGGCCTGGTTCTAGTCCTGGGTCGGCTCGCCAAGCTGGGTTTTAAAACTATACTCGGGACTTGCCTGAGGTTAACCTCGGGTCGAGTTTGAAAGCTATGTCAGAAACATGTTGCGTATTTGATTATTTTTTTAAAAAAATATTGGCATTTTGTGAATTCAAACCCCATAAAAAAAAAAAAAAAGGGAAGCCATTTTCAATTCAAACTCATGGCATAGTTTAGGTCGGTTTCAATAAAAATAATAAAAAGATTAACTCGGTAGGAGTAGATTTAAAATTTAAATTGACCCATAACCTATCAATCTAGAAAAAAATCCAAT
>Ga0307515_10014313_pt1 | contig 14728 bp, 11 predicted proteins | sample 17_EM_MG_FD_194513 | JGI IMG/M metagenome (GOLD analysis project Ga0307515, IMG submission 194513) | Populus trichocarpa ectomycorrhiza microbial communities from riparian zone in the Pacific Northwest, United States - 17_EM | ecosystem: Host-associated > Plants > Roots > Unclassified | place... | reverse complement strand
CAGATGTATCAATCCATAGTAGTAGTATATTTTGTGTTTTTGTTTACTGTTGCATATGTCGAATTGGGTTCTACATGTTTTGTTTTTTTAATTTGATTGTCCAACTAGCCAAAAAACATGTTTTATTTGATCAATTATTTATTCACAGTTTTAGCTGTTATGATTTCAGAACAAATGCACAAAGAAGCTCTTGTGCAATCTTGAATACTGATTTTATTTCAGAAATTGATCTTCATGGTGTGCTAAATCGAGCAATGCGATGTGTAACGATTATTTATCCTGTAATACCGTGTAGTAATTACTGCAGAAATTGATCTTTGTGATGAATACCAAATTGAGTTACTATAATCTGATGTGTAACAATGATTTGTCTTGTAATAGTGTCCTATTATTTTATTTTCTGTTTCGAAAAGTTTGCCTATTTTTTTGGGAGCTTCTACTGGTTTGAACTATTATTTTCTGCCCAGCTTCATAATTTAGCTGGGGGGTTCACGGCACTTTTGACCTAAAAGGTTTGGTGATGCTGGCTTCTGTGGACATTGATGTTCTGAATGCAATTTGAAAACTTAATTATGCTGGACAAACTATGTAATTAAAAATTTGCATTGCCCCCGCACTGCTATTGGGTAGATGCTGGATGCCTCTGCCTTGACGTTGCTTATAATGCTCAGGTTCAATGAGTTTGGCGAAAATGGTGGCCCTGCTGTGACAGAGTTGATTCCCAAGCTCGCTATTTTCAAGAAACATCTTTCGTCCCTATTGGGGGTTGGGATCCTGGACATTGATGTAAGAACTTTCACCCGTACCTGCTGCTCTGGTACTTACGCAGATTATTTTGGGTGTTATTTCACCTTGTATGCTGTTCGCTTTCTGATTTAGTGGTATTTTATGCAGCCTAGACATTTGGTAGCGGGGATGATTGCTCTAAAGGGTCTTGGAGGCTTTTTATTCGTATTCGGCAGCCCTTTTGGTGCTTATCTCCTGGTTAGATTCTCCTTTCCTGTGGGTCTTTATTTGATTGATTACCTTTATAACGTGATGAATTATCCCTGGGCTTTGGCCAGCAGCTGCTTCTGATTCATCACTCATCATCAAAGTAAATATTTCATTATTTCTATTTTGCTTCAGCTTATCTACTTGGTGTTTTCCTCCCCAATTTTGTACGACTTCTATAACTATGATCAGAACGAGTCCACGTACATCATTCTCTTAAATGAATTCTTGCAGGTTTGTCCTAACCTATGACTTTTTGATGTTGTTTAGGACCCCCTTTCATTTCCCTTGTTCTTCTTTTATTATGCATTTATGCTGGGAAACCTTCTTGATTTCGGGCTTGTGATGTTTTGGCAGAGCGTTGCCCTTTTTGGTGCGTTGCTTTTCTTCATAGGGATGAAGAACTTGATTCCAAGGAGACAGCTCAAGAAGAAGACTCCCAAGGCGAAAGTGGGCTAGGCATATCAAAGAAGCAAACTTTAAAGATTGGATTATTTGTTGAAATTTTACAGGGTGTCTAGCGGCTGCACATATCATATATTGATGGATGTTTCCCCAGCTATTTGTATGATAACCCAAATCTGTAGTTTGTTGTTGTGGGGGGTTTTACATTTAGAGTCCCTTTTTCACTAGGTTAGGTGTGATATTGCCATTTCAAATACTGATTTGGCTCGATATACGTTCATTTTGTCTAGTGAAATTTATTTATTATCTGTCAAGCTAGAATATTACTATGATTTTCTCGAATTTGGGAATGGTGGATTAATATTATTCATGCTTTAGCTACCCATTCATACGAGTAATTTACTTAAACCACAGAAGTATGCAATCTATTCAGTTTCGAGGCCGTATGATTTTGAATATGCTCGCCTAAAAAATTAATCTCTTGGTTACTGCTACATAGCACTTTTCCATTGTGTGCTCGCATCTCCACAGTCTAGAATACGAAGGTGGAGCTGGGTCTGTTATTTTGTAAGATGATTTTTATTTAAAAATATGTTAAAATAATTTAATTTTTTTAAAATATTTTTAATGAAAAAAATTAAATTTTTATTAAAAATGGTTGAACTATAACCTCAGTTTTTAAATAACTGTATTCTAATAATAAAATATCTTATTATTTATTTTCTAGTTTTAATTTATTTTTTGAATAAAAATTATTATTATTTTTTATAAATTATAAATTATAAATGAAAATATTTTTATTTTATTTTATAAATTATATATTTTATTTTTTTATTTCCTCTCAATATTATTTCTTTCTTCAAGGTTTACTACATTGCAATGTAATTGAATGCGACTAGTTTAGCACAAAATTGTTTTTCGATAAAACTCGCTCGCTCTCAATTAAAGACGTTTCTGGACTGAACTCTGAAGAGGGAAGAAAACGATGTATATATATGGAAAAAACGGTGAAGACGTAAAGTGAGCATAATAATAAGTTTAACAAGTCTCCCTTGCGGCTCTTCTCATCTTCTTCTTCACAGAAATGGTAAAAGCACCAACAATTCCCTCTTTGTTTCTTTAAATTTAGTCAAATTGATTCAACCTCGTTTTTTTTTTGGTTAATGGCAGGATTACTTGAAGACGGTAATTCCTTCTCAGCTCGTCGCCGACCGAGGCTCCAATTTAGTAGTCATCAATCCAGGCACTTACTTAACTTGAAAACCCTAAGAATAAAATAAAAATCATCACCCACTAAATATAATCGATTTTTGTTTTGGCTAATTGTAATTGGTTTATTTAGGCTCTGCAAATATCAGAATAGGATTAGCTCCACAAGATGCTCCCTTAAATATTCCTCACTGCATTGCTCGTTACACCAATCAACGTCCCAAATTCAATCTCCAAGACCAGGTCAGTTTTTATTTACCGCTTTTCTGCCTCTTCACAGCTTTACTTTTCTTTATGTTGATTTTTTTCGCTTTTAGATGCTGAATTCTCAGGTCACAACAGCACAGCACATGGAACGCGAGAAGGCTTATGATACAGTGAGTTGACTCGTCCTATTTGCATATTTTTTATCTCCACATTTGCCGAGGAAAACTTTAAGACTTGATGTTTTTCATATTTCCTTTTTTTTTTCCCTTGAAGATAGCGTCGTTATTGAAGATACCTTTTCTAGATGAAGAGGTTGCGAACAATTCGTTCCCGCGCAAGGTATGTGAAATTGTCGCTTCTATTTCATTTAGCCTAATTTAGTCCATGTCATGGTGATCTGCAGAAAAATATTTTTTTTTTGTTGTGCTATTATTCTTATAATCTCCACTTTGGAAGAATTGCTGCTGCTCTGTCTACTGGTTTAGAGGGGTTTGATAGCTGTGGTACTGTCTTTTGTGGATTTCTTTTGTGGCTATTTATCAGATTTTTAAAGTGATTTTAAAATATATAGTTTAGAGGGATGAGGAGCTTCAGACATGCATCTCAGTTAATGGTTAGAAATTGCTCATGGAATTATACTAATTAACTCGAACTGCAGATAGGGCGTGCTGATGGATACAATCCACAGAGTGGCAGGAGTGTGGCTTTTCAGTGGGCTAATGTATACGAGCAGGACGCAGGTTCCTCTTTGGCATTAGGTAGTAGAATGAAGTCTGATTCTCTCTAACATACATGGTAGTCAGACAAGCTGAATTTTATTTTGTACTAGTTAAGATGTAATCCATCTTTAAACCTTTCAATGTCTATTGGTGGCCATCTTGTTTGACCTGGAAAGTGGTAGCATACTACTTCTAATTACTTCAGAATTCATGATTGAATATTGCTGCAATTTACTGTTGTTGCCCTGTTAATATTATTGCAAGATGAACTGTCCTATGCTAAGTTTGAAGGTTTGTATATTATAAATTACTTTTGACTTGGATTGATCAGTGCTGGTGGAGCCAGATTACACGAAGCTGGAATCTCTTATCTTTGAATGTTGTGAAAAAATAGGCAAAGAATCCAGAATCTGGTGTTTGTGAGGGCCAAATGTGACACTTTCATTTTGGGATGGCCATTGCATTAGAACTTATTTGGAAAGTTTCAAACAATAAGGGGGATTTTGAAATTTTTGTGAACTTTGGACGTGGTTCCCCTTTAGATTGGTCCCTGCTCCAAGGGATTACTATCTCTATACAGGGTCAAAAGGCTACACACAAAAATTTCAGATACTCTGTTGATTTTATTTTGCCTGGGGTTTTGAATGCAATGCCTTTGTTATGCTTTGAATATTCAAGGCTAACAAAAAAATGAAATTCTTGAGCATTATGCTTGTGTTCAAAATCACAGTACGGAAAAAATAAGGGGCAGCTCCATATCGTTTGAGCTCAAATATGAATAGTGGGCCTTGGGATAAGAGATCCTTGGAACATTTTTTAGTGATTCCCTTGCATAGGTTGCTCTTGATTGATAGACTGAATTTTCATTGTGTTCTCTGTGCTGATTGCCTGACACTGAATAATGTCTTGCACTGGTGGCTGTATGATCCTTATGGAAACACAGTTTTTTTAATATAAAGCTTGAAGCATCGATTACTTTCTCATTGGACTGATACTTGGCTTTCTTATTTATTTTTTATTTTTCTTGTATTTTGAGATTCTGACTACCCTTGATTTCTAGGTCACATTTGTTAAAAAAATAATTTCTCACGCACCAAGTCTTTTAGCTTTCCCATGACAAACATAGATTAGTGTGAATTTGATGTATCCTAACATATGCAAATTGTTTGTGCAGGAACATCAAAAAGTAAAGGTATAACTGGTGAATCTGTGGAGAAGCATGAAGGCACTGGTGCTGAGGAGATATGTTCTGGGAACCACAAATTCAGAGGACACATTTTTGGTGAAGAAGCACTTAGAATCTCCCCAACAGAGCCATACTGCTTAAGCCGTCCTATTCGCAGAGGTCATTTCAACATTTCACAACATTATCCTTTGCAGCAGGTTTCGTCCTTGCATTTGTTATCTTGCAAGCATGATTTCATTTATACGTGCCTTTTTCAGCTGAAGGAGAAAAATAATACCACTTTTCCTGAAAGTGATATTATAGACCGGCACCTTGTGTGGATATGTTATTGTTTCGGACCAGACTTAACATTGTTGTATTATTTTCCAACATTTTAGCGTACACATCATATAAGAAACTATGTTCCAGTTATTTACAGTATTTTCTTATTTTCTATCGCTTAGGTGCTTGAGGACATGCATGCTATTTGGGATTGGATATTGATAGAGAAACTGCACATCCCTCACTCAGAAAGAAACATGTATTCTGCAGTTCTTGTTTTGCCAGAAACATTTGATAATCGCGGTAATTATATTTGGGCAGTTCCTTTAATATAGATCTTAATACATTCAGATGGCAAAATCTACTCATTATTCTCATTTCTGTGCCAAAAATTTTAAACACAATCTATGACCTTTAATGCTTTTCAAAGTATCATTTAGTCAATCACACATTTTTCGCTGCCTTGGGGTTCTTTGTGAAGTTGCACCATGCTCTAACTTTTAGGTGGAATTTGGTAAGAGGTTAAAAAATAGGGGTGAGTTATTAAAAAAGAGTAATTTTCAAGGGTTTTTGGTGTGTTAATATATTGAAGGGTGCATTGTTTGTGGAAAAAGAGAGGAAATAATTACATTATTAGTAATGATTGGTGATAGAAGTGAAAAATTATTTGGTCTGTATCATGACTTGATTTGCATTTAAATATGTGCACTTTACTTTTATCAGGCACGTGCTTGTGTATTTCTGGTACGTGCCTTGGCCTAGTGAGCCCCTTTGCATTCAGGTGTGCCGGGGCTGATAATACCACCAGCTCGAAGTCTATTTCAGATGTTCCATCATTTTGTATTGATCTTGCGTTGCTGAAATGCCAATTTCCTTTATTTTCTTGCACCTGAAAATTATTAAGTTGCTTTGGCTGGATGTGCCTTTTCTGTCTGTTTTTTTTTTTTTTTTTTTGTATTTTCATAGAAGGGCCAATTAGTGCAACTGGGCCAAGGCAAAAAAGAAAACGGTGGAAACTCTACCTTCCATACCTGGTTTTTCCCATACTTCCTTGTATGACAAACTGGCTTACTTCCTTGTATGACAAACTGGTTTTAATTTCTTTTTTTTTTTGCTCGCTTATTCATGCATTAAATACTTCATGGATCTTATGCGTACTCTTCTCCAGTTCTCCTATAAAGTCACATCTTCACATATTTGATTTAGCAGGGAAGAAAGTTTGGATAACTCTAGTATTTTGTTGTTACTTTTCATGAGCAGAAATAAAGGAAATGTTGTCTATAGCATTACGTGACTTGCGCTTTAGCTCAGCAGTAGTACACCAGGTAAGAGACTTTTTTTTTACCTGCTGATATTTAATTATATTGTTCCATCATTAGATTGTGGTTTGTGGTGGCAAAGCTTGATGTAAATCATTCAATTTATTGTTTATGTTGTGTGAATGTTGAGTGGAAGACAGATATGGTAGACACAGTAGAAATTGATTTTGAAGGTGATTCTATTGGTGTGGATAGATCTGTAGCCATGAAGTACCATGGTACAACGGAGATCTGTGAGTAGATCATAGATGAGTGAGAAAGATTTTGGCTCATTTTTTTGGTTTCAGAAGAATTAATTTTCCCTTTTTGTCCCCGCTCAACTGAAAATCATAATAGCCAACTTTAAATTTTGACATGTTATTCATAAATTATTCCTTAATTCATATTTTTTACACTTGATATTCTCTTGCTATAAGGTTATTGATAATTTGGAAAGGATGTAAAGAAGGGAATTAAAACAAGAAGGGGGTCTTTTTAATTCTGGCTATCATTGGCAAACATCCAGTCTGTTCAATTAAACATGTTGTGTTCTTCAGGTTTTGATTTAAACATATTTGGTAATGACCTACAATTTTACTTCAATCAAAGGCATTGCCAAACATAATCAAGAAAATATACTCAAGATTTCAAATATGTGAATTTACAAGATTACTCTTAACACTTTAGTAGTTGAGTGTTGACTAAAATTTGGATATATTACAATAGTTTATCTTTGAAATGAAAATCAATGATATCAATTTGAGGTCTAGGTCATATTTCAGCATCAAACTTTCTGCTTCAGTTCCACCTTGCCTATGCCTTTACCTACCAGTTGTTTAGCTTGGTTTATGTATCTATTATTGTTTTCGAGTTTCAGTCATTCCTCATTATTTTGTTAGCAACGATTAAAAATTTTGCATTCCATCTGAGAAGGGTGCGATAAAGAGCATTTCCTATTTCTTTATATTTTTTGGTTACTATTGGTAGTCTTCATTATTGACCTGCTTCTCCACATTGACACTGTTATGGGAATTGCTCCTATATGAGGATCTTTTCTAAAATGATTGATGCAGGAAGGTCTTGCTGCAGTTTTTGGGAATGGGTTATCAACGGCATGCATAGTTAATATGGGTGCTCAGGTGACATCTGTAGTTTGCATTGAGGTAACTACCGTTTTTTTCTTAAAATTAGCTTTATAAGCATTCAGGCTGCGCTATCAAAATATGCTGATTCGTCCATAGGTCCACTGGTCAATTACACCACTGCGTATGTTAGAAGGGGGGGCTGCATGTTTGAACTCTCATTGGGGTGGGGCACAATGAAGGGTATGCTTTCTCAGTGATCAAAGGAAAAAAATGCATGCTTTATTGTCAACACAAAAGTGAGTTTGGATGAAGAAAGTTATCCTGTGTAAATGTAACAAAAAATGTTAGTCCTCTAGAAGCAAAGAATTCTAATATTTTCTTTTGTTCCTATTCTTACCACTATAAGGAATTTTTGGACTCTATTGCCACTACTCTATCAGAGTCATCATGCTACCCAACTATCATGAGGTGTTGCTACACTATATAACATCTCTGTCACCTTTCTCACCTTCACTCAGTGCATGAACATTGGCTCCCTGGCTGACTATCACCGATTCGCCTCTTTCAGTCCTTTACTGTTTTTTGAATCACCAATTATTCCATCTTTTTTAAACACTGCAGATTCCACCTTGACCACTTCAGCATCACTGTTGCTTCTGCAAGCGATGTCATTGCACCTCTATGTTGCTCTCATTCTCATCCCACTGGATGTACCTTCATTTTTTGGTGTCTAGTGGCAAGGAAGCAAATAACTGTTTATCACGTGGCTTGGCCCTCCTCCCCTACACCGAGATTCTTTATGTCTTTTTTGTTCCTAACAGTATTGTTTGGTCAATGCTTAGGATGTGGATATCAAGGCCATGACTCTTGTAATTATTAATCACTTTCAACTTTGGTTTTCAGGATGGAGTGGCTTTACCTAATACGGAAAAGACTTTGCCTTTTGGTGGAGAGGTGTGGATTTGGTTTCATCCTTCAACTCACTACTGAACCTTGAGCTTGTTATAAGCTTCAGTTACTAAGGGAATTTCTCTTACATGAGTTTGTATGATGTAGATGCACACTTAATGCTCCTTAAGCTGTCCTGACAAGTCTAGCTTTTGGCTTCATATATTATAAAATGTGCATGTGTAGTTTTTGGTTGAACTTTTTTGTAAAGTGTTTTACAGAAGATACAATTGACCTTCTGATTGAAAACTCTTGTGATGAAATAACTTGTGGGATAAGCTGCTTGACCAGATTTTAAGTTACCCATCCCAGGGTTGAAAGCTGCACCAGGGTGTGTTTGGGGATTGACGTCTAAAAACCATGGTTACGAAACATCCACTTGGGATTCCAATTATGCAGCTAGATCTCTACATTTTAAGTTACCAATGTCTGGATGGGATTCCAAACACGCTTTTTGGCAGACCTTTGTTTTTTGGCAACTCAACCAAAATCCCAAAGACATAACCTAGCAGGGGGGAGTTTAGATTATGAGGTTGCCAACTTAATGATGCATACTGTTTTGCACAATCGCTGCAACCTCAATCATTGACATGACTTTTTACATCAACTGATCTGATGATCTTAGGTTTCCTTAAGTTCTCTCTCCATTTTCTTCACCATTGTTCCTGCCAATAAGGGGATGGTTACTTGCTTCAGAGTCTTACCTAAAAAAGATGTCATCATGCCATGGTGATATAAACATTAACTCTAGGAAAAAACAAAGAGACAAGGATGGTGATATCCTTAATGGATCACAAGTAGGTTATTTGGTATTTATCCTCTCTCACCTTCGTTGTTGACTGCCAATTTAAAAAGCAGTGGTGCATGCTTAGATTGTGTTGGTCATGCTTCATGTCTTATGCTTCCTGACTCTCAGTATTTATAGTTTCATGATTTTGGAGAAGTTTCAAATAACAAATGGATGCTTGAATGATTATCCTTTGAACTGATGGTGTTTTAAAAGTCTTTTGCTGTGTAGCTTGTGCAAATACTATATTTAGAATATATCTGTTTCATATTCTAGTCAAAGTTATTTTCATTGTGAACCAACTTTTCTTCAGGATATATCAAGATGCCTTCTCTGGACCCAGAGGCATCATCAGACATGGCCCCAAATTCAGACTGACATGTTGACAAAGCCTATAGATTTGTTGATGCTTAATAGACTGAAAGAGTCCTATTGTGGAATCAAGGTCACTTTCTTTTTCTATAATTTTTCAGTTTATTGCCATGCATTGGCTACACTGCCTATTTCTTCCATTCTTTTAGCACACAAGTGTGCTTCTTCTTATAACAGAAATCAGATGACATCTGATTATTGCAGTCATTTGATGTTGGTGATTGATTTCATTCATGAACAAACCTTGTTTTATATGGTCTTTGTTATGCTGATGAATATCTAGGAATTTTTTTACACCTACTTCAATTGCAGAATAGGAAAATCAAAATCCTGGTAATTATCTGTTATCTAGTTCCAAGAAATCTGTAACCATCTGGATTCTGGATCTTCCAAGTTGATATTGCAGTTTTAGGTCTAATGCCGTGTTTTGTTGATCATATGTAGATGCCATGAACTTTAAGATTTCAGACATGAATGATGATGACATACCTCCATATTAAGCCTTGTCTGGGTCATTTATAAGGCTCGTGTTCCTATTGAGCATGTTTGGTTCTCCTTCCATTATATGCTGTTGACAATCTCATGATGTTATATTTTTTGATGGACAGAAGTTCAACTGTGAAATACTTTTTTTCTGGTTGTCCCTTTCTCTGCTAAAGTAGTTTATGATACTCCTTTTAATTGTATCTTCAACTATGTGTTTCTATGAAAATCTTGCGTGCAATTTCATTTGTTATTTAGTTTCCTTGCGTAATTTGCTAGTACTTTCTATTCTATTCTATTCAGTATGCATGAACCACCAAACACAGTCTTGGGAGTGGGAGTGCTGATCTTGATACATGGTCCTAACTCCTAAGCTTAGTATAGTTTTAACTGAATCAGCCACTCCAGTACCCCTTGAATAAGGCATTGCCACTGGAAGACTTCCATAGTTCCATTTGTATCATTTTGTTTCCTCTGCGATTTACTTCTCTGTGTACAGGAGGGGGAGCTTGATGCTGTTGCTGTAGTTCATTCTTACGAGGATGGCATGCCTGCTGGATCTCACAAAACTCGACTAACTGCTCTTAATGTTTGTCTTCTATTGCCAAAATTTTCTGAGATTCATCCTCTTCCTCAAGGATATTTAGCTGAATAGTGTTATAACCTTGATGATACTCATGAAACAGGTGCCTCCCATGGGTCTGTTCTACCCCACGCTTTTAATTCCAGATATATATCCACCACCACCTCGTTCTTGGTAGGATATATTTCAAGTTTTCTTGTTTTGCACTAGCTTTCCTACCTCACGATTATTTAAACAAGTTGCTGAAATTACTGTCCGGCCATAATGCTGAGCATCATCAGGTTCCATGACTATGAGAATATGCTAGAAGACACATTGCATATGGAATATTCTAGAAGGCCTGACATGTCAGATGGTTTATTTCCTGGCATTAGTGTTGGATATCCAATGTGGGAGAGCTATCCAATTTTTTCTTCTAAGCCAAAGAAAGAAGAGAAGGTTGGCCTTGCTGAAGCTATCACTAGTAGCATTCTTTCCACTGGTGAGATTCATTTGCGATTATTTTAATTGACTTAATTGAATTGTAATTTGATATTAACATAACTTGGTACTGTATGGACAGGTCGTATAGACCTCCAGAGAAAGTTGTTTTGCAGCATACAATTGGTGAGTTGTGGCAGCGAGAATTACTATGCGATTGCACTCTTTATTTCTTGTAGCCTGGATGGTTGACATAGATTTCTCCACTGTTGTCCTCTAGATTGGTGGAGTGGCTTTGACAGCTGGTGTTATTCCTGCTGTGGAGGAAAGGTTGTTTCTGCGTTTGATTTTAATAGTAAAGCACATAATTTTGTGGTATTATCCATGTTTGTTGCAATGAGCATGTTTTAGATGCATTCAAGTATTTGCAGTAGATTAAGTTTAGCAATTGGCAAACCAGTGGAACAGCCACTTAACGGATCATGTTCTGGTCGCAGAAGACACAACTGAAAACCTGTTTTTTTTTTTTTTTACAATCTTTCTCAGGCAAAGTTCAGGCACTTGTCAGAAAAAAAAGAAGATAATAGCGACACTTTAATTTAACTTCATTCCTCTTTTCAAGGGGGTAGATATTTAATCATTCCTCTTATATTTATCAACATCCTTCTCAAGTGAGGAAGACTTTCAGCATTTCAGATTAGAGAATATACTAGCCCAACCAGAAGATGGATGAAGCTCTTGCTTCATTATTCAAGAGAATTGCCTAACTCCAACCTTTTCTATCTATGTCTTTTATGGATCTTCTGACCATGTCAACCCAACTTAACTAAGCTTTGAATTTCAAACTAATTGATTTAAGCTGCATGGATCTGTCTTCTCCATTCAGTTATGGAAATTCAGTAGACCACGAACAAAAATAAAAATATGTACTGAGTCAAGTCTTGAAGCTTTAGACTGCCCCTGTTTCAAAAAAGTTTCGATATCAAGTCAATAAAACTCTGCTTAAATTACAACATTGACTGCGTTTCTATAAAAGATAGTAACTTCTTGTTAACGTTATCTGCTGAATTCATGTTCTTTCTTTTTGCAGAGTTTTACATGCAATTCCCTCAAATGAAGCAATTGATACTGTTGAGGTTACCTTATATATTTTCTTCATGCTTATGATTTAGCCTATTCTTTGTCTTTGATTTCCTTATGCATATCTATATGATTATACACACGAGGAAATAAAATATCCTGGCCTTTACTAGATGCAGAATTCATCATATAATAATAGCAAATCATTTATTTCATCTGGTGGCTAATTATACAGAAAATAGTTGTGGAAATTCAATTTGGCAATTTGTACTATTATTGAGGGATTGGCAGAGTTTACATTTTCACAAGCACCCCTTGAATTTTTTCTGCTATTTATTAGGGTGAAAATCACTAGATGCCCTCTACTTTAGTTTTTTTGGTCATATAGACCCCTCTACCCAATTTAGATTTACAACAATCCTTCTACTAACAATTCTGCTAAGTTTTAACCACTCTATTCACTCCTGGTGTAATTGTCTGTCATGTTGACCAATAGGCACGGTTATCAAAAGTGTAAGCAACGACACTTTTATGGCTGTGTAATTGTCCGCAAAATGTAGATTTTTTATTTATTGTAATAAGCAAGCCTTAACTGAAGGTAGATTAAAAGGTGTCAGAATCTTAGGGACTAAAACGAAAACTTTGGGGGTGCCGTTCCTCTGGGTATAACATCATTCCTCCCCTGGTTAGCATGATGGTAGTAGCTATGTCTGGTTCTACTTGTCTAATTGTTGTTTCAGATCTTTGATATTGCCCAACTCTCATGGTTGTTAAACAGGTTCTACAGTCAAGAACAAATCCAACTTTTGTGCCTTGGAAAGGCGGAGCAGTAAGTCAACTTCTCACTAACTTGTATTTCTTGTTTCTCCTTTTTGCTTGTGGTTGGTTTTCTGTTTGGTCAAGTTTGAATGCACCAATTTTAGTTCCTCATGTCATTTGTACAAAATTGTTATTCCAAGATCCTTGGAGTTCTTGATTTTGGTCGCGATGCATGGATTTACCGGGAGGATTGGATTCACAATGGGATCCATTTTCGAAGTGGCAGAAAATACAAGGACTCTTACTATCTTCAAGCACAAGCAACATGTTACATAAACTCTTAGAAGGTGACAGGAAGTACACACTCTGATTTATAATTAGAACTAGTGTAAAACAAATTCTAGTATGGTGAAAGCATTTAAATTTTCATTTGGGGGGAAGCCGAAATAATAATTAGGAAGTCCATTTCCTTTTCCTTTGTTTTTTAATTTCTTTCCTTTTTGCATGTCATCTAGTGAATTCGGATAGCATTTACATTTTATTTCTATGTTAGAGACTGAGCTTGGGTGGTTTGACACTTCTATCTCATGTCCTTAGCATGTGCTTGGTGCGAAGCATGAAATTGACAAGTCAAGTTCACCGATTTTAGTTGCTAAAACACCATTTGCAGAGTGAAACTGCATTTCTTTTTTATATTATTTTCTCTATTAGTTTACTCGCCTGTTTGTTTGAAATTGTGGTAGCGGTGACGGTTCAAAGTGTTTTTCATTCAGAAATGTATTAAAATAAAATTTTTTTATTTTTAAAAAATTATTTTTAATATTAACATATCAAAATAATCTGAAAATTTAAAAAAAATTTAAACAAATTTTTTTTTTTTGGGACACTCGGTAATTAGACTGGGAATCTGGGATTATGGAGGTTTTATGGCAAATGAATGTGTATTTGGTGAGCTAGGAATATCTCCTTTTTCAGTCCATGATGCTGTTGAGGTTCTAACATTGTTTCTGGGCCTGTGATATTGGGCCGGTGGGCTAGAATTCATTGATAAGGGTTTTTTTTATGTAGATAAGGGTTTTATAAAGGATGGAGGTAATAATGGGAGGTGAGGTAGTGTTGTGTATTAGCAATATTAAGCAGGAAACAAGTTCTACGGTGGGAGGTTTGGGAGAAAGAGTAGGCGATTTTAATTGAGAACGTATGTTTCTTTGTCAGAATAAAAAGAAAAAAGAAAAGAAAAAAAAAGAACTGTATAGGATCTATATAAGTTCTTCCTATGCTACGTGTAATCTTTGAATCACGTAGTCAGTATAGGATCTTTCAACCTGAAGCACAATACTGGTAAAATTTAACTTCGATGGTAAACATACATGTCCCTAAACTAGAACATGCCTGCCACATCAATTAACCTACAAGGTACAGTCATTAGAAGTGGCAATGGCAGGAAATAACATACATGTGCCTTTATTTTTCAATGCTAGACGCAAAAAGCTTGAAGGTTCTGTTCGAAATGCAACGCAGCTAATTCAGCAATAAAAAGCACTTAAATAAAGCAGTTAAATAGCTCTATCTGAAATCAGTCAGCAAATCCTGAGAAAGAGAGGAAAAAACATAATAATTGGTTATCAAATCCTGATTCATGATAGCAAGGCCTTTTTTTATAATCGTGTCACAGGAATTTCAAAATGTTTTTCTGAAATAATATTTCTTATTTTTAATATTAACATATAATTATAATAATATAAAAAAAATCTTAAATCTTTTTAAACACACTTTTAAAATACAAAAAGAAACAAAACCTCCATGCTTATAATTTCATATATTATTATTAAAAATAAAATTTTAAAAAATACATATTATTCCAGAAAATACTAAATCACACTCCCAGCAAATACTAAAATGGGTACACGAATCATTGTCTATCTTATTTAAG
>Ga0307515_10014312_pt1 | contig 14729 bp, 12 predicted proteins | sample 17_EM_MG_FD_194513 | JGI IMG/M metagenome (GOLD analysis project Ga0307515, IMG submission 194513) | Populus trichocarpa ectomycorrhiza microbial communities from riparian zone in the Pacific Northwest, United States - 17_EM | ecosystem: Host-associated > Plants > Roots > Unclassified | place... | reverse complement strand
AGGCTTTGCATTTTGCATTTTGCAAAAATGGTCGATTTAGATAGGAACCAACTCCGTCAACGCCAAAAGTTTTGCATTATGGGAATTTTGCATTATGACCTTATGCATTATTAGCATTTCAACTGTAGTTCCAACTCGCCGCCACACATAATTACCCTCACAAAACTTGCTCGTTTGAAACGGAAAGATATGCGAAGGCGTTCAAATGGCAACACATGGACAATCGAGTTCAGGCCGTGGATGGTCGCCCTCGCGCAGAGAGTTGCTAAGGCCGTAGATTGGGTGCGGATGGCGTGGGGGTGGATGTGGGGGTGGATGTGGGCGAATGTCCGGGGGCATCCATGGGATCTGGTGAGGGTGCAAGCGCAGGCGGAGGCGGTGGTGTTGGCGTTGGCGCGATCGCAGGCGAAGGCGAAGGCGAAGGAGGTGGAGGCACATGGGTCAATCTGGCGCTATTATTTGGGGGCACCCTTGGCACGGGAGCTGGCAGAGGTGCGCAAAGCGACGTGTAAATGGATGCAGGTGCTGGGACAGGCGCAGGTGCAGACCTGGCTGAGAGTGGGCGCATTCGAGGCATGCAAAGTGGAGGTTGAAAATGGTCTATGGCCGTAAAACCGAGAAGATTATTGGTGGTTGATCCAGATTATCACACCGATCACCCGTCTTCCACCAGAGTTACTCCAACAAATCTTACTCATCGTCATCGACAGTGACAATCATTCACCCTCGGTCTTGATGCGAGTATCCAAATATTGGTACAACGTCGTCGGCGGTATTTGGGCATCACTCAAGCTGGGCACGACAACCCCATCGGATGCGATCACAAGGAAATTGGAAAGGAACCAATGGCTTTTGGACGTAGTGGTCGATACGGAGATCGACCGTCACCGCGTCACTTGGGCTGCTTACGAGGCCATTTTCGCTGCCATCCACGCAGCCTCACGATGGCGAACCCTCGTAGTTGAGTCGTTCCCAACACAGACCGACTTGCCGGAACACATTGTCAACTACGGCCTCCTACAATGCTCTGATCCTGTCTTGACCTGCCTTAGGACACTCATCATCAAGTGCCCTTGCGAGATGTCACCCCTACTCGACCGTCTTCTGCGCATTCTCGGCAACACAGCGAGTAGAGAACTTACAACCATAACAATAAATTCACAAACTGTCATATCATTCCTTCTTCCCACTTATTCTTCCATCTTTCGTTTCGTCACCGTGCTCTCTCTGGACGCTCAAGGGTTACGCAATCCAGTAGATCTTCTACCTCACTTGCACCAACTCGAAGAATTTACTGCCTCTCATCTACTTCTTCCAGACTATCAAGATGACGACGACTTACCACTTGTCCACACACTCCGTCGTCTCACACTCAGATCTGTCTCAATTCAGTGGATGAGTGGCAGGACCTTCCATGACCTTGAGAGTTGCAACCTTATCTTTCCACTTCACCGCCATGTTCTGCACACATTCCGTACCACCCTCCCGACCTGCAAGCACCTGTTCTTTGAAGGCTATCCTCTCGATATACTTAATGGCGTCTCAGCACATAAAGTCACACGTCTCTCTGTGATGTGCTCCTCTTCTTGTAAACAGCGGGGAAGTCCACAATTAGTTCGCTTTGCTAGTCGAGCCTTGCGAGCGAGCCGACTAGTACCGCAAATCCTCCATATCGGTATCGAGGCCACGAACCAGGCCTGGACAGACACATTGCCTTTCATGTCAAACTTGGAGGAATTGGTGATTTATAACGCACAGCCTTCTTCGCTTGAAGCGGCTTCCTTGCAGCCGCTTATCGTACTCCCGGTCCAGGCAGGTAACACGGGTACCACTGCTACTCCTGGCGGGTGCAATACACCGATATGTCCATCACTTAGGCGATTTGGGCTCCGATATCGTCGCTGGTTGCGATCAAGTGAGCACTTTGACTTGATTCCGGTGTTCATGTCCATTATCCGGTCAAGGCAGTCGATGTTCCCAATGGAAAGCTTCCGCATCTGGACAAGGAGTGATGAAGACCGCCCATTGGAATTGATTGAAGGATCGTCGGAGAGCTCGGCGGGTTTTGAGCGCCTGAAGAAATATGCTGCGATTATTGGAGCTATTGATTCCCCCACTTACGGGGTGGGTGGCGGAGCAGCAACGCACCCTTCTACAATTAGGGAGTCCCGCCGGTCTAGGCTTTTTTCTCGTTTAACAGCAATCACAAGACGGCATTTATGAGAGTTGGTAGTTAGTAGAGTAGTGGAGAATATGTATGTTTTAGCCTTCTGGGAAGTCACCTACCGCATGCCCTCAAATGTAATATAAAAAATTTGCAGTGCAATCGCCCCCGCTACGGAAACTGGGGCCACACAGAGGATGGGAACTCAAGAGACAGAGTATCTGAGAGTTCTGATTCCACGGCCCGAAATTTAGGTTACGAGTTGAATAAGTAATTGCTTGCCAACTTGGACTCCACCCTTGCCTCTATTTTATCATCTGCCGCGCACTTTATCACCATTGGCGACGAGGGTTACGTCCTTGGTAACGACTACACACGACAAATCATTTGAGGGCTCCTAAGCGAGACGCACCGTGCGATATTCACGATGGACCCAGAAACAACAGCCCAGATGCCTCGCCTCCCCATTTTTGGGTAGACCGTTGCTATTTGTATGCGGTATCCTAGAGTATGTGCGCGACCGGGGCATCGTCCAGGCCCTTGAGGCGTGTGTTCCCTCTCGTCCCCAACTCGGCAAGATGGATCAGGTTACAGCCACGGGAGGATTATTTTCAACTCGTTCGAACGTGGTGTGTGGTATTCTATAACGGGTTACTGTAGATTTGTACTTACCTTTGGGTTATTTCCAGCCAAGAAAGCTCTGGCCACTGTGAACAGAAAACCTATCCCCGGCGTTCATCCGCCGACGGCCCTCAATCTAAAAGCACTTCCTCCACACCTCTCCCCTAGTTAGGGGAGCCGACCAAATCTCACCGCCCGGCCCCACATTGTGTCCAATCTCTCCACTGAATATCACAGATTCCCGCCTCTTTTTGATATCTTTCGGGATCATGGCCCTATATCTTCCGCCCGCCTCCAGCCGAACCTCGGCCCTATATTTCAATCATCGAGTTTTGGCGCGAAGATGATGCACGCCGTGCTGAGCAAACGATGCGCTGTTCGGAGATCGACGACTGCAGTATCACAGTCCACATCTACCAGCCACCTCGGAAAGCCGAATTCAACGTTACTGCACCTCCATTTATCCCTTCAGGACTGTATCCCCGACTCGGTCCAGGTTGCCCCCCGCTTCCTCAAAGTCCTTTGCTGGTGGGTGAAAACGAGTCCGACTCTCGCTCACCACACTCACACTCTCCCAGTACTCCCCTTCACCGCCACGAACGAGCCTGCCGTATCCGTGTTCACCGTCAATGCATGGTGGCTCACCGCTGCCTTCATATCACAACAGCCCGTTCATGCACGGTCCCGGCCAACAGGTCCAATCCGCACCCCCCATCTGGTCCAGGCTCGACTAGTGCCAGTGGCCTCATCGACCCATGCAACGTATTCTGCAACAACCTCGATCTCGACATATTGTCTTCGCCCACTTTCGGCGCTTCGGCCAGATAGTCAGTGCAGGCGTGATGCGCAATAAGCACGGTATCAGTAGGGGTTGCGACTTCGTTTCGTACCAATCACCAGATTAGGCTTCCCGTGCCATGCAAGCAATGAATGGTGCCACCCTCGGGGTCAAGCCAATCGTCGTACGGTTGCATGAGGAAAGTGAAGCTTGAGAAGAGATTTGGTGGACACAATGGACACCCGAGAAGTCATAGTGGCGCCACGAGTCTGACTCTAAACGAAGGTGGGATGAGTTCAAGTGGTTGGCCTCCGCGTGGTGCCATGCCAGACATTGAGGGGTAATTCGCTTTTGAGCATCGCTCGGCCCGTCGCTCAAACCACCTCTCGTCACAAAATGATGGTTGAAATGGCGCGTTGCGAACGTTGATAATACAAATAAATATAAATAAATCAAAAATCATTATGTATAAAAATGGCCAACGGCGTGACGGCTGTTGGAGAAAGGGAACGGACGTGGCCTCGTTGGTTAGGCGTTAGGTGTTGTTCGTGGCGGGAATCGTCCGTCTGGTGAACGATGCACCTTGATAAGAGTAGACTCGGGACCGCGAGCACATTGCGCCAGTGTCAATAACGGCCACTCAGTATACAACCCTGCGGCTCGATCCACACTCTGATAATAGTTCCAACTCGCCGCCGCACATGATCACCCTCACAAAACTTGCTCGTTTGAAACGGAAAGATATGCGAAGGCGTTCAAATGGCAACACATGGACATTCGAGTTCAGGCCGTGGGTGATCGCCCTCGCGCCCAGAGTTGCTAAGCTAGGCCGTAGATTGGGTACGGATGACGTGGGGGTGGATGTGGGGGTGGATGTGGGCGAATGTCCGGGGGCAGCCATTGGATCTGGTGAGGGTGCAAGCGCAGGCGGAGGCGGTTGTGTTGGCGTTGGCGCGATCGGCGAATCGATCAATCTGGGAATATTGGCCACCGTCGGCGCCGACGCCACGGGAGCTGGCAAAGGTGCACACAGCGACGTGTAAATGGATGCAGGTGCTGGGACAGGCGCAGGTGCAGACCTGGCTGAGTGCGGGGGCATTCGAGGCATGCAAAGTGGAGGTTGAAAATGGTCTATGGCCGCAACACCGAGAAGATTATTGGTGGTTGATCCAGATTATCACACCGATCGCCCGTCTTCCACCAGAGTTACTCCAACAAATCTTTCTCATCGTCATCGACAATGACAATGATTCACCCTCGGTCTTGATGCGAGTATCCAAATATTGGTATAGCACCGTCACTGGTATTTGGGTATCACTCAAGCTGGGAAAAACAACGTCAAAGAATGCTGTCAACAGAAAGTTGAAAAGGAAACAACCGCTTTTGGATGTATTGGTCGATACGGAGATCGACCGTCATCACTTCACTCCATCAGATGGTGCTTACCACGGTATTTTTGCTGCAATGCAAGCAACCTCACGATGGCGATCCCTCGTAGTCGAGTCGTTCCCAACAGAGACCGACTTGCCCGAACACCTCGTCAACCGTGGACTCCGAAAATGCTCTGATCCTGTCTTGAGTCACCTTAGGACACTCATCATCAAGTGCCCTTGCGAGATTTCGCCCCTTCTCGACCGTCTTTTGCACATTCTCGGTAACACTGCGAGTAGTGAGCTTACGACCGTCACAATAAATTCAGAAAATGTCATATCATTCCTTCTTCCTACCTATTCGATCCTCCATCTTCCATTCCGTCACCGCTCTCTCTCTCGACGCTCCAGGATTGCACAATCCAGTAGACCTTCTATCTCACCTACCTCGACTGGAAATCCTTACTGCCTCTCATCTCCCTCTTCCCGTCTATCAAGATGACGCCGACTTTACATTTGTCCACACACTCCGTCATCTCACACTCAGATCTGTCTCAATCCAGTGGATGAGTGGCAGGACCTTCCATGTTCTTGAAAGTTGCTCTATCACCTTTCCACGTCATCCCCACGTTCTGCCCACGTTCCGTACCACCCTCCCGAACTGCGAGAACGTGTTCTATGAAGGCTATCCTCTCTGGATACTCAGTGGTGTCTCAGTGCGCAAACTAACTCATCTCTCTGTGAAATGCTCAGCCTCTTGTAAACCACGCGGGGATTGGGAATTGGCTCTGTTTTCTAGTCGAGCTCTACAAGCAGGCCGACTTGCACCACAGATTCTGCATATCAGTATCGAGGCCACGAACTCAGCTTGGACAAAAGCATTCGCTTACATGTCAAACTTGGAGGAATTGGTAATTGACAATGCACGACCCTCTTCAATTGGAGTGAAGGCCTTGCGGTCGCTTGTCGTACTCTCGGGTATCACTTCCGCTACTGGGGAATGGAATAAACCACAATGTCCATCGCTTAAGCGATTTGGGCTCCGATATCGTCGCTGGTTGCGACCAAACGAGCAGTTTGACTTGATTCCAGTGCTCATATCCATTATCCAGTCAAGGCAGCGGTCGATGTTCTCATTGCAAAGCTTCCGTATCTGGCTAAGTAGTGATGGAGACGGCCCATTGGAATTGATTGAAGGATCGTCGGAGAGCTCGGAGGGTTTTGAGCGCCTGAAGAAATATGTTGCAATTACAGGGCGGAATTTATGAGAACTAGTAGCTATTAGAGTAGTGGAGAACATGTTTTAACCTTCCAGGAAGTCCTCTACCGCATGCCCTCATATGCAATATGAAAAAATTGCAGTGCAATCGCCGCCCGCCACGGAAACTTGGGCCACAAAGAGGAGGGGAAAACAGAAGGCATAGTCTTTAGGAGTTCTGACCCACGCCCTGAACTTTTGGTTACGAGTTGGCAAAGTAATTTAATTGCTTGCCAACTTGGAGCCCACCCTTACGTCCATTCTGTCACCTGTCGTGCACCTTATCACCATTGGCTACGAGGATTGTGTCCCTGGTAACGACTACATACGTCAGATTCTTTGAAAACTCCTGAGCGAGACGCGCCGTGCGATATTCACAATGGAACCAAAATCAACAGACCAGATGCCTCGCCATCCCATTCTTAGGTCAACCGTTGCTATTTTTATGCGGTACCATAGGGTATGTGCGTGACCAGGGCATTATCCAGGCCCTTGAGGCTTGTGTTCCCTCTCATTCCCAAATCGGCAAGATGGATCAGGCTACAACGAGGATTCTTTTCAACTCGTTTGAACGTGGTATGTGGTATTCTATAATGGGTTACTCCTGATTTGTACTTACCTTTGGTCCATTTCCAGCTGAGAAAGCTCTGGCCATCGTGAACAGAAAGCCTATCGCCGGCGTCCATCCGCCGACGACCCTCAATCTGGAGGCACGTCATAATTACCTCTCCATTAGGAGCCGACCACATCTCGCCACCTGGCCCCACATTGTGTCCAATTTCTCCACTGAATACCACCTCTTTGATATTTTTCGGGGTTATGGGCCCATATCCTCCACCCGCCTCCAGCCGAATCTCGGCCCTGATGTCGCAATCATCGAGTTTTGGCGCGAAGATGACGCGCGCCCTGCTGAGGAAACAACCCACTGTTTGGAGATCGCCGACCGCAGTATCACAGTCCACGTCTACCAGCCGCCTCGGAGAGCCGGGTCCAACGTTACTGCACCTCCATTGATTCCTTCAGGACGGTTTCCCCGACTCGGTCCGGTTTCCCTGCCTCCTCAGGTAATTTGCTAGTGGGTGGGAGCAAGTGCGACCCTGGCTCACTCTACCTGGTCCTTTCCTTCACCGCTATAAACGAACCTGCTATATCCAGTCCCGCGAGGACCTGTGGTGGCAGCCCCCCCCCCCGCTGCGCCTGTCACCTCCGGCATCACTTCCATTTCAGCCTCTTCTTTCTCCAAGACTACAACTACAGCCCTCCATACGCTCGCAACGCGCTCGCTGAACTCTCCTCGACCGAAACAGAAATTGTCGTGCAGCGGTCCCGTCGCTACAACTAGCTTGACGTGGCCTAAAGTTGACCCACTCATGACACGCTCGGCGGGCGAGGTTATCGGTCCTATGGCAAGGGATTTCTATCACCATCCACAAAATTGCTTGCCTATTCCTTCCTCCAATCGCGCCGTCTGTTCCTTTACAAAATAGGTACAGTTTCGTTGCGAATCTCGTGTACATACTCTTCTCCAGCATCTCGTTCTTCTAACTGGTACACCTAGAGATGTAGTCCCCCCGACATTCAAATGAGGATATTTACCTTCCCCCTCCCAACCACTCGTAGTCTCTGATTCAACAATTTGCCTGTCTGGGTTTCATTCCTTCCCGAGAAGAAATAACCTAACTAGAAGGATACTGTGTTCCCGATCGGCTCGCGGTGCTATGCTCCAGATTTCTTCTTTCGACAGTGAATTCAGTTGCTCATTTGGGTCTTTAGGTATGATATCTAGTTGCGATGTGTTGCGCCTCTCCCATGTAGGAATGATTGTGTGAGCAGGATGCGGTGATTACTCTGATCGGAGGGTGGATGCAAGGCCTCGAGAAAGGAAAATCCCGGGAATTCCTGCCACCTGCCACCTTGCACATCTGTACTCCCTTTTCCGCGCAAGTTATGAAGACTCTACATTAATCCGCTTGAATCTGTCAAATCTATGTCATAACAGTGCTAGCTTTGTATTGCCGACGGGGGGGATGAAAGATGAAATTAAATCGTAAATATACAAGACAGATACTATATGATGTTTCACTTGATGTTTACTCTTTATTTCGCTCAGCGCGAGGGCATGTAAAAATGTGTAATGGTTGGGACCACTTACCAGGCGTTTGCGTCATGAAGAATTTATCAACCTTCCATGTTCCAAACAGTCGTTGATGAAGGCCCTTTCGCCCGTCATTTGCCTTTCCGCCTCTTTCAAAAATCGCGCCTCGCTAAATTGAAGGAAAGGTGAGCATATTCCAAACCCCAGTATCCCACTTTTGCTCATTTTTTAATTCTTTCTCTGTGGCTCTTCTTTGGCTGGTGTGATGGATGGTCCTGGTTCTCAGTCCTTAGCATTGGATGGCGACTGAAGGGGCAAACACATTTCGGGAGTAGGACTGGCTACCGCAGGAGTTCCAGGGAGTCGCTTCAATGACTTTGGTGCGTTTTCCCTGTTCCCATTCTTTGCCGTGGCTCTCCTCTTCGTTACATGCTCATTTGCACATTTCAAGGCATGCAGGACACGTTCCTGTTACGTTTCGTAGTTCGCTTGTAATGAAAGTAACGTCTAATAGCCTGGGTGTAAACCTGAGGACTATTCCTTCAGTCCTACGTATAAACGCTACCTAGTGCTAACTAGTTACGTATACACGCTTTTTGTAGTATAGAGTAAGATTCGGACACTAGCCTGTAGTGTCGGAAGTAATGGGCGAGTAAATCGTTGGGAGGTAAGATATACGACTGCGTAAAGTGTTCCTTAAGTATCCAATCGTTTGGATCTATATCAGAACACTATAGGCGAGGGGTAATGGAGTGTGTAGTGGAAGAATAGCGCGAGCGACGGCGAAGTCTTCAATACCAGTTATTTATCCTGGGCCTACTGTCCCTTGCACTCCGTATCTCTATTTAGATCGGCTGACTATTGGCTCTTAAGGCTGTGGATAAATGTATGTGGTAATAAAGTGATATTCCAAAGGTCCGCCACGGAGGCCCTTTATATAGGAGCGCGCTCCGCCGTGAGATACGTGTCCACACAGATGCAGCCATGTAATCTTCCCAGATGGTACGTTCCAGCAGCGTCTACGTAGTTACAGACCCTTAGGTATTACATAGGTTTCCCCGCGCCTTCCTAATTGCTTTGTGCACCACCGCAGTGGACAAAGCAAGGCGGTCTAGGCGCGATACATGTGAACGATCGGCCCAAGAACACACAGCATTACCCTACCGAAGGATAATACCCAAGAACAACCCACAACCAGTCCCAGTTCCCGACAGATATCCCGTTCCTCCGCTGACCCGCGCGTTCGTCAAGTCATAACTTCCCGCCAGTACCCATTCTATAACAGTTCCTTTGCCGAGGAAAGTAATGCCAAATTTCTACATCCTCCTGAAGAGCAGTTTCGGTAACTTGCTGGCGGTAGGAGTGGCCCTTTCTCTTTTGGGGGCATTGGAGAGCAGAAAGCAATGCAATTGGATCTCCGCTTATCGCTTACCCCCCCACCCACCCATACATATAACTGACCTATCAGAGCTTCCAACAGTCACAAATATTCGTCCTTCCGAGTTCCAGACGTGGTTTGGTATTCAATTCACTTCTCATGGATATCTGCCATACCCCGCTGACTACTATTCAGATGTATAACATAGAATACATAATCAATGCACATAGAAAATATGTTCCATAGAGTTTTTATAATTTACGCGGAAACGTCAGGGAATTCGGGATGTGGCGGGTGGCAGGTGGGAAGAATTCCGCAACACGTGGATCATGGCCAGGAATCGTCCGTCCGCTGAACGATCAAGGTGCACCTTGATAAGAGTTGAGTAGAGAGATGACCACGTTCACAACACTTGTTCCAACTATCCCATCCAGAAGGGGATATATGCCAACGGGTTCAAATAGCAAAAAAGGGATGATCGAGGTCGAGGCGCAGGCAGCCGCCCCTGCGGGCACAGTTGCTAAGAGGACGTTGAGGAGGACGTGGGCGCAGCCGGGGGATCTAGTGAGGGTGCAAGCGCAGCCGGAGGTACAGGAGCAGCTGGGGGATCTTGGGAGGGTGCAAGCACATGCGATTGCGGAGGCGTTGGCGCGAGCGCAGACCCTCGTGAGGGAGTGGGTGCGGGTGCTGGGAGCCGTGGACGAGCCGTGGACGAAGGGGGGTGTGAAGGAATTGGGGTATGACGGGTGGAGGGGGTTTGGGGAAAATTTCCGGGCGGAGGCGGAGGCGGACGCGCAGGTGCGGATGCAGGCATTGGCTTGGGCGGAGGCGGACGCGCAGGTGCAGGGGGAGCTGGAGCAGGTGTATTCATTTGCTCGGGCGAAGGCGAAGATGAACGCACAGGCGCAGGCGTTGCCGCCACGGCGGGCAAAACCACTAAAGGGGCGTACGTTGACGATGGCGATGGCGTTGGGAGAGGTGAAGGAGCCACGGACGGTGGAGGAAATGCACGCGTTGGACGCGAGATGGGCGTTGGATGCACGGACGGAGCAGGTGCAGGGGGAGGGGCTGGAACAGGTGTATTCATTTACTCGGGCGAACGCGAAGGCGAACGCACAGGCGCAGGCATTGCCGCGGTTGGCTTTGGGAGAGGTGGGCGCGCAGGGGTTGAATGCGTGGGCGTTGGATGCACGGACGGAGGCGGACGCGCAGAGGCGGGTGTCATTTGCTCAGGCGAAGATGGATGCGCAGGTGCAGGCGGAGGTGCGGGCGCGGGCATCGACTTGGGCGGTGGAACTGGAAAAGATGCACAACGCAATGAAGGTATGGATGCATAGGCAGGGACAGGGACAGGGACAGGGACAGACCTGGAAGAGAATGAGCGCATCCAAAGCGTGCAAAGTGGACGTTGCATTTGGTCGATGGCCGCAACACCGGCAAGATTTACGGTGGTTGATCCCGATTATCACACCGATCAACCGTCTTCCACCAGAGTTACTCCATCAAATCTTCCTCATCCTCATCGACAATGACAATGTATCACCCGTGGTCTTGATGCGAGTATCCAGATATTGGTATAACGTCGTCGCCGGTATTTGGGCATTACTCAAGCTGGGCATGACAACCCCAACGGATGCGATCACAAGGAAATTGGACAGGAACCAATGGCTTTTGGATGTAGTGATCGATACGGAGATCGACCGTCGATACGTCACTTGGGATGCTTACGGGGCCATTTTCGCTGCCATGCACGCAACCTCACGATGGCGATCCCTCGTAGTCGAGTCGTTCCCAACACAGGCCGACTTGCCAGAAGACCTCGTCAACCGTGGACTCCAACAATGCCCCGATCCTGCCCTGAGCCGCCTTAGGACACTCATCATCAGGTGTCCTTGCGAGATGTCACCCCTTCTCGACCGTCTTTTGCGCATTCTCGGCAACACAGCGAGTAGAGAGCTTACAACCGTAACAATAAATTCACCAATTGTCATATCATTCCTTGTTCCCACCTATTCTTCCATCTTTCGTTCCGTCACCGTGCTCTCTCTGGATGCTCCAGGGTTACGCAACCCAGTAGATCTTCTACCTCACTTGCACCAATTGGAAGAATTTACCGCCTCTCATCTCCTTCTTCCCGACTATCAAGATGACGACGACTTACCACTTGTCCACACACTCCGTCATCTCACACTCAGATCTGTCTCAATTCAGTGGATGAGCGGCAGGATCTTCCATGTACTTGAGAGTTGCAACCTTATCTTTCCACGTCATCGCCATGTTCTGCATACATTCCGTACCACCCTCCCGACCTGCAAGCACCTGTCCTTTGAGGGCTATCCTCTCGATATACTTAATGGTGTCTCAGCACACAAACTCACACGTCTCTCTGTGGTGTGCTCCTCTTCTTGTAAACAGCGGGGAGGTTCACAGTTAGTTCGCTTTGCTAGTCAAGCCTTGCGAGCGAGCCGACTTGCACCGCAAATCCTCCATATCGGTATCGAGGCCACGAACCAGGCCTGGACAGATTCATTGCCTTTCATCTCAAACTTGGAGGAATTGGTGATTTACAATACACAGCCTTCTTCGCTTGAAGCGGCTTCCTTGCAGCCGCTTGTCATACTCCCGGTCCAGGAAAATAACACGGATACCACTGCTACTCCTGGCGAGTGCAATACACCGATGTGTCCATCACTTAGGCGATTTGGGCTCCGATATCGTCGCTGGTTACGGTCAAGTGAGCACTTTGACTTGATTCCGGTGTTCAAGTCCATTATCCGGTCAAGGCAGCAGTCGATGTTCCCGCTGCAAAGCTTCCGCATCTGGACAAGGAGTGATGAAAGCGACCCATTGGAATTGATTGAAGGATCGTCGATTAGCTCCAAGGGATTTAAGCGACTGAAGAATTATGCTGCGATTATTGGAGTTAATGGTTCCTACACTTACCGGCTGGGTGGCGGAGCGGCAATGCACCCTCCCACAATTAGGCAGTTCGACCGGTCTAGCTTTATATCTCGTGTTATAGCAATCACAAGGCGGAATCTACGAAAGTTGGTAGTTAGTAGAGTACTAGAGAATATGTATGTTTTAGCCTTCTTGGAAGTCCTCCACCGCATGCCCTCAAATTTAATATGAAAAATTTGCAGTGCAATCGCCCCCAAACTGGGGCCACAAAGAGGAGGGGAAAACAGAAAGCATAGTTTCTAAGAGTTCTGACCCTACGCCCTAAAATTCTGGTTACGAGTTGGATAAGTAATTGCTTGCCAACTTGGACTCCACCCCTGCTCTATTTTGTCATCTGCCGCGCACTTTATCACGATTGGCTACGAGGATTACGTCCTTGGTAATGGCTACGCACGACAGATTCGTCGAGAGCTCCTGAGCGAGACGCGCCGTGCGATATTCACGATGGACCCAGAATCAACAGCCCAAATGCCTCGCCTCCCCATTTTTGGGTCAGCCGTTGCTACTTGTATGCGGTATCTCAGAGTATGTGCGCGACCAGGGCATCGACCAGGCCCTTGAGGCGTGTGTTCCCTCACGTCCCCAACTCGGTGAGATGGATCAGGCTACAACCACGGGAGGATTGTTTTCAACTCGTTTGAACGTGGTGTGTGGTATTCTATAATGGGTTACTACTGATTTATACTTAGCTTTGGTCCATTTCCAGCCGAGAAAGCTCTGGCCATTGTGAACAGAAAGCCTATCCCGGCGTCCATCCGCCGACGACCCTCAATCTGGAGGCACGTCATAATTACCTCTCCATTAGGAGCCGACCACATCTCACCACCTGACCCCGCATTGTGTCCAATCTCTCCACTGAATACCACCTCTTTGATATCTTTCGGGGTTATGGCCCCATATTTTTCGCCCGCCTCCATCCGAACTTCGGCCCTGATACCGCAATCATCGAGCTTTGGTGCGAAGGTGACGCGCGCCCTGCTGAGGAAGCAGTGCACTGTTTGGAGATCGACGACCGCAGTATCACAGTCCACGTCTACCAGCCACCTCGGAAAGCCGAATTCAATGTTACTGTACCTCCATTTATTCCTTCAGGACTGGATCCTCGACTCGGTCCAGGCTCTTCCCGCCTCCTCAGGTGATTTGCTGGTGGGCGAGAACAAGTTCGACTCTCGCTCACTGTACTCACACTTTCCCAGTACTCCCCTTCACCCCCACGAACGAGCCTGCCTTATCCACGCTCGCCGTCGATGCATGGTGGCTCACCACTGCCTTCATATCACAACGGCCCGTTCATGCATGGTCCCGGCCAACAGGTCCAAATCGCACCCCCATCTAGACCAGGCTCGACTAGGGCCAGCGATATCATCGTCCCGTGCAACTTATTCTGCAAAAACCCCGATCTCGACATTGATTCAAACGCGCTCTTCGCCCACTTTCGGCGCTTTGGCCAGATAGTCAGTGCACGTGTGATGCGTAGTGAGCACGATATCAGCCAAGGTTTCGGCTTCGCTTCATGTCAGACACCTGATCAGGCCTCCCGTGCCATGCAAGCTACCCTCGGGACGAAACAAATTGTCGTACGGTTGCATGGCCCAAGCAACTTAGGAAAGAGAAGGTTGAGAAGAGATTTGGTAGACATAATGGACACCCGAGAAGTCACAGTGGCGCGATGAGCCCCACTCTAAGCGAAGGTGGCATGAATTCAAGTGGTTGGCCTCCACGTGATGCCAGACCCGAGTTCTGGCAGCTATTTCCATGTGGGTAATTTGCATCTGAGTATCGCTCGGTCTTACCAACCCATATAGGCGGCGCTTAATAGGAGTCTCAATTTGCCAATGTGCCACGATGACCTGTCTGCGCTCTCTGCTGTTGTGAGAACTGAAGTCCTGAAAGGCGAGCTTCTCAGGCGAGTTCGGGAAACCGATGGAGTGGAAGATGACGAATTCGAGGACATTGTTCGGACAATGATGGAGCTACCTCTCGACCAAATCGTCTGTAGCTTACAAGACCGACATACCTTCCTGGGTCAAATTGAAAATGCCCGCCAGGCCCGACAGCCACAACCACTAAGCGCACCCGTCCTAGATGCGCTCAATGAACCAAC
>Ga0307515_10014311_pt1 | contig 14730 bp, 2 predicted proteins | sample 17_EM_MG_FD_194513 | JGI IMG/M metagenome (GOLD analysis project Ga0307515, IMG submission 194513) | Populus trichocarpa ectomycorrhiza microbial communities from riparian zone in the Pacific Northwest, United States - 17_EM | ecosystem: Host-associated > Plants > Roots > Unclassified | place... | reverse complement strand
TTCTGTAGTAATTGCAAAACCCTAGAAATAATCTTAACTGCGTAACGTTCTCTAGTTCTTACCAATTTACTATAGCCTTAATCTTTTTTAGATCTATACTAAGTTGGCCTAGTTTAATAATAAATCCTACGAAATTAGTCTTTTTAGTAAAGAACTTGTATTATTTAATTATTACTAGCATCTATTCTTCTTATAGCCTCTTTAAGACCTATTTAACGTGTTCTCCATGTTCTTCCTTAGTCATTAAGTAGATAATAATATTATTAAGATATACTATAATAAATTCATCTAAGTATTCTCCTAATATATTATTAATACGCTTCTAAAATATTGCTAGTGTGTTTATAAGCCCAAATTATATAACTAATAGTTTATATAGTCCTTCCTTTAACCTAAAGGCTGCCTTTTATTCGTTGCCTTCCTTAATTCTAATTTAATAGTACGCCCATCTTAGATTTATCTTCGTAAAGATTTGCGCATTACCTATCCTATCTTAAATTTCGCTAATTAAGGGTAAAGGATATCTATCCTTCCTAGTAATGCTATTTAACTATCTATAGTTAATATACAGCCTTAGTTTACTGTTTTTCTTTAGTATAAATAGTACTAGATAACCCGCTAATAATTGCGATGGTCTAATATATCCCTTTTATAGGTTTTCTTAGATAAACTCTTTTAGTACTCTACCTTCTTCTTTAGTAAGCTTATAGATTAGAAAGAACCTTAGACTTATTCCTAGTTCCAATTCTATCTTATAGTCCTATACTACATACTTTAATAGCTTTTTACTTTCTAGTAACTATAGTTTCTTACTATACTTATAGTATCTCTTTGGTATATAGCTTAACCCTTTCTCTATTTCTTTATAGGTCGCCCCTACTTAGTACTATACTAACTTAGCTTATTATAACATCTTACGTTATTAAGTATCCCTAATATTAACCTAACCTATAACCCAATCGATCTTTAGATTGTATTTCTATAATTAAGCCATTCCTAATACTGCCTTATTATTCCCTAATGGTAATATATTAAAAGATATCTTAACTTATTTTTCTTTAATAGTTAACTAAATAGGTCCTATTTTAAGGTTAATAATGCCTCCTCTATAGGCTATTGGATTTTCTAAAATTATTACTAATAGGTAAGGGTGCTCCTTTTTCCTATGTGGTAACTCTATTCTTTTAACTATTACTAGCAAGATATGGTTTCTTATTGCCCTACTATCTATTAATGCCTTAAACTGCTAATCTTACCACTTAACTTATAAATTTAAGTGTTAACCTTAAATTCCTTTAAGGGTCTAAGGCTCTACTACTAGTTCCTCCTAGTTTTATAGGCCTCTACTTTTCCTAATTATTAGCTGCTTAATCCTATTTATGCTTAGTCCGCTTTTAGCTAATATTTAGTTTACTTTTTATCTTTAATATACTATAGACAGGTGTTCTTTAGATATTCCTACTACTATTATCCGTCTAGGCATTCTTCTATAAGGAATCTTCCTAATTAAAGTATTAAGTCCCCTTATCCTTAAACTTCTACTAGGTGCTACTATATATATACTTAGCGTTTTAATATTTCGCCTCGTCTAGTGCCTAATATATCCTTACTAGGTACTTCCAGTTCCTATCCTTAGGTACTCTATATATATTATATATATTATCTATATATATAATCTATACTAATATATAATATGCTTAGTGTCTTAGGTTAACTCTTAGCTTATTTTTATTCTTAAGTTTAAACCTTTCTTGTGTTAATTTAAGCGTTACGACTTTATTTATAGGTACTAAGATTTGCCTTTCGCTTCTCTAGTCCTCTAATTACTCCTCTAGATCCTTTAATGTTATAATTAAGGCTCCTTTAATGTAAGTTATAGCCTTTTCTATAATTAGGTGGTTTTAGATAACTTTTTCATCTAACTATATATAGAAATCTTCCTACTCATTATTGTGTCGTTATCTATACCACTTTTAATACAGTCCTTTAAGTATATACGGCTCGTCTATAAGGAAGTATCTCTTTATTAATAATAATAAATTCAATTTACCGCCCGTCCCGGTCCCCCTAGTGGGTCCATATAGGCTAATACCTTCTATAGGAAAAACTCTACTTAGAGAAAACCCGTTCGCGGGCCGCACTAGAGAGATAATAGCGTTCCGATGTCGGAGCGCCTTCTACCTATCTAAGAGTCTATATAATAAGCCAACTAACCACGCTTCGCGGACGATCTTACTCTACCCCTTCTTCTCTTATCCTTTTTACCCTTGTTCTTTTACTAGTCTTCTAAGCTTTAGAAAGGCTAATATCTACTTATATCCTCTACATCTATTACCTTTATAGCCTAGAACTGTGTTAAGGCACCTAACTATACTAGCCATTTTACAGCTGCTTAAGCGCTCCTTTTATTGCTTAAAACTTCTTAAAGGCGTTTAGAGTTGCATTTTGCTATAAAGTCCGCCCTTTGGTAGTATAGGCACTAAAATAGTATATAGTGGACTGTCTACCTAATCTAGCTATATCTGCACCGTAGGAGGATCGCTAGTACTCTAATAGATACAAGCTATATATTAAGCCCTATTACCTCTATACGAAGAAGAAATAGTACTATAACCTCTGCTTTTGTTAGGTTTTTGTATAGTAGGATTATAAGACTCCCCTAAGGGGTCCTCCACGTGGTTTCTGTGCGGTCTTTGGCTTTTACTTACCACTATTAGCGCTATTCTAGGTCTGCCCATTTTGCGATAAGGGTAGTTGCCCGCCAGCGGTGCTAGTGACCTCCTATACGGCGGCGGCGCTCCGTCTATATTCTACTAGCGTTCCGCTAGCCATGCCTACGGGGGTTTATTACAGCTTCCCGCTCTATATAATCCTTCTAGTGTGTAAGGAAGCCCTATATCTTATTCTTATAATCCCTTACACAGTCTCTAAGCGCTTCTAATAGTACTAATAGCCGTTTTGTTTTTCGCTGGCGCTTTACTAGTATATTTTAAATACCGTTAAGTACTTCTACTAATTCTTTTTCTACCCTATTAAGAGCTATTTTAGCGGCTTTTTAGAGGGCTATCGTTTTAATATAGAGCTGGATTAGGGGAATAGCTGCTTCCTTCCCTATTGCAGCTATTAGTATTCGCTAGTATGCGCCTATAACCCTACGGAGGTACTTATTCTAGATCTTTTATAGCAGTTTAATTAAGCTTTTAGCTAGCGTTCCACCGTTATCCCAAACTCCCTACACTTAGGCTCTATACAGCATTGCTGGTCGGACGGTGGCTATGTATAGGAGGCGCGAGCGGCGCATTAAGGGGCCCTATGTAAACGTAGTAATCCTTAACATTGCTTTAAAGGCCGCTAAGCCCTTACTTACAGCCTTCTTAACCTATTCTTTCTACTAGAGCTTAGGGTCCACCTAAATCCCTAGGACTCGCATACTGGTTTTTTAGGGAGCTGTCTCGCAGCTGGCGATACGCACGGTAAACGCAAGGTTTATAATAGCGTGGCGCCGTCGCCTTATAAAGTATATAAGCTAGTACTTTTTAGGGGCGAACGCCGCGCCGTATCGGTTTGCCTATGTGGTGTAGTAGTTATAAACGGCCTCTAATTATCGACAGTTCTCTACTGTGGAATCCCCTTAAGTAATAAGGTTCGTGTCGTCTATAAAGCTAAAACCTAGTATACCGCTATTAGGGCTCTGGAATTCCTCTAAGAGCTCTAATATAAAAAAGAGGAATAGAATTAGTAATAAGGGAGACCCCTAAGGGATACCTATCTGCGTCTGGATTTAATTACTCTTATAACCTATAAACTTAATACGGGTCTTGCATACTATTAAGAAGCTTTATATATAGTCTATAAGCCACTTTAGGAAGCCTTTTCTTTTTAAGATATATAGAAGCCTTTTATGGAAAATATTATTAAATGCCCCTACTAAGTCTAGGCTTAGCATTAACACTATATATCTACAACGCGTTCGCTATACTATCTATACGTAAGAGCTAAGCAGTCCTACCGCTAATAGTATAAATTGCTTTTTTCTTACTCCCATCTAGTTCTAAGGGAGTAGCCTATATTCTTCCGCTGCCTTTAATATAATATTAGCTACATACTTCTCTAGGACTTTTGCTAGCGTATTTTTAAGAGTAATTGGTCTATAGCTGCCTAGGAGAGAGTAGTCTTTCTTTCCCTCCTTACATAAAACTATAGTTATAGATTCTTTAAGGCTTTCTAGTATTGTTTTATTAGTAAAGCAATAGCTAGCTGCTTCTGCTAGGTCTTTTATAATAACTAGGGCAACCACTTTAAGAACCTTATTTGGTATACCGTCTAGCCCTAAGGCTTTTTTATTTAAAAGGCTCGTAATTAGCTTGCTAATTTCCTCTATTAAAATAATAGGGCTAATATTAAGCGTCCTTTGTTCCATTATTACCTTTGTTTTAATATCCCTAAGATCCGCTATTCCGGTCTTAGGGAAAAACTTAGCTATAAAAATATCCGCTTTTGTGGTATTATTATCTATTAAGGGGTCTTTAATAGACCTCCTAAGGTCTAGTAAATAGGGGTCCGCCTTTACTACGCTTGCTTTTCTACTCTATTTTAATAAGATTTAAAGTTCTTTATTATACGGTTTTAACTAGTCCTTAGTAAGTTTATAGATAAAGCGCCTTTAGTTATCTTAACTAACTCTCCTAGTTTCTTTCTAGAGCTAGTTGCTTAGTGTTAAGTATCTTTAGAGGTCCTAGGGGTTATTATAGGCTTAGTACTATTATTATGCCTAGCGGGCGCCGGTGTGGAGCTATATGGCGTATAGCAACTATTCTTAGCGGGCTTACTGGCTAGGCCGTGCTTATAGGCAGTGTTTTTTAAGTGCTTGCTTAATCCCTTCCTAAAGGGCATAGAGGGGATTTTTAGACGTAGCCTAGTTAAGCTACTGGATGCTTTAGAGGAGGCCTTATAAGTCTAGCTTCTTAAAGGCAAGGCGCTAGCGTTATTAATTTGGATATAGATAGGTATGTGGTCTCTTATAAGGGCCTATTCCTTAACTATACTATAGAAGTTAACTTATCTATATAGATCTAGTAATATAAACGTAAGGTTAATTACACTCTCCTGTTGTCCTCTTTTCTATATAGGCTCTCCTTTTAATATCGTAAGTATAAGACCTCTGGCATCCGTTTTAGCCAGAAGACATTCTACCTGCTCCTCGCTAGCTATATATACTCCGCCTTATATTAGGTAGTAGACGTTAAAGTTATTTAGGAGTATAACTTTTCCCTTAACTTCCTTAATAGCTATTTTAACCTTAGGCTATACCCTAATCTAGGGGCCACCTCTATATAGGTTATAGATATTAATAATTATAACCTTTAGCCCCTTTAGGCGTAGCTAGAGAGCTATAGTAAATGGGCTATACTGTCTACGTTTTTAATACGCGGTATTAATATTCTAGCTAATTATAAAGTAGACCTTTATTATAGGGAGGGCGTTATATATAAGCGTAAATCCCCTAGGGTAATATATTAATTTAGTATACTTATTATATGCCAGCTCTTAGACTATAAGGACCTAGTAGTCCGCTAGCGTAACGCTGTTAAAGAAGGGGCGATATGCCCCTTAGTTTGCATTTCTATAATTATACTAGATAATTATATACCTATTTATTTAGAGTAGGTATAAGCTTATCTATATCTATGTCTTATTCCTTATTGTTTTCACTAGTTACTATTATTGCTTAGTTGGCGCAAAGCTAGAGCCTTACTTACAATCTATCTCTACTTACTATTTTAATAAAGGATGGTTTACCTAGTCCCCATTTAAGTGGTTATTCTTAAGTCCCTAGGTAAGACAATTCTTAACCTCTCTTTTTATTAGTAATAATTATAAAGTTACCTAGTATTAGAGGTTAATATAGTATTACTTTTATAGCTTCTTATATGCGGAGCAATTGCGTTAAAAGGGCCATTTTTTTTGTTTAGATGCCCTTAAGGTAGCTCTAAAAGGTCCTATACTCCTTTTTTTACTATACCTTATAGGCTTTACCGCAGTTAACATAGGATACTCTCTTCTTAGGGCAATCTATCGTGCTATATAGTCCCGCATATTACCTATATTTTATTTACTTTCTATATACGCTTTATATATGTCCCTACTAGTTATAGCAATAACATTGCTTTATAATTAGGCTGTTTTTAAATAGCCTAGTCTTAAATAACTAGGATTTAATAACTATCCTACTTTTTATAATCTTTTATTAAATTGCCTAAGTTAGAATGCTAATTATAAGTATTTCTTTAGTCTTCTTAGGTTCTTTCTAGGCGCTGCTAGGGTTTACCTAGCGTTTTACCTACGCTTTAGGGTTATATAGCTATTAGATCCGGTTAAAAGCAACCTTAAGTATAAGGCGTTTTATAGCTTTATAGATAGATTAAATTAATTCTAAATTAATTATATTTCTTTTACTATTAATTAAGGTCTTAAGCGGGACCTTAGGTACTTCTAGGAGGTAGTCTTTTCTTAGTATCTTAAGTCCTAGCGCGTTTGGTCCGTTTAGAATTTAGTTTTTTATTATTTAGGAGGGGATATAGACGTCTATATCCCCACTATTAAGGGTATATATAGCGTATATATTTAGTATTAGCCTTTAAATGGTCTTAAAGAGCTCCCTTAGTTTATAGCCCTAGGGCTCCTTAAGCCTAACGCGTATAGTTGCTCTCTGTGGTGCCGCGACTGTATTTACTATATGGGCCGCCTATATAGCAACTACTACCTAGGTCTAGCCCTATACTAGGGGAACTTCTAAACCTAGGGGTCCTCCTTTACGCGTTTTCTTTTAAATTTCCTTAATACTAGCTTTAATTCAGTTAAGCTAGGCCTTAGTTTCCCTTTTCTAGGTTATCTAGGGGGCTAAACGCGTTAAAAGGGCTTTAACGCGTTATATAATCTCTTAAATAGTAGTAAGTATCTAGTGTTATAGAGTTTCTTTCTCCTCTTTTATAAGATTATCTTTAATTTATTTAAGTATTTCCTTTAGTTTTTACCATTGCTAGTTAGGCTAGCAGCTGTCCTTTTTGCGTTATTGCCCACCTAGTTTATAGTTTAGCTCCCTTACGTCGTAATTCTCGCGACTCTAGCGGGAAGCTTGCGCCCTGCCGTCGTCCCCCATATCTTGTAAATGGGGCGACGTGGTTTTATAGGGTCTCTTAATGCGGGGAGTAGGGTTCCAATATCAGATTGTTTTATTAAGTCGTTTTTGGGCTGGTTTTGCTACTGTTGCGGCTTCGTATCTCTTTATTACTATATTATAATAGCCTTTTATATATTGTTCTTTAAACCTAATTAGAATCACTAAATCCTCTTCTTCTTTTAGTTTAGTAAGCCACTTAGCCCTTAGTGTGCCTATTTTAGGTCTATTAGTAATTCTTTATATAGGTGCTCTGTCCCTTATATAACCTAGTATACTAGATCTTTTATCTAGTTTCTGCTCTTACTATAAGGTAATTCTTACTCTAAATTCCTCTATAGTTTCTTTTTTTTTATGTCTTATAAGTAGATCTTTAAAGTCTTCTTACTTCTTAATCTTGTTAATAGTCCTTATTTATGCGTTAAAATCTTAGTTTTATAAGATTCTTAATTTTAAGCTTGCTTTTGTCTTAAGCTTAGCTCCTACCTTAGTCTAACTAGGCTTAGGTATTCTTATCTCTTCTTAAGAGTCTTAAATCTTGTTTATCTTATCTTAAGAATCTTCTTTTTATGGGAAACTTTGTCCCGAGCTTATTTATATATTTCTAAACTAAGCCGCTGCCCTACTTTATTGGTTTTTATCCGTTATAGGTCATTAGGTATACCTTATTTTATCTTAAAAATCTTAGTTATCTTTTATCTTATTTTAAGAATCTTAAGCCTTTAGCCTTTTGCCTTTATTAAGTGGTAAGCTAGTACTAGCAGTCGTCTACTTATTTAATCCCCTTTAGATATTACTCCTTCCGTTTTATAAAGTAATAAATGCTGTATCTAATAGTATTATAATGCCTGTTACTAAATCTTGCTCTATAGCGGTCTTAGTTTCTACTTCTATTATAACTTCTTTAAGGTTTATACGCTTTTAGTAAGCTGCCTTTATTACCTTATTATCTGTAAATATTTCGCCTATATTAAACTCATCGTCTTTAATATCTAATCTACGCGATAATTTGTTAGTTCCTTTATACTCTATAGATTTTAGCTCTTATAGCTAATAGCTTACGCTATACTTAGCGTCTTTATAAATTTAGTATATGTTATTATAATAAAACGCGAAACTTTTAATTAAATAATTTTTTATTCCTTATAGTATACTATTATCCCTTTATACGTATGTATTTTCTACTAGTCTAGTTCCCTTTATTATATAGTGACTTTAACTATCTTTATAATCCCTCGCGAAGTAACTTTATTTCCCGCAATTTATATAAGCTCTATTTTTAAACTACTAACTTTGCTATAGAGTCCGCCTAAATATCTTCTGCTATTAAGATCCCTAGTTTAGCCTTTACTCCTTAGTCCTATAATTACTAGATCCTTAACCTTTAGGTTTTTATAATTTTTACTCTATCTTTTATAGGTTTCTTTAGTACCGCTTAGGTCTATTAGCTCTACGCCATACTATAGTTTTTAACTTAGCTTTAGTTATTGCGTACTTTATATCTTATATAACTATAGAACTCTATTTTAGCCTTTTTTAGCCTATTCTCTTTAGTAGATCTAATTATTAATCTTAATTACTTAATCTATTAAATCCTTTAGAGTATCTACATCTTCTATTAGGATAATTACATCCTAGACTTTAGCCTTAAGTCCCTATTTATACTATGCTATAAGCGCCTTATTATTCTACTTAACTTATATAGCTAATATTTGGAACTATATTATATACTTAATTGCTAAGGTTTATTACGTAATATCTTAGAGTTTTTTTTTACTATAGTTACTGCCTCTAGGTCTCTAAATATTTATATAAGTTACTTTATAAATCCCTTTTAGCTTAAGAATATAAACCGTACCTCTTAATTAGTGGTTATTATTCTATTTACCTATATTTCTATAAGGTAAGGCTTAAACTACTTAAGTACCCTTTCTAATAGGAATAGTCCTGCATATACTATTTAATCTATAGGTATTAGTAGTTTTACTCCTTTTTATATAACCTTAAAGTGTATTTATATAAGGAACCCTTTAAATTTTAATCTCTCCCCTAAAAATCTCTTAATTAAAGGTAACTTAATTTTTACTACCCCTATCCCATTAATTCTTTATTTAAGTATTATATTATTTTCTATTAACTAGTTAACTATCTCTTATAATTATTTAACCGTTATAGGTTGTTATAAGTTAGTATTTGCTATACTAGTATTACCTCCTAACCTTAAAGTAGTTGCCGCCGTTACTAGCGTTATAGTAGCTGCTTTTAGTAGCATATTATTTAACTTTCCGTATTTAATACTGTAACTAGATAGTAATTATATAACGGAACCTTATAGTAGGTACTATAATAGGCTTATTAATAGGCTAGGTATATAGGTAATATAAATTAAAGTTAATAACGTAATAATAACTGGTGGAGTAGTTACCTAATAGATTAACTCTAATTATATTCTAAGAATTACTATAAGGAAAAAACTATCTAGGTAAGGATTAAGGGTCCTTAAATATATAACTATACTCCTATAAAATCCTTCTTATATATAATATACGTATTATACGTATTATACGTACATTCCCTTTATACACTATATACACTACGTATAATATTATATAACTTACTTACTATTTCTTATTATATAGTTTTACCGGCTCTATCCTAGACCGTACTTTTATTAACCAACTAGCTTCCTCTAACTCTTCTCTAAGTAGTTATAGTATTGTACTTAAAGCGTCCGTAACACTACGCCAATATTATAGCTGCATTATAACTATTAAGAAGCTTATTATTACGCTATAGATAGAACGTCTAGTAATATAAATTTTAATCCTTTAATACAGCGGCCTTATTGCGAAGAGAGCGTGGAAAGTAGAAGCGGCACTCCTTTACTCTAGTAGAGCCTTTCTTTAATCTTAAGTAGTAAGATTTAGTGCAATTACGGTGCTGTTAAAATCGATTAAGGTAGGCAGTAAGAAGCTTACTAGTGTTAAGCTATTCTTTATAGCTAAGAGTAGAAGAATATTAAAGATCGGGAGGCCTAGATTAATTAGGATTTATTATAGATATAAAAGTAGCCTAGTACTTAGTAAAAGCCGCCCTTAATGCACTAGCTGACGGATCTAGCTCTAGGGCTATTAAACTCTATAAGAAGCTATATATAGCCGCTACCTTATACCTACCACTTATATTAGGACTAAAAGTTAGTGCTATTAAATAGACCTATAAGCACGTGCTTCCTAAACAGATTAAAGCGGTAATATAGCCAATAAGCAGTAATATATGGGTTATCGTTAAGATTTTAAAAAGTAATCCGGTAGCGCTAAGCCTTATTAGCAGCCTTATATTCGTTAAATTAAGGTATATAAGAGTGTAGATTATACTAATATAGATTAGTAGCGCTAAGTATAAAGAATAAAGACCCGCTTTTAATATTTTTAGTATAAGCTATAAGCTTATTTCTCTTCTGCTTCTAGTAAGGCCTAGTGCCCTTAAGCTTCTATATATTACGGCACTAACCTAACGCATCCCGTTTTATACTGTCTTGTACTATTTCCTACTATTGGCTAGCCTACTACTAGTGACTTGGCGGCCAGCCCTACTATTTATATATAATACCCCCTTTCCACCTTCTTCCCATCTTTATACTATAACGTAGTTATTTAGTTTACTTTATTGCAGCACTGTAACAGTTTATAGTATCTTTAATTTGCGCCCCGTCGCGATTACTAATTCTTTATACCCCAGCTAATTAACCTCCGCCCTAGAGTAATCGCAACCTACGCGCGCCTCTGCTAAAACCAATACATCCCTAGCACAGTCCTAGAACAATCCTTAGTTTTTACCTAACGCCTAGGTGGGCGATACTAATAACGCCAAAATAGCCGAAACCTAGAACCCCCGCGACGTTTTTGTAGACCTCTTTACAGAGATATACCCTAATATCGCGTGGATAATCCGCCGCTCCCTATTATACCCTAAGACCTTTAAGCCTAGCAAAGCTTACCTTACCCTTATCAACTATACTAATAAGTTCCTTAATAATATTAAAGTAGGACTATAGTATATATATAATATAAACACCGCCAATAAGAAAGCTAATAAAAACCTTAATGCCCTTATCGCTTTCTAGAGAGGAACTATTAACTCCTAAGTAAAGACTATCGCCGCTCTAAAATAATTAACCCCTATAATAACGGTAGTAACCTAGCAGAAAAAACGGAGATCTAAAGACCCGCCAATATTTAGTGGAAAAGGTACCCTGCTAGAATAATAAGCTAATTTTAAGACCTGGCATATTAAGATTAAGGGAGTCTTTAACTAGGACTGGGACTACTTTAATATAGTTTAGTCCTAGATCCTTTATACCTTGGATATACTAAAGGACAAGGCCTATAAGTTTATTAAGTAGGGCCTAGAGCTTATATATAAGAACCTAAACAATATATCTGCGTGGAAATGGCCTATTAAGGAAGATATGCTTAAAGACCTTACTGCCTACTACTAAGCTAATAGTCCGCGCTAAGAAGATAGACGAATAGAAGGTGGACCTACTCTAAAAGTTTATCTCTCCGAAGATGGAAGAGCTGGTACTTAGACTTGCCTATAAAATTAACAATAGCGACTATACAGGTTAGAGTAAGTAGATGGATGTATTTACTAAGAACCTTATAAACTATGCATACTAAGCTAACCTTAAGAAGAACGCTAACCACCGCCTACCTACCTAAGCCTCTGCCCCTATGTTAACCCTAACCCTAGTAGTAACTAGAAAACCTATAGACCTTAATAAAATCTTAGATATGGAGCGTAAGCGCCGCGTTAATAATAAACTATGCCTTGCCTATAGCCTGCCTAGCCACTAGAAAGACGCCTATAACCCCGCTAAGATAGTAAACCTAGTCCTAATACCACCCTATTAAATGACGCGAACTAATAACCGTAGACGCGGCGACCGTAGAGTCTATTATAGACGCGGCGACTATAGAGCCTATTATAGCCGCGGCGGATAACCCCCCCCCTTTAACCCTACGGCTTAGTTACTCTAAACTATACCCTATATAGGAGCCTAACCCGTTAATAACGCCTAGTATTAGTAACTCCGCGCTAGCGAATACAAATACAGCTACGTTGTTGGCGAGGTATTGTCTTCCTATACCCTAACTAAGACTAAAACCAATACCGCTAACTAGACGGACACTAGACCGCCCCGCTAAGACAGCCCTATACCCTAGTTATTAAAAGGTAAACCCTTAGACTAAGTTATATCTAAGGGTTTAAACCATATAAGGAGGAAGACGAGAAGATTAGGTCCCTGTTACCAGATTAATTAGTCCTTTCTATTAGTAAGCTGCTACTTAATCTTAAATTAGTAAATAGTGATAAGAAATTAATCCTTATTTAAACCTAACTCTCCTTATTACGTAACCTATACCCCTAAGTTTATATTAATATAGTAACTCTAATAGACTCTAGTAGTACTATAATAGCATTTACTAACGTAAAGTCTATTATAAAAAAGTATAACGTTATAACTAAGAAGCTGCTGGTACCTAGGCTACTACGCCTCGCAGATAGCATCCCAACTGTGCTTATTATAGACTACTTTACTACCTAAATGTTAATCGGCCTCCATACTAAAGCTATACTCTTTTTTATTACTAAACTCTCGCCTATTACCCTAATTATCCTAGGTATGCCTTAGCTTTAGAAGTATAAGCCCTGTCCTAGTTTTAGGAAACTTAAAATCCGCTTTAACTTAGACTACTACTTTAGGCACTACCTCCCGTAGGGGATAACCAATAGTAGTAGGGACGCCCTATGTGGATACCTAGCACTACTAAGCTTAGTGCCTAGGACTATATATAAAGCCCTAATAGTAGAAAACGTTCCTAATAAAGGGGAGCCTGTATAGCTGCAAAGAAACGAGATAGTAGAAGACTAGACTACCTTAATACTTAAGACTAAAACAATAGGCTAGCCAGCCCTGCTGAGACCTAGGAAGAAAGTCCGCTTTACGCCGCTACTACTAAGAATCCAACCCCAACCTAGGCACTATTTAAACCCTAGCCGCCTAGCCTAATACCTAGAACTAAGCTATATGCTATATACGTACACTATAGCTCGCGTTATAGTAAGGACTGGCTATAGAACTACTAAGACCCGGATAATAGAAACTACGCCACCGTAACGCCTAACCTTATACCCATCTCCCGTGCGTACTGTATAGGGCCGCTGCCTTATTTCTACCCCCCTAGGCCGACTAAGCTATGCTAACTTAGCCGTAGCACTAGAGAACCAGATATACCCTAACCTAAACAATATTAAATACACTTGTGCTGTTAATTTTACCTAGTTTTATAAATAAAAATATATAAAGGTAATAAGGATCTATATAGCGGAGCTAGTAAAACTAGTTAAATAAGATAAGCACCAATAGCTGCTTAAAGAGCTGCCTATAGGCCTAATAGAAGTACCAAACCTATTAGAAAGGTATTTTTGCTAGCTAGTAGAAGGCAACTATATAATAAAGGAAGCCCGTAAAGTGCTCCCCCCCTATTTCTATAACTTCCTTAAAATAAATCTAAAAACTAAACCAGAGCTTCTACGTTAGAAGATAGTTAACACTAATATTAAAAAATTCCTAAAAAGTAAACTAGGATTAACCCGCAAAGATATTCTATAATACCTACTAAAGGAGTTTCGTAAATATATTAAGCACTTCCTCCCTAAAAACGTAGATAAGCTGCCCCCTTACTAACTATAGGACTATAAAATTAAGATTATCCCTAGAAACTAGGCCCTGTACTATAAAAATAGACCACTCTTACCTACTAAACTTAGGTATGTAAAGAAGTGGATTAATAAGATACTAGATAAGGGTTTTATCCGCGAATTAACCTTACTAGCTGCCGTACTACTCCTCCTTACTGCTAAGCCCGGCGGCAGTATATAAATCTACTATAACTACTAAGGCCTAAACATAGTCACTATTAAGAATTGGTACCTACTACTACTAATCCGCGAGACATTTAACGCACTTTATAGTGCTAAGTACTTTACTAAACTTAATATAATTACTACGTTTAACCGGATCTGGATTATAAAGGTGTTACAGACGCTTTAAGTACGATATTACAACTACTTAGAGAAGAGTTGGAAGAAGCTAGTTGGTTAATAAGAGCACGGTCTAAGATAGATTTAGTAGAACTATGTGACGAGGAATAGTAAGCGAGTTATATAATGTTATACGTAGTATACGCAGTATACGAGAGGAACGTACGTATAATACGTATAACACGTATATTATATATAAAAAGGATTTCTTAGGAGCACGGTTGTGTATTTAAGGACCCTTAGTCCCTACCTAGATAGTTCCTTCCTTATAGTAATTCTTAGAATATAATTAGAGTTAATCTATTAGGCAACCACTCCACTAATTATTATTACGTTATTAACTTAATTTACATTACCTATACACCTAGCCTATTAATAGGACCTACTATAGTACTTGCTATAAGGTTCCGTTATATAATTACTACCTAGTTACAGTATTAAAT
>Ga0307515_10014310_pt1 | contig 14731 bp, 12 predicted proteins | sample 17_EM_MG_FD_194513 | JGI IMG/M metagenome (GOLD analysis project Ga0307515, IMG submission 194513) | Populus trichocarpa ectomycorrhiza microbial communities from riparian zone in the Pacific Northwest, United States - 17_EM | ecosystem: Host-associated > Plants > Roots > Unclassified | place... | reverse complement strand
ATTCCTCGCCGGTTCAGCCCTTGCGACGCTGCTCGTCATTCCCGCCGCCGGTTATCTCGCAATCGAACTGACCCGCAACGGATTGCCGGTCGCCAGCCAGAACGAGATCGCCGGCAAGCTTTCGAAGAGTGACGCGCCGAAATCGCTGGCGCAACCCGTCACGGTCGCGCCACAGCTTCCGCAGGCAACGGTCGAAGAGAATAAGCTGGCCGAACAGCCTGCCGCCGCCGGCGCGCAAGCTTTGCAGGATCAAGAGTCACAAGCCGCCGCGAAACCCAATGCGGCGCAGACCTCTGATTTCAGTGCCGACGAGATCGCCGGCCTCGCGAATAAGACGGATGGGTCCGCCGGTGGGGCCAAACGCTCTGTGACTGCCCTTGGCCTCGGTGCCCCGAAGCAGTCGGCCGAACCAATGGCCGCCGTCGCCCCCTCGCCTGCTCCGCCTGTAGAGGGCCGTATCCAGCTTCAGCTCGATCCCGAGCGCGAGCGGTTTGCCAATGCCGCGGCAAATCCGGTCAAGAGCGTCGCCACGGATCCGGTTTCGACCTTCTCCTCCGATGTCGACAGCGCGTCCTATTCCTTCGTCCGCAGGTCGCTGACCGGCGGGGCGATGCCCGATCCGCAGTCGGTTCGTGTCGAGGAGATGATCAATTATTTCCCCTATGCTTGGCCGGGTCCCGATAAGGCCGAGCAGCCTTTCAAGGCGACCGTAACCGTGATGCCAACCCCCTGGAACCACGATACGGAATTGATGCATGTGGCGATCAAGGGCTACGATATCGCGCCTGCGACCGCACCGCATGCCAATCTGGTCTTCCTGATCGACGTGTCGGGCTCGATGGACGAGCCGGACAAGCTGCCGCTTCTCAAAAGCGCCTTCCGTCTCCTCGTCAACAGGCTGAAGGCTGACGATACCGTCTCGATCGTCACCTATGCCGGCAATGCCGGCACGGTGCTCGCGCCGACGCGCGTGGAGGAGAAGTCGAAGATCCTCTCCGCCATCGACAGACTGGAGGCAGGCGGCTCGACCGGCGGCGCCGAGGGTATCGAGGCGGCCTATGATCTTGCCAGGCAGGTCTTCGTCAAGGACGGCGTCAACCGGGTAATGCTGGCGACGGACGGAGACTTCAATGTCGGCCCGTCGAGCGACGAGGATCTGAAGCGCATCATCGAGGAGAAGCGCAAGGATGGCATCTTCCTCACCGTTCTCGGCTTCGGGCGAGGCAATCTCAACGATTCCCTGATGCAGACGCTGGCGCAGAACGGCAATGGCAGCGCCGCCTATATCGACACGCTGGCGGAGGCGCAGAAGACGCTGGTCGAAGAAGCCGGCTCGACGCTGTTTCCGATCGCCAAGGACGTCAAGTTCCAGGTGGAGTTCAACCCGGAACGGATCGCCGAATACCGGCTGATCGGCTACGAGACACGCGCGCTGAACCGCGAGGATTTCAACAATGATCGTGTCGATGCCGGCGATATCGGCTCCGGCCATAGCGTCACGGCGATTTACGAAATCACGCCGAAGGGGAGCCCCGCGGTGATGAATGACGACCTGCGTTATGGCGCAGCCGGCACGGTGCCGGCCGAGACATCCGACAGCGCGCATCAAGGGGAACTTGCCTTCGTCAAGATGCGCTACAAGCGGCCTGATGAGGACAAGAGCGCCCTCATCACCACGCCGGTTAGCGACGCCAACACGGTCGCCACCGTCGACGCGGCGCCGCAGGACGTCCGCTTCTCGGTGGCCGTCGCCGCCTTCGGCCAGAAACTAGGTCATGTCGCCGCTGTCGATACCTATTCCTATCAGGCGATTGCCGATCTTGCCGCGGCATCGCGGGGAGCGGATTCCTTCGGCTACCGGTCGGATTTCCTCGGTCTCGTCCGTCTGGCCGACAGTCTCAGTCAGCGGTGAAGGAAGAGGCGCGAACGGAAAGCCTCAGAGCGCGCAACCATATTGAATTGAATATGCCGGACGGGAGCCACGCCCGTCCGGCACGATTCTTACCGATAGCAATAGGCCTACTCGCCTATCGGTGCGTTCCTGGATAGGCGCTACGGCTCGGAGGCACCCAGCTCTTGAGGCTCTCGTCGCTGGCGCACCACACTTCCACCTTCAGCGGATAACATTCGGCCGTGTCGCTGGAGTGGGTGGAACCGCAATCTCCGCCCGGGCATGCCGAAAGCGCGCCGAGGAGATCGATCTCGGCGAAGAACTCGATGAAATCCCCCGGCCGCACGGGACTTGCCTTCATGAAATACTGGTGCGTATCCTTGGTGAAGCCAGTGCACATGAAGACGTTCAGGACATCATGGACATGTATCTCGGCGTCATGGAGCGATATGTTCCTGTCGGATGCCAGCGCACGCGTCAGGTTCGAGTGGCAGCAATGATGATAATCGCCACCCTTCAACAGCCGGTTGGTGTAGGGATCGCAGCGCGTGCCGATGACATCATGGATGCCGGCGCCATCGTCATCCCAGCCATACCAGTCGAGCGTATCGTAAGTGATCGTCGCCATCGGCCGTAAGTGCGGCAGGGTGCTCCACAAGCGGTCGCCGACGCCGACATGGGTCGCATGCAGCGCGCGCGTCTTGCCGCTGAAGAAGCGCTCGGAGAGATCCGTGGCATTCCAGAGGTTGAGGTCGCCCACCTGCGGCCCGTCGACGCCGACGATGCGGAAGAAGTGCCCTTGCGGGACATGAAAGGCGCGCGCCTCCCGCGGCGGCACGATGATCTCGCTGACCTTCGTCAGTGTCTTCCTTGCCGCGTCGAGCAGGCCGAGATCGGCAGGCGGGAGGGTTTCGACGGGATAGACCACGACCGGCGGCTTGGCTCGCCTTTCGGCTGCATCGGAAGGAACGGGCACTGTCGACGATTTCTGCATTCCGGTCCCTCTGCTTTTCTGGCGAAATCCGGCGTTTCGGACGCTCGGGCGATAAAATGAAATTGGCAACCACTTTTAGCAACGAAGCGCAATCCGGCAACTGAGAACATTCTTGCTCTTTGGATAAGTTTTGCTTAGTCATTTCTGGATGAGAAACCTTCCTCTCGCTTCGCTGCGCGCATTCGAGGCCGCCTCGCGACACGAAAGCTTCGTCAAGGCGGCGGCGGAGCTCAACCTGACGCCCGCAGGCATCAGCCAGCATGTGCGGGCAGTGGAGAACTGGCTGGATGTTCCGCTGTTTGTCCGGCACACACGCGGCGTTACGCTGACTGCCGCCGGTCGGGAATTCGGCGCTGCCGTCATGCATGCGCTGATGCATATCGAGGCCGCTGCCGGGCAATTGAAGCTCGAGGCGCATAGCCGGCCGATAAGTATCGCCTGCATTCCATCCATGGCGATACGCTGGCTCATTCCGCAGTTGCCGAGATTCAGAACGGCTTATCCTGACATCCGGATCAACATCGTCTACGCGCTCGATGCGAAGACGCCGGAGGCGGCAAGTGCCGATCTCTTGATATGTCACGGCGTGCGGCCGAGCGCCGGTGCGATCGAACTTCTGAACGGCGAAACGCGGCCGACCTGCTCCGCGGATTTTCTCGCCCGCCATGGTCCATTCGAAACGCCTGGTGACCTTCTCCGTTCGGACCTTCTTCATGACGAGACGACCGATGCCTGGGTACGCTGGTTCGCCGCCGTCGGCATCAGCACGACGCGCAGGGCCGGTCCGATCTTTGCCGATTTCAACCTGATGGTCGGGTCGGTGATATCAGGCCAGGGCATCGCACTCTGCCCGACGGCGCTGGTCGCGAGCGAAATTGCCGAGGGCTCGCTGAAGGTGCTGTTCGATACGCCTTCAGACACAGGCAAAGCCTATTGGCTCATCGAAGCCAAGGGCCTTTCCCGCGAAGCGAGGACACTTCGGGACTGGCTGCTTGCGGCCGGTCACGACTCGTCGAGATGCCAGACATCGCTGGAGTTGGGCGGTTTGTAACTGACGGTGGGCTGGGTCATGACCGCCCACAATCAGGCTACGGCATCAACAACATTAACCTGACAACACCTCTCGCTGCCCTCAGCGAGAGCAAATGCCAAGAACACTTCGCCATGTAAATGTCACGCGACCGCGGCCGGCGTCTGGTAACCCTGATTGGAGCGGATCTTGTTTGTGACGTATTCGCCGGCCTTCACCGATTCGTATTTTGGTGGATTGTCCGCGTTCGTGCAGGTTGGAATGCATTCCACCAGCGCGTTATAAGTCGGGTTCAGGAAGGTCGGAATCGACATGCGGCTCCGGCCCAGACGATTGACGACGCGGTGCGGGTTCGATCGATAAACATCATTGGACCAGCGGGCCATCAGGTCGCCTAGGTTGACCACAAATGTGTTGTCGATAAACGGTGCGGAGATCCACTCGCCATTCGGCAGTTGTATCTCGAGGCCGCCAGCCGGATCTTGCGCCAGGATCGTGATGTGACCGTAGTCGGTATGCGTGAGGGCTCCGATCCCAAAGTCTTCATCGTGCCCTTCCTCCGGCCTTGGATAGTGGATGACGCGTGTCGTGATTGTTGGCTTGACGTAAAACTTGGTGAAATAGTCCTGGTCAAGATCGAGGCTGATTGCCAGAACCTTCAGCAGTTTCATTCCAGCTGCGCGAATTCCATCCGAATAGGCCTCCAGTGCCAGACGGAAGCCTGCAATATCGGGCCATTGGTTGGGTCCGTGCATGGGTAGTCCGGCCACGACATCCGGGTCATCGAGTGGCAGATCGACACCGAAATCGAAGCTGTCCTTCAAATCCTTTTTCTGGCCGGGATACTGGGTGGTTCCCAGTGGCAGGTAGCCGCGGTGATACTTGTTCTTATGGATCTTCATCTTCTCTTCGAGCGGTAATGCGAAAAAGTCTCTGGCGACGCCAAAGGCGTTATCGACCACCGCAGATGGAAGGCCGTGATTTGCAATGTAGAAAAACGCGGAATTCCTGCAGGCATCACGAACCTTGGCTGCCATCGCTTTGAGATCATCGCTACCAAGATCGATGATCGGTACTTCGTTTAAATCGGCCATGCGTGGTGCTTCACTGGTCATATCATCCTCCGATCGATCAGTTGATTCTAGTTCTGTGAGATTGTTGGCGGCGCTATCCGCCGACAATGCGGTCTTCGTTCTCGCTTAGCCAGAAAACGACGCGTCGCTGTATCCATTGCATGAGTTCATGCAGCAAAATTCCCATGACGGACAGGATCACCAGCACGGCGAACACGCCGGCGATGTCCATTGAAAACTGGCGTTGCAGGATGACGTAACCGAGGCCGCCCGTGGCGCCGACGAATTCGCCGACGATTGCACCAATCAAGGCCAGCACAATACCGATATCGAGTCCGGCAAAGATGTAAGGCAACGCATGTGGCAGTCGCACCTTCCAGAAAATCTGACTTCGCGATGCCATGAACGCTGTCATCATCTCGATCTGGTCGGCGGGCGTTACCCGAAGGCCAACCAGCGTGTTGGCAATGACAGGGAAGAAACAGATCGTTGCAGCGGTGACGATTTTCGAGGACGGCCCGAACCCGAACCAGATAAGGATGAGCGGTGCGATTGCAACCTTTGGCACCGCCTGGAACGCGATGATATATGGGTATGCTGTCTTCTGAAGAAGCGGGAACCGGCCGATGAGGCATCCCAGCATGAGACCCACGCCGGCACCAAGGACAAAACCGCCAAGTACTTCGAGGCCTGTAGTGATCGTGTCGGCAATCAACTGGCCGGATATCACGTCCGCAAAAAGCGATGCGACAATCTTTGAGGGCGGTGGAAGGACGAGCGCCGGCACATTCAAAAGACGGACCACGAGCTCCCATCCACCAAAGACCAAGACAAAAATCACAAGGCCTAGAGCGACGCTTTTGCTATCCCCAAAAATCTGTCGCGATCGGCGGCGGGGGCGGGACCGAGGGAGCGCTGAGCCGGTCACACTCATGCGTCAAAGCTCCCTCTCGCGCCAATGAGGCTCCGGATCTGCCGGGCATACGCACCGAAAGCGCTTGAGTTAATTATCTCGAGTTCCCGCGGCCGCGGCAGGTCGATACCGATGACATCGACGATTCGGCCAGGTCGCGGCGACATGACAACGACGCGATCGGCCAGGAAAATCGCCTCCGGGATTGAGTGCGTCACCAGTATGACGGTCTTTCCGGCCGCCTCACAGATCCGAAGCAATTCCAAGTTCATATGTTCCCGGGTCATCGCGTCGAGTGCGCCGAACGGTTCGTCTAAAAGGAGCACGACAGGATCATGGATCAGTGCCCTGACTATGCCGACCCGCTGCTGCATGCCGCCGGATAGTTCATTCGGATATTTCCGCTCGAACCCCGCAAGGCCGACCAGATCAAACAAATCCGCCGCTCGCCGCCGATGCTTTTGCACGTCGCCACGCTGGAGTTCGATCGGCAGAAGCGCGTTCTCCTCCACGGTTCTCCACGGCAGGAGTACTGGCGCCTGGAAGACCATGCCGATATCGCGGCTGGGGCCTTCGATCGTCGTCCCATTTAATCGCAATGCGCCTCCTGTGCGGCGCAACGTGCCGGCTATGATCTTCAGCAACGTGCTCTTGCCGCATCCGGAAGGACCGACGACCGTCAGGAACTCCTTTTCCCGAATGCTCACCGTCAATGCGGAAAGGGCGTTGATCTCCTCGCCGCTACGAGTGTGGTAACTTTTGCTGACACCGCTAATTTCGATCATGGGACGAGACACGGTCATTGGCCGGAACAGCTTTCCGCGATCTTCTTCACTGCGTCCGCGTCGAAGTCGTTTGCGGATTGCCAGAAGTCGGGGTTGGATATCAGGTAAGTCGATGGGGGTATCGTCTTATCGATCTGCTTCGTTTGCAGCATGAATTGTTGGACGAGGTCCATATTCCCTGCGGACGTAGCACCCCATAACTTTCCACCGCCAGCATCGAACGCCGCTTTCATCGACACCATCGATGCCTTGAGGCTATTCGTATCCCAGGCAATCGCCGTTGCTTCGGTCGGCGCGCCGCTCGGCTTCGTCTGGGGGAAGTTCGCCCATTGAACTTTGCGGACGCAATCAGGTGAGCCGAAAGCAAAGGCGCTTCCTTTGGCGACGCCAAGAGCGATTTTTTTCACTAGTTCCGGATCCGCGTCGATTTTGGATTGCAGGGCAGCAAGCGAAAAATCCGGCATGTGACGCCAATCGTCGAGGTAGAAATAGTTAAGTTTGGCACCCTGATTCTCGAACGAGACATTCATAGACGCCCAGAACATCAGGGCTTGGACACGATTGCTGTTGAGCGCCTGCAAGGCGGGAGCGCCCGCTCCGGTTGCCACGATTGTGATGTCCCTGTCGGGATCGAGCCCATTCTTCACGAGGTAGGCCTTCAGTAGGGCCGTGCCGGAGCTAGCAAGGCTGAGCACACCGATCGTTTTTCCCTTCAAATCCCCCGGTTCTTTCACCGGTCCACCCGCGAGGCTGACGATCGACCAATCAAGCACCGTGTTGACCATGACGACGCGAACGGGAATGCCGTTTGAAACATTCGCCTGGATGATCGCGCTCGTATTCATTTCGGCGAAATCGATTGAGCCGGTGGCCAGCAATTGCGTCGCCTGCAATGAGCCGCTGACGGGGATGACTGTGACGTCGAGCCCTTCCTCTCGCCACCATCCAAGCGCTTCGGGCATGGTCAACCAAGGATAAGTGAGGTTGATGACCTGAGTGCCAATGCCGATCTTGACTTTCTTGAGGTCCTCGGCTTCGGCATTAGATACAGCAGCTACCAAAACAACACCGGCAACAAACGTCTTAAAAGTCAATCCGATCATGCATGCCTCCAGTTTGAAAGAACTCTAGCAGGTATAATCGCGCGAAAAAGACGCATAATAGATGCAGTAATCATCGCAAAATTAGATCATTTTTCATTAATCAGTTTCGATTGCGTGGTGAGTGCCGCCTTCAGTTCGTCAACGGCGGTCGACGCGGCTATGGAGAGCTCGCGCCCCGCCCTTACGCAGCAGGCAAGCGAATGAGCAATGGGAAAATTGTGTTTCAACGGAATGCTTCTGACGTTGTTTCGATGGGGATCCTGGGCGATCAGGAAATGCGTCTGAATGCTTATCGCCATGCCGGATGCCACGACGTCACGGATAAGTTCGAAGGAATTCGTCCGGAGGATGGCGCGATTTTCGATTCCGGCCTTGCCCAGGATATCTTTTTGGATCTGTGACAGGATCATCGAGTTATCCGGCAGCGCCAGGGGATAGCCGGCGCAGTCGGAGAGTCTCAGCGTATCGCGATCCGCAAGCGCATGGGTGTTGGCCATCAGAACGCAAAGCCCCAGCGGAAAAGATACGACCGTCTTTAAACTGCTGCGAGCAGGAACATTGTAGGCGAGGATGATCTCGTTCTCATCTCGCTCCATGCGTTCGAGCAGTGCAGGTGTATTATCGACCGCGACTTCAAAATCTATGTGCGGGTAAAGCGCATTGAACCGGACGAGGAAGCCTGGGATAAAATCCCTGCTGAGCGAGTCATTTACGCCAATTGAAACGACACCGCGTTTCAGTCCTTTCAAAGCTTCGATCGCAAAGTTGGCCACCTGCAGTTCATTGAGAGCCAAGCGGACGCGGTGAAGAAGTATCTCACCGGCCGCAGTCAATCGTAGTTTCCCCCGGCCAGGCCGACGCTCGAAAAGCGGTACGCGCAGCTCTGCTTCCAACATGGTGATCTGTCGGTTCAATGCGGACGCCGCAATCCCGATGCGCTCTGATGCTTGCCGGAATGATCGATCTTTAGCGACCTCGTAAAAATAGCGAAGAGGCGGCGACACGGAAGCGAAGGTCATCGAGTTGTATTCTCCTCGAAAAGGGAGGGCATCATGGGATTGGGGTGCTCCCATGGAACGAACATACCTGCAATTGGGAGCGATGCGACCTCATGTTCAGGCCATACCGATCGATGCGATAGAGAGCAGGTCTCCAGCCAGGGCATCGCACCGCGTGTCCTGGTCAGCGACAAGCTCTGTTCCTACTCCGCATCGAAAGATGAGCTGATGCTTGGCGTCGAGCATCGGTCGGGCAAAGCCTGAACAATCGGGCCGAGAATTCGCCAATTATCAGGTTACGGCTTCAGCAGCGTTAACCTGAGAACGCCGTTCCCGAGATCGCCTTTGCCGCCTATCGTGCGTTCACCCGCTCGGACGTCAGCCTGATATCGGAGGCCATCCGCCAGGTGTTGCGGCCATCGGCCTTGGCGCGATACAGCGCGCGGTCCGCCTCCAGAACCAGCGCTTCGCCGTCCAGCCCGTCCGCCGGCGCGGTTGCAATTCCGATGCTGACGCCGATCCTGAGTGCCAGCCCCCTGATCAGGAAGGGCGGCTCGAAGGCGCCGACGCAACGCTCTGCCAGATCGACTGCGTTCTTTTCGTCGCCTGTCGCCAGGATCGCGAATTCGTCACCACCCAGCCGCGCGACCATATGACCCTGTGCTGCGGCCTGCAGGCGTTCACCGACCATCTTGAGCACGTCGTCGCCTGCCGCGTGCCCAAAAGTATCATTCACCGGCTTGAAGCCGTCGAGGTCGAGACAGCAGACCACGACGCCGCTGCCGCCGCTCGACATCAGGGTTTCGCTGAGAGCCTTGTAGAACTGCATGCGGTTCGGCAGTCCGGTCAGGACATCGTGGTAGGCGAGGCGGTTGGCTTCGGCCTCGGCGAAAACCCGGTCGCTGACATCGGCGACAGTCAGGAGAAGCCGGCGCTCGGCACCTTCATGAAGCCGGCGAACATAGATGAGAACATGGCGCTCCCCGCCGGTGGTGTTGCGCTGCCGCCAGACTGTCCGCGCTTCGCAATCACCGTCGAGATCGAGGAGAGCCCTGGCAAATCGGTCGGCCTCGTCTTCGACATGCATATCGCATGCTCTCCTCGATTGCGGCGCGGCCCCTTCGAAGCCGTAGAAGTCGACGGCGGCCCGGTTGGCTTGAAGAATGGCAAGGCTGTCGCCGTCGCACAGAAGCATGGGCATCGGATTTGCATCGAAGAGCTGGCTAAGCCATTCCTCGCGCTGCTTCAGCTCGGTGATATCGATCCGCATGCCGATGGCGCCGCCATCCGGCGTGCGCCGATCATCGTGCCGGAGCCATCGCCCGTCCCGCAACTGCTGCTCTTCATGCGAAACGGGCTGGCGGAATTTCCGCATGCGCTCGCGCAGCCAAGCCTCCTTATCGCCCACGACCTCCCGCATCTCATCGCCCGCAAGGCTGATCTTCAGGATATCCTCGAATGGAATGCCGGGCGTGAGATGATCGGCGATATCGGCGTAGAGTTCCGCATATTTCTGATTCCAAAGGACATAGCGGTCCTTGGTGTCGAAGACGCACACCGCTTCCGGCAGCATCTCGATGACATAGCGGAGGCGAAGATTTGCCTCTCGCGCCGCCAGTCCTGCTTGAAGTTCATCCTCCTCCGCGTCGACGAGCACCGCCGTCATCGCGCCGGCAGCCGATGGCCAGGCCAGAACCTTCACACGGCACGATCGCCGGTCGCCACCACAATCGACAAGGGCCGACTGAGAGCCCTTTCCCGCAAGCGGCCACTCGGGCAGCAGATCCGCGATGGCGGCGCCAAGCAGCCGTTCACCTCGGCCAAACAGCTTCAGAGCCTCGGCATTGGCAAAGACAATCGAGCCAGCATCGCCGGAGACAAGTGCTGCCATCGGACATGCCTCAAGGAACGCTACGATCTCAGCGCCAAGCATCGCTACCCCAGCCGTATAGTCATTCTGGCTTTTCATCGATGTTGGACTGTAGCGCCCGATAGTAAAGGAATGTGATAAGCTTTTGCTAAAAGAGCGTCTTTCCCGACCGCTTGCGATCCAAAAATGGTCATTTCGTCGGCTACATCTGATGTCATGGAGCCCATTCCCCGTCTCGCGGTATCCATGCTCACCTTGGTGCAGACGAGCGGCCGAGGAGATGACGACGACGACAATGAGTTTTACCAGGCGCGCGCCCGGAATGGCTGCTGGCCTTCTGGACAGAGATCGATAACAAGACCTTCAGCGAAGGCTTCGTTTGGCTGGCTGAGGATGCCACCTGCAATCTTGGTATCGCCGACTGGAAAGGGCCAGAGACCATTCGTGAGAACCTTCGCGCCTTCATCGATACGGGCTTTTCCACGCTTTACGATGTGACGGTCGGGCCTGCTGCACGACAGACGCCATCAGCGATGCGTCGAGCACGATCTTCAGCGGGCGCTGCCCTGCCTCACGGATTGGCCGCGTTCGTTTCCACGAAGAACTGGTTCAGCTGCTTCATCTCCAGTACATAAGCGCGCTTTCTAAGAGCGACGGCCTGTTGGAGGGCCGTAGGGCTATCGATTATATCGATGAGATGCCCCTCGGCGGCGAGCATCTCTGCTTCGATCCTTCCCTGCTCGCTCAGTTGCCAGGCGTCCCTGATGCGAAATTGAACGATGATTATCGCGAAAAGTGCTGCAACCGCCGAGGCCGCCATTGGAAGCCATCCGGGGATGGTGGTGTCATAGGCCGAAAACAACGAAGAGAGGCCGCTCAAGACGATGATTCCCAGCGTCAGAAAATTCCAGAGGTATTGGTTGACCTTGGACGATCGGGCATACCAGTTTCGACGCATTCGCAGATCACGCAAGGTCTGCTTTTTAATCTCGACGGCTTCCAATGGAAGAATGTTTTCGGCTCTCTCTTGCTCGACCGCCTGCCTTGCCGCCAAAATCACGTTGATGATGCCGATGGTTATCCCGAAGGTGATCATAAACCAGGAGATGTAGTACAAAGGAACTTTTCCGAGAATTACGTTTGTCGGAAATTCCGTTGGAAAAAATTCAATTAAAGCGCCAAGTGATAGCAAGAAGACTGACAGGACAACCACTGTTATCGAAAGCAATGCAACCATATTTCGATATCTTTCCGGCAAGGTCTTTTTTTGCTTCCCCGCCGAGCCATCATTCTCCTTCCTAAATAAATCCATCATCATATCCTCGCGATTAGAGGTTCGACCGCAGTCAACCTTGTATCGCGCTACGAAGCAAGTAACGTTTATGAAGTAATACTTGATGGATCGAGCCGCAGACGATGCCCCTGAAGACAGGCGCGAGGCGATCATTCAGATGACGCCTCTGAGCAAGGCCAGATTCGCCGAAATGGCGGCAACCAACGAGGAATAGATCAGAGACCTGAGGCTCATGAGTCCGCTTCAGCAGCTTGTCACATGGACTTAGAGAACAGGCTTATTGACTTGCGTATTCATGATCCAGATTAACCTCGCCGACTGATCGGACTCGTTCTGCACCGCATGTGGAAGTTCGCTTGAAAATTGGAAGCTATCGCCCTCTTGCAGGTTAATTTTGTTGCCCGCGATCTTCAATACGATCGATCCCGACAACACCACGCCCGCCTTCTCACCAACGCCTCGGAGAACGTCGTCCTGGACAACGCCCGGGAGGAGCGAGATGTACATGAACTGGATGTCGTGATCACCCGAGGGCGACAACAATTCCTTCCGAACCGACCCATCCTTGGAATTCATGACGGGGCGCTCGTGCGCACGGCGGATGAAAGTGTGAGAAAGATCTGCGCCGTGGTCGGAGGTATCGACGAGTTCCATTAGCGGCACGTTCAGGGCCTGACGAATCCGCTCCAGAATGCGGATTGAAGGACTGGAAATGTTGCGCTCGATCTGAGAGATCATCCCGGCCGAAACACCAGCCATCTTTGCAAGATCGTTGACCGTGATCTTCCGTTTATTGCGAATGTCGCGCAGCCTTGAACCGATGTTTTCGACGGCAAAACCGGGGTTCTCGTTTGACACGCGTGCTTTGTTTCTCATGGAATTCCCGGACTTGTCTCCTGGAACAGGATGATTTTAGGCTAGGTCGGCCTGAAATCTGAATTCTGTTCTACATGAATGTGTTAGAGCATGATGCCGAAAACCGCTCACATTTTTCGGCATCATACTCTGGGTTGAATGACGCGGCCGGGATTACCGGCCGCCGCCGGCAGTTTCTTACAGGGATCCAAGGCCCCACTTCTCCAGAATCTTGTGAAGAGTGCCGTCCTTTTTCATTTCCGTCAGAGCGGTGTCGATCTTGGTGAGAAGCTCTTTGTTGCCCCTCTTGACGCCAAAAGCAACGTCGAACTTCTCCATCGGCTGGTAGTCTTCGACGACGTGCGTACCTTTCGTCTTACCCGCGGCCTGCGCCGCTTTGAGAATGGGGTAGTCATTGACACCAAGCGCCACTCGACCGAGCGCGACGTCGCGGGCGAGGTCCGCGGAATTGTCGTAGAACTTGACCTCTTTGATACCTTCGATCTTTTGAAGCGCGAGACCGTAGTCCGTGCCGCTTGGTACACCGACGATCTCACCGATGAAATCCTTCGAGGACTTGAATTCCTTCTCCTGGCCATCGCGCACGAAGATGCCTTCGCCGAACGCGGTGACAGGTTGCGAGAAATCGATAACCTTGGCGCGCTCGGCGTTGGGGGTCATCCCGGCGACAATCATGTCGATCTTTCCCGAGACGACCGATTGAATGAGGGTGGAGAAGATGATCGCGTCGTACTGCAATTCGAAGTTTCCGCGGCGGGCGATCTCAGCCGCGATGTCGGGCATAAAGCCTTCGATTTTGCCCGTTTTCGTATTGAGATACGTCGTCGGCTCACTTGTCGGGGGAGACCCGGCAGTGATTGTTTCCGCCTGGACGATCGTAGACTGCATGAGCATCATTGCCACTGCCGCGGATGCGACCACCAGCTTCTTGCCTACAGCAAACATTGGACACCTTTCTCATTGGGCATCTCTGGCGGCTTGCGCGCAGCATATGAGCAGCAGCGCCCGTCAGAGTGCCCAGCCTCTGGAGTTTGTTAAGTTGCTTCCGACGTGCCATCTCGTTCATGGGTTGATGCGCCTCGTCCGCATTCACGATATTGAAGATTTTCACTATGTCAATCGCGTGATTTTCGGGAAATTCCGACAAATATCGCTGATATGAGTATTTCGTTGACAGGCGCCGACGGTTTGTGTTCACTAAATTGAAATAACCGTTCAGACCAATGAACGGGCAGATGGGGAATTCTCGATGATCGCGTGGGACAAGGTTCCTGAGTATCTGCCGCTCCTCCTGCAAGGAGCCGTGGCAACGATTCAGGTCAGCGTAGGAGCGCTGGTGATCAGCTTGCCGCTGGGTCTGTTATGGGCATTTATGACGATGTCGAAAAACCCCCTGGCGCGCCTGCCGGTGGTCGTGATGATCAATCTCATTCGCGGCATGCCGATGATCGTCCTGCTCTATTACGTTTACTTCGTCATGCCCGATCTCGGCCTCGAGCTGAGCTCCATGCAGTCGGCGATCTTCGGATTGGCGTTTGCATACTCCACCTATCTGGCAGAGGTGTTCCGTGGGGGCATCGAGGGCGTCGACAGCGGTCAGATGGAGGCTGCGCGCTCGATCGGCATGGGAAAGATCAAGGCAATGCGCCGCGTCGTCCTTCCGCAGGCCTTTCGTCTGGCGCTGCCGCCTTTTGCAAACATGCTGGTGATGCTGGTCAAGGATTCGGCGATCGCGTCGGTGGTGGCGGTCACTGAAATAACCCGTCAGGGCCAGTTGGTCGCATCCGCCACCTTCGACAACATGACCGTATTTACGCTCGTCGCATTTCTGTACCTGGTGATGACGCTACCACTCATGCAGTTCACCCGATGGCTTGAAGTGCATTTCGGCAAACATCGGAGCC
>Ga0307515_10014309_pt1 | contig 14731 bp, 5 predicted proteins | sample 17_EM_MG_FD_194513 | JGI IMG/M metagenome (GOLD analysis project Ga0307515, IMG submission 194513) | Populus trichocarpa ectomycorrhiza microbial communities from riparian zone in the Pacific Northwest, United States - 17_EM | ecosystem: Host-associated > Plants > Roots > Unclassified | place... | reverse complement strand
GATTATATAGCATAGAACTATAAAATAAAGTTAAAACTAGGAATAAGTCTAAGGTTCTTTCTAACCTATAAGCTTACTAAAGAAGAGTCTAGAGCACTTAAAGAGTTTATCTAAGAAAACTTATAAAAGGGATATATTAGACCATCGCAGTTATTGGTAGGTTATCTAGTACTATTTATACTAAAGAAAAACGGAAAACTTAGGTTATGTATTAACTATAAATAGTTAAATAGTATTACTTAGAAGGATAGGTATCCTTTACCCTTAATTAGCGAAATCTAAAACCGGATAAGTAATGTATAAATCTTTATAAAGATAAATCTAAGATAAGTATACTATTAAATTATAATTAAGGAAGGCGACAAATAAAAGGCAGCCTTTAGGTTAAGAGAAGGACTATATAAGCTATTAGTTATATAATTTGGGTTAACAAATATACTAGTAACATTTTAGAAAAGAATTAATAGTGTATTAGGAGAACACCTTAATAAGTTTATTATAGCATATTTTGATAACATTATTATCTACTTAATGACTAAGGAAGAATACGGGGAACATATTAAATAGGTTTTAAAGAGACTATAGGAAGAATAGATGCTAGTAGCAATTAAGATTTACGAGTTCTTTATAAAAAAGACCGATTTTATTAAATTTATTATTAAACTAGGTTATATTAGTATAGACCTAAAGAAGATTAAAGCTATAGTAGGTTGGTAAGAACTAGAGAATATAATACAGTTAAGGTTATTCTTAGGGTTTTATAACTACTATAGAAGGTTTATAGCATAGTAGTTAAAGAATATTAAACTGTTTACTAGGCTTATAAAGAAAGAGGAACTATAGGTATAGGGAAATAAATAAAGGAAGTTGTTTAAGGAACTTAAGGAGCTATTTACCTAGAAACTAATCCTTAAAATCTACTAACTAGGACTAGATACGGTTATAGAAATAAATGTATTAGACTATATACTAGGAGTATACTTACTATAAAAGTATAAGGACGTATAGCATCTAGTATTATATTATAGTAGGAAGATAATACTACTAGAGTTAAACTACAACGTCTATAATAAGGAGTTGTTAGGGATAATTATAGCACTTAAGGAATAAAGAGCATTCTTATAAGGCGTAGAGAAACTATTTATAGTTAAAATGGATTATAAGAACCTAACGGGGTTCCTAATAATAAAAGAACTTAATTAAAGATAAGTTAGATAGGTAGAGATGCTTATAGAATACTATTTTAAGATTTAGTATATTAAGGGAACTAAAAATATAAAAGCAGACGTACTTAGCAAAAAAGCTAAATTATAAAACGACGAAAAGCTATTAGGAGTAATGCTACGCAGAGATAAGGATAGATAGATTAGGTATAATTACCCTAAGCTAGCAGTAACTTAAGAGGATAATAAACCAAAAAGAGTCTATAAGATACTAAAAAGCTTTTAGGTATAAAGAATTTTAGAAGTATAGCTAGAGGACCTGTAGATAGATATATACAAAAATTGAGAAGTAAAGTATATCCTAAAAAGCATAGTAAAGCACTTTATGGAAGACTTCTATAAGGGAATAACTTAAGGACATAATAGAGTAATAGGCTTAGTGTTAAGACTTTAAAAAAAAAATTAATAGAATCTGGAATATCGTAAGAAAAGTAATAAAAGAGTATTTAGATTGGTAAAGGAATAAACTAATAAGGCATAAGCTATATAGAGGGCTACAACCTATTAAAATACCAGAGAGACTATAGGAGGTTATATTATAGGACTTTATTATTAAGTTACCTAAGTTAAGAGATCTTATTACCAGATAAGAGTATAACGCGATCTTAGTAATAGTGGATAAGTTAACTAAATAGGGCTACTTTATAGTATGCACAGAAGAAATCTCAGCAGAAGATATTGCTAAAATCTATATTAAAGAAGTATTTATAAGATATAGAGCACTAAGTAAAATTATATTAGATAAAGACCTAAGATTTATAGCAGCATTTTAGGAAGTATTCTTAGTAGAATAGGGAGTTTAAGCAGCAACTTTTACCGTATATTATCCGTAGACGGACGGCTAAACGGAAAGATTAAATTAGACACTAGAACAATATTTAAGACACTATATTAATTACGCATAAAATAATTAGGTATTGCTATTATTAGTTATATAGTTTGTATATAATATAACATTATAAGAAGGAATAGGCATATTACTATTTAAGGCAAATTATAGATATAAGCTAAGAATATCGTTATTACTATAATAAGTGAAGAAAATAAGTAGTATAGCTAAAGAAAGAATAAAGACACTAATAAATCTTTATATAAACCTTATAGAATTAGTAAAAAAGGTACTATAACACTAAGAGATCTAAGGGACCAGATCTTAAGGAGGGAGATAAAGTGTGGCTACTATATAAATTTTTTAAGAGTTAATAACTAAGTAAGAAGTTAGACTATATTAGACTAGGACCCTTTAAAATTATATAAAGGATTTTACTAGTTATATTTAAGTTAAACCTACTAGCTAAAATAAAGATCTACCCTATATAGTATATTGCGATACTAGAGCTAGTATATAGAAATATTAAACCACTAGTTTATAAAGCAGACACGTATAGAGAATAAGAGGAAGACAAATAGTAAGTTTTAAAGATTATTAGTTATAAGAACATTAACAATAAAACATAGTATAAGGCTAAGTAGATAGGCTATACTAAAACTACCTAGAAACCACTATAGAATTTAAAAAAAATGCTATAAGAAAGGTATAGGAGATTAAAAGAAATTAGGTTAGGCAGTATTAATAAAAAAGGATTGCTGAAGAATAAGTCACCTAAGGGGAACTTAGGAGAAGTAGTTACTAAACTACTTAAATCTATTTCCTTCTTAGCTGGAAAAAAATCTATTTTTTTATCGCTAAGTTCTTATAAATCTTATTCTATAAGCTCTACTCCTTAAAACAGACCTTCTTATAAACATTTTTAAGACGGAGTAATTAAGCGGATACCGTAATATAGGCTTTAAGGGCCTTCTACTCTATATTATAAAAACGTTCTAACTTAATAAGGGCTTAAGACAGTTTACTATTTAGCCGTATAGCAGTAAACTAAATATAAGACCCTAAAATAAATTAGTTAAGGAACTAGATAACTATTAAGAGTAATAAAACGCGTATATTTAATATTAGAGATAGAGTAAACATTATAAAATAAATAAATATTTGCTTTAGTGCACTCTAAATAAAAAACGGTTATCGTGAGGATAGGCTTACTAACGCAATATAAACTAACCCCTTTTTTAAACAGCGAGAATACGGAGATAGTATAATCTTACTAAAAAATAATATTGTAGTAATAGTACGAGTATAACGTTACGCCTATAAAGAGGAAGGAGCCTTAGGTATAATATATTAGGTAAAACCTAAGTAGATAGTTATATAGCCGTAAGGTATAGGCGACCCTAGGGCAATATTACGGCTTATATAAATGCCTCTAAACCAAAGCTTGCAGAATGCTATATTACGAAGATACTAAGCTAAAGAGAAGGAAAAGGGGTCGCTAGGACTAATGTAAACAAATATATAGGGTAAGCCGCTAAGGCGCTAGCTTTGGGCGGGCTAATTATAGGTTAGCAGAATATAGCAGAATATAGTAGGTAACGTGCGATAGCGCCGTTACATCACCCCCCTCTTTAAAAGAAAGCCTGCCCTTAGGCTTAGTTAAAAATAGGGTAGCACTAGGGTTATAAACGTAGGATTATAAAATATAAGATAAGGAGATAAAGGGGATATAAATACGTCTAGACTAAGTATAAAGAGCGATTATAGGCTAAGTAGAAGCACTAGGCTAGAAAGAGTAGCCGCTAAAAGTCTTAGCACGGATCTAACTAATTAGACAACTTTAACTGGCGGTTAAAGTTCCTAGATATCTGAAATTTTACGGTACTAGCAGAAAACGGCAGAATATGGCAGAATTTAGCAGACAGCTATATTAGGGCTTTAGGGCGTTTTTATCCCTATATTCTTTTAATAACTTATCGTTTTTATTATACTAGCATTCTATCCATTTATCTAGGTACTTTAGGGGCCTAGGCGTATTAGGGTATTAGTTATAGAATTCTTTAAGCTTCTAAGGGCAGCCTATAAAGTTCTACGCAGAGTACTAGGTTAGGTTAGGATTATAGCCCTTTTATTAGACATGGTATTTTAGCGTTCCCTATACTATCTTATAGGCCAATATTTTATTAACCTCCTATTTATTATTACCGTTTACTTAAACTAGTAGGGGAGGCTCGTTCTTTTGTCTAGGTAATAGGTCGTTTATAGCTTTCTATAACTTATCTAGTAAAAAAATAAGGTAAACCCTAATTAAATTTAGGAGCTTTATCTTATACGAGTTGCCTATCTTTTTAAAAACCTTATACGGTCCTGCTATCTAGTAGTCCAGCTTACGGCTAGGTTATTCGGTCTTCCAATTCCTTATTATAACCTAAACTATATCGCTAGGGGCAAAATCAGGCTCTTAATAGTGTTTATTCGCCTACTGTTTTATTAATCTTTAAGCTTTTTCTAGGTTCTTATAGGCTACTATCTAGGCATCCTCTAATCGTTTAGCGTACTATTAGGCCTTAGTATAGGATAGCTTCTCTTATATAGTCTAGGGTTCTTTTAGCCTTTTTTAGTTAAAGCTTATATGGGGTAAGTATCCCATTTCTAGCTAAATTAGGGCAAACCCTATAGAGTTATAGGGTAGGGTTGCTTGCGCGTAGTCTATTAAGGGTAGTAGTTTAAATTAGTTATTCTAGAAATAGTTAATAAAGGGCCTAAGCCTCTAGTCTAGGTACTAATTTATAATCTCTATCTAACCGTCTATCTGGGGGTAATAAGCTGTAGAAAGCTTTAGCTTAATACCTAGAATCTAGGTAAACTTATTCTAGAAAGCTAATATAAACTATGGCCTATAATTAGATATAATAGTATCTAATAGTCTGTAGATTTAGTAGACGTAATAAATATATAGCTAGGCTACCTCTTTAGCATTAATATTTTTTATAATAGGGAATTAAGAACGGGCGTTTACTAAAGCGGTTAACTATAACTATAACTATATTATATCCGTTACGGTTTCTAGATAGTTTATAAAAGTCTATAAAGATATACTGCTAAGGGCGCTCTAGTATCGGGAGTGGCTTAAGTAGTCCTAGGGTCTTATCCCGTGGGATTATAGCTCTTTAGCAGTCTTCGCAGTTCCATATATATTAATTAATATCTATAACTATTCTTGGCTAGTAATAGCGGCAGTTAATAATTTTACGGGTCTTATTCTTGCTAGGGTATACCGTAGAGACTTAATAATAAGCTTCGCGGATTAGTTTAGTCCGTAAATTATTAATATTAAGGACTATAAGCCGCTCCTAGTATAGGAGCAATCCTTCCTCTATTATAAAATTGGGGTCTCCTTTTACGGCTTATTTGCGGAAGGCCCTTAAGGCGTTAGCCGTATGGTTTATAGTTAGGAGGCGGTTAATTAGCCCTATTAGCTTATCTAAGGACTCCTTTATTAGTACTAGCTTGTTTTACTAGGAGTCTAGCTTCTTAAAGATCCGCGGGTTAAGCTATTCTGGATAAAGAAGGGCGCGCGTCTAATATTGGGTCTTTAGCTTATCCTAGGGTCCTATATCTTATTCTCTTTAGGTTAGGGTATTAGCCTTAGAGTTTTACTTACTAGAACAATATATAATTGTAAAGAAGAATTAAAAGAGTATTTTAGCCTACTAAGCTTATTATTTAGTAAGCTACTTTATAGTTATAAAGTACTCTAGGGCTTTATAATCTGTATATATCTTAATTTAAAAGTTTATACCTTTAAGCTCTACACGCCATTAAAAGAGTAATTAAATAATAGCTAGCATTTCTTTATTGTGTACTTTATAGTTATACTTAGCTAGGTCTATTATCTTTAAGAAAAAAGCTATAGGGTACTATTTACCGTCTAGATATAACTATAATAGGATTCCCGCTACGACCCTATTAGAAGCGTTCGTTTCTAGCATTAATTTAAGGTCTAGGTTATAGTAATAAAGGATTAGAAAAGAGATTAGCCGATCCTTTATCTCTTTAAAGGCTTCTATATAGCTATGTCGGAACGTTAGTTATATAACGTGGTCACGAGACCATGAAGCGAGGCTAGCTAACCTGACCTTGGAACAACCCCTTACTTTATAATAACAACAACTACTAACTTTAACACCGCATACGTATTGCAATATAGTGATATTCGTGTACGTTAATAAAGCGAGTATACTGACACTGATTAGTAGACGTATAGGTTAGGAAATACGCAATAGCTAGCGCTTGAGGAGTAGTACTGGAAATAGTTCACCGATCGCCTAGTTCTTGTCTGTTTTACTAAAGGAGAAGACTACGACTTCTACTTAAGCTTGAGAGCGTGTATTGGCCTTATAGCTAATATAGTAGATTGCTAAGAGAATAGCAGCCTTGCTAAGAACCATTCTACAGGCCTTACGGTTGTAGAGAACGTATATATAAACCTTAACCTTAACCTCACCCTTAACCTCAACCTCGACCTCAACCTTAACCCTAACCCCTATTTAAGCCTTAACCCTTAAACTCTTAGACTAAGGACACTCTATAGGCCCTAAGGCTGTAGAAAATACCTTAAACCTTTTTACCTTTTTACCTCTACTTAAACCTTATGGATACTTAACCTATAACTATAATGGAGTGGTATAAGAAGATATCAAAGCATGGTAATAGAATTACTGCTGCTATAGCTTCTAAAGATGAGCTAGGAGACTATGTAGCAATAAAGGTCTATATATATATACAGGAGAACTTTATAGACTACACATTATGGACAGTATTTAAGGAGGAATTTGAAGGCTTTACTATTGAGGATTTTAGACGCATGCGAATTGATATAAGAGTAAAGTTACGTACTTATCTACTTAAGAGAGGAGTGTATGTGGGAAAGTATAATAGCAGATATTTAATCTTAGAAGCACTATTCGACCTCCTTTAAGAGGAAGAACCTTATAAATGGACAGATGAGGAAATTACAGGAGCTCTTAAGGAAGTTAGCCCTATAATTACAGTGGCATTATAAGAATAACTTAACTCTATATAAACAGCTCTTATATTAAATTAAGCTATACCCCTGTTAGTTATAGCCTCTTTAGTTCCTACAACACCCTTTTATAGCCCACTACCTTCCTATATAGTGCTGACGCCTATAAACTATTAACTACCTCTACTACCTCTAACGCCTGTAATTTAGCTTACAGCTATAACTATAACACCTGGAACGCAAATACCTACCCCTATAATACCCCAACCAGCTATTATATCTATACTCTAGTAAACTGCACCTACCTCTACCTAAGATTAACTACTTACCCTCCTTACCCAACTCTTATAGACGTAGAATTAGTAACTATTGCCTGCAATAACTATCTCTACCTTCCCTTTAGCAACCGCTCCTACCTAACCTAGTCCTCCTCCTGCCTAGTATCTTTACCCTAGTACTGTTAATACTGACCCTGCTATATACCTGCCTATATATAGTAAAGAAGCAGCTACTATTGCTAAGATTTATATAGACAGCCAGAGGTACGATGGAATGAGTAATAGCTTTGACTTTAAGTTGACTATCTTCTACGATGTCTGTAAGAGAGCTGGTCTACCTCCTAAAGGCTATATAACTGCATTCCTAACTATACTAAAGGGACTTGCTTAGGATTACTACTACAATAGCAGTCTTTTAACTAGATTATTTACTAAGGCATATAACTATATGCGTTACTTCTTTAAAGGACTAGAGTACTATTAGAGAAACCTTACTAAATGGAACGCTACTAACTTCTAAGGAATTATTAACAAGAACCCTAATAAGCAAATCTATTAGAGTTTCTAACTACTCCTTAATAAGCTCCTAAAATATCGCCATGGATTATACTTAGAGTTTTATATAGACCTCTTCCTTATAAACAAGCTAGTCACCGCTTGCTAAGGAGTACTAGTATACCGTATTGCCATTTTAAACCCTTCTAAAGACCTCTCCTAGTTAATTAGTAAGTTGTAATCTTCTATAGTTGTATAGGAGAAGGAATACCCTTTTTAGGCCTTAATAAGACCGTCTTAAGGAGCTTACTTTACGGATTGTATATACCGCCGTAATATCCATAACAACTATAACTGAACCTGCCCCTATAGACAAAACACCGTCAGATCCCTAAAGGCTAAGTGCTATATTTGCTAAAAGGAGACCTGCCGCTTATGGAAATATATAGAGGAGGAGCGGAACCATTCTAAAGATGAATATAAAAGACGTTTTAATAATAGTAAGGGCCGTAACGGTAACTTTAAAGAACGCTTTAGACAATACACTATCTACTATAAAGGAGACGACAATAATAAGTGTAATGAGACTTTTAAAGCTCTTGTGCTAGATATAGACGCTAATAGAAACACTGATAATAATAACAGTGAGGAAGAATTAGAAGACCCTGACGGCTACTACCTTATATTATTTGGGACTCTTACTATAGATGAAGTAACCTCTATAAGCGCAGAACTAGCTAATAAGGCCTGCGCTTACTTACTTACTGTAACCTCTATGGAACCTACTACGGAAACTAACCCGTTTAACTACAACACAATAACCGCCGCTTTACGCTATACTTTTACAGTATTTATGGGAATTATAATTAATACCGGTGCGTTAAAGAAGTCTATAGCCGGTTATAGATAATTCTAGGCACTATAGAACGCGGACTAATTTATAAGACTTAACACCTTAACTAAAGGATAAGTTAACGTGCAGTTTGGTATTAGAATTGCTACCTTTATTAGAACTATAGACGTCGTCACCCCTATAGGCAAGATACAGTTTTATATTTTCTATACGGATACCCCCTTCTTGCTCTATTTAGCGGATATAGATAGACTCTAAATCTACTATAATAACCTTAGAAACGTTGTTATCACTTATACCAAAAAAGTGCTAGTAGTGCGACGGTTTGGCCACCCATTTCTCCTATAGAGCTTATTACTACAGTTATATTTATTTAAATCCTTTAACGCGAACCTCTGCTACTTAATAGATATAGAGCTACGGCGCCTGTATCGTCGATTTAGATATCCCTTAGTTAAGAGATTATAAAAGCTACTCTACTATGCTGGCCATGAAACTAATAGAATGGCCATTAAGCATCTAACTAAGTTCTGCTACTACTGTTAGAAGTTTAGTAAATTACTAGGCAGATTCTGCTTTACCCTATAAGACAACGTTAATTTTAACTATAATATTATTGTCGACATTATATACATTAGCGGATCACCCCTCCTATATATTGTTAATGAAGGAACGCGATTCTAAGCTAGTAGATAGCTATGAGATATTAGCGCTAAATATATATAGGACATTCTATGGATATGCTAGATTAATACTTACCTAGGGCCACTAGACCTAATTACCCACGACGCTAAAAAGAACTTCGTTAGTAAGGAATTTAAGTAATACGCTACTACTATGGGAACTAGTATAAAGGGAGTACTAGTCGAAGTATATAACTCTATTAGAATAGTAGAGCGCTACTATAGTCCATTACAGCGAGCCTACTAGATTATTATAACCGAAATCCCCGAAATTAATAAGGAGATGGGACTCTAAATAGTGTTTAAAGTAATTAACGATTCAGTTAGCCCTAAAGGACTAATTCCCATACTTCTAGTCTTTAAAGCCTACCCCCGAATAGTCAAATCCGATATACTATCCCCTACAGTTATATAACGCGCTGCTGTAATTAAAAAGGCTATAGTAGAGATATAGAAGCTATAAGCTAAATAATAAATTGCTAATGTATTAAATATACAAAACGGACCTAATGCTGATGCGATTCATAATCTCCTACCAAATTCGCCCATTTTGGTCTGGAGAGAAGGAAATACTGGCTAAAGCGGCTATTGGGACGGGCTATTTACCTTACTTACCGTTAAGGGTGAAATATGTACCGTTAAGCTGTCTAGCGGACCTATAGCCTTTCAATATATGGTTATAAAACCTTACCTTTAAGTAACTGAATTATAGGAGCAAATCGTCGGACTAGAATCGCCACCTAAACCTTTACTTAGGTTAGTTCTTCCTAAGACTATCTTAGAGAGACCTACTAAGGCTTAGTAACAACCCCCGAAACGAGGTAAAGGACGCCCTTATAAATACCCTCTACTTACGGCTATAGCTAATATTACCATCTACCTACAGGATGACAGTTAATTTAGTACTTAATTTAGCGCCTTTTAATAGAAGGAGTTTACCGGCCTACTTAAGAAGGGAGTTTTTAAGATTATAAGACTTACGGATATACCATAAGGTATATAACTCTTTAATTTGTAATTTGTTAACGAGATTAAAAATAAGGGAACTAATAAGGCCTTTAAAAAATCCTAACTAGTCGTGTAAGCTTATAACAACTTAAAAAAGGAACTAGTTCTTACCTAATTACTAACCATTTAATGAGTTAGCCAACGACTAATTCTCTATATCGCCGCTATAAAGCTTCTATAGGCATAACTTTACCTCTAAGATATTTTATAGGCCTATATATAATTAACCACTACACTAAATTAAGAGTTCTACGTACGACCTCCGCACGAACTAATTAAGTAACTTGGGATTAATAAGGCCTCCGTTTTAAAGGTTATAAAACCACTTTACGGAGTACCGGAAGCCGGTAACTACTAGTTTAAGATATATTACTCGCATTACATCTAATAGTTATATATAGACCAGTCTATATACGACCCCTGTCTTCTATAGAGTAACGAACCCTTTAGTATTATAGGCCTATAAACTAATAATACCCTATTCCTGGTAGATAAGACCTTTATAAACATAGAGTAAAATAAGCTATATAAGGCTAAGTTTATAGCTAAGGAACGGGAACAACTTACCGTTAATACGCCCATTAGGTTCAACGGTGGAGTTATTTAGCTATTAACTAACGGGAGTATTACGCTTACTTAGAAATAACAATGTATAAACCTTAGTATTGTGGTGGGGTAAAATGGGCCACTACTTAGTGCCTTGGCATTTTCCTGTATTTATAGAGCCTTCGGCTTCCCTCCTTCATAGATATCACGACTCTGCCAGTTACCGGAAATACACTCTTTTCTTTCTTTCTTACTGACTGATTATGACTGACCGACCGACTGACCGACCGACCGACAGACAGACGGCACTGTGACTTTCCCATCTTAGAGAGGTCGTACCCTCCCACAGTATAATTAGCACTAAACTTACCACGAGTACGGGATTAAGAGGAGCTATAAGAACCTTAACCCTAAAGGACTAGTACATTACTTAATGTGCTAGAGGTGTATATATCGCTTTAGTTTGCCAGCTAGAAGCCTTATTTAATTTATCCTTTACCGCCTAGGTAATTAACCCTAATAAGGAAGACGTAAAACAGTTAAATAAGTATTTAAACTGGTAAATTGAGAACGCTAATAGAGGCCTTAAGTTCGTTAAGTTAGATATTAAAACCCTATAGCTACTGGTATTTATAGACGCGTTATTTACTAATAATAAGGACCTTTCTTCGCAGATCGGCTACGTTATTGTACTAGCTAATGCTATAAAGAAGGCCAATATTGTTTATTGGAGCTTAGTTAAGTGTAAAAGAGTTACTTAGAGCGTATTAGCTTCTGAACTCTATAGTACGGCCCACGGCTTTAATATCAGCGTTGTGATTAAGTCTATAGTAGATAAGATTCTATAAATTAACCTCCTATTTATGCTTTGTACTGACTTTAAGTCCTTATATAACTGTCTAGTACGACTTAGAACTACCTAAGAAAAACGCCTAATAATTGATATAATGTGCCTCCGGTAAGCCTATAAACGGAGACAGATTACGGAGGTAAAATGGATTAATGGAGAGGCCAACTCTGCCGATGCTATAACGAAGGGAAAACCTTACGCTACTCTTTAATGGCTTATTAATACGAACTGAATTGACCTATAAGTTATAGGATGGGTTAAATAAATGAATTTAGATTTAGCTTAGCGTTATATAACTAATTGTAATAGTGTGGTCCCTAAATTTAACCAGCTAATTAGGATTTTCCATCCCCGGGATAGAAAATCGCTATTGGCTTGCTTACTACTAGCGCCTTAGCGGCCCTCGCGATATATTAACCTATTACCCCTAATAATTCTTCTTCTCCTCTATAGCTTAGTGTCTTCATAATATAGCATTCTACAAGCTTTAGTTTAGAGGCGTTTATATAAGCCGTAACACGGGTTATATAATTACAGACCTGTAAAAGGAGTGTGGAAGCTATTGCGTATTAATTGGATCCCTAGCTATTACGTATACGCTACAAGTAGTCTAGAAGTAAACTTAACTTTAGAGTAGATTAGCCTTTTTTTTAGAGTTGCTTTAGTGTCGGAACGTTAGTTATGTAATGTGGTTACGAGACTACGAAGCGAGGCTAGCTAACCTGACCTTGGAACAACCCCTTACTTTATAATAACAACAACTACCAACTTTAATACCGCATACGTATCGTAATACAGTGATATTTGTGCATGTTAATAAAGCGAGTATACTGACAAGCCATTATTAAAGACAAAAGGCGTATCCTTCCTAGTTAGTCGTATAAGAGGTTTTACTATAATTCCGTAGTTACGGATAAACTAATAGTAGAAGTTATAAAAGCTAAGGAAGGATTGGATTCCTTTTACTATATAAGGGGGCTTCTAGTTATAGATTACCTTTACCTTCTTAGGGTTAACCTTAATTCCTTCTATAGTTATAATAAACCCAAGGTATTTTATACGTTTTACCCTAAACTCGCATTTCTTAATATTAACTTATAAGCCTACGTTCCGTAGTCTTTCTAGAACCTTTTTAATATAAACTTAATACTTAAGTTTGTCGTCTAAATATATAAAAATGTCGTCTAAGTATACCGTGCCGAATTTATTAAGGTAACTAAAAAGAACGTTATTTATATACCTTTAGTACGTAGCCAATCCGTTTATTAGTCTAAAAGGAAAAACTTTATATTTATAGGAACTATAACGGGTACGGAACGTTATTAAGTCTTTAAATATAGGGTCTATCCTAATTTAATAGAAAGCTTGGCGGATATTAAGTTTAGTAAAGATCTTTACCTAGCTTAGACGTGTAAGGGTCTTATTAATTAAAGAAATAGGATACTAGTCCTCTTAGGTAATAGTATTTAGCTTTTAATAGTCAATATAAAAACAAAGACCTCTATTAGGCTTTTTTATAAATAGAATAAGGGAAGTAAAAGGGGCTTAACTTAGCTCGATAAACCCTTTATCTAGGTTATTAATTAAATACTGCTTTATTACTTTTAGCTTATCTATTAATTAATAGTAGAGGGGGCTATAGCTTAGCGAGTTATTAGCTTCTAATTAGTAGTAGTTCTTTGATTAACGTCTGATACGGATCCTATCTAGGCCCACGCAGACTACTCCGTCATAGGGGGAAAACTTGTAATTTACAGGAAGAAAACCCTGCAGTTTGGGGGAGGAAAAACCCTATAAGCCACCTCAGTAGGATAAAAAACCCTAGTTTGCCATGTTCGTCCGTAGCGGCGGCCCTGCGGGCCTACGGCTACGTCCTGTCCTCCTTAGATGTTCGAACTCCTTAGGAACCACTGCTTCCTTCTCTAGCTTATCCCAGCTAGGGTTCACTACGTCCTAGCTAGGCCTTACCGTTCGATTGCCGTATACTTGTGGTTGTGTTCCGTATTTTAACCACCCCCTATATACTATCTCTTATTAACCATTGCCATATACGCTATGCCTCCCCCCCCCTAAGGCCTATCGAAGGCGTAAGGGGGATTCATCCATAAACTACTATACTAAAAGGCGAGCGGGACGTGTGTGTGTATGCCTGGGTATCTTTTATGCCTAGGCCCTAGTTACTAGGCCCTCGCCAAGGGTCACCACTCCTTAAGAGGAGACAGGAAAACCGTATGGTGCTGTCCAGGCTGCCAGGTAGTACTTAATAGTTAATGGCGAGTAACCGTATACTCTGCGGGCGATCGCCCTAGGGGTTAGGAGGGGCCGTATATTTGCTTGTTTCGTTCGCAATCACTCATTCGTCAACGTGAGAGGTCGTCAATGCTCTCTACTGGGGGTTAGGGGATGTTATCGAATGCCGCGTATCTATGTTAGATCGTACAGGTGCCTTAATAGGAGAATAGTGTTGCTGTTATCGTAAGGGGCACTTAGTGGTGGTTTTCGAGATCTCACCATCCTATGTAAAAACTTTTCACTACCGCCCACAATACCCATAACCACCACCACTAGGTCATATCGCACGCTATGCGACGTCTCTGCGTTAGCTCTGAGTCTGAACTTCAAAGACTTAGGTTTGTAGCCGTCACCACGTACAGGTGCAGAGTCCGTTTTCGACAGCCTTAGCTTTTAATTAAATCTTATAATTATATATTTAGTAGGGGGGTAACTTATTTAAGGCCGCCTTTAAGAATACATCCTTATAGTCTATATAAATGGTAAAAAGGAGGCGTTTAACTAGTTCCTTATCGGTTTCCTTAGCTAGCCTTTCCTCTCTATTATTAATAATTTGGTTAATCTTATATAGGCTTATTATAAAGACCTTATTATCCTTCCGGTATATATTAAAGTAAAATACTATAGCACTAATTGCGGCGATATCTA
>Ga0307515_10014308_pt1 | contig 14731 bp, 21 predicted proteins | sample 17_EM_MG_FD_194513 | JGI IMG/M metagenome (GOLD analysis project Ga0307515, IMG submission 194513) | Populus trichocarpa ectomycorrhiza microbial communities from riparian zone in the Pacific Northwest, United States - 17_EM | ecosystem: Host-associated > Plants > Roots > Unclassified | place... | reverse complement strand
TGATTCGCACAGGAGATTACTCCGACAAGACAGACACAGCAATCGTGGGTCAATATGCCAGTATGCGGAACCTCAGGCTTATCGCCTCATGCGATAAGACTTACCAGGGTAATCCCCGGCCAAAGAGGACAGTCTCGGCCTGAGCATGACGTGATTGAGGGAATTATGACGTTGGCTGAGAAGACGAGGCCAGAAGCAACCCTGCTCATTGGTTTGAGTTAGTATGCATTGCAACGTCAGACTCGTATAGGTTACGAGATGACGCGTCATATTCTACGTTGGCCCAGTATCGGTTGGTCGCCGATTAAATCTGGGACGCAAGCCGAATAGCGGTAAGGTGAGGCATTAATTTGCGATACGCACTGCCGACCAAGGACGGCAGATGTTCTAACTACTGCACGAATCGGAACGCGATAAGTCTAAGTTCAAGTTTCATCTGACGCGTTGAGTGATGCAGGACTGCACCCTGAGTGGCCTGATTTAATCAGGAGCGATAAGGCTGAATTGCTCATGGTGTGATACCTATCACACTTGGTGTGATCATAGCATCGAGGTCTAGGTGGACACACCTTCGAAGATGACTATAACAAGATGGCTTCGCTCCGGCGAAAGAAGAGGCATCAAGCAACATCTCACAGTCAACAGTCAGAGAACCGAAGAAGATCTTTAAATATTATTAAGAATTCTATGTACAAAATTACTTCCCTCATTCATACACGTGACTGGGCATTATATGTCTGGACATCGTTACACACACGCTGAGTACGCACTATCACAGGTCGTCGAGACTTTCGGGAATCTGCTATACACGTTGGCAGAGCACCATTTAACCCACACCTACCGAGTGGTGTTACGTTTCTGCGAACTCGAGAACATCGACTACCTAGTGCTACGGTATCTGAATACTGGAGCTTTACCATACAAAGAGTTTTCCGAGGAGTGGTTGTATGACGGAGAAGCTTAATCTTCGTCTGCGTCGGAGACGGACACTGGAGAAGGATTGATTTGGAAGCTCTTGCGAGACAGGTGCAAGAGGTTGAGTTTCGGGACGAAACGTCGACAGAAAGAGAAATTACATAGGCGGTTGTACTTAATCAATTTAAAGTTGTATTGCTTATAGGGATTAAGAACCCCCGTAACACTACACCAAAGAATGATAGGAATAAACTAGAACTTGTTCATTCCGATTTGAGTGGACCCTTTCCAGTTGCGTTATATGGTAATTCCCTTTACTACATTACTCTAATCGATGATGCTACTAGGGTCACGTGGGTTCGATTTATGAAACAAAAATCTGAGACTAGTACTAAAATAATCGAGCACTTTGTGGCAGAAATGGATGTTCAAAACCATAAGACCTCTGCAGCGTTTTGAACCGATAATGGAGGGGAGTACGTTACCAAGGACTTGAAAGAGTTCTTTAAATCAAAGGGAATTATACATGAGTTTACTCCTCCTTATTCCGCTGAGTCAAACGGAGTTGCAGAACCTCTTAATCGGACGATCGGAGAATCGCTCAGAGCTATGCTTGAGAGTGCCTCCGTGTATGATAGAAAATTATGGGCAGAAGCTGTGTTGACCTCAGTGTATATAATAAATCGACAACCTCATTCGGCGATAAAAGATCTAACTCCTTATGAGGCTTTTTATGGCTCGAAGCCATCGATCCAGCATCTTCAACCTTTCGGCACAGAATGTTATATCCATGTACCTTATTAGAAACGAAAGGACGGAAAGAAACTCTCTCCGAGGGCACAAAGAGCTATATTTACCGGATACACCAATATCGACCATCATTACCGAATATTCCTACCTGATACAAAGAAGACCATAGTATCAGCAGATGTGTTCTTCCCCCATCTCAATTCAGAAGGGGCTACGCCCGTAAAGAATCGTCGAATTGACCAGATCTCGAATTCGTCATCTTCAGAAAGTTCTATTGCTTATACCTATGCTAATAAGGGTAAAACATCGGACGAGTATTGGAGAGATTGGATGAGAGATAAGCCGCATCAAGCAAACAACCATTTCGATAATGGACATCCAGTTATTAATCGGATAATGTTTGCTGATTTTAAGGATGGAAAAAGAGACGAATATCTTGGGGCTCCCTATTGGCTTTACGACGCCAATCACATGGCATATCGAGAACCCTTACCCTCTGATCAAATCGAAGACAATATAGAAAGTTTCGAAGGATCAGTACGAACAGCAATTCCTGACAACCACTTCTTTGAAGAAGAAGAAGACCAACAAAATCCTGACCAACGATTTCAACTTCCATTGGGAAATGTCAGTCTTCCTCCTCCACGACCTATGACGCCACCACCAATTCCATTTGGTCAGGTTGTCACCCGTGCCAGAAGAATTGTTAACCCACATGAACATTATGGTTTCGAGAACGCAGGTCCCGAAGTTACCATACGTGATGCACCTCCTCGATCTCCAACTGCTGAAGTTGTTCTGCAAGGACTCGAAGGAAGCCAGTGGGCTAATATAAGTGTACTGCTAATAGACGAACCAAAGTCTTACCGACAGGCCAAAGCATCACCGCAATGGTCAGATTGGACGAAGGCAATGGATGACTAATTAAAGTCACTTAAAGAAAATGATGTTTGGGATGTAAACCCAAAACCAGTCGGAAGGAAAATTGTTGCGAGTAGATGGGAGTTTAAAGCCAAAGGAAATGCTCAAGGAGAAGTCGAACGATATAAAGCATGGTTGGTGGCCCAAGGATTCTCACAAATATTAGCCCAAGATTACGATGAAATATTCGCCCCCGTTGTTCGTTACAATTCTCTTCGACTTTTGTTGGCTATATCTGCATGTAAAGGATGGCGACCAAGGCAACTGGACATCAAAACTACATTCTTATATGGGATTTTGAAGGAAGAAGTGTATATGGATCTACTGGAAGGCAGCCGGTTAGATGGGATGGTGGCAAAGTTAAAGAGGTGTATTGACTGATTGAAACAATCTCCGAGGGAATGGTACTACCGGTTAGTAGAATACCTAAAACCTTTCGAATTTGTTATCACTGCTTGGGACCCCTGTGTTCTTGTTCAAAAATCAGGGGTCCTATTTTTGGCTATATATGTGGACGATATCACCTTTTTTGGAATTACTGGAGAGCTTAAAAAGCAAACCATTAATGTATTAAAGACTGAGTTTAAAGTCAATGATATGGGTGAGCTTAATTGGCTTCTAGGAATCCAAATAACCTTTACCGACGATGGGATCACTCTATCCCAGAATACATTGATCGATAAGATTCTGAATCGTTTTTTGATGCAAGATTGCAAGCCTGTCTCAACACGCATCGACTCAAACCACCAGTTGAAGGCGTTTTGTGAAGACGATGAGCATACCGATGCAACAGCATATCAACAAATAATCAGAACTTTGATCTATTTAGTTAGTGGAACTAGACCTGACCTCTCGTATATGATCACCCACCTCTCTCAGTTTAATTCCTCTCCCTCCGCTAAGCATCTCGCTGCGGCCAAACGAGTATTACGATATCTTCAAGGAACGAAAGAAAGAAATCTTTTTTTTCCCTGGAATAATCAAGTCAAATTGACTGCGTTTAGGGATGCATCTTATGGCAATTGCCTCGATACAAGATGACGCGTTTCTGGTTATATTTTTCAACTTGGGACCGCCACTATCTCCTGGAGATGTCGAAAACCACGGTCCGTTGCTACTTCCATGTGTGAAGCTGAGTATATGGCACTGGCAATGACAACAAAGCATCATGTATGGTTGAAACGGGGTACTCAAGAGTTATTAAAAAAAGATATACCTACGGCTCTCTATTGTGATAGCAATGCTGCAATACATGTGGCATATAATCCAAAACTTAACGACCGATCAAAACATATCAACATTGCATATCACTTTAGTTGAGAACAAATCGACCAAGGAATCGTTTCTGTTATGTATGTACATTCGGAAGAAAATTTGGGGGATATATGTACAACAGGAATGACGAGATATGTGAATGACCACTTATGCTCAAAAATATTCGGATCAAAGTGAGAAGGGGTATTGGAAATACGGAAGTATCTACATTTCTCTTTACTAATATTGTACTTTCTTAAGTATTCTCCTTACGATAAGATGGTACTTTACGGATAAGAATAATGTGGTGTGTTAATAACTTTTAATACTTTTGTTATCTTTTTAGTGTCTAGAACATTCAGGGGTTAGAACGTATCTAGAACTTTCTTTTTAGTCTGTTAGAAAGGATTTATCAGCGCTTATCTTTATAGAATGCGCCTAGATGTTTCTGTTATTTTCTATACAGTCCTTTTGTATTTATGTACAGTTGAAGAGTTTTTCTTTACTGTTTTAGGATATTGTTCCGCAACCGTGGTCATGGACAATCACTCCTTATTTTATGTATATATAGATACTGTTTCTCCAGCGGCAAAAGTGCAAATCTACTATAGACTGAGCTACACACACGCGCAGCTCATACCAAGCTTCCCGTGGACCCCTGCGCGACGCGCAGCCTATAATCATCCATAGTCGGTCCTTGGACATCTGCGCGTGGGCCTATGGATGCATTTACGACCGGTGGGTCTATGAGTGGACTACCATCGGACTGATCTTGTCCTGTGCGTGGCCGCGGGCTCTATGCATTCGTAGAACGGATATGCGGATATCCGGTGGACGTACCGAGCTCTCTATTTTCCAATATGACTACTTGTATTCGGCCGCTACGTGTATAGAGAACGCTGCAGTACCGCTAGATGGAGGGTGGATATCCTGCGATTGCACAATGAGTGCGCGGCAACTACAAGTCGAGCCCACGCTAAATCTATAGGAGGAGATTATGCCGCCGGAAAAAGGAGGGATATGTTGCAACAGCACAATGGGCGTGCGGCAACTTCAAGTCGAGCCCACGCTAAATCTATAGGATTAGAGTATGCCGCCGGAAGAAGGAGGGATATTTTGCGATAGCACAATGGGCGTGCGGCAACTAGAAGTCGAGTCCACACTAAAGCTATGAATGGTCTGAATGGGCATCATATGCTGCTATCAGTATATTCACCGAATTTCCGCCTGAACTATCGCACAATAGTCAATGGAGTTCTAGTGGAGCTATGGCACAATTTCCAGTGGAGCTATGGTACGATGGTCACAGAGTTGCAGTAGTCTACGAGAGCAATGGCACGGTTTCCAGTGGAGCTATGGCACAATTTCCAGTGGAGCTATGGCACGATGATCATAGAGTTGCGGTAGTCTACGAGGGTTATTGTACAATTTCCAGTGGAGCTATGGTACGATGGTCACAGAGTTGCAGTTGTCTACGAGAGCTATGGCACGATGATCATAAACTTCCGCTAGCTGGAAGGGAGCTACTGCACAATACAATTCACACTATAATATAAGCTGTCACTAACAAATACAATACTTTTAGCAGCACGTCTAGTCCATCGGCCAAACTGTAACCCCGCATTGCAAACTTAATTCCATTCCCTAGCCAAACCGTAACCCCACACTGCAAAACTAAATTCCATTCCTCAGCCAAACCTACGGACACCGGCCTCTCGAACCTTACCTGCAATACAACCCCAGGTGCCGTGCATTCCACTGTGGACTAGTTAGCATGGCGCACATGACCTCGGGTATACTTCCTTACCTTACAGATGATGGCCATCATTCAGAATCCTCCGGGTCTTGCAGCGCCTCTAGAGCCGCTACTTTTTCCATCATCTTGCCGAGGTTTTCGTTCCATGCCAGGAATGCCGTCGGTTTTGGGAGGCTTATACGTTGAACCGCCTTGCCGTTTTGTCTTCTGATATCCAGAACCTTATGTCTTATTAAGGCCATGGCAATGTCTGACGATTCTGGCGTCGTATAGGCGCTATCCCACATCTCCTGATGCCTCTCGTATATCGCTGCGACAGTCAGTTATTGTGCAGCGGCCATTGGAAAGCTCACTCACCGCCGACGTTCATCGAGTTGAATAGCAGCGCTTTTACAACCTTGCCAGTGGCAACATAGGTGTGGAGGTGCCACTGGAGAGCGGTTGCCATTAGACAGACGAACTCGGGCGACATTTGTGCCAGAAAGCGCGAATCTTGGACGCCCTGGGATTTGTTCGCCTTGAAAAAACAATGGTAAATGGCGGTGGCAATGTAGCTGCTAACGTATGGCTCCTTGCGAGTCTGAGGATAAATATCAGCATTACTCCTACCAGTGGACGTATGATACCTGCCTTTACGTCCTTCTTCTCAAAGATATATCATTCATTGTCGAGTAACCAGCGGATCTTACCCTTCTTCTCTGGGGCCTCCATCTCCAGGAGTTGGTAAATCTCTTGGAGTTTAATGCCAATCTGCGAGACTGCGGTGCTTCGCACAGAATACTGAAATCCTCTGCTCTGTGGCTGGTGGTTAACATTGGTACCAAAGAAAGTCTAGGGGACTTACATAGGCCACGTGTTCAAGCACCGGTTGTTGGGGGACAACGTCATCGAATTTCCACAATCCGCGGGCCTTTATCCAGGAAGCGGCAGCCATCTCATCTACATCTTCCGGGAAGGGGTTATCGAACAATGTCTTCCGCCTGATCGTTATGGAAGCTTCTTCCGCAACTTTTCTAACCCGTGGATCCTTGAACTGGTCGATACCTCTCGACTTCTGTCCTCGTTTAGTCCTTTTGGCGTCCCGAGGTTCGGAATCAGTATCAGCCGCAGCACGTTTCTGCGGAGAACCCCGCGGGCTTGAATGGAAGGTCACGGGCATCCAGGCCCTTTCGCTAGAATTATTGCTTTGCTGGGAACTAACAGGACCAGATGCCGGCGTTGACTGGGGATTATCCACCGACGGCGATGATGAGGAGGAGGCCGACGAGCGTCTCGTGGGTGCTTTCGGTAAGGTCTGCTTTGGTGGTTTTTGAGCAGCGGTCGACAAGCGTCCGGTGGCTGATTTCGACTTTGGAGGTTTTGGAGTAGGAGTGACCGAGTCCCAGAGAAGTTCGTCATCCGTATCCTCGAAATCGTCCGGTACATCTGAGAGTTGGTCGTCTGTGAGTTCGACATCTGGTGGATTCTATCCCACATCAGCATGGCACCCTGGCCACAGGGTATAAGCTTACCAGCGGCCGAGATGAGGACTTGGACGAAGGGCGTGGGGTTTCAGTATACTCATCTTCGCTTCTAGAAGAAGGCATTTCGTCCTCTTCCTCCCTATCTTCCTTTTCCTTGAGTAGTCTCGTCGATCGGCTGGTGGCATTGGAATAGGCCGCAGCATTGCTCCTGGGTCTCCGAGTGTTTCTTCTCGCCATTTCGAAACTGATGGATGAGATGTGTTGAAAGAATAGCAAAAGAGGTAGGAGGAGGAAGGGAGTGTCCTGCGGAGTGCACTCGTCATAGTATATGTATCTAGTTGGGGTCCGGATCTTCCACATGCGTCAGTGATTCTCCATTAAATTCAGCTAGACGAAGATTTTGATCTAGATCTCTATAACCGAAATTCTAATCTCCGTAACTTTGTTCCCGCTGGATGAAGATCTTGATCAATGTCTCTATAACCGAAATTCTAATCTCCGTAACTTTGTTCCTGCTGGATGAAGATCTTGATCTAGGTCTCTATAACCGAAATTCTACTAGGTGAACACTTAGATCTCTGTAACCTTAATCCTACTGGATGGAGATTTTGATCTAGATCTCTATAACCGAAATTCTAATCTGCGGAACTGTGTTCCCGCTGGACAAAGACTTTGATCCAGATCTCCGTAACTTTGTTCCCGCTGGACAAAGACCTCAATAACCTAAATCCCGCTAGGCGAACACTTAGATCTGCGTAACTTTGTTCCCGCTGGACGAAGACTTTGATCCAGATCTCCATAACCTAAATCCCTCTAGGCATTCACTTAGATCTCTGTAACTTTGTTCCCGCTGGACGAAGACTTTGATCCAGATCTCCATCACCTAAATTCCGATAGACTAGCTTGATCTAGATCTCCATACTCTTATTTCCACCAGATGAGCCTCACAGGCCACTGGTAGTGATTCACGAACCATTGGATAACAATAGGATATGATTGATACGGAAGACGTACGATATACAGGTAGGGTAAAGAAATCCATGTGATGATATCCAAACGACAATAAACAAGTAAACGAAACAAAGCAGCCAACAGAATACCATCCAAATAACAGATAAACAGCCCCAAGATACATGACCGGCAGGAAAACCAAACAAAAACCCACGAAATTCCTGCCAAATGACATACACAGCGGCCCTTGATACATGACCGGCGGAATACCAAACGAAAGCCTGCGGAATACCATCCAATAATAATAACCCCAAAGACACATGACTGGTAGGAATATCAAACAAAAACCCATGAAATACCTTCCAAATAACATAAACAGCGGCACTTGGTACATGACTGGCGGAAAACCAAACGAAAGCCTGCGGAATACCATCCAATAATAATAGCCCCAAAGACACATGAACCAATTCAAAAACCCAGTCTATACCACTAGCCAGAGGAGGTTCATCAACCGGGTGAATGCTGTTGACTGCAGTCAGCAAAGGATCCAGCTAACTGAGGCCAGAAGCCTACCTCCATCGACATCGGGCACAGCCTGCGGCAACACAAGGAGGACCGGGTTCGGGATATCTTCGTCCCAGGTAAGTTTGAGCCAAGTTGAGACGTCCTCGTCCCACTCGATAAAGACAATATTCTCCCGAGGCAAGGACCATGGAAGCCCACCGGACTTATATATCAGGCCGATGTACCTCACCCCAGGCCGGCCCAATAGACTCACGTCCTGCAACTTCGGCCCACGAATAGTCCCATGTGACCACCGGAAATCCAGAATCCAGATAGTATCTGCGTCATCATTGCGGTATCTGACACAGTTGGCGACATAAATTGCACGGTGGTGCCAGATCGGCCAACTATGTGCCACCCATTTTGCCGGTTGGTTGTGATCATCCAAACCCTGCAACCCGCCACCAAACAATCCACCCAGAGTGTCTGCCACGGGAGGAGGGCGAACCGGAAGAGGGCGAACCGGAAGAGTGCGAACCGGAAGGGGGCGAACCAGAGGACTTGCAATGACGGGAGGGCAAACCCCAGCTATGGGATCGGCCGCGGGAGTAGGATCGACCGCGGGAGTAGGATCGACAGCGGGAGTAGAATCGACCGCGGGAGTGCGAATGGAAGAGTCAGGAGTCAAGGGTTCCGGTTGTCCAGAGGGTCCCGGTTGTCCAGAGGGTCCAGAGGTTGTTGGTTTCTTAGGGGTTGGCCCGGGGGTGTCATCGGTCCTCTTTCTTTTCCGCTGGCTCTTTTTGGCCCACTCCTCCAAGATGTGCATCAGTGCCCACCAGACAGCATCCTCCCCGCGTTGACCATCTAAACCTTTGCTACTTCTTCGTTTGGCTCCACGCTTCCACGCACCACGGAACCGGGCACATATGGCAAATCCAAAGACAACCTCGTCAGTCACCGTCCAGAAGTCTGCTGACCCGAAGGGATTCTGCTTCGTCCTTCCGACTTTCTGGCATTCCAGCGCTCAAACTCGGTCCTCGGTGTGCCTCCCGGCTGCATCCCATTGTGCCGTCACATCTGCCGATGGCCTCGGGACTACGAGCAATGACGATGTTACTTTCATAGTTGGAAGTGTGCGTTGTGTTGTTGTCTAGACGGTCAGTTTCATTACATTGGCTAGATTCCAGATAGATGACTTACAAGTTCCGTCGCCAACTCTTCTCGAGAGCACATGGGCAACCACTCGAGGGCTCTGGTGTCATCGTCCTCGGACAGATTGTCGTCGTCCTTGCCGCGTTGATCTGGCCAAACAGGTTCCTTTCCTTTACCGGTGTTGGCTCTATTGTCTTGACCACCGCCCGTCGAATTGCCATTGCCGTCGTCATCATCATTATCAGAAAGATCGCAGTTCCGAAGCGCCATTTGCCGTTCTGTATTTTCCAGCCACCGGCGACCCAGTGTCTCCACTGCCCACCAGACGAGATCCTCTCCACACCCAAGCGAGACCATGTCATTGACGTCTTCCCAAGTAGCTGCTCTAGAGTAGATCTCGGCTACCGTGTCAAGTCGAGGGCTATGTTGTGAGAACATATTCAGGGCCTCCGTCACGTCTTCGTGGAACCTTTCGGTGCCCTCGGCGGTGGTGACGATTGAGAGCGCCCTGGTGTTGTACCATATTTCTTGAATGTACTGTCGGCAGGTCTTCAACAATCCTTCGTCGACTCCGAGGATGGCTTCTGCCGTAGCTGGCGGCATGTTATCCAGATCGCCTCTTCCGAGAGACCGGTATCCCTATACGGTGGTCAGGTATATTCCTCTAGATGCCCAATAATACTTACTAGGTAACCATCCACTGTCTCCCGGCTGATATAGGGCAGATAATCATCCTCCTGATCCTCCTCATCCTCGTCCTCGTCATCCTCGTCATCCTCGTCCTCGTCTGTCTCCACCACCGGTTGTTTGTCCTTCGGCTGCTGCTTCGACTCCTGCTCCTGTTCCTGCTCCTCGTCGCTCTCGCTATCTTTGGAGATGGTAATTGCCTTCATTACTTTTGGCATCTGGACATAGATCGAGCCACCGGTTTTGACCTTGGCCAACCCCGGCTTGCCCTTTGCGGGCCTGCCAGTGTCTGTATTCTCGTGGTCCTTCTTCGACCGATGGCCTCCAGGGTGCTTGGGGTTCCGTTGCTTGGGTTTATCAGTCAGTAACGCCACGGTATATAGGCTGTATCAAAGTAACCTGCCTTGGTAACCCCTGTTCTGGTTGTGACTATAATTCGGTGGCGAGTATGATCACGTAGACAGGGTGAGATCGGTAGCTTTAGGGTCAGAGGTCGGAGGTTTGGGTGTGGAATCGGTCTGGAAGTGGTAGAATCTGTGCCGTTGGAACGTCAGTCATCGGGGGTGTGAATGTGGAGGGCGTGAAGTGTAAGGAAGATGGAGGAAACGGGTGCGATGGCTAGAGATAGTCTCTATATATACTACTTATCAGCTGCGACCATGGGCATATGGATAGTAAACTCGATCTAGGAGAATTTCCTACACACTTCCCAACATCCGTCGGTATACAAATTCTATATCACCAGTGGAACCATGAAACCCGCCGGAACTGGCATCTCTAAAGGATATGTTGATAAGAAGAGCGGATTAATTGATATCCGCGCTTTCGGTAGATGAGAGGAGGGCTTTGGTGATCCTTGAGACTCGCGATAGTTCATGGTCATCAACATCCTTTAGACAAAGAGTAGGTTGAGAACTAGCTGACGTCAGTCTGCCGCGCACGTGCACCCACACCCAGATTTGCCGCTGGTACCCGTAGCTAACCAAGCCAAGCCGTCGGCATTCTCCGCCCGCTAGACCTATCTCATCCACCGGGCTCGAGTCTATTGTCAAACTTTATATGCATCGTCAAACGTTACTTGCATCGTCAAACTTTATATGCATCGTCAAACTTTATATGCATCGTCAAACTTTATATAAACAAAGGATAAAATGATCGACAAGATGGCTCTTCTTTGTTCAAGCATTCCATTATTCAACGCACTCTCTGACCTTCTGACAGATCTCGAGCGCTCGTTCTATAACCACTTCATCAAACGTACCGCCAGTGACCCATTCCTCGGCATTTTTTGTGCAGGAACAGGCGACTTCGCAAGTGAATGCATCCAACGGACCGCAAACACCCTATAACCATTTTGCAGACCTCGAGCCATGACACCAGCACGCAGACCACGGACAAGCGCCCTAGACGCGCTCGAATGCCCATATCCTGACTACCTGTCAATGATTGTCCGGCGGGGAAACCTTAAACGCCATCTGGGAATCAGCCATCAGGGTCAGCCGCCGCCACCGGCCAGCCATCGACAAAGCCACCCGCCGCGTCGACGACAGTACTCACCGCATCGGCAGAGTCCTACAGAAACCCCCGAACCCGATGGCAGTATCCCGGCGCCTGCACTGGACAAAATTCCAGCGGAAACCGACTCCGAAGACGATGGCCTCTACCGACGTGTCCCGGAACCCCATTCTCCGGCCCAGGAATCCATACGGAGGAGGCTGACCCCGGGGACACTCCGATGGACGAGGAAAATGCGGAAATAGAGGTACATCCCACGGCTGGGAGGACCTTCGGTGACGATCCCGATTACAATGAGTTCCGAGATCTCATCAATAACCCGTGGCAACCCTTCTATTGCGCCTGAGACTTCAAACAGGCCATCAGATTCGTCGAAGCCCACTATCCCAAGTCACAAATTGATCCCCACTTCAACGAAGGCGGATGGAAGATTCCCAAGCATTTTTCCTACACCTCCGGATGCACCATGTACAATCAAATCTTCCCGATGGATAACCAGCAGCTGAAATAGAGAGAAGCCTCTATCTCCACACCAACCGGTCGGAGGTTTTTCCATTTTCAAGACCCGGTACTATGTGCGCGGCACCTCCTTCGCCAACTCCCATATAAAGACCACATGGTCTATGGACCAACACGGACCGTAGACGCGGAGGGTGATCGGGTGTATTCCGAGATGAATTTGGCAGACTGGTGGTGGGAGACGCAGGATAGACTTCCTCCGGGGGCAACAATTGTTCCACTGATCTGTGGATCAGACGAGACGCAGCTTACGGACTTCTCCGGCGACAAGAAAGCCTGGCCGATCTACCTGACCATTGGGAATATCCATTCCTCTATCTGGAACAAATACAGCTACCTCGCGCAAATTGTGCTTGCCTTCCTCCCGGTGCCACCCAAATTCCAACGCAATTCCGCATCCGATGACCGAGCCCAGAGGGATATAAACCAGCAGGTGCTGTGTGATATCGCCAAGATAGTGCTGGAGCCGGTCACGCGATATCCCGAGGGAGGAGACATCAATTCCGGTGCTCTGTGGCCTTGTTCTGATGGCAAACTGCGCCGTTGCTGGCCAATTCTTGCGTCTTGGCTAACCGGATCACATGGAGCATGCCAACCTTATGGGCGTCAAGTACAATCCTTGCCCTAAGTGTCATACTCCGAAGGACGAACTGGGGTCGCTTATTCTTCCGCCGGACTTGCAATCCCACCGGTGAAAGTCTGCGGTCTTCCAGCAGAAATATCGGGAGTACCAGAATGCCAAAACTGCTAGCGACCGTCAGGCTATATACATCACCGAGGACTGGTTCGAGTCCGTCAGTGCGAGGCCGGTCTCGTGTATCTTTTGGGATCTTCCACATGTCGAAGCCTACGACCTCCACCGGCCTGATATCCTCCATAACATTTACATCGGAATGTTCGATCACCTCATGACCTGGATCGAGGGTTTCCTACAACGACACGGGAAAGCCGCGGTATTTGATGAGATCTGGGCTGGCATTCCTCCATACCCTAATTTCTATCACTGTGGCAAAGCCTACCGGCAAATTTCGCAGTGGAGTGGTAAAGAGATGCGAAATTTCGGTCGAATCATCTACCCGGCGTTGGCAGCAGCATTGCACGACCCACTTCCCCGTCACCGAGTGGTCTTCCAGAGAGCATTGACCTGCGTTCGGTCACTGGTCTACTGGAGTCTTGTGGTACAATACCGAACCCACACAACCGAGACTCTCAACTATCTAGCGGACTATGTAGAGGAATTCCATGCAACTAAGGACGTTTTTACCACCTACCAGACGTCAAAGGCCACAGACAGCATCGCCCATGCACGCATGAAGGACCTAAACATGCAACTCAAGGCCGAACATGCCATCGAGGATGAAGAAAGGGCCGAACGCGGCGAAGCTCTTTCCCGCGCCCAAAAGGAACACCGAAAGGCAGAGGACAAAAAGCGCCTACAGGAAGTCTATAATTCAACAGTACACGAACGTACCAGCTTCGACTTCGTCAAAATCCACCTCATGCTGTATTATGAGGAATCAGTTCAGCGCTTTGGACACTGAGTCAAAGACAGCACCGAAACGCAGGAAATGAACCGTCCAAAGATGTGTATGGGCCATTATCGCCGGTCAAATCGCAACTTTAGGTACGAACGGCAGATTCTCAACGACTACTCGCGCATCCAGGTCCTCCGGATGCGGTGCCTTCACCTCCGGCAGCTGGCTCAGGAAGGCCACTGGACCCCCGAAATCTAGGAGGCACTTCAGTTATATCGACCAAAGGATTAAATTGTTGTCAACAAATGCAACCGTGAGCAAGTGCCGATACCGGCGATTTTACCCCTCAGCTTCCGCAAGGACGATGGAAATATTCAAGTCCGTGGGCTGCGATCCCCCAGACGAAAGGGCTTCTTTGTCAAGAACGAGCGTCTTCCAATGTACAACTTTCCACTCGTAGAATACATATATCGATACTATAGATACGACCTTAACATACCCACCGCCGATAGGAAGGGCATCGGCGGGATGCGTGCCACCCAATTCGAACTACTCGATGTTCTGGTGGCCAATTTCCAGTCGTTCGGCGGTTGTGATTCCACTGCCCATAAGTTGGGCTGCACGGACGACCAATTGTTTCGCAATGCTGAGCCTCGGAACAACTTTGTGTGCTTCCGGGTAGATGAGCCACCGAAAGGTGATGTAGGGGACTTACGACCAGCACAACTTGTGAGGATTCTATGGCTACAAGATGGCCTACGGAAGAGATGCGTTGTTCTTTTGCGGGAGCTCCAGCTTGAAAACCAAGGCGTTTGTCTGCCTTCCAATGGGCTGCTTAGAGTCTCCGACAAAGTTTTCCGTCGGAATCA
>Ga0307515_10014307_pt1 | contig 14731 bp, 14 predicted proteins | sample 17_EM_MG_FD_194513 | JGI IMG/M metagenome (GOLD analysis project Ga0307515, IMG submission 194513) | Populus trichocarpa ectomycorrhiza microbial communities from riparian zone in the Pacific Northwest, United States - 17_EM | ecosystem: Host-associated > Plants > Roots > Unclassified | place... | reverse complement strand
AGTAGTCCTACCGTAGAAGTAGATAGAACAAGAAAGTAAGGGAGTTTCATTTTCCGTCAATCGTCCCAGTTAAAGATTAGGACCTTTTGGCTGGTCGTCGCCATTAGACCCGGGAATCCAGAGTTAGCATTTACGTGAGAAATCAGACGGCGACGTCGTATTCGACATCTACGAATCGACTCTGGCTCAATTCCTGTGTTGATGGCATTGCTCTAGCCGCCACTGTCCACTCTGCGGTTGCGAGGCGGGTCAACACACTAGTTCGGCGCACTTCAATCCTGGAAGCCATTACCTGATCCAATACCTACGCAGGTCTTACTTTGAGCGGCTTGATCAACCTTGCGCGTGAGCGTCACAAACGCGTACAGGAGTCGAGGGCTGCACTAAGCAGCTATCAGGTGTGCTGAAAGTATCATCCCGAGTAAGAGACACAGTAATGAAGGCAACGGCGCTTGAACGTCTTCCGAAATGTGTTATCTCGCGTTGGACAAACGGCGAATGACGTCTTGGTTTGTTCTGAAGGTTGTCGCATGTCGCATGTGCACGCACTGATAGAGAATCACGTTCAGGGACACTTGCCGGAGCTACGGGCTTTGAAACAAGGTATAATGCGATGGTGGAACTGCGATGGTGGAACATTATCCTTGATCAACTGATGTCCACAAGTAGTATAGGCTAGTATCTAGATTCCTCCGCGTGGACTCCAAATTGATTTGAATTTGCTGAGAACTAACCATATCAAGCATCTTTTTCAATCTTCCAGCTCCTGAAAAGCCAGTAAGAGGCAGATAAATTTAAATAACCAACTATCCATACTTTGTCAATGAGTTTCGTGTGCGCAATCCGAGCGTTAGAGGAGATCTGCCTGGTAAGGAATGCCTCTGTACTCCCAACGTTATTACAAACGCTGAGGCAGACATACGTCGCGCCACTTTCTGTATAGATTTGTGGCCCTGTGTAGGTATAATACGTCCAGGGGCGTTTTAAATAAACCGATCAGCGTTAACTGCGGACGACATTGAATGCTACTCACCTTCGATATGGACGTACTGGGATTTAGTGAGGATAACGTGTTGCCACGTAGGAACAGTGAAGATCCAGGTGTTACTGTCTCTGTCCATAGCGATAACGGAGCGAACTCCCCCATTGATGTAGTGGGGTTCTCCATTGGCCTCGAAGGTCTCATCCTGGACCACGAGGTTTTGCAATGTATCACTGAAGAAGATGACCTTGTTCATTTGGAAGACGATGGGCATGATAGATGGCACACGCTCCTTCGCGGGCTTGTTTGGGGGGCTCAGAGGGAAAAGCCAAACCGTGAAAGTGGCTTGATATGTTATACCATCTCGACTCCGGACATGTGACCTACCTAAAAATTAACACGACTATGAGGTTAGAACAAGGCCCTATCCAACATCCATACTTCTGTGTTTCTATCATTCCACAGCCAACTCAGGAATTATACACCCGTAGTGATTACAGTCGGTAACAGCCCAACAGGTCCCAACCTCCGCCCAGAATGATCCACGCTTGCCCTCCTAAAGCTCCGTCTCCTCTTCAACCGTTTCTCCCATCCAACTTTGACACTATCCTTGACTTCCTGTACAGTAGGCGCATTGGGATTCTCCCACACAGTAGCTGTACTGGAGGATGACGACACGGATGCCCCAGAGCTGATTGCGCATAGTGGGGTCCCATGAGTCGGCGAGATAGGGGATGCAACACCTTTGTTGAGCGGCGGAGAAGGCGAGTCTGGTCGTGGTGGGGCCGCCCACGGAGACATGCTTGCGAGTTTGGAAGCGAGAGGAGGCATGCGAGCCTCCAAGGGTGGGAGGGAGAGCGGGAATACGGTCTTCGCGTATCGGGTCATAGGTGGGAGAATGGGTTTAGTGAGGGGTACGGGTCGGAGCACAGTTGAGGGGCTAGCAGGGGACCCAGATCCACAACCGCCTTGAAGCTGCGCAAGTCGCTCTTGCCATAAAATCTTATTTTCCTCGCACTGGTTGACGAATTCTTTCATAACTGGAGATGAACGGAGCCTTGTTAGCAAAAGGCTGTGTCCAATGCGAGAGACATACCAGGGATTGCTTCGGATACGCGCTCGAGGAGTGGCAGCACGAACATATTAATAAAATTGATTTGCCCATCCGCCTGCACCTTCTCATTCGCATCTGCAACGACCGAAACAGGTAAACCCAGATGTCGCTCCAGAAGCGCCTGAGTAGCCCACTCCTCTAGCAACACCGTCGACCAATGTTTCGAAACCAAATAGGGGCGGGACTGCAATAAGTGTGAGGGATCAGCAGCGTAATGTCAAAGAAAGGACTGACTGGGTTCGAAATGTCCCCACACTTCATGAATGCTTGACAGAGGAACAGCCGGTCTTCCCGTTCCGCTTCCTCAGGTGCAAGCTCTTCAACCTCCAGAGTCTCTCCACCCAGTGACCAGCCATTGGTGAACAAACCTGCACCAACGACCGAGCTGACTCCGGATTTGCGCTCCCGCACGCTCCGCTCGAATCGCTCGACCCACTCGAAATGCCACCCCATATCGGTCGCGAGGACTGTCCCCATGATCACCCTCCGCCCTTCGCGTCCCTCAGGCGTGCAGGGGTCGACAAGGTGGCGCATGCCGTGCCGAGCGAGGAGTCGGAGGAGGATAGTACAGTGCATACGCTCGAGCGCAGATTTGTGCTCGAAGAGTCTTGATAACGGGGCCTGCACATTTTTCTACACCGAATGGACACGATATCAGCTCCTGGGCCCTTCGGAAGCTGGGTTGGAAACCTCACCAAGAAAGCATTAGAATTCCCAGGGTGCCCGACATCATGACCGATAGCAGCAAGACACAACAAGAACACATCCCCATCCTTCAATAAATAAGTTAAGCTCCCTTCCTGTTCGCGATCCGTCCGGTGCCACACATGGCCACGGTCTCGCCACAGTGGAGGGACGACACCCGCGCGTGTCAAGAAATAATAGATGCCCTGCAGGACATCTACGGCATGGACGAAGGAGTGGTATCGATTACTACTCCGGTGGAGTGTCCGTAGGTGAGAGAGGAACGGAATGAGCTGGTGCTCGAGAGACAAGGATGACAAAGATAACGGAAGATTCGAGAGTGTCAAGAGGGACTCGAAGATGATAACTGTGCAAAGAAGGAGGTCGTCGGGTGCGAGGCGATATGGCTCAAATTGCCAGGAGCAAAGTGAATTGATGAGTCGCGTTCGGGTACCAGGGACATTGGGTAATAGGGTTCTGGGGGAACGTATGAGGTTCAATAGAGGGAAGAACGGGTGAGGACGTACGGCATGACGGCTGCGTCAATCGCAGCGCTAGTTTGTGCGTGCATTTCTGCGAGAAGCTCAGCATAACTGTCAAAGATGGATTGAGTGACAGTCCAGTTACGGTTCCAGGAAGGGACCTACTCAGGATCGCCATTGCTAGACGCCATGCCTGCCCACCCACTCTCTTCTCGAGAAAGGGATTCGGATAACAAGCCGATATCGACACTCCCGCGACGGTGGTCAACAGGCCAACCTGATAACTTTGATATTATTTTTACTCGCGGTGGTAAATCCGATGTTGGTGTGACAAGAGCCGCAGAATCGGTGGGAAGAGGAGAGAGGGGCAAGATTTTCGGCGGGGTATTGGGTGTCGAGGGCAGGGGTGGAAGAGAGTAGAGAGAGGGCTGGTTTGCGTGAGTTTGAAGTGCCTATAGGATGCAGTCAACGTGTATTCGAAGTATACGGCGCCAGTATATCGTCAGGCTGGCACGACTGCGTAGTATCTAAACCTACCGACTGGATAGCGAGCTCTACGGTGGTTGGGGTAAATGGCGGTGTTAGGAGTGCGTGCGCTCCGTCCTGAAGGGCAGCAGTTGAGACTTCTTCTGGAAGGTGGACATCGGTAGAATAGGCTGGGGCTATTTCAGCATACCAAGAGACATGACGCACGGACTACGAGACTGACCGATGATCGCGAGCTCGTTTCTAGCACGGACAACATCGAGCTCCTTGGTGGCCTGTCGAAGAGGGGCAAGAGCGCGATGGACCCCCTGCGGTGTCGGAGCTACCATGGCTGGGAAACACAGCGCGGAGGGTGTGGTGCTAAGTTCGGTTGGGATGTGGTCGTCGAGTTGGACAAGGAGGACAAGTGGACGGCCGGTGGGGAGCGGTAGAATGCTCGACTGGACGCTGACTAGATGGTGATAATATGGTATTAACGAAGGAGAGATGGAGGACCGTCAGCTCGATGTCTCGGGGGCCTCTGAGAAGATGGAGGAGAACAGACTGACCAAGCGCGGTGGAGGAGAGCGAGGCGATGAGCGCGTCTGGAACTGGGATGCTTGGGTGCAGCGTCGTCGACGTCCGTTGGCGTTTTGTAGACGAGTTCGGCGGCGCCAATGACGAGCGCCGTGGAGGAAGGAAGCCAGAGGCGTTTTTGGCCTCGATGAGGACGTGAACTGCGTCGGCATAGGCGTTGATGCGATGGTTACGAGCTACGATGGCCCCGTCGCTCGCAGTCCGTTCAGCAGCCATTTTCCTCGTCGTCCTTTTCCTCGTTTGCCGTTTGTTTCGTGGTCGTGGAAAACGAAGTGGTCCAACCAATCCGGACCTGTCGGGCCCGTCAGACGTCAGAGACGTCAGAGCTGTTAGCGCCGCGTGCTCGCCCTGTCGTTCGCCCTGTCGTCGTCGCTAATCCCTCACCGACCAACACGCGACCGATCGGTCATGCATTCCATGGTTCTCGCGTGCAGCCACGAGCGAAGCCGCCTCCGCTGCTGCTGCCGCCGTTTCTATTTCTGGAAAGCGGGGTCGTCATCCGTGTCGTCCAAATATGTAACGTTAAGGTCCAGCGCTCGCTGTCAACTCAAGGTGAACTGACCAGCTCAGTTTGTAGAGACAGCCTTGCATCAACAAAATCGTCTCTACCCATCTACACATCGACAATCGCAAAAGGTTGACAGAGGTGAAATACGAGTGCCAATTGTAGCATTTGACCAAGTAGGATACATCAGCGCAGAAGTGGCGGTGTAATCCACGGGTGGAAGTAAGTATATCAACAGAGGATAAGAATCGGTTGACACGACGCGACCGGATGAGCCGAGTTCACGCCTTCGCCTTTGGCTTGAAGAGTTGACGATCAGCGTGAACAAGTTGACTTCAATATCCCGCATCAGATTGCAATGAAGCAAACGCACCTTAACCTCGTCGCCAATCTCTCGGACAAACACGCTCACCCGCGCGTTCTCCGCCAGCTTCGACGCCGTTTCTCCCTTTTCCCAACCATAACTAACGCCGACGGCAAGTCTAGTCCCGTTCGTGTTGAATGAGATGTCGTTCACAGAGTTGTGGTACTTCGGGTACTGTCGCAAGCGTTTCTTTGCTGTATGGTCCCATATCGATACTATACCATCGGACCCAGCCGAGCCAAACGTGTGGTGCCTGAGTATGAGATAAGTGACGTGAATCCAGTGGGCGCTCTACAAGTGCAAGGCGAGGTGTGAGTCCAAAAACTCGCCTATCATACTCACAAAGGATGGAAGGCCAATGCGTTCACTGGCCATACATGGTCAACACCATTTATGGCCTGGCGGTGGCACTTGAACGCGTATTTCTTTGTTTGTGCGGCGGGTGAAGGGTCGAAGTATTCGACGGCCACTCTGCCTTCAATTGACGCCGCTGCGTACCCTAGAGGGAGCAACTCTCGATTAGTGGTCAATTAGAATAGGAAAGGGGGACCACCGACGCACCCTCGCCGTTCAGCATGCATGCCACCGCGCCGGTCATGAACCGGAGACTACTCTCACGCTCCTGCTTCGGGCGGTCCATCATCCTGATGTCGTAGATATTGAATTTTCGCCCTGCCATCGCGACCACTAGGTTGTGCCCGAAGATGTCCATGTAGTATACACGCTCGGGAGTTGAGTACGAGCCAGTACGAGGAGTAGATGCACGGATGTCGTGAGTCGCAATCGTTTGGTCCCACGATCCAGTGTAAATGACGCCTGAACAACAGGTCAGTGGGGAACTTTCCGGTGATGGGTCATCAGGGATCAAACTGACTAGTTTCCGGTGACCACAGGACATTAGAGATAGGTTTCTCGTGTGTGCTGACGACCCGGAACGTCTCTTTTTCTGGGTCCCAGCTGTGCGCGAAAATCAGTCATGAGGCATGACGAACGCCAGAGACTTACAGTCGAAGCCAGCAGTCGAGCCCTCCACTTACAACTGCATCGCCAGCGGGTGAAAACGCAGAGCTCAGGACTGCCGCCTTGTGCTCAAATTTCGATCGAAGCGTGTTGCTCGACACGTCGTACAAGCGGAGGCTCTAGAGATGGACATGAGTATCAGATAGTACTCCGGGGTGTGGAACATGACGTACACTGTCCCACGAACCAACGAGGAGCAAATTGGGATCAACCGGGGACCAACGGACGCGTGTGATGCTGTCTGTGGGGGGGTTTTCGAGTTCGATTTCTGTAAAGGAGACGCGTAAATACTCGGACACGAACTCTCAAGCACGTCAGGAACGTGCCTTTAGAGTCGGCCATCGTGGCGGCGTGCAGGTTTGGCGGTTTGACGTCTGCCTTCCAAGCACTACCTCAATCTCACGTGCCATAACTTACGTCTATACCCTGTTGCAGAGTGTCTCAAGGAGGTTAGAAGGGTTGGAATTAATCCGGAATACAATGAAATATGCATTAACGACGTGACAGAAAGGCAGCTATCTCTGTCTTGGGGTCTAGTGAGGTTTCTGTGGAATAAGCTGGTGACTCTATCCGAAAGATTACACTTGCTGGAATAGGGGCACACATCCCCATTGCGCACTCTTCATGACGAATTATCCCTGAATAACCCTGAACATATGTATCTCTTAACTTGACCCACTGAATGACTGGTGGCGTATTAGTGACCAAAGAAGGAGGTTGAGAGCCCGTAAACCACCTAGACAGAATCAGGAGGCATGGAATATAGGTATCAGGGGACCATCAAGGGCCGACTTGATTTCAAATAAAAGCTGCATAAAATAGTATATGTGTTCTTGAGCAAAATAAAGAGCTAGGGTGCATCATTACTGGGTGTAGATGGTGGCAAAAAGCGCAGCTAGGTTGAGCAAGGCTGGTGCGGGTAGCTTAAACATTGGACATAAAGAAATAAGGTTCAAGTGTAGACGGGAGGGGCATTTTAAGGGTCGTATCTCAGGTGGTGAAATCGAAGGACGAGCAGAGATAGGCAGAGATAGTTGAAAGAGACGAGTCTTCAGCACCAAACCTGCTCATATGAATAGCCCCAGTAGTCTCAACAGATTGAGACTCAAAAGATGAACCTGGATGGGCAGCAAACACGTGTTACTCGGCAAGAAATGCTCTGTCTTTTCAAATAGTGCACGATGTCCTGTTCGTCGTAAAGATACTTCATACCACGTGTATTCGCATTGACAATGAATGGTGTTCGGAATCACTTTCAGAGCTAAGAGCTTTCCACGCAAGCTATCACAGTTGAACTGAGATGATTGAACACAGTCTGGATTGATCGAGGTACAAGTGAAACGGTATATGGCTACCTCTACATTATCCTGCACTGATTGCTCCGCTGAGAAGTGGTGATTAAGGTTTTTCCCGAATCTGAAGCCAGTAAGACGGGGATAGGGTGACGGAAATATCCATACTTCACCAGTTTGTCTAGCGTGTGTGATATGTGCCTTTGAGGAGATCTGCCTGGTGAGGAAACCCTGTCCACCTCCAGAGTTGGACACTCCTAGGCAGATAAAAGTTGCGCCATCTTCCTTATATTCCCTTGGTCCTACGGAAATTCGTCAGGGCCTGATTGATCTACCTTACGGACATCCGAAGCTACATACCTTCGAAGTGGACGTACTGCCCTGGAGAGAGAACAGTATGCTGCCATGTAGGAACAGTAAAGATCCAGGTTTTATTTTCATTGTCCGTAACGACCACGGAGCTAATTATACCGCTGACGTCGTGCGGGTCTCCATTGGCCTTAAGAGTCTGGTCCTGGATTACGAGACTCTTGTACGCGTCGCTGAGGAGGCTGACATGGTTTCCTGAGAAGACGATGGACATGATAGATGGTACTCGTGGGTTTCGTATGCTTCCAGGGGATTGCTGAGGGGAAAGGTCCGTGGTGAAGGCGGCTTTTATAGCTTTCAGGGTACAACAGCTGTCAAAAGGTCAAGCCCAGATATAATACGTACCCATTTCACACTTGCACATGGGGAGGACCCCTCTTCACATCGGCTCGTTCCTGACACGCCTCGGGGGTTGGGGTAGTCCGGATGTCAACCAAATCGGGATTGAGGTGGAACCTCGCTTCAATATCTTGATTTCGAATTTTCGATCTTCTCTGAAAGGTACAATCCGGGGTTGACATCAGCTCTCGTAAAGTACAGGTGGTCAGGAGTATCGAGATACTATATTGGCAAGGAGACCCATAGGTCTATAATCAGAGTAGGACTGTAAATACAGGGTCAATGAGCTTGCCTATGAGGCGACATTTATGTATTTTTCGCCCTCCTACCGCGCGCCCACATGTTTCTGTATGAGTAGAGCGGTGGGAATGCGTCACATTGTTTGAATTGAGTTTCTATTTTGATTGTTGGAGTACCCTGTGGGTGTTTCAGGTGGGATAATTACCGGCGACTGGTTTTGAATCCCATCTGATAATACTGCTTTGTGTAGTGTAGATGGTCTTGATGACAACCGTGATATTTGGTGGCCAGTGATGAAGTGGAAGTGGAAGGGCAGCCCAGTTTGGGCTTTGCTTGCTTGCCGATATCTTGGTATTTCACTTGACCCTGGCGAACGTACCACCCGCGTAATGTACCGTGGAAATGCAGAGTGGAAACCCACCTTGGCCTCGTCACTTGTCTCCTGAACGAACACGCTCACCACGCGTGCCCCGCAAGCTTCGACGCAGCGGTTCTCTTCTTTCCCAGCCATATTTCACACCAACAGCAGGCTTCTTTCCAGCCTTGTTGAATGGGGAATCTCCCGTCTCCCTGTTCGGAAGTAGTAGTAAACGCCACTTTTCCGCGCTGTCCCACACAAAAACAATCCCGTCTGATCCGGTTCAGACGAACGTGCGATGTCTGGGGTGTATCAGGTAGCCGGTCGATCGATCCTTGCAGAGAAGAATCATTAGGGGTGGTTCCAGGCGCCGATTGTGCCATTTCGTCTCATTCACCGGCCGAATCCGTGGATCACCAGGTTGCGCGAGATCCCTTGACTTGGATTGCCACTTGAATTTGTTTTGCCAGTGAGTTGTACGTATCCACAGCCCAGTGCTATGCTATCAAAACACGCACAGTTCTGCCCTCTCCACAATCACAACTCACATTAACATCGACATTCTATAGGTTTCGTCGGCCCGTCCTCCCCGTGGTTCCCCTCGCATTTCGACGTATGGGGCTCTGAGAGAGGTCTTGGTGGCGCGGCTTTCAGGAGCATCTGGCGCGCTCGCTCACCACGGATCACCGTATTCGAGTATGATAGTGTTTATAATATTCATTAGACCAGTAAAGGTTTCTACAGCCGTAAAAAGGTAGATCGTCTGCCTGCTGTTCGATGAAGACCTGGGAAGAGGAGCGGTTCAACCTTCTATGCAGCCTACTCTTTGCTTTCTAAACGAAAGTCTGTCGTGGGAGGACCAATGACATATGCAAAGTACAAGAACATTCATGTGGCTCATATTAGTCCTGAGATCAGAGCCCTTGTTCTTTTCTCACATCCTCTCCAGGGGAGTCAAAGTCAACAGTCGCATCCCTGCCCCTAACACGTCCCGCGCACAAATGAACAACCATAATCGCGCCTTAGCTTTATCCAAGTTCGGCTCCCCTTTGACTTGCAGCACGTCCCATGCTGAGCTGATGAGATGTGAGAGCTTCATGCAGTAAGTGATGATACCGCTCGGTTCGCGGGTCTTCAACGCCACCCGGACAGCCTCGGGATAGGTCCCAAGATGGAAGACGATATCTCGAGCTTTTGGTTCGTTGAGTAATGAAACGTCGATCTCCGTGATGGGCGGTAATGGTAAGAGTTCGGGGTTCTTTCGCTCCATAGACGAGAGTCGTACATGCGCATACTGTAAGTATGGCCCTGTATCTCCTTCGAATGAGGTCATTCGCTCTACGTTGTACGCGTAGTTGTTACCCCTGCAAGTCATGTCAGCCAAAAGGTGATTCCTTTTTTGATCGTCCACCTACCTCTTGGCCTGCATGTCTTGAACCTTGATAGCAGTGATTCCGATCTCCCGGGCAACATACTCGGGATTCTCGATTTGGTTGTATTTTTCCTCGTTCTTCTGCATCTGCTCCATCATCACATCCTGCGAATCCTTAATGATCTGGTCAAGGAATACCGCAGTGCCCTTCCGAGTCGACATGCCGGTCACCATCCCAAAATTTATATGTTCTAGTCGGTTGGCCCACTCATAACCCATCAAGTCGAGAATCTTGAAGAATTGCGCGACATGCATATCTTGCTGGTTGGCGACGACGTATATCATCTTATCGAACTTATACCCGTTCCATCGCTCGATGGCTCCACCGATATCTCGTGTAAGGTAGATCGTCGTTCCGTCTGGCAAGGGGTTGGCGTCGGTCACGTACAAGCGGTGGCGGAACTCACCTGTCTTCAGTAATACCGGCTTTCCAAGCTTGTGCTTGGTTTCAAGGTCAATCCTCGTTGCGTTCTCCGAAACTTCCACCAGCCCCATGTCGGTTAACTTTTGGATGGCCTCGAGCTGGACTTCTCGGCCAACCATACTCTCCCCAATGTACTCGTCAAACTCGACGTTCAGCACTTTATATTCCGCTTTGTACCTCTCGATCGAATCTGCTCGCCATTGCCGCCATTTGAGCAGGGCCGACTCGTCTCCGTCCTCCATTCGCTTGAAGTAGGCTCGCGCGGCATCATGCACGGATGGGTCGCCGTCTGCATCTGCGTTGATCTTAACGTAAACTTCATAGAGGTGCTTGATTGGGTCCTGCCTCATAGCCTCGTCGTTGCCGTACTTCTCGTAGCCGACTGCGATGAGGCCGAACTGTTTCCCCCAGTCGCCAAGATAGTTAAGAGCAACAGTCTCCCATCCACATGTTCGGTACAAGTTGATAAGGAACGCGCCAATGATGGTTGATCGAAGGTGGCCGACGTGGAATTTTTTGGCAATATTAGGGGAGCTGTATTCTAAAAGAGCAGTCAGAATAGTGCATTCGAGGGTGATCAAGGTGGAATGAAAGTTGTTAGAAAGTCAAATTTGTGCGCTGTACCAACGGCATATCGAAACAAATAATAAAGAAAATAGAAGCATTTATATGATAGATCCTACCTATAACAACCTTCTTTCCTTTTCCAGCGTCATTAGACCCGTACTCCGGCTTTCCAGACGCAGTATGTCGCGTCAGTCGGTCCACCTGCCCCAAAACAACCTTCGTGAGAGTGTCGGTTCTGCATTTGAAGAGCAAAAACGGCCCATTGACAGTTAAAGAGTCAACCCATTCGTCGGGCGTCCACTCGTTTTTGAACTTTTCTGTCCACTCTGTCGGCTTGCCTCCCATCTTGAATCGGGGGATGGCGACGGTGAAATCGGAATCCTTTTTTGAGTAATCGACGCCATCATACGCTTGTTCGACGGTGAGGTTGGGGAAGACTTGGTGTAACTTTTGCGCGATGATCAACCGGAAGGCATCAAGCACGCAGCGCTCAGGCTGCGCGCCGGGTACCGAGGGAAGATTTTGGAAGGACATTTTATGGTACAGGTGCGTCCAAGCAAAGATCTGGGGGCGTATGCGCGCGTTTAAGAGGCGAACGAGAAACGCCACTATGATAGTTGGAGATCAAGATCAAGAAGGTCAAAGTTTCGAGTCACAACTTCGGCTGAGTCAGATCGGATAAAGGACGGGAGCTTTTGGATCATCAATGCCTTCAGGAACCAGTCTTGGTGATTCTCAATTGGTCGCTGGCGCGAGGACTCCCCTTTGCTCAAGATAAGAAATTCGGACTTAACGGTTCCCTGACACAGACGGCTCTTCTCCTATAGATATTCTGCTGGTTATGCTACGGTATTGTGTGGTTTGGCCTTGCCTTTCAAGTTCTTGAGGGTGTGATTCGAAGTTGTTCTTCTAATGGGCGAGGCAAAGGGTCCTCCCGAGAAGTGGCTGAAGCATGAAGTGCTGACCGTGCATTAAGCGGTGAGCATAGGTACAGAGGTGGCCATACAAGCGCCGGGGAACGAGGTGGTTCGCGCGAAAGTCAGGCGTATGAGCCATTTATACCACCGCGTTTCAATAGATTCGTCTATTATTGCGCGCAACTTACTAATCCATCCTTTGCAGCTTCATTGTTGCGAAGGGCATTGATAGCGGCCAATCAGAAAGTGACAGGGAGGGGAATCGCAGCCGAATTCCTACAGACGTATCTGGCGGGCATGAATTCGAGGCAACCTTATGAGAACATGTGACAGGATACGGTGGGTTATTGAAGAATATTAAACTGCGACCTGAGACGTGCACAGCCCACTCTACTGGGCATCTTGAATTCGGATTCGGGGCTGTACCAGCTAAGGACGGTCGCGAAGGCAGACTTCCGGACGACTTTGGTGCGAGTGCAATGGTGAGTCATATATAGAGGGAGCCAAAGGGTGGAGGTGCTGGAGCCTAATGATCCAGTATGCACTGCCGATCAGGTATTCGTTGCTACATGCATTGATATAATATACAGGACCAGGGACGAATCACCCAATCATTCGTGCCCATGATTTTCCTCGTGGTAAGCTACAGAGAACGTCATGGCACTTAGCACCGCAAGTCGAAGAGTATGAGAAGCGGTCAGCACGCACCCGATATTCTAGGGTATCCCATCGAGTCTAAGTCTAGCCTATCTCGCGCCTTCACCTGCAGAGCGATGTTTTCCGTTGCTCCAATCGTCCAATCGTTGCGCTGACCATTTCGGACACCGCGGACCGCGTCGTGAGTGCTTATAAAAAGTCGGCAGCAAAGGATTGGTTCGAATGCGATGGTCAGTGCCGTGCCCTGGCAGTAAGTTAGTCAACGTGGTTGCAATTACGCGTGGCCGTTGCGTACAGCAGCCATTCGGTTCTGAAGAAGAACGCTTGAGTATCCGAGTCTCGGTAGGGGAATATATCGAAACTCACGTCAATGCCTCTCGCGTGCGCCCAGATAACCAATGTTGTAGTCTCTGTGGCTCCGATTGCGAGATAATACAATACGGAGTCCCTTCATTGGATGTGAGTAGGTTCGGTGCGCGTGCATAGTCAGGGATGCCGTGCCTTATAATAGTGGCCGAAAGTGACGTTTCGAGTCCATAGCGAAAGCCCTTCATACCCTTGGCAATGATTAGGGCGCAAAGAAGTAGGTCATACACTGGGAGGAGAGTCACCATCAGCCCTCCTCATTTATCTTATTATATGATACTAACGAATTGGCGGGATCCTGCGCGATTGCAGCAGGGACAAGTTGAGTACGAATATTTAATTTTAGACGTCACGGCTTACCAGTACCTAGTCATGTTAAATTAGCACCTTTGGAATATAAGTGGAGGATCGACTACGCACGTCCAGAAGGGCACGACCTTTTCATGGAAGCACCCTTGGTATGGTACACTGGCAATTGGCTGGTTGGTGACTTGGCCTATGATGTAAGGATGACGTATATGACGTGAATGGATCACTCACATCCGTAGAATGCCCCAAAACGATAATACATAACGACCACGATGGCATATTGACTCAAGATTTGAAGCAGCAAAGCCACGATCAACATGCAGATGATTTTCTAAACGCCTTTTTGAGCCATATAAAAGGGTGATAAGAGGCGTAACGGACTCGAGAATTCTGGTACAATGCTGACACGCGCAGGAGCATGAGAACTATAAGGGACGTAAGCGGGTGAAGCGTGGCTGCGGCTTAGTTGGCACTTCTGTACCTCTGGATGGGATATATGCAACCGTCCCTATGGCACCGACCGTGTCCGCGCTGCTCATGAACGAGCCCATTAGATCTACCTCCAAAGCTCTCTATTGTGGTCCCAATCCGACCTGGAGAGTGACGTTGTGAGCGGGTTTCGTGGACGGAGATTGGGGCATACAACTAGACGAATTTTTCTTAGCGATTAGCACACGCGTCGATTTAAAAAAACTGACAACTTTAACGACATCCTATCCGGTATATAGACTAGAACATCGATCAGGATAGGCAGATATGGCATTATGAAACCTTTACGAATAGCCATCCAGCCTTGCAGCACGAATGTCCCAAATCGAACCTGCGATCCTAACGGTCAGAATTTGCGGCACACAGGACGGAAAAGACGTGCCATGATGTAGAGGAGCTTTAAGAGGGTGGGTTTGCCAGTCTATGGACTAGTTAACCCTCATTTTGGAAGGTTCAGGAAACGAGACCATACCCAGATTGTAGCAACCTGTGAGAGGCTGATCAGCGTAGGTAAATAGAACATATGGAAACCACAAACCTCCCAATCAATAGAGATGACTGTCGAGCAGAGAGAGTCGGCGATGAGTTTTGGAGAAACAGACGCTTTGCTCACCCCAGTCGTAAAAGAGAAGCATCAAGCATGAGACTATCACAACTTTGCAGATCTGGTTTGACTCGGCCAGGCGACTTAGATAATCCTTCAAGGCGTCGACGGATGTGTCGCCGGCAGCAGCCATAGTCGTAAATTGATGAATCAAG
>Ga0307515_10014306_pt1 | contig 14732 bp, 10 predicted proteins | sample 17_EM_MG_FD_194513 | JGI IMG/M metagenome (GOLD analysis project Ga0307515, IMG submission 194513) | Populus trichocarpa ectomycorrhiza microbial communities from riparian zone in the Pacific Northwest, United States - 17_EM | ecosystem: Host-associated > Plants > Roots > Unclassified | place... | reverse complement strand
TCTATTTGCTTTTATCCGAACTTAGGCTCCGTTTATTAATATTTTTTTTACAAATAATAGAACTTACATTATTCAATATGTCACGATTACTGTATAATATGATTTTTTAATTACACGTATATACTTTTAAAACTTCATTCCTCAAAATTCATTAAGTTTTTTAACCGTGTCGTGCGCGCGACATCATAGTAATTTTTACAATTATAGTTTAAAAAAATAGATATGAAAAAATTATTTTTACTCATGATTTTAAAAAAATATGTAATTAGTTAAAATTGTTATGAGATGAATTTTTACATGTAAAATAAATAAAAATAAGTGTTTATAAATTAAAATTTTATTATTTTAATTTTCATAACAACAAGATTTGAAATATAATTATGTGTTGAGTCAGTCCAAACAATATAATTATTTAATTAATTAAATAATTTTTTCTCCATGATTAGATAAATAGTAGAACTTGTCATAGTCTCTAAGTTTGGAATGTGATTCCAAATCTTAAAAGTGAGAAACACAATTCTTTTCGCTTTATCTTGTGTTTTATATATATATTTTTTTTTGTAATCGATTAACTTTTTTAAATTCTACCAAATATTAAAATTGTACCAAATTAAAAAACCCTTTGCAAATTTAAAATAGAGGAAGAAATTTGTATCTCAGAATTTGATATATAACATGATCATTTCTTAAAGTTAAAGTATACAATTAAATACATAATAATAAATAAATAAAATATTTATGTGGTTCAATCATAATCTACTCCTCAAACATAAAAGCTATAAGAAGCTATATGTATTATGTTTTAATTGATGATCTATTGAAAATATGATGAATGATACATGAAGAAAAAAAATAAATCAAATATGTTATTATAAAATAACTAAATAAATCCCTTGAATGAATGCCCCCAACAAATTTTATAAATTTCTCTACTAATTCTTATAATTTAAAAAAACTAATATATTTTTCAAAAAAAAAATAATATATTAAACATATATATTTTTAACTGATTATTTAACCTAAACTTTTTATATAATATTGTTATTTAAACTTATCAATATATTATGTTGCAAATTTAATTATAAGATTGTGATGTAAATATATCAATAATTTGTTTTGAAATATCAAAAAGAAAAAAAGTAAAAACAATATGATTATTCAAAAAATTAAACTAAATAATTTTTCATAATAAAATGATTAGCATTTTAACAACGACATTGAACTAGTTTTCAATTGATATTATATATATATATATATTTATTTTAATTAGTAAAAATTATTTATTTAATTTTGAACTTTAAATTATTTTTTAATTTTTTAATATTAAAAATAAAAAATATTATTCTAATACATCCTCAAACTAAAAAAATATTTTTAAAACAACTTATAGTGCACTGTGCAACCAAACAGTTTCAACTCGAGAACTGTAACGTGTTTCAGAAGAAAAGAGTGTAATTTAAGATCAATTGGAGGGCAGATTAGTAATTAGAAAGTCCAAATAAGAGCTACAAACGACTAGCCCATGTTGTCGCGCAATGCGACAGCACTCCCCTATGGCAGAGCACCAAACAAGCTATCCAGTATCCACCATTGGGAGTTCCCCTCACGCTCTGTGAGTGAAAGTAGCCATGAGACATTTTAACATTTTAAAATCAATATTAAAAGATGGAGTGGTGGCGGTGGTACAAAGTACAAGCTCCAACCTCCTTGAATGTGGAAACCAGTGTTTCGGATGTTAAAATAAATAAGTTCCGTCCCTTGTATCTCTAATAAACCCAGCGGCTCTTCCTCTTCTCGACACACACACGCCCAACACATCCTCTTAAATACCCACTTCCCTCTTTCCCTCTTCCCTCCTTCAACAACAAAGATCAAAGACTCTTCTTTTCTCTAGTTTCAGTAGTATTGTCGTCTTTCGTTGCAAAATTGGAAGCCAAAATGCGGATGAGTTGTAATGGATGTAGAGTTTTACGCAAAGGTTGTAGTGAAAATTGCAGTATTAGACCTTGTTTACAATGGATCAAGAGTCCGGAGTCTCAAGCTAACGCTACTGTTTTTCTTGCCAAGTTTTATGGCCGTGCTGGCCTTATGAACCTCATCAACGCTGGCCCTGAACATCTCCGTCCTGGTTAGTACATATATTAAGAATATTTGGGTTGTCAAAAAATCTACACTTCAATAAATGTTTCTGAAAACTTAGTAATTTTTTTGTAACCCTTTCAATTTTTTAGGTAAAAAAATCCAAGTTTAGTTCTTGCTGGTGCAAGAAACGACTCAAAGTTCTTGGTTTTTTTTTTTTATCTCAACAACTCAAAGTTTTTGAATGCTTGTGAAAATTGAAGAATTCTTGATGACCCTTTAAAGTTTTGATGTAAAAGAACTGGCCCTAAGCTAACTAAGATAATTTTATGATGCATCAAAATTGATGGGTTTCTTTTCTCTTCTTTTTTGTGACAGCAATTTTTAGGTCTTTGCTTTACGAGGCTTGTGGGAGGATAGTGAACCCAATTTATGGATCAGTTGGGTTGATGTGGTCGGGAAGCTGGCCGCTTTGTCAAGCAGCCGTTGAAGCCGTGCTAAGAGGTGCGTCGATAACTCAAATCAACTCTGAAACCGCAGCTAATGCTCAGGGACCCCCGCTGAAAGCTTATGATATACGGCACGTTTCGAAAGATGAGAACTCGGCTGCCTCAAACGATGCAAACCGTGTCAGGACTCGGTGTCGAGTCGGGCGAGTTGTGAAGCCGAAAGCTAGCAAACCGGCTTGTGGTGGTAATGGGTTGGGGTCGATCGTTGTTGACATGTCGGCGACACGGGACGGCTTGACTCGGTCCACGAGTCACGAGTCCTCGGTGAGTCACCAATCCGAGTTGGCAATGGTGGACGGTGAAAGCAAAGAGACGGACGAGAGCATGATGTCTGTGGAAACAGCAGAGGATTCATTGCTGTTCCGATCCGAACCGGAGTCAAAGAGCGATTTGGCGACCCATGACGCTGCGAGCAACGAAATTGCCGGGCTTGGGCTGGACTTGGCTCTGGGCCTTGAGCCCGTGTCACGAGCGCATCACGTTGTTCCGGTGAAGAAGAGAAGGATTGAAGCCCTCGGGTCTGGTGATATTGACACGTGTAAGATGGAGCTGGGACTTGACTACGCAGCTTGAATTGATGAGAAAGCCCAAAGAAAACGCGGAGTTTTTTTTTTTTTTTTTTTTTCCGGGGTTTTTTCCCTCGGTGTAATTTATTTTGTTTGTTTTTGCGGCCCTTTATGGTGAAAATAGAGCTGTACAAACCTGGTTTTTACATGGACAGAAACGGTAAATGATCAATAGAGGGATCTTTTTAACCTTTGAGCAATCAAATCCATTTGATTTGTTTGTGGGGATGGGTGCGATTGCTCCCAAGAGTCTCCTTCAACATTTGTGGAGGCATGGGTGGAGTGCTCAAGCGATTCAAAAGTAATAGGCATGGAGTGCTCAAGCGATTCAAAAGTAATGGCTTCAAGTGTTCAATCTCGCCGCTAAAAGGAGAGTCTTCAATGGTGGTTAGATGTCATGGGGACTCGTGTGCCTGTACTGCTAGTTTGAATGGGTGCGTGTGGGCAGTGTCGAGCGTTCCTTTTGCACGTTTTACTGGATGTGGAGTTTCATGTGAAAAGTTGTGGAAGACTCTTACCATGGGGGGGTGCTCAAAACAAGGAATAATCTAGGAGCTGGGGGTTGCTCTGCTGTCTATTTCAGGAGGGCTAATTTTGTTATTAACACATTTTTTTAATTTTTTTCTAAATAAATGAAAAAAGAATGGGTCAAATGGTACTGTTTATACATGTTATGGTTAAAAAAACACAATATCTACTTGGAATAACGGAACTTGGAATAATAATATCTAATAAAAATTATTAAATGGATATCTAGTAAAAAACATTAAATAGGCAGAAATAATAATACTATTACCTTCAAAAAAATATTAACAAGATAAATCTAATAATTAAATACTCCAACATGCCACATTTATAATCAAAGATAAGTGAGTCACTGTTATATTTGGGTGTCATTGCATAGGACTACTCGGGTTATCGTTGTTAACTTTTTTTTATGTTATTAAATTATTCTTTCCAATAATAATAATGGTGTTATAATTATAGTTTAGTTTATCTTAATGTTTTTTTTATTTTCCTTCCCTCTCTCCTGATTATTTAATATTTTTTATTAGGTTTTATTTTAAATAGTGTTTTGTATTGTGATAACGATTAATTTTTAAAGTTTTTTTAGAAAAAATATATTAAAATAATTTTTTTTAATATTTAATATTTATTTATTTTACTAATTATTTTTAACTGTGATAATTTGAATTTACTGCAATTTTTTTTTTATAAAAAAATTCTGCGTCAGGTGGCCTGAACTGCTCTGCCACATACATGCGCATGTCTTGCACATGTACAAAAGTGGGTGTGACGTGCACTGTTTTTGATGGTACCTTTTGCTTAGGTTCTGTATTTTCAGTTTCCCATCATGGGAAGAGGCATGCTCCTGTCCAATCAGGAATCAAAGCCGTTTCCTTGCCCCTCTCTCTCGTTCGTTAATCTTTTCCTCACCCAACACAATCAATGATTTTAAAAATTAATTCGGTTGTTTTTTTAAAAAAAATTATTTAAAAATATATTAAAAAAATATTTTTTATTTTAAAAAAATTATTTTTTATATTCACATATTAAAATGATTTAAAAATACTAATAAAATATTAATTTAAAAAAAATAAAAAAATTAAAATTTTTAAAAAAACATTTTTAAAATTTAAAAAACATACAAGGTTTAAGTTAGGGGTGAGCAAAAAAACCGGAAAACAGATTTAACCGAGAAAACTAAAAAACAATTACCCGAAAAAATCAAACCGGTAAAAAAAACTGATTGAACCAGTTAAAATATTTAGAAAAATATTCGGTTCGGTTCGGTTTCCGATTTTGGTGTGCCTGAACCAACCAACCCCAACCGAACCGAACCGGTTTGGTTTAGGAATGAAAAAAAAAATAAACCAAGCGGTCCAAGCCGTGGGCCGCCTCCTCCCAGTACTTTCCCTTTCAACAATCCTAGCAAACCATTTATCTGCTTTCCCATTCACACAGCCGCCCCCTTCCCTCCAACCCTTTCAATTGTCATTCACACTTCTCGACCCTGGTAAGAGTTGAATTCGTTGATCCCAGGCCAGGTCGTTGCACGGTAGGCGGCTTGGAGTAAAGGCAGTCAGGGTTGAAGTCGTCATCAAGGCTCAGAGTTGGAGTGTTAAATGCTTGTTTCCTCTTATGACGCTATAGATACAAGATATTTTTTGGTTTACAGAGCTAAAACAGCTTATGGGCACACACAATTTGAATCTCCCACCTGAAGCAAAACCCTAGAAGAAGGGGAGAGGATTGTGACTCCCAGCAGACGACCTGGCAGAACCCTTAGAAAATCCATTTGGATTCGGGCTGGTTATACCCCCCGAGACGAAGTCGCCGTCTACCAATCCAAAGGGGCCTTGGTATGCTCTTCTTTGATATGGAGAATCATGGGTTTGGTTCCATTCTCTTAAATTTTCTGCTATGTGTGTATGTGGATGAAGAAAGATTGATATGGGTTGGCTTCTTTTATTATAATGTGTGACACAGTGGAGAAAGGAAATGCAGACTCAGGAAGTTCCTCCGGGTTATGATCCTGTTGTTCCTACAAAGCCAAAAACTAAGTCTGTTAAAAGGGGAATGAAAGAAAGAAGTAAAAGCGGCTTCAGAAAAATAACTATAGGTTTTTTCGGTTTTGGACCTTAAAAACCGGACCCAAACTGAACCAAAATCGGTCGGTTTGGATCGGTTTCGGTTCGGTGTGGGTCCCTTTTTTTCCCCTTCCGGTTTGATTGTTTTTTAAAGGTAAAAACCGAACCGAATAAGAAATAATCACCTCTAGTTTAAGTCGTTTCAACCCACTGTCTTGTGCCCCACTGCCCCTCCTCCATGCACATGCTAGCCAGGAAGAAGCCCAGTGAGTTGTTTCACTTTACTTGCGAGTGACTTGATTTAGAGTTTTGTTTTTAAAAATATTTTATTTTTATATGTCACAATTAAAAATAAAAAAAATATTATTTTAATATATTAAAAAAAAACATTTTGAAAATAAACGATTACGAGACTCTTAAATACACCTTTAAGATGTGTTTGTTTTAACTCTTGGGTTTGTTATTTATTTTTTTCGTTTAAAAAAATATTAATTATTTTATTTTATTTTATTAATGATTTTAATATATTAATATTAAAAAAATCTATAAATTATCATTTTAATAATTTAACAATTAAAAAAATATCATATACTATATTATTAAACACACGTGTCATAAAAGCTACATGGAAGGTAAAAAGCTCATCCCACATGTTCAGATGTGGGGGATTGTTTCACTAGGTTTTAATGTGTCATTTCGGCTATGTTTGTTTCTTGGAATTCACTTTTCAGGAAACTATTTTTCAAACTTTCCTGTGTTTGTTTGCCATTAAAAAAGTTGGTTAACAAAAAACACTTTCCAGTCAAAGGAAAATTTGGCTTGGTTTCCAGGAAAGTGTTTTCCTGGAAAATTTGGGCGGAAAACACTTTCCGGAAGTTGTGAAAAATTTAGAAATGTCATATTATTTGCTGATTATATCAAATTTGGTCCTCAAATTTTTGATTGCTATATATATTTTGTTTTAAATATTTATTTTTCAATTTCATCTCTTAAAATTTAATTTTTATATTAACTTTGGTCCTCATTTTTATAATTGTTATTTGCTTTTCCCTTATCATATTTTTTATTGAAATTTTTTATATATCAAATTTGGTCCTTATTCTTTTGATTGTTACTTATTTTATTTGAAATAATTTATGAAATATTAATTATTATTATTTTAATTTCTTCATCTTTTATTATTTTTATTTTTTAGATTTGATCTCTATTATTTTGATTATTATTTATTTTATTTGAGATAATTTATGAAATTATATTTTTTTTCAATTTTATTTTTATTCAACTTTTTAATTTGTAAGCTTTGTTCCTCATTATTTTAATAAACTTGAGAAAAATAAAACATTAATAAGTTATTTTCCAGCTCATTTTCCATGACATAACCAAACACTGAAAAGTATTTTCCAACTTATTTTCCATCACACTACCACACTACCAAATATCGGAAAATAATTCACTTTTCAAAAGGAAACTATTTTCCAGCAAACAAAATTTTAAGTGGTATTGTAGTGCTGGAGGGTATGATAATAATAATTTTTTAAAATATTTTTTATTTAAAAATATATTAAATATTTTTTTAATTTTTAAAATTCATTTTTAATATCAACACATCAAAAAAAATTTAAATTTTAAAAATAAAAAATAATTTTAAGCATTCTTCTTTAATTTTTACAAATCTCAATCCGCGTTCCCAAAAAATTCAATTTTTTTATGTGTTTTGGATCGTTTTGATACGCTGATCTCAAAAATAATTTTAAAAAATTAAAAAAAATCATTTTAATATATTTCAGCATGAAAAACACCTTAAAAACCAATCACAATCATTAAACCAAACAGTCTTCAAAGCTACAGTCACAAACGAGATTTGTTTTGCGAAGAGTGCATCATGACCTGGCTAAACATATATTTTATGTGGTTTATATATATATATATATATATATATATATATTAATTAAATGTAATTGTTATGTATGTAAGATTCAATTTAAATAAATAAAGTATGAAGTTGTGAGTATTTCTAATACTTATGCGTAGTTTATTTTTTTCTCTGTTAAATTTTATTTTAAATTATTTTTTTATTAAAATAATACCATTTTAATTAAAAGAATGTTGATCCATTATATAATTAAGAAAAATAGAAATGTATTTTTTTAAAATATTTTCGATTGAAATTAAATATTTTTTTAATTTCAGTTAAAATAATCATAAATACTTAAAAAACAATTGAAAAAAATAGTTAGAAGATAAAAACAAGCACTCCTTACAAATCCTCGTGATTTGTCATTGGACTAGCCCAAACCACACTAAAAAACTACAAAATAACAAATAAACTCAAAGAAGGGGGTTCTCCATTGAGAGTTCCACCGCTGCCATCTCTAGCTAGCGGCAATTTGCTTCAACTCTCTCTCTCAACACCTCTCTCTTAGGTATGCGCCTCTCTCCTCCTCTTTATCACATTTTACAAAACCCTAAGTTTTTGATTCTTTACTTTATTTTCTTACAAAAAGATCAATCACGAGTTTATAGTTCTAAATTTTGAGTCTAATTAATATTTTTATATATATAATTTTGTTGAAGAATAGATGGGAATAGGTGGAAACTTTTCAAGAAACCGGTAAATACTCAATTTAAAAGGAAAGGGGTGAGTATTAGTTGTAGGAAAGGAAAATACGAAGAATTATCAGAAAATTATCTTGATGATGGTACTGTTTATAGGATACTGTGACCGTCCAAAGAGATTTGGAGTGTTATTGGAAAGGGCGGGAATATAGTGAAAGGCTGAAAGCCTTAAGGGAAGAAAGGCAGTCCAAAATTACTGTTGCTGATTCAATTCAGGGTTTGGACGAGAGAGTTATTATTTTTTATAGTTCTTCTGTTAAACCTCCGATAAAAAATGACGATGAGGAGGAATTGGAGCCACATTGTGCTGGCTGGACGCGCTTTTGAAAGTTCATGACCGGATTGTGGATTATGATGATAAGGAGAATAATTTTGTCACGGCAAGGCTTCTTGTTCAGAATAATATGGTAGGTTGTGTTTTAGGAAAACGGGGAGATGTTACTCAGAGGTTAAGAAGTGAGACTGGTGCAAACATACGTGTTCTTGCTGTGCTACGGACGCTGATGAATTGGTCCAGGTAATATATGATGTTGGTCTCTCTTTTGCTTCATCGGGTTTTTATTGGACATGATACTGGCACCGCATTGTTTTTTCTTTTATTCCAATTCTTTTTCCCTAGTAACTGAATTATAGTTAATATGTAGGCTTTTTGGCCGACTATAATTTGTATTAGAAGTGGATGATAGTTGATGTTAACATTTGACAAATTACCGAAGCTGTGTGTTGGTATTATGTAGTAGTACAGATTTTGGCATATGAGTATTGATCGTGAATGAATATGAATCATGCTAGCTCTCTCTTTAATTAGCCTGTCTTGAGAATTGTAAATCTTTCTTGAACCTTTTCAAAGAAAATATCGATTCGACTTTCATCATGAGATCACATTAAAGGCATGTCTGGAGATTGATGGTATTGCATTCTTGTTTGTTCCCAAGGTAGAACTCCGTTATATGCATGTTGGAGAAGGTATGTTGTTATTGTGCGTGGATTGCTCACCAGGGGAAGGTGCGCTAATTCTTTTATTCCTTTTTTCCAATAAGCGCTGTTGTTTTTTGGGCTCTTGGTCGTAATGAGTTCCTGTAGTTGTGAGGCAGGATAACTAGTTGTTAAGTAGGAGGATTCAGGAATCTCATTTGCATTTGTATCTTGCATACAAGAAAAAAAAGGCTTAGAGTCCTATTCTGTATAGTCTGCTCTATCACTTGATTATCACCACTACAGAAAAATAATTGCTAAGTTGAAGACCCGTTAGGTAGCGCCTATTTTTTTTGTCCCGTTAAGGTTTTTGGCTGTGCCTTCTGGAGACTACTTGCCAGTGGTTTGGTTCTGGATAATGAGAACATGTAATTAGTTTTGGGCTTGCAATGCACTGAGCCCACCCATATCAAGTTGCAGTTTTAGCATCATTAGGAACGAATGTAAAACCTACTCTTTTTAGGTAAGAATGCAGTGTGCAGCTTTAACTTTTTTTTACTGCATTATACCTCAAGTTTGTGATTTTTTGATACAAAATTAATGTAGCTCTTGCAATTGCAGTCTGATCTTTCTAATAATTTTTTGAGTATAAAATGACATCTGAGAAGAAATACCTTGGTTTGCAAATTGTCCTTTTCCTCTTCAACCTTTGATGGTAACTGCAGCATAATGGATTTAAGAAGTGGCATCAAACACTTATTTGAAGTTTATAGTCAATTATGTGAGACAGGATATGGAAATAGTCTTTCACTGGCTTCTGAGAGGCTGATTCTCAGTGCTTTTTTCTACATGAGCAAAGTTAATTGAGATGCCCAACAACCCAAGGACTTAGCAAAATCTTCACCGGAAGGCCATTAGGATTCTTGGAATTCTTTTAATGCGTATGCCAATAGTTGAATAAAGTAGTATCACTAGATAAAGTAGATGAGTGCCTCATGTGGAAGATTGTTGGGTTGATTGAAGTCACATAAATGATCTGAAAGTTACCAATTGAATTTTGATATGACCATATCGTCCAGTGGATTGTAGTGTAGTTGACTCAATACCTAAGTGGATATGTTAAGGTTTTTTTGGCTAAAGACTTTTGGCATTGACATCTTTATGCTTTCTACTGATTTCACTTCTAGATTTCTTACTTGAGTTCTGCCTTGTGAATCAGCATAGTGGAATGCAGGTCTTCTCAATAAGATGGGTCTTCTTTGGCTGTTTGTACGCATCTCATGAGCAGTTGACATAGGCGCTCGCCATGAACTGTCCTCAAAGATGTGATAATTATTTCCCCGATAGAGCTCAAGTGATCTGCTTGATTATGTTCTTTGTATTGGAAGGAAGGTTGTAGTTTCGAGTTTGAGTTTGAGAGATACATCCAGAAATGAGTATACCCCTGCAAGATCTTAGTGTACGCTGGTTAAGTCATGACAGTTGCAAAGGATGAGGCCAAACATGCAGAAGAGGTGGGTGGACAGACCTTTCTCACCTTATTGTTATATCTAGTGCAGGAAGACTGGCATAACTACGGAATTAATAGCATTTATGAAGGACATTTATTTTTCTATTTTGACCTCTTTCCCTGTTTTCTTTGTTATATTATTTTATGTGTAGTCTGAGTTGTTTCATATTCTTTACCATGTCTTCAATAGAAGATAGATGGGGTTTTCCCTGGCATTAGTAGATACACTATTCATAATTTGAAGTTCACTTTCTCCATTGAGCAACCTCCAGCCAGATTATGAGTGGTACCTCTCCCCCCTTGAAAAGGAAGAGTTACATACGGGGAGCTTTTAAGAATGGAGTAGGACAGAGCTATGCCATGATCCTGTCATATAGCCTTCTATTATCATATGATTTGACTATTTACTTAATAACTACATATTTTCTTATGATTTTTCTCTGTGATTGGGTTACACCCTTACCCCCATTGCATTATGCAGGTTGGGGAGATTTCTTTTGTCCCTGTTTGATAATTTTGAAGCTATTTTTTGATACTATATCTAATCCTGGCAGAATTTTGGTGGATAGCCCTGCATATATATATGGGAGCACAAGTGAACTGGTTCTTTTTCTCTTTTTAACTGGTTTATTCTACAAATTTGTCCTTTATGTAGGAAGAAACAGTTCAATAGGCTTGGCCATAATGATAATGACATCTAGTTCTTAGATTCATTAAATTGTTAGTTTGATTGCATCCTGCTCTTGGTGGTTTCATTCTGGTTGAATTTGACGACAAAGATTTTCTCTCTCTGGAGTTTAAGATGGTGGATTGCTTTGATAGGATTGGTGGTCGTTGCTTTTCGAAAGGCTTTATAACCTGACCAATTTCCATTACTGTTGTATATTTTCATGTTTTTTCCCTAGAGACATTGTAATATTTCTCAATGCTTAATGAGTATCTGGTTGGGGTAGTATATGTGGTACCTTTCGCTGAGCTTTAAGTTGGCAAGACTATCTAACAGGTTGTTATTATGAGGGCTTTAGAAGTTAACATCTATCCTGAGTTGGATTGATGTATATCACATACAAAAGTGCCATAGTACTTCCTGGACCTTTAAACTGCTGCTAAGTTGAAAGAATGTGGTGGTATGGCGTGTGTGTATTGCATGCAAGAAACTGCACTGAAACAGAAGTCTAGGAGGGTTTGTTCAGCGTGCACATTACAAGAAGCGAACTTTTTCTATCCATAAGGATAAGGTGACTCTGGAACAGAAGTCTAGGAGGGTTTGTTCAGCATATACATTACAAGAAACAAACTTTTTCTATCCATAAGGTGACTGATCATGCCTCATTGCATGTTGTCAAGTATTTGATGATTGTGTGAGCTCACTGCTTTTGAGCATTTGGATGCAGAAGCATCATCATTTGCACTGGTGTGCACAGGGACATGAGTACAAACTTGATTGCTGCATAATTATGTTATGATGTTTTATTATGGAATCATAGCAGTGTGCGTGCCTTGCATATTACTTTTTGTAACATTCCAAATTCATGTTTATGAAATGTTGCATGTGGATTTTCCCCTCTTCATTAATCTATGGAAAAGGTGGAATTTTCTTGCAACTCCCTACGGTGTGTAATTTCAAAAGGTAAATTTCAGATCTCTGGAAAACCAGCTGTGGCAAAGAGGGCTCTTTATGAAATACCTGCTCTATTGCATCAGAATCTGTGCAAGGACAAATCTCCAAGTGTTTCAGGGTCTGTGGAATCCAAGATCACAAACCATTGAAGCAATTCTTCAGCTTCAGAATAAAACTAGTGAATTTTCTGAAAAGGGCAGACTTCTGGTTCCGTCAAGCAAGGTTGGCTGCATTCTTGGACAAGGAAGTCAGGATATCAATGAAATGAGGAGGTTGCAGGCAGAAATTCGTGTATACCCCAAGAATGAAAAGCCTAAATGTGCATCTGAAGATGAGGAGCTTGTACAGGTAATGAGGTTGAATGCAGCACTTCACAATCAATATCTTTTGCTGATTTTGATGTTTTAACTGATGATGCTCTGATTTTTCCCCCCTTTTCCTTGGAGCTTGGCTATTATTTGAGGCAAACTTCATACTGGTTTTCTCAGATATCTGGAAATTATGGTGTTGCTAAAGATGTTTTGGTAGATATTGCATCTGACTCGGAGCAAGAACTTTGCATGATGAAAATGCTGGAGCAGAACCTGAGCGTGCTGGACCTGTCCCGGGCCTTGGGCTGGCACACAACTTGCCAGGAATAGGACCCCCACCATCTGTTATGATGGGAGCTAGCAATTCTGGTGGATACGAACCTCTCGAGGTAATTTTGTTTCTTTTTCCATCTTTGTGTACTTTATATGCTGACTATGTGACTACCTGTTTAAGTTTTTTGTGATAAATTCAGTGACGAGGGTTATAGATTGTTCTTATTGGGAATTATTGTATTTCTACCACACTCTGGGCAGTAACTTGTACTTTTAAATCTGTTTTTCTGTAGTGATTTAATTGAATTGAGACAATATCTTGATTGAACATAGCCCACAGTTCCATAATGTATTTAGGAATGTCTGAACCAAGACAATAAATTGATTTATATCCCACAGTTAAGGGTGCTTGAACTGTTAAACAAAACTCTTCTTTCTTCTGCTGCAAGTCCAGCACATGCTGTGTTTGTGTGTGTAATGTGGACGAAACACAGGTGCAAGTCCAGCTGCTATGGGGTATTGATGATGTTTCTATTTTTGCAAGTACAAGTTAGCATTTGAATAATAATGTGATTGAGTTCTTTGTTATTCTCCAAATTTCAGATACCCAAATATGAAACCATGTTTTGGAGGCTAATAACTCGCCTAATATGAACCATGTTTTGGAGGCCAATAACTCACATAATGGAATGAATTCTGTCATTAGATCTGGAGGGTGTGATGTTTCAAGTATTGACGAGGTATGTTCTTGACATGGCCTTGTGGTTTAGCAGAAGCATATAAAATTTGTGAGGATTTGGACTTATTTTCTGATACAAGTCTTGGTTTTTTTTGCGTTCATATCATGAGCATGGGACAACCACAAAAATATCACCCATGATTTCAAATAGTGCCATTGAGTTTTTGAGCTTTCAGGTTTTTGTAAAGTTCATCAATGATCGTCTGCTAGAGTCTGCTAGATGATTGATGATGCTGCTAATAAGTGGTTCCATTAGCTGGGGACATGGCATACCAGATCAACATAAATATATATCGTTTGACATATCAACAAGTGACACTGGCAACTAGTCCATGCCTCGATGTGTTTCGAGAATTCAGAAATCACAACTCAATTTGCTGAGTTATAATTCCTGATTAATGAAAAAGTAACACTTATGGTCATTATGTGGACAAAAACCATTCTAAGAGCTCCTACAATTCTATCAGAATTCTCGTTCTTTCTACCTTTGATTGGTTGTTTCTCCCTTCATATAATGGCCTTTTCTTTCCCCAAACACACAGCTCATGGTACCATCCATCTCCTCCTTCTGGTGCCTTGGAGTCTCAAAACCAAATATTTTTTAAAAAATTAAAATAGTATTGCCAGGCATAAGTTCTTTAGCACAATTTCCACAGATAAAAAGAAAGGCATCATTTTCCAAATCTCCTTTATATTTGTTTAGATACCAGTAAATGTTTCCATTTACCATCATTATGATGCACTGATGGCACTGATAAAATTATTGAGTTGTGAAATCTGAGAAATGCCACATGTCTCTGAATTCAAATAAATCATCTAGAGGAGAGCGGATTTTGTAGAGTTCTCAAGAGACACATTAGGAAACCAACTAAAATTCCTTGATACAGTTAGCAAATAAAACTGCCTTCTGCCTTCTGCCTTCTGCACCAGTCTAGAGTTACAACTGCAGATTGAGTTGGAACTTCCCAGTTGTATGAGTTCTCTGACAGTCTCGCCTTTCTC
>Ga0307515_10014305_pt1 | contig 14733 bp, 15 predicted proteins | sample 17_EM_MG_FD_194513 | JGI IMG/M metagenome (GOLD analysis project Ga0307515, IMG submission 194513) | Populus trichocarpa ectomycorrhiza microbial communities from riparian zone in the Pacific Northwest, United States - 17_EM | ecosystem: Host-associated > Plants > Roots > Unclassified | place... | reverse complement strand
CCCGCCCCCCCGGGGGCCCCCCCCCCGCGCCCCGGGCCTCCCCCCCCGGCGCCCGGGCCGGGAGGCCCGTGCTAGGTGGGTGGGATTGGGGTGGACGACTTTAATGGGTTCTATGGCGGAGTTTCTAGAGCGGAGTTTAATGAGCGTGTGGCCCGATTCCTTTGGTTGTTGGGTGGTAGGGCGGGAGTAAGAGTTGGGATATCTTTGGACGCGGAACGAAGAACGATTACGGATTTAGATTTGGATTTGGGATTTTTTTCCTTCCCTTTTTTCGCACCTCCTTTCTTTTTTTTCTTGAATATGATTATTGTAACTACCACCCGGAAAGTGGTAGTGGGGTATCACGATACCCCACCCCTCCTCCCCTATTTTCTTCTACTGGAACATATTTCTATCTCCTCTAACAACAACTATCCCTTCTCGCCTCTCACTGCGGTTTCAATGGCAAAGGCGAAATTGAGAGCTCAGAACACGGTTCGTCGCGCAAGCACAAAATTTTCACGTTCTTCGGGAAACTTCTTTTCTCACTCTTGTTTTCATTCGGATGATTCAATCTTCTATTCTATTGGCACTGGTGCTATTTAGGGGTTTTGAGAAGGGGGTAAATAGGTAGCGTAGTCCTACACAATCCAGCGCAAAAAAACCTCCCCGTGCCCCGTGAGTGCCAGTCACCCCATTACACAGCCAATGTACCTAGATGAGCGCGCCCCATGCCCACCCCGATGCCATGTCCACCGTGATGTCGTTAACGCCCCACCACCACCAACAACCCCTCGGCCAGGCCAGGCCAGGCCAGCCCGATCCTACCCCGCCACCACGCGGGGCCTATCCGTGCGTGACGTTCGTGACGGTGCCATCGTCGGCAACATGGACGTTGAGTCTAGCGGCGCTCCGTGTCAGCATTTACGCTATTTGCTCCCGTGCGAGTTTGCTTCCTTGGACGGGGCGTGCGGCTTGGGCGTACCTGTCCGGCCTGAAGTCCATGGTCATCGCATCGCCCTCCTTCACCACGCGGGTTTCCTTGGGGAGGTCCGACTTCGCGAAGGTCTGGTGCGTTGCCGGGCATGTTAGCTCGACTGCTTCTAGGCTACGAAAACCGTGTGGAGATTGCAAAAGGGGGGGGAATGTATATGGGGGTTCTGGTGGACGACAAAGGCGAGGGGAGAGAGGGTGGACGAACTATGTTGTCGCTGGTATCCCCGAGCTTCTTGCCCATGAGCTGGTTCTGCCAGTCGGCTGTCTTGTCCTTGCTGCCGTCTTTGGACATGAGGCCTGGGACTACGAGAGGCATGGTTGCTGATATATAATTCCTTTTTCCTTTGGTTTTGGGGGGGTTTGTTTAGTTTATAATATAGAGGCTGGAAGTTCTTATTTTGTTTGGGAGAGTGATTGTTCTGAGGAATTTAATTAAGTAGATTCAGTTGAGAATTTTAGTGCTTTTAAAGTATCCTTTTGTTTCTTGGTGCAAGGAAGGCTGGCGTCACGAGCTGGGTGACGTCACGGCATGCGAATACAGTATGTAGGCGATAGGTCAGGCCATCTATAGTCGACGTTCTGGAACAAATAGAAAAGCGGTTCCGAGCAGAAATGGCATGGTCACATCCGCTTGTCGTTGTTTAATTAGTCTGCTAACTCTATATCAGTCTGGTAGAGGATATATTCCAGCATATCAAACACTAGCTACGCATACCCACTCAATCTTACCGTTTCTCGTTGTTTCATTTACTCAAACTGGTCGTATAGTCATTAACATTAATAACTCCAAGCATCACTACCGTGCTATTCAGCTCAATACTCCATCGAGGCCTGCTCCAAACTGATCCCAAAGGAAGAAGAAATTAAGCATTAGCTCCATTAATCTTCACGGCATTGCTACCCCACCCATTGAAACGCATTCTCCATAAGATCTTCCAGTAGACCTGAAGGCTGAGAAACCCCACTGCCCTTGAGCCAAGATATAAGCAGGATGAGAAAAGTACTTTGATTCCCGGCATGTCTTTGTAGAGAACTTGCTCCCACGACTTCAAGTCAGACTCAAAAACCCCTAAACGGTGGGTCCAATGATCTCATGGCAACCCACGGCCCGAGTTGACCGCGTTAGCCAGCTGGGACGTGTTCGGGCGATTCTCTGCCCATCCACATTAGCCACTGTTGCTGACCCTAATATAATGCATAAACCCTAGCTCTGGGCAATACTTACCAGCATATCTCTCATAGCTGTCCAAATAAAGCTCATCCGTGCTCGTCGTTGCCTGCACGTGCTCATCCATCTCAATCGCCTCCACCCATCTCGCCCAGCGGCTATTGGGCTCTGGCTCCGGCCAGCCGCGATAGGGCTTTAGCACGCGGTTGAGACGGATGACCCAAGGCGCGATTTGCACATCCACGAACGACATATTCCGGCCCAGGAAGAAGGGCCCGGTAGGGTCAGTGGCGTCGACCAGCTTATCGATTTCGGTCTTGAGCTCTTCGGCGTGCGAGGTCTGCTTCGAGGAGTCCTGCTCTTGCAGGAAGCGGTAGAAGCTGGGGATTATATGGCGGTTTATCTGGGCGAAGATGTATTAGAAACTGTAATTTATAGTGCCTGAAGATGTATCGATGGTTGCGCTCACATGATCGCTCCAGAGGCGACAAGTAGCTCGACTTTGTGCGTCCGTAGGTAACAAAGGCTGTCCGATATTGAGATCCTCGAGCTGCCGAGATGTCAATGTTGATGTTCAGAAAAATACACAGTTCACAAGCGTACATATTCCATCAATACTGAGGATTCATGGCAAGACCAAGTGGGACCATGGCGCAGCGCAGGCACCAACCCCCGGGGATTGACATCTAGCAAAGATTGCGGCTTCTTGTACGGATCGACTTCAATATACTGATATGTGGCCTGCTTCATCTCCAGCGATATCCAAACACGCTGAACGAAGGGACTGAAACGATAGGATTAGCCGAGAAACGGGCTGACGTCACCGAGCTGGAATGGGATTTGACGATGACTGCATAAACCTTTAATGAGACTCACCAGAAACAACTGCCATACAACTTGAGGTCTTCTTCTTTACTGTGTTTCTTGACAGTGTTTGAAGCATTGCCAGTGGCCTTCTTGTGGTATGTCTTCTTTTCAGATTGATTGTTCTGGTTAGCGTCCGTCATTTGGAGGGCAATTTCGACGTCGTATGAACTGAAGAGTTAAATGAAAAAGATGAATAAGACAGAGAGTCTCTTGACGTAAGTGGCTTGGCACTTGACACGGCTTGCAAAGGTGATGGAGGCACAAGTGACTTGGAACAGCGCGATATCTTGACTGAGCACAGAAATAGTGTACGCGATGTAGAGATGGTGGAAGAGGTGATGATTTATGTCCATATTTCACAGTGACCGAGCCTCCAAATAAGAAAATGCAAGGAGCCCCGCAAATCTCCGTGATCTTCCTAGGTTCTCCGCACCTGGAATGGCGTGACAGAATTGATGTCTTTCCAGGGCCCAAATATATGCACCACATCCTATAAAATTTATCCAAGTTTAAGAAACATTCCAAGCTCACCTGAGTCTTTTTCTTATCCTTCTCGTTCTTTGCCATCCACCGAATAACACTGTTCTTCTTAACACGGTCGCTCTCTTCCAATGTGTGCTTATGAGGCCCAGCAACTCCATCGCTCTTTCCATTTCCCCCATTGCCATTAACCCGCTGTATTGTATAGTATTTGCCTCCAGAGGGCGATTGATTCAGCGAAACTGCTGGCCCAACTGTGGGCATAGACCAGGGCGAGACCTGGCTTGGGGATGCCAAAGCTGACTGAGGCTGAGGAAAGAAGCTATTCGCGTTCAGCGTGTCCAGCGGAGACTGTTGGTTTGATGGCGCATAGAGCTCTGGAGGCACCGCTCCAGCCATGTACTCCGTAATCTTAATCTTCACATCGCAGAGATCCCGCTCGCGGGCAGTGCGCTTGCGCTTCTTCTTCTCAGGATCGGTCGACTTCTTCGTGCCCGGAGGACGCCCTTTCAGACGACAGTCCCAGTAATGTGATATGAAAGGCTTGCGCTTGTATTTCTGAGTTGAGCGATGCGAGTAGACATTGTCAATATGAGGGAAGTAAGTTTGGAATCTATATAGACGCTAGCTATCAGTATCACTGCTTGAGTCATGCGGGCTTGCAATACCCACTGGTCTTCAGTCAAGACAATAGTATCATCCACATCGAATAACTTCTCCCGCCAGGCCTGTAGATCCGGTGGATGTGGGATAATTTTCAGGCCTTCAAACTGACCATCACTCTTGAAAATGGTGTCCTCTTGATCTGGAATCTGCACAAATTCATTATCCTGACTCAAATGCGAAACGTGGCTTGGCTGTGGCCTAGGAGTATTGCCAACGCCTCCGAGATGGCTCTGCTGCGCCGCCAAAATGCCGAATTGACATCCATTATCTTGATGTTGCGGATAAACTTGAGGAGCAAGGCTTTGTTGCAGATGGTGGAGGTGAGGTAGAGCGCCATGATTGAAAGGATTTGGTCCTTGTAGAGCATGGGGGTGAGGAGCATCACTTAGCTCATGGTGGAATCGCTGCTGGTGGAAGAGGGTGCTTGGATCTGCTGCATCCAAGCCTTGCAAATTAGGTGCGAGAGATTGAAGTGCATGATGGTGCAGCTGAGCATCTTGCGGTTGGTGGAGCGCCTGCAAAGTGGCTGGTTGTAGCGTTCTTAGAGCAGGTGGCAGACCATGGTGCCGCAGAGCTACTTCGCCTTGATCCATGATCAAGTTTTCGTCGCTGCTTTAAGCGTCTTCTCACGATGCCCGATGCCAAGGCTGGAGATCGAGGGAATCGGACGTGAAAGGCTAAGCTTTCCCACTCGGCTCTTTATTTCCAGCCTTGGAGGTTATGTCTAACTTGTACCTTTTCTCTCAACCTGGCTTCTATAGAACCCCGTCGCATATTTATTGGCGATATTAATGAGATGGCCTCATCCAATATTGTAGAAATTGCTTATTTCACAGTCATAGTAATAACATAGTCTTAAGAAGAGGCTTGATTTTTTATTCTACTGAGCTAAATGCCCGTTTCTCGTGCTCGCGTCGATAGTATCCCGCCAGAATCTGAATTCTACCATCATGCCATCATAACGCCGTGCCCGTGCCAAACAGAGGGTAGCACGCGCATTCAGATTAAAGGAAAGAAAAGCCAGCCGATTCATAATCTACTCTCCAGGAAGTAAATTGCTCTTTACCGCAAACATTTTTGCGCTCACACTAGCGGTAAATCCATCTACTTGCCTAGCATATTGCTCAACTTGCCTCGAATTAAGCAGCACCTCCAGCCGGCTTGGCTCCTGTGGAAGCTTGAAGAGCCTCTGCCACTCATCTTCTGGGAGTGGCGCTTGTTTTGCAGCCGCTCTAGCGGCATTCTCCGCTTTTCGCTTTTGCTGCCATGCGGTAATCTTCGCTTGTTCACGACCAAGCGATCGCTGGTAGTATTGGTGGTTGTTGAGTTCCGTGTGATGGTTCTCGATGCTTTCAAGGAGAAGGTCACAAGTTTTCTCAAGGAAGGGATCGATTGATAGGTCAAGCGAATCGAAGTTGGGGTATAGAGGTGGTTGCGGAGTGTTGGGATCTTGCTGGAGTGCAGCGAGATTTGGAGGGAACGGCAGCTCCTCTGGCGCGTTCGACGGAAGTTGGTGGAGGAGGGAAGTAAGAAGGTGTGAGTTGTGGATAGTCAGAGGAAGTTCGACTAGAATATCTTGGTACCGAAGACCGCTCTTCTGAAGGCTGCGATACGGTCAATACCCTTCATACCTCCTTTCCAGCTATTAAAGACGGAGTATTCCTACCTTTCCGTTGTGAACTTGCCCTCCTTATATGCAGCCATGAAGCCAGGAGAAAGTCTGAAAGCTCTTAGACTCAAGCTTCCCTGTGAACTTCTGCTAACATCATGCACTAGCGCCACTGTCCTCTCGTTCATTTCCTTCTGATAAAAGTACTGATTCTCGATTGTGTTCGCGTTGACGAAATTGCCCATGCTCGTGCTGGTATACCAGCCCACATTGTTCGCATCCACATTCACTTCCCGAAGAAACTTGATCATCTCGTTCTGATATGCGGCGTTCGCCTTTGCGCGGGGAGCAGCTGCGGCCAAGTTCGATGTTGAATCCTGGTGTCCGTCTGTCGCAGGGATATCGACGGTGGGAAAAGGAAAGGAGTTGGTAATTTGAAGAGTGCCGTTCACATCCATTCCTACGAGAGAGCCCGTCGCTGTGGTGGGAAACGTTTGTGAAGAATGCTTTATGATTTTCATAACCACCTACTGTTGTTAGTGGGGAACTGTGTCTTTTGCGGGAAGGGTCTTACCAGCGCCTCGACTTGCACCGCACGAAACGGCGAGTCTTTCAGAGTGTCTGCCATAGTGGTGGATACCGAGAAGCCGTGTGGAAGAGAGGGGTTCGTAGAATGTTGCCGCAAGTTCACCAGAATTTCTACAGTGAGCGCCAAGACGTCTCCTACCAAGTTAAGCGAAAAATGTTGCTGCAAGTTCCCTAGTATTCTCAATACAATTCATAACTATCATATTATATTGTAATATTGCTTCAATTTGCCTTCCATACAAGAAATGCGAAAACGCTCAATATGGTAAGAATATGGAGCGGAACATATTTACAGACAAACAGTGCGCCTCCCTCTAAGATCTTGTGTCATTGACATTCCAAATGGGTATAATCCATTATCCAAGCCGTACCAATGCAAAGTCTATCGAAAACCCGTAATAAAACAATCCAAGTCCATCATATCTTAAGTCCATTGTATCTTCATGCCATCGCATCCTCATCAACTATCTCTGTAGTATCTGTCTCTTCCGTCTCCTCCGCTTCGTCCTGCTCGCCATCCGGAGTCTTTGGTGATACGCAAGTCTCAATTCCCATATTTTGACTTCGCGGACGGTTGTATGGGCCCCAACGTCGAACCTCGGGTAGTTTAACAGGGCGTCTGTTGTTTGACAGATTTCTTACAATTTGACCATCGTCCATTCGATGAAAAGTTGTGTCCTTGCCATCAATTTTGTCCGAAATGTCCGCATCTTTCTCATCTTCCCAAATCATCAAGTTGGTTCCATTCAATTCGGTCGAGCGAGTTCCATTTCGGGGAATATGAAAGACAGTCGGGTCTGCCTTGCTGTAGTCCCGGTCCCAAGTCTCTTGCTGTTGAATCCTAGCGACGTAGTCCATCGGTATGGTGTACAAGATGTTGTCTTCCCGCTCATAGATTTCTTTTAGGGGATAATTGAGAATGGCAAGGCCAAGCCCACAATCAATGCGTAGTGAAATTGGATGTACCCGGCCACCAAATACCTTGAGTTCGAAAGCGATGCCTGACTCGGTCCATATGTTATCATGGAAAAATACTTCAGGTCTACCGAGGGGCCGTTCGTTGTGAGGTCCAGATACCTCAATGAAGTGTGCCATCTCATGGGCAAGGCAGATTGCGAGGAAGAGATTGAAACGTAACACCATCGCCGGATCCGGGTACTGCAGTAGACTCAGCCTTTTTGCTGTGGTATAAAAGTCGGTATGCAAACAAATCTTGCTTTTGTGACACTTTCCATCTATCTGTCGGCGGAGCCCATTCTTGTAGTCGGCAACTAATCCCATAGAGGCGTAATGAGGATCTGGAGGCAAAGGTTGTTTGTGGAAGAGAAAGTGGACTGTGTCAACTTGGCTGTTAAGAAACTGCTCCATCCATGCGGCCTGCTCTGCCGACCAGGACACATCATTACGAATCCTCCAGCATTCCTGGCCGTACTGCTCTGTTGCTTTGCGGCATAACTCTCGCTCTCCGAAGAGAAGGGTATGCCAAAAGCTTGAAGTCGCTCGGTGCAGTATCAAAAGCGTAGCTAATCGCAGTGCTGGTTTGAGTTGCTCATAGATATCGTCAGGACATCCATGAAAGTTTTCAGGCCTGAAGATGGAATGAATATCGTTGTTTAAAGTTGAGGATTTTGTCTGAACATTGTCTGGTAAGACTAGAGCTTGCTTCTTTATTATCTGAACAGGATTAAATCCAAGTCTAATATGTTTGCGTTTGGAGGCAGTCCGGCGATGACCAAGTAATCTCCGGTATTTTTCCAATATCTTTCGATCTGCCACCAGGGCTAGGTGATGATTGATAGAGATGCTCATTTGCATGCCAAAATCTTTGGGTACTTCTATTGTTGAAGGTGTGAATATCTTCGGGCCATCGTAGTTTAGAACATGAGGGAGTACTTGAACAAGTTTTTCGATACTCTTATCCACTAGGACTCCACCTTGGAGCTGAGATACGACGGCAGATGTCTCGTTGCTCCTGTTAACGGTATGCGAGTCATCAGTACGACTCGGCAGCAAATGACGTGCTTGATCTGGCAAAACCGATGACGGTTCACACCTCACCGGGATTATCGGAGTTGCAGTTGGCGTCCACTCCATGCCATCCGGATCCTCATGTTCGGTGGCGGTTTCCGTGTCTAACCCGTCCTGCTCTGATCCAGCAGAGTTCTGTTCATTGTCAGTACGCCAACCAGTGGCGCCTCCCGGTGACAACGCTGACTGTTGCAGACGAACTGATTGAGATAGAAGCGACTCCACCTGCTGGCAGTGGTAGGTCAACGCTTCATATGCCTTTCGATATCTAAACGGGTCCATTCTGGAATGCTGTCAGCTGTGTGCGGACTCCTTCGCTGGAGGGTCTGTTCAACACGAGGTCCCAGAGAGCCCAAACCAAGTCTTAAATAGATCTTGGATCAAAGTGGAGCGTATTTCCTGGAAAGATGCCCGCCTTTTCGTATCCAAAGTCAACAGTCCACTAGTAGATGTGAACGTGGCTATATTTGACGATGGTATTAAAAACGTACGCGGATCTTGACAGTGTTCCAGAGCAATGACCAAAGGAATGGAATAGACTGCCGACATGATGGAAGAGCCTGAATTTCATGTCTTGATGATTCACAGTTCGGGTTCCTGCTTGTGTGAAGGTGCGGAATTTGTCTTACATTGTGGTGGAGGAGCATAGAGTGCGTATCCTCACACTTACCCGTTCACTGACCTAGACAGTGAACTTTGGCAAGTTCATAGCATAGTGCGCACTTTTATCAAACGTAAGGGCTTAATGATAAGACACGAGGTGTGGTGTGAGGATATAAACAAGGACCAGGCTGACAGTCGGTTTTAGGCAGAGAAAATAAGGCCCGTGCACAATTACAAAGCGCTTTGAACGGTCACATTTCAAGCCAATCATAGAGAAAATTTTAGAGTAAATACGTAAGTGTGGTATTTTATTCCTATTTTAATAAGTTTATTGAGACATAAGTTATTCTGTACACCTCTTGCTCCAGCTGCGGCTATGAGCCTAATCGTATCCCATATATTTCACACGCTCAGAGTTCAACGAATTAATACATTCCATTCTATTCATCATCTCCGAAGAAAACCTTAATCGGCAACCATGCATCTCTACAGACTTTGAAGCGGTCGGGGAGTGAGCTCAGCTTCTGGACCTCCTCGGGGGTCAATTCCCAACCGTCAAGCTCGAAGTTCTTCTCGATACGGGAGGCGGTAACACTCTTTGGAATGACTGACGTCCCGCGCTGTAGGCCCCACATCAATAGCACCTGCTGTGGTGTCTTCCCCTTGGCTTTGGCGATCTTGAGAAGAGCTTCGTCCTTGTAGAGAGGAGAATCGGTCGAACCGAGACAGGAATAGGCGGTACAGTGAATTCCCTTGGCTTTGCAGTATCCTAGGAGTTTAGGACTATTTCAAAGTCAGCTAAACTGGAATTCCAGTGCATTCTACGAGGGGATAAGAGCCCTTACGATGGGCAGTTGGGGTGAAGCTCAATTTGGTTCACAGCAGGAACAATTTTACATGACGGGTCATTTAGAAGTATCTCAAGGTTCCTAATGCCGAAGTTGGATACTCCAATGTTCTTGACGCGTCCGGAGACTGGGAGCTTTTGCATCTCTTGCCTGGAATTAACATGTTAATTATGGAAGTCTAGTGTCTGAGACTCATAAGAACGACTCACCATGTCTTGACGAAGTTCCAGTTAGGCAGATGTTTCTTCAGATCATTCGGGTCGGTACTTGAAGGCCAGTGCTAAGAGTTGTTAATTTAATTTCGGTGCAATTGTTCGAATTTGCTTACTATAAGGTAGAGATCAACGTAGTCAACGCCCAAAGATCTTAGCGAAGAGGTGATACCATCTTCGACGCGATGGTGCCATGGGTTGTCAAGCTTCGTTGTGATCCAGATCTCCTCACGCGGAACACCAGAGTCTCTGATTCCCTGACCAACCTCCTCTTCATTGCCATAGGCAAGGGCAGTGTCAATATGGCGGTAACCGCGCTGAAGGGCAACCTTAACGGCTTCGCGGACCTCGCTGGGCTTTGATTGCCAGGTGCCTAGCCCGATAGTGGGTATCTTTGCCCCAGTGTTGAGGGTGTAAGTAGACTTCGTGTGCTGAGCCATTTTGCGTAGACTTTGGGATCTTAGCATTCAGGGAGAGAGGAATTATTTGTGAAAGAAAGATTTTAGAGAAGATAAAGCAGATAAAATAGGAATTGGGTGGGGAGGCTTCAATATTTTCTATTTAGGGACGTATCCATTCTCGTATTTTGCCATTTCATCATGCCAAACCCTGGAGGGCACTATGACCCAGACTGAAAGGGCGCCCTACCATAATTTTTCCACCAGCTAAATTTGTAGGATGATAATCTTTGCGCCGAGACGGCCGATGCTGATCAAATTCTATCCAGTTGCCGCGGTGTCTGTCCTGGAAACTATTGTAAGCAGAGCAATCCGGTGACTTACTCGACCTGCAGCTTGGACTTTCCCGCAACAGCTTCGGAGTCCTCCGACCCAACCGGATTAAACAACTACCTACCAACCTTACCCCCGTCCGGGCTATGTCACGCTTCGTTTCCGGTGGGACGAACGAGCAGCCGCTAGAGCGGGATGATGGGTGGTTAAAAGCACAAAACGAGATAGAAGAAGCCCGAAGACGGAAGGAGGAAGAAGGGCGGCAGACAGACGGGAAGTCACTCTACGAGGTTCTCCAAGCCAATAAAGGTGGATTTGCACATGTCATAGTGTCAGTTTGATGTTTCATCGAACGCAAGACTAACATGTTAGATCTTGGTTGGTAATTGCAGCCGCAAAACAGGAAGCTTTTGAAGAGGTATGTTCCATCGCCTCCACCAAAGGCCCATTTCACCGCTTTTCTGACAATATACACTACAGGCAAACCGCCTCAAGAACCAATTCCGCTCCCTTGACGAAGACGAAGTCGAATTCCTTGATTCCGTACTCGAGTCTACACGCGCTAAGGAAGCAGCGATTCGAAAAGAGACGATCGAACAACTAGACCTATTTCGCAAACAGCAGGAGGAAGCGGAGAAGGCAACACTTGCAGAACAGAGTATTGGTGATCCACCGGGCGAAGAGGAGCAATGGGTCATCAGCGAGAGGAAACGTAAGAAAGGCAAGAATAAGGAGGCCCCAAGGAGAGTGAAACTCCGGAAGTCATCAATGTCAGAGCAAGCTCTACCAGCTTCCAAGGCCGCTTTGTCACCAGAGGCTCCTCCGCCTGAACGCGCAAAACCCACAGCGATGCAGGTGAAACCAGTTGAGACAGTGAAAGCAGTATCCAGTCCAACGAAGGTCATTCCGAAGCAAAATCAACAAGCCAAGGCTCAGAGTCCGGCAAAAGAATTGCTCTCTGCGTCTCCACAACCTCAACATCCTAAGCCTCTCGCTTTAGGTTTAGCCAACTACTCGTCAGATGAGGATGACTGATTTTGTTAGTAATGCGGATATATGACGATGGCGGTCCTTATATATCTAAGTTTGAAGTGTCTATTTTTGAGCGGCGCACCTGGTTTTATACGTATCATGAAACTATTTATGGGTAGCACAACGGTCAGGGAAAGGATAAAAGTGTGTAAATTTCCGCTCTACCAGTGGACTCGGGGCAACATCCCAGTCTCAGAATGGACAATAGCAATAATTCAACAGCCCTATATAACATTCACGCATCCATCAGGTCTGCGGACGAGAGTTCTAGCTTGGGATATATTGAGTCTGAAACCAAATCCTTTGATGTTCGCTTGCCCACACAACGTCAACCTCTGCCTAACGGCACACATGACTCCCACTTTTCCAACCAGCTCGACGAACAATATTAAAGATGCATTAAAAGGTTGGGTTCAGTTTCCCTGCAAGCCCTCGAAGGCCGCTATGCTAATACCTGATTAATTTCGTTCACTATCCGTGCTCTCATTTTGGATTTATATAATTTTGCTTGTTCAAACATATAATTCCACTCGTTTCTAGAGAAAACCGTCGATATGCCTGAATATCTCGTTAGGCTCGCTCAAGTCCACGAGAGCTTCCGCAAAGCCGAACTCGAGGCTCTTGCCGAGTTGACGGGCATCAAGATGGAAATTATATTGTACAGCGAAGATGTAAGGCTGGATTTTTGATGTGCTCGTGTATTCAATAGCCTTGAATTTTATAGCTCCGTTGAGCGTCTTTTAGAATATGACCTTCGTATCTCTTTTACATTTCTATGAGAAGATCTCAACATATATATTGAGTCACAAATGAGAACTGCCACCTCTGCCCTTCAGTCATCCCCAAAGTCTGCCCATTTTCCCGATAGCTATTTCTTTGAATATCTCCTCCATCATCAATACCTTCCAATATCAAAACGTCTCTTTCTATAAACTAATATCTCTACATAGTCACCCTTCTGTATCATCTCCCTCCGCTCCTCCGATGCCGCCATCCACCTCATAACCCGCAGCATACTCTCCCAAGGCATCTACGAGCTCTGGGGCCGCGGAACCAGCTATACCGATCTTCACACCTCCGTACGCGCTCTCTCTACCCCAAAATGGGCGCAACACCGCACATCCTCGTTCCGCTTCACCCTCGACTCCTTCCGCGGCTCGCGCACCAGCAGCGCGCAACGCAGCATCATCGAGTCCTTCTCCTACATGTCGCTCGACGGCCCGATCCGCATGAAAGACCCGACGCTGGACCTCTGCGTCTTCGAAGACTACACCCTGAACGCCAGCGAGCCGCACGCGCTGTACCTCGGCGCGTTCGTCGCGGGCTCCGGGCGTGCGGCCAAGACGACATACGACCTCAAGAAGCGGCACTACATCAGCACGACGTCGATGGATGCGGAGCTGGCGCTTGTGACGGCGAATCTCGCGCTTGCGGCACCCGGGAAGCTGTTCTATGACCCATTTATGGGGACCGGTGGGTTTCCGGTTGCCGTGGCGCATTTTGGGGCGATTGGCATGGGGAGTGATATTGATGGGCGTAGTATTAGGGGCAAGGGTGGACGGGATGTTAGGGGGAATTTTAGGCAGTATGGGCTTGAAGGGTTGTATTTGGATGGGTTTATCAGCGATTTAACGAATTCGCCTATGAGGGGTTGTATGGGAGAGGATGGGGGAGAGAGCGAGAGAGGAGCATGGCTGGATGGCATAGTTTGTGATCCGCCGTATGGCGTGCGTGAGGGCCTGAAAGTATTGGGGTTGAAGGAGGGAAGGGGTGATGGGAGGAAGGGCGTTGCTCATGATAGATACCAGTACGACTTCGTCTTCTCGTTTTGTTTCTCCTTCCCAATCACTCTCCTTGTCTTCTTCACTATCCCTCCTCCCTCATTTTCATATCTTCCTTCGCTTTCCATGTTTTCACATCAAATACCTGACCCTACCTCACTTCCAATATCCTCCTTTTCACCTAATCCCAAGCTAACACCCACGTCCAGAGAACCTGGCTACATCCCACCGAAACGTCCCTACAGTTTCACGGCCCTGCTCGACGACATCCTGCACTTTGCTTCTCTGACGCTAGTCGAAAACGGGCGTTTGGCCATGTGGATGCCCACCGCCAATGACGAGGACATTGAGCTCGCCATCCCGACGCATCCGTGTCTGAAAATCGTCAGCGTATGCGCGCAGCCATTCAACAAGTGTAAGATAAGCGCCAGCCCCTCTGTCCCACCCCTTGCCTTTTTACATCCGCATGCATCTTTCCACATCACCTTTCCGATCCTCCTCTCCTCTCCTCTTAATTCTCAAAGCGGATATCCATTGATGATCCCCGAGCCACTGCTGATATTTGAAATCGAACACAGGGTCACGCAGACTGCTCACGTACCGCCGGCTACCAGATAACGAGGTCGACCGCATCTTGCTGATCCCAAGGCGCGAGTGCGGCGCCGGGATTCACGCGGACGAGCTCAATGATTTTAGAAGAAAGGTTCGTCTCTCCCGCCCTGCTATCTCTCAACCCCATCACAGCAACCGCAAACAGCGTATTGAGAGCAAACTAACTCCAAACTACCCCCGCAGTACTTCCAAGGCTTTAAGGATCTAGAAAGCGAGGGGGCCGAAGAGCAAGCCGGCGCATTGCCGTCGCCGTCGCAATAGAAATCGACGTTACCGTTAAAGCCACCATAACACGCCCCAACATCTCCCTGATTGAATCGAACTAGACTGGATATTCAATCTGACCGCCAGTCTCGCTAATCTACACATACAAAACGAAAAAGACCTGGTCCCAGCAAGATATTACAACGCTCCATAGAGCACTTCCCCTCCGCAACCCGCCAACGCCACGCTAGAAGCAGACGACATTTTCCCCTCCCTGATCCCCACACAACTATTTCCCCGCCCCTGGCCCGCCGTGTAAATGCCACCCT
>Ga0307515_10014304_pt1 | contig 14734 bp, 16 predicted proteins | sample 17_EM_MG_FD_194513 | JGI IMG/M metagenome (GOLD analysis project Ga0307515, IMG submission 194513) | Populus trichocarpa ectomycorrhiza microbial communities from riparian zone in the Pacific Northwest, United States - 17_EM | ecosystem: Host-associated > Plants > Roots > Unclassified | place... | reverse complement strand
CACCTTCCAAATCTTGCATCGAAAATGGAGCGACTGGTAATCTCCAAGCTGATCAGTATCACTTCATTCAAACGTAAGATTTCTTCCTGCCCAATGCCTTCCACGATCCTGCATTGGCATTGTTATACCGTGCACCGCCATGCCAGAGTTTATCAAGAGATCTTCAAAAAAAAAAAAACTCCGGGGTGACCCCAAAATTGGTAACAAGAAGGATGATTATCAAGCGCTGCGTGGCATTTCCGGGAATGTTGTGAGAAACTCTTTCAGCATAATGTGGCACAGAAGTTTCTTTGACAAACTCGTGTAGCTGGTGGTGTTTGGAAGGCCCGTAATCCAGTACACTCACGATGCCACGGGCTCATCAAATAGGCTCGCGAATACAGGTCGTTCTTCAAGTGGTCGAAAATTTCATCTGCGATTGCCATTATTTCTTCGTAGGACTCCGTAATCTGAGTAGCCTCGAGGCTTCTTCCAACGGTGATTAGCGCCCCTGATAGTGGTGAACCTGACTGGAGATTTTGCGATTTGGAAAGTTAAATTAATTGCGGACCAGCTGGCGCTGTGTCAACGTGGTGAGAGATAATCTCTAGAGATGATCTGCGGGCTACTTCAGTTGGAGAAGTTACGCTCGGTGCTAGCAATGATTTTGATCTTGATATAGGACGAGGAACGGAAGTTGGTACGAGTGCTGTGGGCTGCCATGCTTCACTTGCAGCTGCGCGTCTAGGGAAGCCAGACTTATTCATCTAACCGACTGTCAGCCTTCGAATTTGTTGAATTCTCAACCCTCTCACCAGCCTCACTCTCCAGCGCCAAAGCACCAGACATCTCAAGACGTGATGATTCCACAGCAACAGGACTGTCCATCTTATGTTCAAATCAAAACGTAAATGGTATATATATTCAAATTCTCATACTCCAGTCCCCGTTAGTTACAGTCACTTCTCGTCTCAAAACTCAAAGAGTGTCGACCTACCAGGTGAGGCTAGAGTGCAAGCAGCGAGCAGCCATGCGCCTTGTCGAAGCGGGAGGTTACCGAATAGGCTACCTCTCGCATTCTTCAACCGGTAGGTAACTGAGTGGAAACGACGAACGTGTTATGCTTTTAGAGGGCATTCAAAGTTGAGATGCTCGTCAATAATATGGCAAGGTTGAGGCCGAGAGTGCATCGAGGATACATTGACAGCAGGCGCAATCAGCCATTTCGGGGTTGAACGCCACCCCCCTTTCCTCGCTTGCAGGCGAATGTTTCCAGGGCCGTCGCCTGAGAGGGTTTTCCCGGATCGCCTCCTAGATTATAATGACCTTGCAGCGCTTGAACAGGATTGCAATAACCATTGATACAAGTCGATCAAGGGTGATATGAGAGAGTAGATTCGCATACTAGTGGCCCAACTCGAGAGTTGGAAAACGAAACCAAGAACGAAAGGCGGGGAAAGCGGAAGTAAAGGAGGCTCTACGAACAGTAATTGGGTTGTGGAAGGAAGTTAAAACGTAAATGGCAGCTCACACTTCAGCATGTTGTAGGGTCGAGATTGAGACTTCCAGCTGATGCTCAGGAGAACAGACAATCTGGGCAAGACAGGTAGAAAGGTGGGCTCAAAGAATGTAGGTTCAAATGAATCGATCTGGGGCATTGAGCTTTGCTTCGTCTCCTGTGAAATCATTCCTATTCATACGGCCCCTTTGCCTTCAAGTGAATCATTATCCATCAAACTCTATTAAGAGTCTATAGCAAAGATCCTCCTCTCTAGCCTACGACCCCCTCTCATTTATAACGGGTATATAACTCAGACCTTTGTCTCCTTGTCAATGGGAGATTTCTCATTATACGGCTCAGGAGCAATAGAGCTAGTGCTCGTTTGGTGTTCAAGGTGGTAATCGTCATTCGTGCTCAACAGGTACTCCTCCTCATCGATATGCTTAAACAGATACCAGAACAGCGCGGACATCGCGAATCCAATGATAGTAGGGCCGCCAAAGACCCAGGTAAGATAAGGATCCGTGACGAGACCAGCGAATGCGAGGCCAAGGGCGTAGGCGATCCCGGTGTTGAAGAGGTTGAGGGCTGTGACGAGACCGCGCATGTTCTTGGGAGCCCGCGAGTAGGCGATTCCGTAGGCGGGCACGTTGACGAAGAGCTCGGAAATGCCGCCGATGGAGAAGGGGAGTGCGAGCCACCAAATGGAGATTGGGGCGACGAGTGAGACGCCTTCAGCATCAACACAAGAGGCGCTGGAGCCGTGATCGCCACAGGGGCCGAGCTTGTAGGCGTAGTAGTTGAGGACTGTGTAGCCGATACCACCGCAGGCTGAGAGGAACAGACCGAATGTGATACGTGCGACCGGGCCGAATTTGATGTGATACTTACGGAGGAGTGGGTATAGGCCATAGTTGAGAACAGGGGCCATGATGATGATTGAGAGGGAGTTGAAGTTGTACAGGAGATCGTTGGGAACACCATTCGTAATGAACATTGTCGAAAGAGCATCAGTGGCAATACCAAGGCCGTTGTCGTTGATATACTGGATCGGGAAGAAGCAGAACATGCCGGTGCTACTCGCGAGTTAATTTCAATACTTACTCGAGAGAGAGAGAGGTCTTACGCTTGGAACGTTCTCCTGACATCTTCGACGAATTGGTCGTTCCACGGCACTTGCATGTTGCCGCCACTTGCAGCGATAACACTTGGCTTGGCAGAGTCCCAGAATCCGTGCCGACCGATCTTGAAGAACCCCTTCTTCAGGCAAATGCCGAGAACTTTGAAGCAGTTGTACAGATCGCTTCCTCCTGGTGGGTACAGCTACGATTTAGTCAGCACTAAGAACGGATGAAGCGAATCGTGACATTAGCTTACGGTAAGTCTCTTGTGCAACCACCAGAGCACGAGAGGAAGCGGAAGGTAGACAGCCAAAGGCAGAGTGAAAGTAACCATCCAGCCAACATATTTCTCAAGATAGGTGGACGGGACCGCGAGGAAGCCACCAACATTGATCAGCAGATAGAACCACAAGACAACACGCTCAGTAGTGGCTTCTGGATCAATAATGACCTTCTCTCCATCATCAAGAGTCTCGACGGTGGGCTTCGTGTCTTTGATCTGATCGAGAAGGGTTGGTGACACATTGGGCTTGAACATGGCTGGTACGTATTAGCAAGTTGCGCGCTGAGGAGAAATGAATTCCTTACCAGCACCGATGGCAAGAACGTAAAGTGAAATCATGTATGGGGCAGCTGCCGTGCCATTCGCTAAGAGTCCAGGGGCCCCAGCAGCAATCATGAGGATGTGAGCAAGACCGCAAACGGCGACACCCCAGCAAATCATTTTGTAACGTCCGGTGTAAGTATCGGCAATATATCCGAAGATAACGGGCAGACAGTACACCAGCATCTTGAATGATTGGGATACAGCAGTGGCCTTCACCGTGCCTAGCCCCAGAGCCCCAGCAGTTTGCTGGGTTCCACGGGGCGGCGCGCCATAGCCATTTCCGCCAACTGGAAGTTTCTGTTGAAGGTTAGTAAACTTGAACACTCCCTGCTCTGGATTCTTGAGGGACATACTCGGTTGACAAAATTAGAAATGACACCAGTTGCACTGTAGTAAGATCCTCGTTCGCAGAACTCAACGAAGCACAAAACGTAGGCGGTCATGGGGATGGCACCAGCGACGCGGCGAAGTGTGGAGAGTTCCTCGTCGGTTGGTTTTCCCTCATAGTCGTGGTCTACAGCCTCCATCACGGCTTCATTCTTTGCATCTGAGTGAACCATGGCACCCTCTTGATCAATGGAGAGATGGTTATCAACCCCAATGGCATATTGGGCATCGGCGGTCTTTGGTTCCGCTATGATACATTAGCCATTTCCACGTAGAGAAGAGCAAATAAGTAGGAAGAGGGGTAACATACACATAATTGTGAAAGCAAGAACGAGCCTTGGAATCAGAAATGGGATGCTTGACAGCAAAATGAGAGGGGATCCAAGCCATTATAACTACTTTACCCACAGGAGTTCTTCCAGTCCCAGGAGCAAAGCATTCAAGACCTTCCTGTTATGGATGCTTTCTTGGCGAAGTTGATCATCAGGAATCCGTCAGTCTAATTGGTGTGTGGATAGTTCTGTATCTAACGTCAATGTGGTGTGGGAAAACAGGGGTGCATCGAGCTAGCTAGTTCTGATCTGTGTGGTAGTATCCATGCTCTCCAGCCTCGTCTTTGAAGTAAGCAGGCTACCAGGCCAAGGGATACGGAAAATTAGTGGATTCTGAACCCTGCTACAAATGGAAGGTCTGTAGCACTCGGTAGTGTTTCGAGATCAGGCGGATAACGTTGGCCGTCGTGATTTGACGGGAGATCGTGGTGCCTCTTGAACTTATCTTGCACGTATATGCCAAGCTCCCAGAGTAACTTTGACGTTGCTATGGTTCGATGAGAAGTGCGAGCGTCAAGAAAACAACTGCAAGCATACATACCCATCCAGACTTAATCTGCGACTCTGGATACGGTGTCGTAATTCGTCATTATCGAAGGCAAAGGCGTCGACAACCGCGGGTGATCGATGAACCTTGATGCAGGCGCTGCCAAGCGCTACCGCGCCCGCCAAGACGCCGTCGACGTGAGGGCGTCGCAGGGATGCCCAACTAGGAATGCCCCGGGGAGGTGTACAAGAAGACAGCTGGGGTTTGATGGACATGTGGCGCAGAAGGAGAAGCTTGAGAGCGGAGAGCCCACGAAGACACAAGCATGTCGCATCCTCGCCTTCAAGCGAAAATATATAGATATAGATACACTGAGAGAGAGCTGAGGAGGACACGCCGAAGACAAAGATCCAACAGTGTGCATGGGGAGGGAGATCTGGCGCCGAAGGTTTTCCTCCTGTAATAATCACTTGGCCCACTGTGTTTGTCTTGGCATGGAGACTCCGAACTTCGAAACTTCCAGGGAGCATTTGGAGGGTGGCAACAATTCGACAAAGTACAATCGAAATACTGTAGCAAATCGAGACTAGGACATTCGTTAGGTAAAAGGTCTGGGGCGCGTCGAATCGTCGCGAGGCCCAACACCTGTGCACCACTCGGATGCGATCGTTGAAGGTTGAATTCTGTGGCGTTGCGGCTCACGATTCGCTTGCAGGAGCATCTGCAAGCCATTCCCTTCCTCCTTCTTCCTTCTTCCCCCTTTTGCGCGGCCGCCGCTGCCAAGATGTCCGGATAAGCTCTCGCGCCAAGAGATAACATAACACAAAGACCACCACCTTCCCCTTCCAGAACCGTAGAACGGCGCTTCACAGCGGCCTACCGACGGCCAACATTGCGGACCAATCGTCCTGCGGCGAGGGAGCCATGGCTCGGGGACAAGTCTAGCCCCGCAAGCCAGCGACACTTCCTTGGGTCTTCTGGAAGACGAAGCCAGAGATGGATTGGCCTGGAGGCTTCCCGTCTCTAGTGCTGATGAATAGTCACGTGTTGCCCAGCCACTCCCCTTGCTCCTGGCCCTCCGGTCTCAATGGAGAAGGCAGCATTGGATCGCGCCATTCTTGAACCCTGTGGCGTTCGACCTTGCAGATACCGAGGGCTGGGTGGTCGTCGAATGCGGCCAACTTTCACTCCGACTGCAGTGTAATTTCAGAAGCATTTGATGCGGTTGTCCTCGGCTGAGCCAATCCCTCGATCATTGCTTTCCGCCACTATTTTCTCGACTGGGCAGGCTGGGTTCTTCGTCTTTGCAAAATTGTGAAAGACAAAGGGATCTCTTGTGCTCTATACTACCTCGAACTTCCCCTCAGTTCTCGAATATCTCCCCCACCTTTAGGCGAGCCCCTTTTTCAGCTCGCTTAATTCTTCGCAATTACACCTTCGTTTGGAATCCCCATTGAACCAAAGTCAAGCCGTATATTTCAAAAGCCTCCCCTCCGAATGCTCCAAGCAAAGGTGGGAGATTTTGCATTGTTTCCTGTACACATGTCCCAAGACTTCTCGCACACATTGAATGTCCCAGCGGGTCCTGGGACATTGAAAGTCATTGGCTGTAAATGTTTGTACGACTTTGAATGGGGACATTGAATATGTGAGAATCATGTTTGAGTATTGCATCAACATTTCGTTGTGATTGTTTCGAATAGCTCAAGTACAACGTGCCCTTGTCCTCTCACCCCAGCAGCAGCAGCAGCTCAACCTTTAACCTTCTTCACCATACCAAGCTGCCTCGAAACTTTGCAAAGCGCATGCTCAACATCAACAACACTAACCCTCCTACACTGTACCTCCTCACACGCCCCAACCAACTTCATAACCGTCTTCATCTCCTTTCCCGGCTCCATCAACACCTGCATAATCTTCCTCAAAACTCCAGCCAGGGCAGCGGCATCCTTAGGCATCTCCTCCTTCGAAATATCGGCTGCGTGCTTCAGTCCAGCTGTTGGCCCTGACGGTGACCCTTTAGATGACTTTGAAGAAGGCATGATGTGTTCAGCAAGGTCTTGCGCGGTGGGAGAGAGGCAGATGCCGTACTCGACGTAGTCGGAAACAAGAACCCAGGGGATGATTCCGCCGGAAGGGAGGGACGGGATTCTCTTGTCGGCGAGACTCTTGTAGACGGAGGCAAAGGTCAGCGCAGCACCCGCAGTCTTCCGAGTAGTGTAGTCGTTATGAAGGGCTTGAGAGAACTCCCAGAGGAGCGTGAGCATGGTGGGGATCTTCGACTTGACTACTTGGAAGTTGCCATAGACGGGTAGTGCAATGTTTGAGGGGCCGCCCCAAGCAGTTATTGTGGTTGCGAGAGAATTGAAGTTGGGAGGTGTGCTTTGTGGCAATGCCAGGGCTGTGAGGTGTGATTTATCGCCGAATCCAAAAACGCGAAAGATGGCGAGTTGGAACACGTTGAGGGCCGTTGTACCGCTTTGAATTGGAAGAATTTGAATGATTTGCCTCATCGAGGCTCCGGTTAGGCGCAGGGGGAAAAACTTGTCGGCGGTAAAGTCGCTTGCCAGGGCTGTTGCAATGCTATAAAGAAAGTTAGCCTTTGTACAGAGGATAGCAATGACAATGAAGACATTGCATAAACCCGAGCTGGTTTTTCTTCCAACTTTCAGGTGGGGAGATGTTATCGTTTGGGCATCATCTGCAGCTGCAAAGTAGAGCGGCTTCGGTCCGAACATTTCACACAACAGCCACCATAAGTTCTCTCGGTCTAATACTCGGGAGCGAAACTGATGCAATAACATGATGGGTTCCTTCGGTCTGATAGTACAAACCAAAGACAACAACTTTTGTCATCTGAACGATGGGAAGAAATGAAGTTAAACGTGGTGCTTCGCTCCCAACTTTCAGGCCGAAGCGGAGCCGTCTTGATATGCAATGTCAGATGACGATCAGTTGCCATCAAAGGATTTTCTGAATTCAAGAAGATATGAGGAAGGGTATTTATCGAGTTGTTGTGTTATTTCGCTCCAAACTATCAGAGCGAAGCGGGGCCGTCTCTCCAAGCAACATCAAATAACACTAATCACCAAATGAGCGTTATCTGAAGTCAAACAGAGGATACGAGCAGAATAAAGGAAGTCATTGTGTTTATCGTGTTATTTTGCTCCCATTCCTTGGAGAAAACCATATTGGTTTCAGAAAAGAGTGCTACTTACTATTTCTGGGCCAAAGCATGCCCCTCCACCGTCTCGTCAAGCTCCGAGGCGGAGCCGTCCACCTTTTGGTAGAGATGCACACCCAGACGAAGGGTATGAACAAGGTCTGAAAAGACCTGCTTTTCAAAGGCTGAAAAGCCAGCCAAATGCTGGCGTTCATCCAAAGGGAGGGCGAAGTAGAAGGCCATTTTGTCTGAAGGTGTTTATGGGAGACGAAAATATTGAAAGATCGTCAAATATATTCTATATAAGACGCTAATCGACTAGCGTAATAAAGACAATGAAGTGAATTGTGCCAAAGCCCACCAAAATAATGACGTTGGGATCGTAGGTATAGGACAATGGGACCAAACTAAGGGAAAATGAAAACCGAGGCGGCTCCGTAGACTTTACACAACATTCTATTTACCTGAAGTTAAGGAGGAAAGATGGGAGCGAAGCCAGTAGCACTTGCTGTGAAAGATCAGAGCGAAGTCAATGTAGCTTTGTCACTTGAGATGACGCTCAATTGACACCTTCTTGGTATCTAAAGACAAGAGAGGAAGATGGGAGCGACGCAAGCCACATTTTGCGTCCATAATCAGCGCAAAAGCCAGCACAACTTTGTAATTTTGGGATGCCACTCAATCGACAGCTTCTTATCACCAAAATATCTTATTATTTGCCCTGCGTTTAACAGCGGCCAAAGGAAACTATAGCTACCCGAAGTTTCTTGTCATCGGCAACCAGGGCAGATTTAGACGGTGGCATGCATGATAATTTGGCACATTCAGTGAGTATGTGAAGTATCACCCATATGGACTACAAATCTTGCAGCAACACAATTAGATAAGACCCGGTTGAGCTGATATATTTGTGAGATTGTACTTGAAATTGCAAGAGAATGACTTACTAGAAGTTTCTTGGCGGGCAGGGATCGCGGGCTGGGTAAACATATCCACCTCAAGGGTTGTTTGCAGGTTTCGTATTGTGATGTATGGACGGAGAGCACAGGAACGGATCATGTTGAAGTCAGACGGAAATAGTATGATAGGTTGATTACACAAGTCAAATCCGTGCTGTGTTGGAAGAGCAAGATCAGAAGTCTGGAAAAGATCACAACAGCACAAATCAGGGCGTTCTTAACGGCTGGATGAACAGGCAACACGAGAAATTGAAGAGGTTTTCGCGGGAAGACTAGAGCTCTCAGAGGTGTCTGGATACGCCTGGAAATTGTATGATAAATTGCCAGTGTTATCACAAGACTACTTACTACAGTCCCAGATGGAACCAAGGCGGCGAGAGACAAAGAGCGAAAGATCACGGCGAAGCAAGAGGCAGAAGCTCAGAGCAAAACAAACACGCTTGAGATAAAGCCGAATGATAACTTCTTTTCATTTAACATTACCGGATTGGCTCAAAATACACCCAGTTATATCAATTGAACACCTGGAGAAGAAGGAAAGCGACCCGTATCAGAGAAACTGCCGGAACCAGGCCCAATTCGACAAGGTGAACACGACAAGTACATCATAGACAAGATTATACAGAAAGAGATGAGAAGCAAGGTGGGACAGCGAGGCAGGCACCCTTGGTACCTGGTCCGCTATCATGGCTATGACGAAGAAGAGTGGCAAGACGGTTCGATATTGCGACAAGACGTTCCACAGCTCGTACAGAAGTTCGACCAAAGTCAAAGGGACATGAGACGGGAATAGGAGTTGAAGATTCAGGTCTGTCTGGAGCACTGATGCCGAAGTCCAATGATCGGACCCTTTTGAGTATAAATGTAGTCTGAACTAGCGTATTGCCCGAGATGGATACAGGACATTGAGGTAGAAGTGGAATGATTGAATATCGTGAAGCAGAATAGAGTTAATTGTACCGTGGCAGAGTTATAAGCACGAAACACAATCAGCATGCCTCGGTATGACAAGACCGCTGAACACCAATACGGAATCCTTGCTGATGATCCGCTAACTGCCACAACTCGGACGACTAGAATGACACTCCATGCACTTGCTAATGAATTCAAGCGGATCGGTATCTCCAAAAATCTGGCTTGTTTTCCCAGGGTGGAAGAAGAACGTTGATGTTGGCATTGAATGTCCGAGATTTGCCAAGTACAATGGAATTGAACTCGGCAATTTCTCTCTCCAAGGCGGCAAAGTAGATGACATTGAGTATCATTGCGAGTCTAGAGTACTTAGAGTTAAATGTTCTAAGAATTCTTGGGCAGGGAAATAATACCCAGCTTGAACGGTACTGAGGCTTTGGTAATCTTACTTTGAACTTAAGCAGAGCTTGAAACTCCTGGCCGTTGTGGTATAATGAATACAGCAGAACTTGGAATTCTAGCAGCGATAGTACAATAGATCGCAGCACAAAGCTTTGGTGGCCCGAGAGTTCCGGCACTTGGAATGCCGCAGAGCTTGGAAGTTCTCGGTGCGCTGGTAGGATAAGTTCATGGCTGGATACTTGAATCTTCTCAGCATTCTGTCTTTGTAATAAAGTACAGGAAGTTCTCAAAATGCACAACATGACTTTGGGACATTTAGATAGGAAACAATCGAATTATTCAATTTGCTTTGGAACATTAGAAAGTGGAGCCTGATGCCCACATGTAATCATGCTCTCTCGGTTCGGCCGATGCGGGAGAAGCAAGTACGGAACAGACCTTTGATCCAGAATCGACCATTCACCTGCCAGATCAGCATGTGTCTTAACTCTGGAGGGCGGTGGGATAATAGCGTAAGTGAGGTTCCCGTAGTAGAAAGTCATGTAGCCAATGGAGTTGAGGTTGGAGTGAAGTTGGGAAGACACAAAGAATCCTTCGTCGAGAAAATCACAGGCGTTGATCTCTCTAGAAAGGGTGACGAGCTGTCGGAGCTGTTAATAATCATTCCAACTTGGAAGGCGCAAAGTGGTTGGCTGTACTCATTGGCTGTAAGTAATTCCTAATAAGGAAGCGAGCTTGGAAGAAAGAGCTTCCAACCGCATGGCTCCATGAGCTTGACGCAAGCCTGAAGAATTTGCACTGGGCACAAGATTATTTTGTACGGAAAAGACACAGCCGGCTCTGTCGCTATATAACTTCAATTCACTTCCAAGGCCAAAAAAAATAAAAAATCAAACTGGGCATTGTTTATGCGAGTTCATGCAGCCTCACTAAAATCCACGGGGTTAGAAATCAATGACAGACCATCTCCTTGCTTCCCCGCATTCCCGAAAAGGCAAGCCCTGGATCTGACAGAGATCTGGCAATCAGCTCAGGATTGCAAAGATCAATACCGTGGCTGAGTGCAGGCCAATACGCGGGTGATAGGATATCAGAAAAAGAGGAGAGCGCAATTGCCGCTTTAGGAAAACGGTCGTCGCGATGTGCAACAGGCGACGCTTCCAGCCTTTGAGACATTTGAAACATGGATGGTAACTTGGCTATACACTCTATTTGGTTTGGGCATTGCCCGCTTTGGGTAAATGCAGGCGCCATTTTCAGATCATCTTAAAAATGGAGAATGAAAAATTTGCAGTGCATGGTTGCCGTCACTTGACGCTCGTGTATATTTTGGAACATATGTGATGGGATCTTGATCGCGTTTTGATGATGTCTTCTCTCGTTATTATATTAGTTATCTAGGTTTCTGACCTACTCTATCGGACACAATGCGCTCGGAAGTATATAAACATTGAGCAAGAGAAAAACCTCCCGGCGTGGGCCGAAGCAATGTACAAAGAAGATAACACAACGCAGCGACCAGGAAATCATTGCAGCATCTCATCTTGAAAACCCTCTCGCTGACTCCGATCCGCAAACTCCGCTCATGCTTTAGGCTTTCGTGCAACCATCAAATACATCGGGGTAAAGAGATCCTCCTTCCCACCGGCAACCAAGCAATCCGCAGCAAGTGCCAGGCTGTCAGCAGTCTTCTGCGTTCCTTGAGGAGCAACGCCGACCTTCTCTAAAACATAGACGAACTTATGTACAAGGCCTCTTCCCCACCAAGTCATTCTCGCGATCGTGGGGAAATCCCAAATCGATCCCATCATCTTGAAGTCTCCAGCGAGGGGGTAGTACCAAGGGGTACTGTCAGGTCTCTTGGCCAAATCCTCGTGGAGTTCCAGTTCAAAGCCGGCGGCTTTGATGGCAGCAATTCCCTCCGAGATCTTCACCATATTGGAGATTCCATTACCTTGCTCGATACCAAGACGGATTTCGCGATGGTGCGGGTTGTTGTTGTCGTAGTTGTCGGTCATGAGCCATTCATACACTCCAAAGACACCGCCTGGCTTGAGAACACGGAATATTTGGCTGTATACGCCTTCTAGGGAGGGAGCGTGGACGGTCGCTTCAATGGCATAGACAGCGTCGAAGCTGTTCGCAGGGAAAGACATTTGCTGGGCAATGTTAGAGAAGATGAACAGGAGCTAAAAGAGCAGGACATACCATGAAGTCACCCTTTACGAACTTCAATTGGTCTGCAAGACCCTCTTTCTTGGCATACCGTGTAGCACGCTCAATCTGGTAGTCATTGTTGTTCAAGCCGGTGATGTGTGCGCCTGTGAACTTTGCGATTTCCCGGGCTGGCCCTCCAACGCCACAGCCAACATCGAGAACATTGTCTCCATCTTTGATACCAATCTTCGCGGCGAGGTAGTGTTCGTGACGCGCAATGGCTTGGTAGAAAGGTTCACCGTAGGCGAAACGGCAGAAGTGGAAGGATTGACCCCAGCCATACTCGTAGAGATCTGTTCCGAGGTTGTAGTAACTGCGAATCGTTATTAGCGTGGTAACAACGTTTTGGCGTCTGTTACTTACTGTCTCGTGAGGGTAGCATATTCAGCTCTTCGTGCCTAGAGGAGGCGAATTAGTACGCGGCAAACCTCAACAGATAGAATACCTACCTCTCTGGTCTCAGGGGTTTCATCTTTTGCAGCCTTGTTGTCCCAATGCTTGAAATACTCATCAACAGCAGCTTTTTGAGCGGCCTTGTCCTTCTTCAACATTGCACTGAAGCCTCCATGAGCCTTGGAAGAGTCCTTGTGCATTGCCTTGTTGAAAGCAGCATCGCGAGTATGATCTTCAGTCTCGAGCTTTGCGGGAGCCATTGTTGGTGGGGGGGGGGGGGGGTCGAGATGAAATTTGGAAGAGAGGAGAATCGAATTGAGTGAGTTGCAGGTGAGCAGATGTGGGAGGGAACTGGTGGTGTTTATGTAGATTTCCTGGACTTGCGCATGTTTGGAGATGCAGGCACAATCTCGCTCGGCTCAGGGGACATTTTTTAGTGGAGACCTCAAAACCTATTGGCGGATCCAACACGAATACGAAGAGCCAATCAACAATCACTGATCATCAGTCACGTGCAGGCAAGGCTTTGATTACCTGTGGATTGGAAATTTCGCCGATTTATCGCCTCACAGCCTCACCAATTCATCCACAACGCAACCCCTCCTCATCCTCGATCCACAAGACACCACCGTCGCGGCTCCCAAAGAAGTTTCACGCAGCTGGTGATATCTGCTCAAGTAGCCCAAGATGCCTCCTCAAATCAAGCAAGATCTCAACCGCTCTGGATGGGAGACCACCGACTTCCCTTCAGTCTGCGAGAACTGCCTTCCAGACAATCCCTATGTTCAGATGATCAAACAAGACTACGGAGAAGGTATGTACCTCGCGACCGCTTTTGCCCAAACAGACTCTTTAGGCCTAGAAGACAGCTTCGTTTTCTGATATGAGTACTTGGCTGACTGTTCAGCAGAATGCAAAATTTGCACACGACCATTTACGGTATTCAAGTGGAAAGCGGACCGCACAGCACGAAGCAAACGCACCAACATCTGTCTCACATGCGCCCGTCTCAAGAACTGCTGCCAATGTTGTATGCTCGATTTGTCCTTCGGTCTCCCCATCGTAGTCCGCGATGCAGCGCTCAAAATGGTAGCACCTGGCCCTCAGAGCGCCGTTAATCGAGAGTATTACGCACAGGAGCACGAGAAAGAGATTGAAGATGGGAGGGGAGGGGTCGAGGCATATGAGAAGACGGACGAGAAAGCCAGAGAGCTCCTACGACGGCTAGCGAACAGTGAACCGTATTTCAAGAAGCAGAGACGGATTGGACCAGCCGAGGGAGAAGGTGCTGAAGGAGACAGCTCTGGGAGTGCAACGGCGTTGGCGACTAACGGTCCCGGTCCGATACGAACAAGAGATAACAGAGGCGCGCCAAGTTCGAGAGGAGCGGCCCCACGTGGTGGAAGGGGCGGGCCAAGAGGAGGAAGGGCTTTCCCGAGTGCGGCACAATTACCTCCTGGACCGCAAGATATCTTGCCACCGGCAGACCAATCCATCACTTCATTATTTGTTACCGGCGTGGAGGATGATTTGCCTGAGTTCAAGATCCGTGACTTCTTTTCCCCTTATGGGAAGATCCGGTCTCTAGTCTGCTCGCATATGTCACATTGTGCGTTCATCAACTACGCTACGAGAGAGGGGGCGGAGGCTGCTGCAGAAGCATTAAAGGGGAGAGCTGTTATTGCTGGGTGTCCGTTGAGAGTTCAGTGGGGTAGGCCGAAGCCGATTGGGACTATGGACAAGGATGAAAGAATAGCTACTGGGAGGGAAGGACGGTCTGCCTTTTCGGATTCGAGTTCGCAAGGAGGTGTTGGAGGTGCTGGAAGAGCTATTGCCCCTCCGCCGAAGGACGATCTGGCTAGCATGGCTGCTGTGCCTCCACCACCGGGTCAAGATGATGTTCAATATGCAAGCCTGGCTGGAAATTGATGGGTATTGGTCATTTGCATTAGAAGGCGTTGGGTGACGATGAAATCGGTCTGAGCATGGCGATGACTTGTTTGTAGGTATATAATGAATTGAATGATTACCCTGGGCTTTCATTATTACTCTGCTGTAAATAATGCACTGTGCTCCTTTGAGCTACTGTATTGAATTCTTGTTTAGCAAAACGTAACTTTGACAAAAAAATAAATACTAAACACTAAAAAAACTCAAGTAGGAAAAGAAATCCTCCCACTTATTCTCCTTGTCTTATGGGAAAGTAAAATCAACAGGTTCAATATAGCAAAAGTGTTATATACCAAAGCCTTAATCACTACCAGCAAGTCCCAC
>Ga0307515_10014302_pt1 | contig 14736 bp, 1 predicted proteins | sample 17_EM_MG_FD_194513 | JGI IMG/M metagenome (GOLD analysis project Ga0307515, IMG submission 194513) | Populus trichocarpa ectomycorrhiza microbial communities from riparian zone in the Pacific Northwest, United States - 17_EM | ecosystem: Host-associated > Plants > Roots > Unclassified | place... | reverse complement strand
TCTTTAAAGGAGTAGATACCTACCCTTCTATTAAAAGCTATTTGGAAACTTAATATAGACTATCTTATTAATAAAGCTGTTAATAAAGGCCTTAACTATATTATACTGCTAAGTCTCTAGATTATATATAGCGACGATTACTATTATAGCTCTAAATATTTTGGCCGCAAGAGTTACTATATATATATCCTTTTTACTAAGTTATTATAAGTTACCTTTTATATAGAGATGGGCTTTAAATTTAACTAGATATTTATTAATACCTAGGTAATAGGTAAGATCTTAAGCGATACTATCTATTTAACGGCCTTAAATATCCCTTGCTACTTAAGATTATTATATTCCTTATTAACGGCTTCCGTAAAGCCATCTTTATATAAGTAATCTTAAAGCTCCTTTTAGCTATAAGGTAGTAAAAGAAGCTCATTATAATATAATCGCTTTTAGTAATGTCTACTTTTAGTAGTAAAAGCTCTGTAAAAGGCAGGAAGGGTATCTAATTGCTTAATATCTATTAGGTAAGCTGCTTAACGCATTAAAAGCTTTTTAGTTCTTCTGCCTTTTGTAATATTAACGTCGCCTATATTGCTATAGATCTCCTATTTTAAATAGGCTTCCTCTTTAGAAATAAGTTTAAATTAGAGTCTTTAATTAATTAAGGAACTTAACGACTCTATATTAGTAGTATTTAATTAAGGTTTTAGCGTCTTAGTTAGGGTAGGAGGCTAGGTATAGAGTTGTCCTTTAAGGCTTATGGGCTAATTACGTTATTATCTTAATCTGTCACTTGGTTTTTATTTTTATTAGAACCTACCTATTAACTTCCACTAATATCCGCCTCGTCCTCCTTATTTAACATCTTATCTTTCTTATTTAATATTTTATTAAGCTCTTCCTAAAGCGTCCTATTGATATTTAGTATATTAATTACCTCTAAATTTTAATTAACGCGTTTTTAGAGTAGATTTGCGAGATCTGGCTAACTGTCGTTATAGAGCAATTACTTATTAAACGTTACGTCTTTTATTTAAATTACTTTTTTTCGCTAGATATAGACTTTAAAGATATTTATTAACTAATACCCTACTAGGTATCTAATATAAGCTCTTAGCTTAAGGTTTTATATATATATATAATATTATATTTAAGCGGGTAAGCTCTATAGCCGTATACTTATAGGTATGCTATATTTGGCTTTAATAGTAAGAGCCCTAGTGCTAACTAAAGCTCCTTAAAAGGTGTTATCTAGCTAAGCTCGGCGTTTAGTGTCTAATTAATTAAATACGCTATAGCTTTAATAACTTCTAACTAGAGCTCTTTTGGTAATTAAGCCTTAACCCATATATATTAAGACTTAATAATAATTACCCCGCTAGAATATTTGGTAGAACTATTCGAAGACTTTATAATAGGGCCGACTGCTTTAGTAATATTCCTTTTTAGGTTCTCTAAGTGTTAAATTCACTACTTAAAGACGTTTCGCTACTAATCTGAATTATTACGACCTTTAGGTTATATTAACGTTCTACCCTATTTAAATATTATATAATTGCTTATATTATTAACAACTTATAGATAAAGGTCTTAACCTTATTTAAACATAGAAATTTATTATAGAAATTTATTGTCTAGATATAACCGTTACGCCACAATCTCTAGAAATAAGTTAATATATACTTAGCAGAAGGGCCTAGTTGCCTTACTAGTAGGTGCTCTTCTTAATATAATTTTATAAGCCTTGCTAACAGTATAGGTCTTATAGTTAATTATTACTAAATCTTAAAGTTTTGCACTACCTACTTTTTAGGGTAAATCCTTAATTGCGTTAAGTCCTATATGGCCTAGTCTTTTATACTAGAGTCTGCCTACTACTTCCTAATTAATAAGGCGGTCTTGTAATTAAATTGCAAATAAGGCCTTACTTAGGGTTTTTAATTGCGGCTTATTATACTCTAAAGTTAATTAATTATAATAGCGCTTATAATAGGTAAACGTCTTATAATTATTTTTGTATAGTAGGTTCCTTTTATTGTCCCACCATATATTCTTCTTACTAAACTTTCTTACATAGGCTAAATTTGTATAAAAGGCTAGTATATATACTATGTTAGCTAAGAAGATCTTCCTAGAACTTAATAGCGTTTAGATAGTAATTAACGCCGTCTCTATACCCTTAATTGGATTTATACCTATCCTATTATATACAAAGTCCTTACTTAGTTAGAGCTCGTTAAAAAAACTTAATTAATTATTAATAACATATATAGTGGTTCTGTTGTTAAGAATCACGCTATTATATAGCTTATAGGCGCCTATTTAATATATATAAAAGGTACTATTGTCTTCATATTAACTTCTATTTAGGCTTTAAATAGCCTCCTTTTCTAAAGACTATTTCCTAACCTTTTTAAGTATTTGCTTATACTATTCTAGGGCGTTAATAATCTTTTTCTTAACATTTTTAGCCATAGCTTTATCTAATTTCTAGTCCTTTAATTAAACTAACTTATTAATATAAGAATAACTCTATAGTAATATATTAGGGTATTTTTCTTCTATACTGTCCTAAAAGGGGTAGTAGTAGGGGCCTTATCCTTAGGAGCCTTATTAATTAGCTTGCCCTAAAAGCTTACTATATTAGTACTAAGCTAAGTTTTATTCTTCTACTAGGCAGTCTTTAATTATTAATAGTTTTAATATATGTCAACTAGTTAATATATAGATATTACATAGTTACTAGCCTAGTTATATTTATATAATTTAACCCTCTATATTAAGGCCTAATTTAGTAATACTGGCTCTATAGCTATTAGGAAGTCTTTAATTACTTAGTCGTCTTATACGTCTAGTACTTTAATCTTTTAATAATTGTTATACGTCTTCTCCCACTGCTATAACTAGGCCTTAAAGTTTTAGTTCTTTAAGCCCTTTTTAACCTTAGCGTATTAAGTAGATAGCTAGAGCTAATATATAGTATTAGTAGGGGCAACCCTATTCTTAACAGTTACTAGTATATTATATACTAAGTGTAATAAAGCCTTATAGGAAATACCATGGTAGACTTAATAAAGAGCTAGGTATATAGGTATAGAATAGTTAATAATATAAATATAACTAGTGGAGTAGGTTACCTAATAGATAAACTCTAATTATATTTTAAGATTTACTATAAAAAAGAGAACTATCTAAGTAGGGACTATGGTCCTTTAAGTATTTAATACTACGCCTAAGAAATATACTAAGTACGTTAGTATATTAGTATATTAGTGAATCTCTACCATTTTTATATTTTTATATTTCTATATTTCTATATTTCTATATTTCTATATTTCTATATTTCTATATTTCTATATTTTAAACCTATAATATAACTAGCTATATAACTTAGCTACCCCTTATCCTATAGCTTAATTAGTTTTAGCACCTTTAATACTATTTTAACTAACCTATTTATATATCTTCTTAGTAGTTATACTATTGCTAATATAAGGCTTATAATACTATTAAAGGTATAGTATTCCCGTCTTTAATTTAATAACTATTTATATTTTTAATGCCTATTATGGGACACCCCCATAACACCTTACACACGTCTACCTGTTTTCACCAACTTAGCAATTAAAAACCAACCGTAAAACGGCAATCTAACGGCAATCTAATGGCAATCTAACGGCAGTCTACGGCATTCTACTATATTCTGCCAAGTCCCACTAAATTCTATTAAGTTCTGCTAGGACTCTAACCTAAACCCTATTCTGCCCTATATACGTATTAACTAAGTAACTAAGTTAATAATATATACCCTTTCTTCCCGTTTTCCTACCTTCTTTCCTTATACAACATCTTAATCTTATTACACAGTTTATATATATAGCTTAATAATATCTACTTTACTATATATTATCGTCGCTTATACTTACTCCGTAATACTATATTACGTTAAACCTATACTACCTCGCCCTACCTAATATGCAAAACGACCTAAAAGCCCCTATATCTATAACTAACTTATATAATATATTTACCAAACAAATAAAGGGCCTGCAATAAGCCTTTATAGATACCCTTACTTAACAGGAGGCTTAACACTAAGAGACAATTAGATCCCTAAGAAAAGAAATTAAAGAAATCCGCTGTAACCCACCGTCTGCTATACTATCGCCCCCACCTACTCCTATTAGTGTTAACCTATAAGTACTAGATAGAGGAGACGTGTCTAGAACTAGCTCCTTAACCCTAAATTTGCTAATTAGTGCCCCTATAAAGAAGCTAACTAAACGTCTCCCTAATCCTCCCGCCTATTTAGGTAAAAGGAGTAAACTACGCTCCTTCCTTAACCAACTTAAGAATAAGCTAAACGGTAATATTAATCGCTACCCTACCCCTAACAGTTAACTACGTTATACTATAAGCCGTCTAACAGGAGACGCCGCGGAAACTATATACCTATTCCAGCTAAGCACTATAGAAGAACTAGTCACAATACTAAAAGTATCTTATGGCAACCCTAACTAAATTATAATAGTATAAAGGAAACTAAATAAGATAATATATGGCTCTAAGAGCTTCCTATTATACTTTACTAAGTTCCGCTACTATGCTAAAGAGACTAGATGGAATAAACCCGCCTTAATTAATCGCCTAGTAGAATCCTTAAACTCTAAACTAAAGGCTTCCCTTATAGGAGTTAAGCTGCTAAATACCCTTACTGCCTACGCTAATGTTATTAACAGCCTATATAACGACATATTACGCCTTACCCCAAAACATACACCTTAATACTCTGTCCCCTAACTTTTTAAGACCCGTAAGGACCTAAACGCTATAAACATTAACGCTAGAACCCTTTTTTACGCCCTAAAAGGATCTGCTAAATATAAACAATGTATTAAACACGGCCTTTGTTTTAAATGCGGAAGTAACGCTTATATCTTAAGTTACTGCTCTATCCCCCTGCCTAAAATAAATATTTAAATAACTAGTATAGGCGGTGTACTGCTGTCCTAATTATATAAAAGGATAACTAGCATAAGTAACTAATCGCTTCCATTAAGCCCCGCCTACTAACCCCAATTATTATCTAATTTTAGTTTAGTATTTAGTAAATACCACTTATAAGGACAAAGCTATAATTAACACGCTATAAGAACTCCGTCCCAATTACCTCTAAAAGGAAGGTCCTAAAGCTAAGTTACTCTCTGGGACGGCTCTGCCTTAGGATCTCGTTAAATACTTTAGATATTATAAACTCTAACTCTTAGGACTATAGTATAACCGTTAACTACTATCTTTAGTAGAATAATTAATAAGCTAGTACTTAAGTCCTAATTAATATAGGAGCTAGTGGCATAGAATTTATTAATAAGATCTTTGCGTAAGATAATAGTTTTACCCTAATCCCCCTTAACCGGCATATTAACGTATTTGGATTTAATGGCAAACGCACAGTTTTAGGCTAAATTACCTACGTAGTATACCTAAGACTCTAATACCTAAACCATAAAGAACTAATTAGGCTTTTTATTACCACCTTAGGTTACCTAGTAATCCTTAAATAACCTTAGATAAAGCTTTATAAGGTAACTATTAATTAGGATAACCTTAAGCTTTTATTTACCGCCTCCCGCTATAAGCAAAAGTGCCTTATAACTTACTACTTAGACCTAAATCTAAAATCTAAAAAATCTACTAAAATCTACCCTATACCCAAGAAGTCCACCTAATCCCACTAGCCTAGGAATTTCACCAAATTCCACCAATATAAGACTTTTACTAATATCCATTAAGAATCTAAAAATTCTACTAAACCCTATAAACCAATTCTAACTACCGCACCGCCCCGAGCTAAGTAGAAGCTTAAGCTTAATATACAAAAATACTAGAAGGACTGGTATTCTACTATAAAAAGAATTCTTAAAGAACCTAAACCTAAATCTAATACTAACTCTGCACCTAATACTAAACCTAAAGCTAAACAAAAAGCCATGTAAGAAGCTATAGATAATCCAAATAAGCTTAATACCCTAGATATCCGTATAATTGGAGCTACCCTATTAGCACAACTTACTAAGAAACCTAAGTATACAATCTTCGCTATTACAATGGCCGATATTAAGAAGGCCTTAACACTAAAGAAGCACACTAACCTTGCCATAAAGGTACTAGTAGAGTATTATCACCGCCTAGATGCATTCTTATAAAAGGAAGCCAATAAGCTACTAGAACACCGACTATACGACTATAAGATTATACTTAAAGAAGGAAAGCAGCCCAAATTTAAACCCCTATACGGGATGTCCTAAAATAAACTCTAAGTACTATAAAAGTATTTAGACGAGAACCTAAGCAAAGGGTTTATTAAAGCAAGCTTATCGCCTATAGCCGTACTAGTAATTTTTGTTAAGAAACCTAGCGGCGGTCTACGCTTCTATATAGACTACCAAGCTCTTAACGCCGTTACCGTTAAAAACTAATATCCAATCCCGTTAATATAAGAGACGCTAAACTAACTAAGTAAGGCTTGCTACTATATAAAGCTTAATATTATCTCTATATTTAACCGTCTCTATATAGTAAAAGGAGATAAATAGCTTACTGCATTTCTTACTTAGTATGGATTATTTAAATACTTAGTAACGCTATTTAGCCTTATAAATGCCCTAAGCTCGTTCTAACATTATATAAATAACACCCTACGTCCCTACCTAGACATCTTCTATACCGCTTATATTAATAACATCTTAATATATAGTAATAACCTGACCAAATACTAAAAATATATTAACCTTATCTTATAAGCCTTGCACGGAGCTAGTCTATAATTAGATATAGATAAATACAAATTCTACAAAATAGAAGTCCTATACCTTAGACTTCTTATTTCTATAAATAGCATACAAATAGACCTAAAGAAAGTTAAAGTAATTATAAACTGGTAAGAACCTAAGAACGTTAAGGACGTAAAAGCCTTTATAGGATTTGCTAATTTCTACTAACGGTTTATTAATAACTTCTCTACCCTAGTTTTACCCCTTATAGCCCTAACCTAAAAGGATAAAGTCTTTATCTTTAATAAGAAATACAAGAAGGCCTTTACCTATTTAAAAGTTATGTTTACTACTACGCTAGTGCTCTAATACTTTAACCTAAACTAAATAAGTGTTATAAAAGCCGACTTATCTAACTACGTTACTAAAGGTATCCTATCTCAATATAATAAGGATAGAGTATTATACCCTATAGTATACTTCTTAAAATAACTAAGCCTAGCTAAATATAACTACAAGATCTACGATAAGGAATTGCTAGCTATTATTAGATATTTTAAATAATGGCGACCTAAACTAGAAGGCGCTAAATTTTCAATTAAAGTCCTTAGCAACTATAAGAACTTATAGTACTTCATAACTACAAAACAGCTAAGCCACCGTTAGGCCCGCTAGTTAGAATACCTATCCTATTTTTAATTCTTAATTACGTACTGCCTAGGCGTTTAAGGCTAGAAGCCTAATACCTTAACCCAACACTCGCAAAACGCGCCAGTATTAAAAAAAAGCGCGCTCTTACTAAAATTAGACCCTACTTTATCCCAAACTATTTAACCCTCCTACTAAAAACCTTACGGTATACGTCCTTAAAATAACTAATTAATTAATTAAACAGATTATAGTTAACGAATACCTAAATAATAAGTTTTTCTAAGAGACGCTTAAGCTAATCTATAATAGCGTTAGACGCTTTAAGAAGATCTCTCTAAGTAAATATAAAGCTTATAGAAACCGCTTATATTACTAGAACCGTCTAGTTATCCCTAATTATAATAAACTTAAGCTTAAGCTCCTTAAACACGTATATAACCTACTAGTAGCCGGCCACTTAGGCTAAGGGAAAACTCTAGAGCTACTCTAACGGGAGTACTACTGGCCGAATATATATAATATAATATAAAGGTACGTCTTTAGCTGCTATATCTACTAACGAGCTAAAGCTTTGTATAAGATATATAATGGCCTTTTAAAGCCACTGCCTATTCCGGACCAAAGATAAAAGGATATCTTAATTAACTTTATTATTAATCTCCCCGTAAGTAAAGGCTGTATAAATATTATAGTAGTTATAGACTAACTATCTAAAATAAGACACTTAATTGCCTGCCCTAATATATTAATACCTACCGTTACTTAACTGTTCCTAGACCACGTATAGAAACTCTATAGACTCCCTAAAACAATTATCTCCAATAAAGGCAGCTAGTTTATCTTTATATTTTGGAAAGAACTAACTACCTAACTCTATATTAAAGCACTACTGTCTATAGTATACTATCTAGAAATGGATAGTTAAACGGAACGTGTAAATGCTATAATAGAATAGTATATTTAGATATACACGTTATACTTATAAGATAACTAGATTAACTGGCTTATATTTACTAAGTTTACTACAAATAATTCCATCTTAGAAACCATAAAGGTCTCCCTATTCCTGGCCAACTACAGCTAGCATCCATAAATGGGGTTTAAACCCTTTAGTAATGTTCCTTGCCCTACTTATTACGCCTTATAAGTTATAGAAGTAAATAAATTTATAGAGAAGATAGAAGAACTATAACAGTTTCTTACTAATGAAATAATATAGGCTTAATCTGTTTATAAAGCCGCAGTAAATAAGAAACGAACCCTAGCACCGGCCTATTAAATTAGTAACTTTATTTAGCTAAATATAAGGAATCTAAACACAAAACAACCTACTAAGAAGCTTAATAAAAAAAACGCTGGCCCTTATAAGGTTAAGAAGGTTATCTTCTCCTACGCCTATTAACTAAAGCTCCCTAATACGGTTAAAATCCACCCTATATTCCACATATCAGTCCTTTACCCTACTACTCCTGTATTAGACGCCCTGCCCAAACAGATATAGGACCCTCCCCTACTAGTTAAAGTAGATAGTAAAAACAAGTACTTTATTAAAAGAATTAATAATATTAAGTATAATAAACGGAAACGCTAATATATATATCTTATAAAATAGAGAGGCTTTACTAAGTCCTTATGGGAACCCGTTAACTCTATAGGACTTACATAAGCTATAGAAGACTTTTACAAACTCCACCCAGAACTACCACAGCCCTATCTCGCAAAAGCTCAAGTTTAAAGGGGGAGTACTATTACGGGATACCCCCGTAATACCTTACACACATCTACCTATTTCTACCAACTTAGCAATTAGAGACTAAGCGTAAAACGGCAATTTAACGGCAATCTAATAGCAATTTAACGGCAATCTATAGCATTCTGCCATATTCTGCTAAGTCCTACTAAATTCTACTAAGTTCTACTAGGACTATAACCTAAACCCTATTCTGCCCTATATATGTATTAACTAAGCAACTAAGTCAACAATATATACCCTTTCTTCCCATTTTCCTACCTTCTTTCCTTACGTAACGTTTTAATTTTATCACACAGTTTATATACATAGCTTAATAATATCTACTTTGCTATATATTATCGTCGCTTATACTCACTCTATAATAATGCCTTTTATTAAATCCTTTATATCTAATTGTTATAACTAGCTAGTAACTATTATTCTTTTACTTAGTAAAGTTATACTATCCTATTCTTGTTATATAGAGAAGAAGTTAATATATATTATAATTACGGCTCTATCTAGTTACTAACCTTTTTTTATACTAAGTGTATATAAGCGAATATACGATCATCCTATAATGTTTAATCTATCTTTAATGTTAGGTATATACGTTTTATTATTCTTTATAGTTATCTAGTACTTTATCTAATTTATCTTAAGGTCTTAGATTTAATCTACTACTAAGAAATTAAAAAATCAACTCTTTACTACCCGTAATAAATAAGAGTATACCTAGCTCTAGTTTTAGCGTCTTTATAATATAGAGTCGCAGATACTTAATATTTAACTAGCTACTTACGCTTAACTAACCTATCTTAAGAGGGTTTATAAAAAGGTACATTTAAAGAAGTTAAAGCTTACTAAGTAAGGTTTAGCTAAACTTAAGGCTAAAAAGGCTAAAAATTATTCCAATTAAGAAGAGGCGGAAATAGTTTATACGCTAGTAGCGGATACTCCTAATCCCTAGGCTCCTCTATTATCTTTAACTAATCCCTTTAGTTTTAGCTCCTTTTTAATATTACCTAACCTATTTTCTTTTAATACTTCTATACCTTTCCTATACTGTTTTTTAGATTCTATAATAGTTCCTAAGTAGTCTTATTATAGCCTACCTACTTAACTTTATACTATATTTTATCGTTAATATCCTTATAACTAATAATCTTTAAAACTTACTATTTATCTTCTTCTTATCCTCTATATATGTCTACTTCGTAAACTAGTAGCTTAATATTCCTATATACTAGCTTTAGTATTATAATATACTATATAGGGTAGATTTTTATCCTAGCTAGGAAGTTTAACTTAAACGTAATTAGTAAAATCATTTACGTAATTTTAAAAAGGTCTTAGTTTAATATAGTTTAACTTCTTACTTAGTTGTTAACTCTTAAAATTTTTATATAGTAGCTATACTTTATCCCCCTCCTTAAGATCTAGTCCTGTAGATCTCTTAGTATTATAGTACTTTTTTATTTTCTCTTATACTATTTTTGCTAATTTAATAAGGTCTATATAAATATTTATTAGTGTCTTTATTATTTCTTTAGCTATACTACTTATCTTTCTTACTTAAAATAGCGATAAGGATATTCTTAGCTTATATCCATAATTTGCCTTAAATAGTAATATTCTTATTCCTTTTTATAGTATCGCGTTATATATAAACTATATAATTAGTAATAGCAATACCTAATTATTTTACGCGTAACTAGTATAATGCCTTAAATGCTATTTTGGTATCTAGTTTAATCTTTCTATTTATTCGTCTATTTATAGATAATATACCATTAATATTATCACGCGAACCCCTTATTCCGCTAAAAAAAAGCCTCCTAAAATACTGCTATAAATCTTAAATCTCTATCCAATATAATCTTTATTAGTACTTTATATTTTATAAATACTTCTTTAATATAGATTCTAGTAACATTCTCTACTAATATTTCTTCTATATATACTATAAAGTAACCCTACTTAGTTAACTTATCTACTATTATAAGGATTATATTATAGTCCTATCTAGTAATAGGATCTCTTAATTTTAGTAACTTTATAATAAAGTTCTATAATATTATCTCCCATAGACGTTTTAGTACTTTAATAGGTTATAGCCCTCTATATAGCTTATATCTTATTAGTTTATTCCTTTAGCAATCTAAATATTCCTTTATAGCTTATCTCGCTAAGCCTTAGATTTTTTTTTTAAATAATATACTCCTTTTAGAGTTTTAACACTAAGCCTATAGCTTTATTATATCCTTATATTATTCCCTTATAGAATTCTTTAATAAATTCTTCTGTAATACTTTTTAGTAAATATATTACTCCTTAATTCTTATACTACTCTAAGTCTAAATCCATATTTTATACTTTTTAAATCTTTTAAGACTACGTACCCTCTAATATCTTATAGGTCTATTCTTCCTAAGTTGCTACAATCTTTAGGTAATTATATTTAATTAATCTATCTTTATCTTTTTATAATATAGCTCCGCTTTTCTACTAAGCGCGTTTACTCTTACGTTTTTAGTACCCTTAGTATACTAAATTTTAAAGTGGTATTTTATAAGCATCTCCGCCTATTTAATGTTGCGGCACTAGCAGAACTTGGTAAAACCCGGCAGATATTATAGTACTAGCAAATTGCTACAGATTGCCGCAGATTGCGGTCACGTGACGCGCAGATCGTATATAACTTTAAGCGGCGCTGCTTATCCTCCCCTTTCCTTTTCCCTAGCTTTAGATCCTCGTTTATAGACTACTATTTATACAGGCTTGCGCGTCCCTCTTGCCGTGCTCGTGCCTCGAATTAACTAAGTCGCTAACATTATCTAAAGCTTAACCACCCTCTTCTTCTTAAGAAGGAACTTAAATATATCTATAAGACTATAAACTAAAACAGAACATAGAACTAGACCTAAAGACTATTACTAGAACTTAAAGAATAGAATAAAACTAGGAAGAATAGAAAAGAATAAAATAGGACTTATAGAATACGCACAGATTAGAGCCCCTGTAGAAACCTACTAGAAATTATATAACACACTTACTACTATGCTAAGAAATACAGCAGCCAGCAAAGCAGCTGTAGGACTTTTAAATACCTTAGACGATAAAACAGTTAATGTCTTAAACCCCTAGGCAGAGCTAGCAGCAGCTAATGCTAAGATTAAACGACTGCGAGAGCTGCTTGAAGCTAGAGATACCCCTACTTCCGCATTTAGTAACGAATTATTAAATACTTAGAGACTTACTACGGTCCTTAAAGCCCTATCCCGGCGCCTTAGCGGACCCACTAAGCCCTATATAGCACTATTGCGGTCTATAAAGGTCGCGGGCCCCCTATTGCTTATAGACGGAACAAACCCTATATTTAATAACTAGAAGCTCTAACTACGGGATAAGCTTAAAGTTAATACCGACCACTTTCCTACCCCTTGGGCCCGAATAGCCTATATCTTTAGCCGTACTGGCGGGGATACCTAGATGCACCTACGCCCGTAATACACCGAGGACTTAATAAACCCTTTTACCTCTAAAGAAGAAATAATTAACTACTTATCTTCTATTTATAAGGACCCCTTTAAGGTATAGAACGCCCGCATTAATTATAAAGGCCTAAATATAAAAATAACGGAGACCTTTTCGGCCTTTTAGACTCGCTTTTTATACCCAGCCGGCTAGGCCCGAATTCCCCAGAAAGATTTTATGCCAGACCTATTTAATAAGCTTACCCTAGACCTGCAGCGGGCCGTACTACTAGTTTTTACTACTATATAGACGCTAAAGGAACTTATAGATTAGTGCTTGGCTATTAACTAAGGCCTTTATTAAATTAAGGTATGCGCCAAACGGTATAAAGCTAGAAACCTTTAAATTAGACTATAAGCAACGCAAGAACGGCCCGTAGTGCCCTAGCACGATTAGTAACTCCTATAGTACTAGCTATACAGCCTACCGCTAATATAGTAGCTAGCTATACGGCTAGTCCTACTGTAGGTCCGGTAAATGCTCGGCCTATATACGGCAGCCCCTATATATAGGCCCTTAGCGATTAAGGCGCCTGCTTCTCTTATGGCTAAAAGGGCTATATTATAAAAGACTGCCTAATAAATATAAAAAGAGATAAAGTTCTATTAATCTAGGAGGATAGTGCGGAGTTGGAAAAAGAGGAACCCTAGAGGAAGACTTCTCTCTAGGGTTAAAAGGGATTAATATGTTATATATTAATCTAGGTCGGCTAATTAATAGAAGAAGCTACACTATCCCTTATACTTTATTCTGTAATAGATATTAAGTTTTAACCTTTACTTTAGCTAACTTTAGAGTAAATGCCTTTGCTTTAATAGATACCTAGTATACTATAAAGCTAGCTAACTTTTTAAATATACCTATTAAAGAACTGCCCAAACTAATTCCTATTTATAGGTATAACGGGCAGATAGGACTACCTATTATAACTATCTTACGGATTTACCTCCGTGTTAACGGATAAAGGTAGTATAATATCCCCTTTCTTATTATGGATCTAGGAAGCTATAATATAATCTTAGGGGGAAAATAGCTAGCCTATTTGGGCTTATAGCTTAATATATAGAGTAGACGGCTTATCTAGCCCGAAACCTTACCCCTAACTCCTTCCTTTATAAAAGAAATCAGCATTATAATAGAAAATCTTGTACAACCCTAGATTAATACTATTTACTAAGCCAATGCTATGCGTAGGGACTAGGCCTTTAAGAAGGATATATAGCTTAACCCGCAACGGATCCGTATACTACGCCGCCCCTAAACTACCTATATTACGCTGCCCGCACTAAAGACCTAAAAAGTCGGTAATAACCTACCTAAGTCCCCTACGGAGAACTTAGGCCCTACGTAGCTATAAAGAAAAGCTAGGAATATTAGACGCCACACTAAACTAATAAATAGGAAGGACAACTTACGGAAAATGGAACGTAAGCTAAGGAAGACTATAAACCTTATACTGTAAAATACGGCCTAATAGATGCTAAAGAGACCTACAGACCTCCCACTAGTTAATATCTACTGTATTGGCGCTGTAGGATTCTACCGGAACCTAGTTTAGCCTAATACCGTTGCCTTTACGACTAGTCTATACAAAATTAATTAAATAATTAAGGAAAAGAAAAGTAAGCTTAGTAAATAGGAAAGCGAGCTTATAGATAAGGAACTAGTAGAACAAAAACTACCTAATTAATACTGGAAATTTAAGGACGTCTTCTCTAAGGCAGTGTCCGATATACTTCCGCCTTACTGACTATATAACTATAAGATCGAGATCGAGCAAGGCAAGGGAAGCACCCTTAGCTTTAGCCCTCTCTACTCGCAGTCTCTTACCGAATTGTAGGCTATAAAGTAGTACCTTATCAACAACTTAAATAAGGGCTTTATTAAGCCTATCTAAGCCCCTTTTAACTCGCCTATTCTCTTTATTAAAAAGCTAAATAGAGGACTGCGCTTCTGTATTAACTACCGTAAGCTAAATAATATAACCCGCAAGGACCACTATCCGCTGCCCTTACTTAATAAGACTCTCGCCCAAATAAGTAGAGCTAA
>Ga0307515_10014301_pt1 | contig 14736 bp, 2 predicted proteins | sample 17_EM_MG_FD_194513 | JGI IMG/M metagenome (GOLD analysis project Ga0307515, IMG submission 194513) | Populus trichocarpa ectomycorrhiza microbial communities from riparian zone in the Pacific Northwest, United States - 17_EM | ecosystem: Host-associated > Plants > Roots > Unclassified | place... | reverse complement strand
TATATCCCTACTAGAGCCTTATAGATTACGCCCTAAGTTTTAACCCCTAGCAGTAGAAAGGCTTAAAAAAGGCAGCTAGGAAGTAGAAGTAATTATCGCCTACTAGGATTATATTAGATAACTATAGTACCTTATTAAATAGCTAGGTTGGCTAAATAAGTATAATAAATAAAAATACGAGACAGAACTTAAGAATTGTTAATAATTATTAGATAAGTACCGTAAGCGGAATACCCTTTTTTTTTATATCCGTTGTATTATACTACGTACAATACTACGCATACAGCCTCTAGGCTATGGCGCTATAGTTCTATATATATAAATCCTTTCTAGGCAGCTTAATATATACTAGTAGCTATATCCTAGTAGTGTTACGGAACCACACCGCAGGGGCCTCCATAGGAGAGCCCCGTGCTCTTACGTACACCTCGCGTACAGCTTACGTCAGCTACGCGTAGGTATATTACCTCCTTACGCCCTCGACCCTTATGATTGATCGCGTAATATTTTATAGACTCCTCAAATATATACGTTTAGCTGCCACTATTCCGCGCCCCATAACATTATATTACGCCTTTTTTTTTACCACTAACACCTAGCCTACGACCAATTCTATATTTACGATACTACAGGCGCTGCCAGAAGCAGCGTGTCTACGAGTAACCTTCGCACCATAATAGTAAGACGATATTCCTTACTAGCCACTATATTAAGCCCAAAGAGCAACCTAATACCCTAACCTAACCTACAACGCCAATTAATCCCAGGAGAATTTAATTTATTAACTCTAGCCTTAACCCCTAAGGGTAAGCCTAGCGGCTTAAAAGAGTTACAACTATAAGTACCCCTAAGTACCCAGCACCACCTTAAAGACAATAAGAGTTAACCAGCCCAGCAGGATGGGTACACCCCTATTGGTATAGGTGGTTACAGCGACAACCTTAACAAGATAGACACCGGCGACGTCTTATCCTTTATCGATTATATAGCTACAAAAAAGTAACCAGAAGGGTAGCTACTCATCGAGATCGAAATACAAGACGCTGAGATATTTGTATAAATGGTAGCACGAGAACCTAATAAATACTATCGCCTTCTATAGAACTACCACCTAAAGCTTATACGAGCCGAATTGCGTACTACCTAAGACTATAATATTATCTAAGACTTACAAGCTAGTAAGGCACTTGCTAATAACATACGCTAAGAGACCGAAGATAACCTCTATATATCTAAGCGCGACGTCTAATAACTAAAGAAAGCTAAGATCATACTTATTGCTTAGGTTACTAAAAAGGAGGGCACAATTAAATACCTATAGTCTTAGCTTAACGAGCACATCCGTAACAACACCGAGCACCTCCCTACTACGTACTACACCACCCAAGTCTCTACGCCTCCAGTAACCTCACCCACTTAACGCTTAGCTAAAAGTTAGCGTTAAGCAGCTTCACCTAATAGGGATAACTCCTATAACAGCGACTAAACTTAAGCTATAATTGCGGGGTCCAATATACGATACCTTGATCCCCTAGTCTTCTAGGGAGACCGCAAGAAATATAGCCACTAGAAGATATAAATCCGCGAGAAACTAACCTAAAGCGCCTGCCTTTTTTCTAGGGAGGATACTAAGATTGGTTACATCATCGGGCGTATAAAGGGTACCCTATTTAACAGACTCTTCGCCTAATAGGAGATAAATAGCCCCTAGAAGTGGCAGTCCCACTAGGAGGTCCTTAACGATCTTAACCTAATATATTGCGATTATAACCTAGTAGCCACCAGTCGAGCCAAACTACGCGCCCTAAAGATAAGTCTTACTAAGTCATTTAACGAGTTCTATATCAAGTTCTAGGAATACACTAAAGTCCTCTCCTAAGACGACGCTGAAGACCAGAAAGACCTCCTTAAAAAGGTCACCTATCGCCTTAGTTACGCTACCGCTAGTTACAACTACAATAACGTATATAGCATGGTGGCAGCCCTACAGAAGATTAAACGACGGCTAAATTAGATCTCTACTACTAACCCTTACCTAAAGGCTCCTATATAGAAGCCCTCCGGGCTAACTACACCTATATATACTAGGTCACCAACGCCTACTATAAATACCGGAGCTAATATTAACCTCTCTATACCAACCTTCTTACGTAAGCTCCTAGACGGAGAGCGCGAGCTACTTTAGAAGCTAGGGCGCTGCTATAGATGCCGTTAAAAAGGCTGTTATCGCAAGAACCCAAACTGCCTAATAGCCAGGTTTAATAATCGCCGCCTAATACCTAACTTTATACCTTAAACACCGAACACCTTGCTATATACCGCCACCGTACAAGACGAAGATGTAATAATAGTAGTAGAGTCGGATATAGAAGCGGAAAACGCCAAGTCCTAGCCCTAAGTCGCGGGTTAGGACGCCCTAACGATAGAGGGATCTATATATCGGCCTGCTTAATAGATAACTTAGTAAAAATAAACGGACGGAAATAGATAGTTTTACCTATAATAGGAACTACTGCTAAAAAGCAATATAAAAGCCGTTTTATAATTAATTGCGGAGCTACTAATAAATTTATAGATACCTAATTCGTGCGCACTTATAACCTACCTACCTTACCCCTTATTAAAGCCCGCGCCCTATAACTTACTAATAGTAATTGTACCGCACAGAAGATTACCTATATAGTATAACTCTACCTAGATATAAACGGGCACCAGAAAGAGCTCTGGGCCTATATTATACTACTTACTAACTACCCTATTATTCTTAAAATAAACTAGCTTAAACAACACAACCCCACTATTAACTAGAAAAAGAGAGAAGTAACCTTTAACTTTAAATACTGTAGAGAGACTTACCTAGGGCATGGCCTAGCCGCCTTTATTTACTCCCCAGGATATTAACCTAAGGAACCCCTTATTACCCCACCTACGACCAACTACTACTATGTAAGTGCTGCGGCCTTTTACCGCATAGTACGTAAGAAAGGCTGGACCGTTACTATAGCTTCCTAATTATAACTATATAAGCTTAATAAAGAATAGGACCACGTCCTCTATAGTAACAGAATAGATATAGTCGACCTCCTAGAAGACGACGCCCCTATAAAACTCTACGGACTTTTACCTTTAGACTTTAAGAAGTTTATAAACCTTAAAAAAGGACTTACTAACGAGGAACTCTATAAGCTCCTCCCTAAGAGGTACCACGACTTTATTAATATATGCTTACAAAAGGGCGTAGATATACTCCCCCTACATCAACCTAATAACTATGCCATTAATATTAAATAAAGGAAAATGCCACCTTATAAGAGACCCTACCTAATATTAAAAGACAAACTCCTAGTTATAAAAAAGTATATTAACGAGCACCTTAATAAAGGGTTTATTCGTTCTAGTATATTACCAGCAGCCGCCCCTATCCTTCTCGCTAAGAAGCTAGGGGGAGGTATCTAATTCTACGTTAACTATAGAGGACTTAACGCTATCACAATTAAGAACTAATACCCAGTACCGCTTATACGCGAGACCCTTAAGCGGCTTAGTTAAGCCAAAATCTATACTAAACTCAATATTATTACCGCCTTTAACTATCTTTAAATACGGAAAGGTAACAAATAGAAAACCGTATTCGCATTGCGCTTCAGCCAATTCAAATATACCGTTATACCCTTTAGCGTATATAACGGCCTAGGCGCCTTCTAAAGCTACATTAATAACGCCTTATAGGACTACCTCGACGACTTCTGCTCTGCATACCTGGACGACATACTTATTTATAGCGACGACCCTTCTAAGCATACTAAGCACGTTTAAAAGGTCCTATAGCGCCTTAGGGAAGCAGGACTTTATATTAATTTAAAGAAGTGCGAATTCTTAGTTACAGAAGTAAAATACCTTAAACTAATTATTACTACTAAGGGTATCCGTATAGACCCCGAGAAGGTATATATAATTGCTAAATAACAAGCCCCTAACTGCATTAAGGACGTATAAGCCTTCCTTAGTTTCGCTAACTTCTATCGGAAATTTATATACAACTTCTTAGGCGTAATAGCACCACTTATAGCAATAATGCGAACGAAGGGCCTTTCTGCAAAAGGAAGAAAAACGTACCTACGCTTTGCTTAGACGCCTAAATACAAGAAAGCGTTCTAAGACCTTAAAAATACCTTTACTAAAGCACCTATCCTAGCTCACTTTATACCAGGATAATAACTCTATCTTAAAACCAACTTCTTAGACCACGTTAACGCAGGCATCCTTTTCTAGATAAGTAATAACGGCCTCCTCCACCTAGTCGCATTCTACTTGTCTAAGCTTATACTATAAGAGTATAACTACAAGATCTATAATAAGAAACTCCTTACGATTATATAAGCGTTTAAAGAATTCTAACCAGAACTCTTCTTAGCAGAACCTAACTAGCCAACTAAAGTCCTTACAGATTATCGCAATCTTAAGTACTTTATAACCATAAAGTAGCTAAACTAACGCCAAGCACGTTAGAACGAGTTCCTCTCTAGTTTTAACTTTAAAATTATATATAGACTAGGAGTACAAGGCACTAAGCCTAATAGCCTAACACGCCGCTCGCAAGACCTTCCTTAGTTAGAAGACGACCCCTATAACCAGTTCTAATAATAGACAATCCTAAAAGCACGGAACTTAGCCCTAGGTATACTACCTATAATAGAGCTAACTACACCTTAGCTTTATACCACAGAACTAGAATTACCTCCTAAAATTAACAAGCTTATTACCGCAGTATATAACACCTCCGTTGACCCACTACTATATTAACTTATTGCCGCAAAGACCGCTAGCACCTATACGCTGCCTATAAACCTCTAAAGCTTAGGCCAGATTAATATAGCAGCCTTAGAAGTAAAAGAGAACAGGCTCTACTATAGAGGCCGCCTATTTATCCCTAACTTAGAAAACCTATAACGGCAACTAATCTAAATGGCCTATAACCTCCGGTTAAGCGGCTACCTAGGAAAAAGAGGGACCTATAAGCTCCTTAGCCAATACTACTTCTAGCCTAAGATAACAGACTTAATTAAATACTTTATAGGTACCTGCTACAGTTATAAGCGCGCTAAGGCCTTTAATATAAAGTATCAAGGACTACTACACCCTCTACCAGTACCTATATAACAATAGGCAGATATCGCCATAGATTTTGTTATTAACCTACTACCCTATAAACGACACGGCCGTACCTATAAGAATATCCTTATAATAATATGCTGACTTATAAAAGAGCGCTACTACGTCCCTACTAAAGGCGTAGCCGTTAGCAACGTTACTAACACCTTCCTCCGCAAAGTCTACCGATTATATAGGCTACCTAACTTAATTACGTCCAACCAAGGTATATAGTTTAACTCCAACGTATAGAGACAAATCTACTAACATCTTAGCACCTCCATTAAGATATTTATATCCTTCTACTACAAAACTGCTAGGTAACCGGAAAAAGCTAATACTAGCATAAAAGCGTACCTACAATAGGTAGTTGCCTATAGTCAGGATAACTAGGTAGATTACCTTCCACTAGGTAAATTCGCAGCGAATAACCACGTCTTAACCACTATAGGACTTACCCCGTTCTTCGTAAACAAGGGTTATTACCCCTAATCCAGCATAGAGCTACCAAAACCTATTAATAAGAAACTACCATATAGAAAACGCCTTAAGATGCTACTTACCGACCAATATATAAACCGTATAAAAAATCTACTCAACTACTATAAGGGAGAAATGGCCTAGGCTTAAGTAAAGTAGGCCTACTTCGCTAATTGTTATAGAGCGCCACCACCAGAGATGCGTGTTGGCAACTAGGTATAGCTAGATGCACGCAATATCTCTACGCAGAGGCCCATAAAGTCACTTAATTATAAGAATCTCAGCCCCTATTAAATTAAACGAGTTATTAATAGGGGAGCCGTATATAAGCTAGAGCTCCTACTTACCCTAGCCACCCGTGGAATATGGCCTATATTTTACCTATAGCTACTATACCTTCACTAGCCTAACCCCTTACCAGAACAAACATAGCCTAAACCTCTATTAGTACTAATCCGAGATAAGAACGAAGACGAGAACCACGAGGAGTGGACCATTAAATAAATTATTAACTCTAAATACCGTGGCAAAGGCAGGGGACGGCGGCTCTACTATAGAGCTATCTATATAGGATTTAACATAGACCAGCCAGAATGGCAACTATAGGAAGACTTCAAAAATGCAAAGGATCTAATTAGCGATTTTCACTATATAAACCCACAGAAACCGGGCCTAAGCAGAGATTTCGTACCTAATCCTCTATAGGAGCCCTTATAGAGTTAAACCGTATATTACTACGTAAGGGCAAATTGCCGTCAGATTGCCGCAGATTGCCATTACGTAATAGCAAAGTGCGATCACGTGACTGGAAAATCGTTAAGATGTCCAGGAACTTCAACCGGCGGTTAAAGTTATCTAATTAGTCGAATTCTTAGGTGCCAAGTCTTATCACGTAACGTTATTGCAAGCCTTTAGCGATATTTCCTTTTCTTCTTTATACCTTACTACATATATATAGCAACCACAGCGTCGCCGGAGCTCCGCCTCTATAGGAGGGGGGGTAATGTTACAAAACCATACCGCAGGGGCCTCCATAGGAGAGCCCCGTGCTCTTGCGTACACCTCGCGTATAGCTTACGTCAGCTACGCGTAGGTATATTACCTCCTTACGCCCTTAACCCTTATAATTAATCACGTAACGTTTTATAGACTCCTCAAATACATACGTTCAGCTGCCACTATTCCGCGCCCCGTAACATCCTAGTAGTTTATAAACCCCTAAATTAGGAGTTTATAGTTTCCTAGTAAAATACTAAGATTCTACAACTACTAGGGAATGAGAAAATGGTAAGAAAAACTATAAGAAATCCTAACCCCTGTCCCTATCCTTTTGCAATTTATTTCTATTCTTTTACTCTCTACTATCTTTTACCCAAAAGCCTAGTAGGAGTTACCTCCTTCTAGACTCCTATTAATTTTATTCTTCTATAGAATCTTCTACGCTAGTACTATATACTAGTTTAGCTGCTCTAAGATTTTCGCAGTCTTTACTATTGGTAAAGTGTTTTTCTTTACAATTAATGCAAAGAGGGGTGGTATGCTTATAAGGCCTACCGCTTATTAAGCAGGTAGAATAGCAGTGGTCTTTAAATAGATATGCAGCCGCATAATATCTATAGGCCCTAGTAGAGTATCTGTCTCCTATATAGCCAAATTTTTAGCAGCTATTATACTGCGTAGTAGGAGAGACTTCGAGGTATTTTACTACCTTAGTAGCTGTACCTGCAATTAATATCTTTTTTTACTTAAGGATTTCTTGTCTTTTTTCTTTATTCTTTATAGTAAAAACTATAGAGCTAAATCTAGTTTATAGATCGTGTCTTTTTACACTAGATAAAATCCATCTAGGTAGTCCTTATATCCTTATAGAATTAAAAGTCTTAATTTCTTCTTTTAGAAGCTTAGAGCCTCCTTCTCCTAAAAAAGGTAGGGTAGGAACCCTATAGGCTATAATTTAAACCTATAGTTCTAGTTTTTGTTCTCTTTAAAAGGTAAAGCAGTTATACTAGATTTCCTTATATTTAACTAGGAAATCTGCATTATACTCTTCCGTAGTCATAAGGAGAATATTTTATTTTCCTTTAGTTCTAGCTATAGATACTAAAACCGGGTTTTCTACTTGCAGTTTTAATGCAAATAGTTAATTAACTTTGTTTCGTATAAAGAAGGTATCTAAAGGTTAGTCCTTTTGGTCTGTAATTAGGACTAGCTTTCTTTCTTATAGCTGCTTTTTCTTACTTCTAGTAGAAGCAGAAGGAGTAGGAAATAGTAGTGATAAGGAGGGTAGAGAGGACGAAGTAGGGAGGTCCTTTTTTAGCCTCTCTGCGTAGGTTTCTTTAGTAGGGGCTACCTCCTAGTGTAAGAGATGGATAGATCGAGATTAGATCAGAATCCATCAATCCACTAATCTACGCCTAATCCATTAGTGGCGTGGATATGGATCTAAATCCAATAGTTATCCATTTATAGCGTTATTAAGGCAACGCCGTAATACATTAATCACTACACTAACCATTAGATGGCGTAAAAGGGGTAAGCTAGTAAGATAGCAGCAAAAATAATAAAGTCTCTTACCTCTTATTCTTATTATTACCATTAATTATACCTTTAAAGCTAAGAAAGAAAAAGGCTATTACCAAACCACCTTTACCACCTTTACCACCACTACCTCCCTTAAACGTACCTCCACACCTTTAGCCATAAGATAGCCCTACCTAGTAGCCTTACCGCCGTACCGCCTAGTCTCCCAACTTGTCGGACATAGTAGTAAGGCCAGAAGATTAAGTCTCTAATATAACCAAGCCCGATCAATCTACTATAATTTAAATAACGCCAACGCCTAATCCCAATATACCTAAAATCTTAACTCTTATAATAGCTCCAACGTCTAATACATTTAGCGCTAATTGGTCTACTAAAGCGCGCGCTAGCAAGGCTCCTCTTAAAGATAAAAGTTAGTTTAATTAGTCCTGGGTTAACTAGAACAGATTACCTAGCTATATTATCCCAATCTCCAAAGGTAACAGTAAGCTCTCCTCCCTAATCTAGCGGCTAGGCGTACTAATAAAGAACCATAAAACCAGCAACCGGTGGTGGCTCTATAAGGAGTGTCATTATAAGCATAGTATTAAGGCCCACTCCTAGAACACCTATAAAGGAAGCTCTAATATTATAAAGCATATTTAAGTGGTTTATAGTCGTACATTTAATAAAAAGAGTAAGGAGGTGCCGTACGCGTTAAAGTTAATCTCCGTACTTAAAGGTCTTAATAAGTTAGCGCATACATTTAATAAGAAGACGTTTAGGCAACTTCTTCTTTAATAAATCATCTATAACAACATATCTTTTAGGCAAGTCGATAGGCCGGTCTTTCGCGAGTTCATTAAATATCTATCGCCTTAAGCAGCAGAATGTATGCCTACATCAGGAAATTTTTTTTTGGGCCCGTTATTGCAAGCGAAAATCGGGGTCTGCAAAACCTGCGTAAGTCGCAATTTTGGCAATTTGCGGGCAATTTGCAGCAATTTGCTACAAACACATAGGCTACCTATACACGCGCCTGGCCTATCTATATGTTTATAGCAAATTGCTAAAATTGCGACTTACGCAGACCCCGATTTTTGCTTACAATAACATGCCCAAATTTTTTTTTCCTAATGGCCAGAGGCTCTGCATGAGGCTTTATATAAAGCTCTATATAAAGCTCTATATAAAGCTCTACACGAAGCTCTATATAAAGCTCTATATAAGGCTTTATATAAAGCTCTATATAAAGCTTTATATAAGGCTCTACGGGCTTTATATAAAGCTTTATATACTAAGGCTTTATATAAGGCTCTATATAAAGCTCCATATAAAGCTCTATACGAAGCTCTATATAAAGCTCTATATAAAGCTCTATATATAAAGGCTCTATATAAAGCTCTGCGTATAGAAGCTCTATATAAGGCTCTATATAAAGCTTTACATAAGGCTCTATACGAGGCTCTATATAAAGCCTTATATATAAAGGCTCTATATAAGGCTTTATATAAAGCTCTATATAAAGCTCTATATAAAGCTCTATATAAGGCTTTACGCGAAGCTCTATGTATAAAGGCTCTATATAAAGCTCTATATAAAGCCTTTATATATACGCGCGACACACTACTATTAGGTCCCCGCTATATTCCTAATAGCCTTAATATATACCTCTACTAAGTATACCCCTTATATTTACCTAGGTAGCTACCTTATTTTTTACCCTTTCTTATATCCTCCTTACTTAGGAAGATACTAGAATAATAGCTAGTAGATAACCGTCGCTAGAGCTAGATAACCGTCACCAGAGCTAAATAACTGTTAGAGCCAGATAACTGTCGTTAGAGCTAAATAACTGTTATTAGAGCTAGATAACCGTCGCCAAAGCTAGATAACTATCGCTAGAGCTAGACAACCGTTAGAGCTAGACAACTGTCGCTAAAGCTAAACAATCGTCGCCAGAGCTAGATAACCGTCACTAGAGCTAGACAACTATTATTAGAGCTAAACAACCGTCGTTAGAGCTAGACGGCTGTTGTTAAAGCTAAATAACCGTCGCTAGAGCTAGACGACCGTTATTAGAGCTAGATAACCGTCATTAGAGCTAGATAACCGTCGCTAGAGCTAGATAACCGTTAGAGCTAGACAACCGTCACTAGAGCTAGATAACCGTCGCTAGAGCTAAACAACTATCGTTAGAGCTAGATAACCGTCGTTAGAGCTAGACAGCCGTCGCTAGAGCTAGATAACCGTCGCTAAAGCTAGATAACTATTAGAGCTAGACAACCGTCGCTAAAGCTAGATAACCGTCGCCAGAGCTAGACAACCGTCGTTAGAGCTAGACGACCGTTATTAGAGCTAGACGGCCGTCGCCAGAGCTAGATAACTATTGCTAGAGCTAGACAACTATTAGAGCTAAACAACCGTCGTTAGAGCTAGACGACCGTTACTAGAGCCAGATAACCGTCGCCAGAGCTAAATAACTGTTATTAGAGCTAGATAACCGTTATTAAAGCTAGACAGCCGTCGCTAGAGCCAGATAACCGTCACTAAAGCTAGACAACCGTTAGAGCTAGACGACTGTTACTAGAGCTAGATAACCATCGCTAGAGCTAAACGACCGTTATTAGAGCTAAACGACCGTTATTAGAGCTAGACAACCGTCGCTAAAGCTAGATAACCGTCGCTAAAGCTAGATAACCGTTAGAGCTAGATAACCGTTATTAGAGCTAGACAACCGTTACTAGAGCTAGATAACCGTTGCCAGAGCTAGATAACCGTTATTAAAGCTAGACAACCGTCGCCGGAGCTAGATAACCGTCGCTAGAGCTAAACAACCGTTAGAGCTAGATAACTATTATTAGAGCTAGACGACCGTCACTAGAGCTAGATAACCGTTACTAGAGCTAGATAATTGTTAAAGCTAAACAACCGTTGTTATTACTATATAACCGTCGCTAAAGCCACACAACAACCGTTTAAATAACTAGCCAGCGAATATAATAAACGATTTAATTAATTAATCGAATTAAGGTAATATAGACAGGTAGGCACAGATAGGTAGGCATAAATAGGTAGGTATAGATAGGTAGGTATAGACAGATAAGTAGGTAGGTAGGTAGGTAGGTAGGTAGGTAGGTAGGTAGGCAGGCAAGCAGGTAGATAAGTAGGTAGGTAAGTAGGTAGGCAGGCAGGTAGGTAAGTAGGTAGGTAAATAATTTAAAGCCTCCGCAAAAGGCTTCCCCCTTAACGCCTAAAGTAGATAGCTTTACATTTTATATAGTTATAATATAAATATATTTAAAAGTATACTATAGAAATCTATGGAAATATATAATAATTTGGTTATTATATAATATAATTATAATTTATATAGTTACAATTTATACAGTTTTTACAATTTGTATAATTCGTATAGTTTGCGCACTATTTATTTATAGGGTAGCGTTTTGCCGTAATTTACTATTAGGTGCTGTAAATTTGTTATAAAACGCGTAAATTACTATTAGGGTGCTGCAAACTTGTTATAAAACGTGCGTTTTACGCAAATTGCTATCAACTATATACATCTGCCGCAACCGTACAGTTTGCGGCAATTTGCCGCAAACCGCAATAACGACCCTAAAAAAAATTTCCTAATATAGTAGATAGTTAGTCAGATCTTAGATTATTAAGGGCTATGCTTACTATAAGGCGGCAGTAAAGAGAGAGCTATAATACGCAGTTAGTAAGATCTATCTATCTTTTAACTTATAGACATTAGGCAACCTTCTTTCGCTTAATAGTATTATTGCCCACTTTCTTAATAAAGATTTTAAGCCTTAAGCAACTCTTCTTACTATTTTAGAGTAGACTAGCTTATATGCTAGCGTTAATATTATAAAAGGCGTAATTGCCGTAATTAAAGACTTTGGCATTAAGAATAAGCAGATTAGGTATTTTATACTAGATAACGCAACCAATAACAATATAGCGATAACGGCTATTATAAAGGAGTTCGACTTTAATCCAATTAAGCGCCGGCTACATTATTCAGGCTATATTATTAACATTATTGCCCACCACCTCTTATACGGCTACAACCCAGATTTATTTAAAGCGGAGGATATAGTACTTAAGGATATAAAAGCGCAGTTACAAACGTAGAGGAAGCGAGGACCAGTTAGTAAAGCTTATAACTTAATTATATAGGTATATACAAGCTCTTAGAGAAGACATCGGTGGCATAAAAGTAAGTAGTTCTAAAAGTACGAATTAGTTAATAGTGCTAATAAATTATTAGGCCAGAAGACGTATCTCCGGAGCATCCTCCTAAAGGACTAATAGGATACAATAACAACCCAAGACCTCTCCCAATCTAACGTTACCCGCTAGAATAGTACTTATAAGGAATTCTATACACTAAATCAACTTCGCGCGCCATTTAAAGACTTTATATAGTTAGAGCAGCAACGCGCAAGATAACTAAAAGAGAGGCTAGAATTTACTTAACCAGAAAACCAAAACAACGCTTAGAATATAATCTTTAAAGATACACTTACTATAGACGATTAGGAGGTTCTAATATAGTACAAAAATTTACTTAAACCATACTAGGTTGCAACTATAGACCTATAAGACTAACTAGGCGATAGTAAGTTATACGGGCTAGTCAATATTCAGTAGGATATTAAATGCATTACTAAAGAACTTACCTCCGCGTATAAACGCTTTAAATCCGCACCGCCCTTATTAATTAAAGGAGGATGGCATTTTACTATATAAATTAAGTTCGCACTTAATAAGGCTTAACGGTACTATATAAAGATCGATAAGTCAGCAGCCTATATCGCCGCAGTCGTCCTCCATCCTAGATACAATTGGCGGTATATAGAAGCTCAGTAGGAGCATAAAAAGACTTAAATTACGTCTGCCCGTAAATCAGTTAAACATTTATAGCTTATAAACTATAAGCAACAGCCTATCTCAGAAGCTCTATCCCTAAAGAAAAAGAAGCCTAGGCGTAAGCTTAATATCATAAAGGCCTATAGGATAAAAGGTCTTTAGAAGAGCGGCTATTAACGTTATTCTGCTGCCGTGCAGGATAAATATAATCGCTATTATACGCAGAATTAAGTTAAAGATTGCGAGACCCCAATTAAGTAGTAGAGAACTATCGGCCGTAAATAGTACCCGCACCTTACTTAAATGGCTATTAATCTTCTATTAATTCTAGCTATAAGCAATAAGCCAGAACGTATCTTTAGCCGTCTTAGCCAGATAGTTATAAAACGCCGTAACCACCTTAAACAGAGTACAATCTAGGCAACTTTATGTCTCTACTCCTAGGACAAGAATAAGATTATTAATTTAAGACTTAATATAACTCCACTTAAGCCTACAAAGTTAACTTCTCTAAAGTTAATTAGGTCTAAGAGGCGGAGGTTATTAATTTAAGTAATCCTCACGAGTGCCGCCAAGGCGCTAGTAGTAAGCGAGCCAATAGCGATTTTCTATGCCGGGTATAGAAAATCCTAATTAGTTAGTAAAAGCTAGGGTCCGCAGGTTACAGTAGAACAGTGTGTCCAACAGTCAGCTTAGCTGCGATCTTGAGAAAAATAGCTGACTGACTGCGCCAATTGGATCGCTCGCTGTCCGCTAACTGTCGAATAACGTACGCTGACTATGAAGCTGCCAGCTAGCTGTCCCAATTAGGAAAGTAGTATAGACTTTATAGTATTTTATTGCGGATTTTAGCAGTACCTCTTTATATATAAATATTAATATTACTTAATTAAAACTTGACCCTAATTTACCTAATATAGTATTTAAATATAGCTAAATTTATCCTATATACCTATAAAAGCTTTAAAAAAAATACGTGAAATAGTTAGTACTAAAGGCTCTATTTCTATATTAGATTTAATTAAATATAAAGCTCTATTAAATATATCTTACTAAGCTAGCCTTTCTACTTCTATAGTTAGCTTATAGCTAATAAGATTAATATTTAAACTTATTAACTAGGGTATAGTTAAAGCTCTGCTGGAGTTAATATAGTAAATTAAACCACTTAATAAAAAGCCTTTAATTAACCGCTACTTTTAATATTAATCTACGTTAATTATATCAGCTAATAGGAGCACCACAGGTGACTCGCAGGCGCCTCGTAGGCGAGTCCCAAAAGGCGGGGAGATGGATCACGGGGTTTTCTCAAATAGAGTTTTCTCCCCACATGTATATAAGGAGTAGTCCGCGTGGGCCCAATAGGGATCCGAATTGGACGTTAAGCAATGAATAATAATATATCAGCTAATAGTCTACTATACTTATTAATAATAATTCTTTTATCTTAATTAAAGGCTTAGTTATATATACAGAGTTTATTACTAGTATAGAGAATATATTAAAAGTAATTTTAGTAAGTATTAGATAAAGAATTTAACTAATTTTAAGCTACTAGTTAAGAGGATTAGAAATAATAATATTCCGCTTATTACTATTATTAAAATTAATCTTAATAGACTTAAAGCCTATATTATAGTAGCGGTTAGGCTTACTAGTAAGCTTAATACGCTTTTAATTATACTTTAAGGAAGTAAAACT
>Ga0307515_10014300_pt1 | contig 14736 bp, 10 predicted proteins | sample 17_EM_MG_FD_194513 | JGI IMG/M metagenome (GOLD analysis project Ga0307515, IMG submission 194513) | Populus trichocarpa ectomycorrhiza microbial communities from riparian zone in the Pacific Northwest, United States - 17_EM | ecosystem: Host-associated > Plants > Roots > Unclassified | place... | reverse complement strand
AACTTGTCTAGTCCAAGTTTATATAGTAATATTTTTTTAAAAAAATTTATTAACGATAATAATAACAACAATAATAATAATTGTTTTTTTTATTTTTTTTCAAATTTGTTCTTTTCTACGGGGTCTGCAGATCCAGGCGCGGGTCAGAAGAGACCCAGATGGGCAGGTTTGCGCCCAGCACGAGGTTCTGCACACCCTAGGCGCAGGGGTCTGTAGGCTTAAGCCAGCGCTCGGGTCTACAGACTCCCGGGGCGCGGGTCTGCATACCTGCTCGCCTGGGTTTGCAGCCAGGCGCCTGGGGTTTGCAGTCTTACCATGCCCCCACCAAACAGTGCAATCCATACTGAAATCACTCACAGCCTACAGTAATTCACTAATCTTTTTTAGTTTTTGCACCAAACAGTGCAATTCATAGTGAAATCACTCATAGTCTACAGTAATTCAAACTCGCGGGCCTGGGTTTGGAGCCAGACATCTGGAGTCTGCAGCCATACCATGCCCCACCAGACACTGCAATCCATAGTGAAATCATTCACAGTCCATAGTAATTCCAAACAGTGCAATTCACAATAAAATTACTCATTGTCCACAGTAATTTACTCTACTTCTTCTCTGCGGGGTCTGCAGACCCCAGGCGCAGGTTAGAAAAGACCCAGGTAGGCGGGTTTGCACCAGTGCACGGTTCTGCACACCCTATGCGCGGGGTTCTACAGACCCAGGCAAGTAGGTGTGCAGACCTAGGGGCAAAGGTCTCCAAACTGCAAGTGAGTCTGCAAACCCTAGGGGCGCGGGTCTGCAGACCCGCTCGCCTAGATCTACAGCTAGGTGCATGTGGTCTACAGTCTTACTATGTCCCACCAAACAGTGCAATCTATAGTGAGATCACTCACACCTTACAGTAATTCGAAATAGTGCAATCCACAGTGAAATCACTCACAGTCCATAGTAATTCACTATACAGTAAAACACTGATCCTTTTTAGTTATATTTAATTGAATAAAAACTATTTTTAGAAATAAATTTTTTATTAGATCTAGTTAAGTGTATGATCTAGATCGTGGATTTGACAATGAATTCATCGACTAACATAATCCAGTTAGGCGATCATTTTTTAAATGGATTAGGCGTGTGGACCTGACTTGCTAGTTCTAGCAGCTCCTAGTCTCTTTCTTTTTTATTTTTTTAATTGATACTTTTTTATATGTATTTTTTAAATGATTTTTTATTTTATATTTAAATTAATATCACTTCTCTCTTATTTTTTTAGATTGTTTATTTATCCTTTTTAAATAGTGGTTGTTTTTTACTTTTTTTAAATTATTTTATATGTATTTAATGTTTCGAAGAGATTATTGAAATTCATCTATAATTTTTTTTAATGTTTTATATAAAGAAAAATTATTTTTAATTGGTAATAAAAAGTGACCTTTAAGATAAAAAAGAAAAAATAAAAAAATTATGCATTAAAGCGAAAAGCAGGGATTAAATATTATCCTTGTCTATCTTTTACTTTTATGAGAATAATTGTCCTTTTATTTTAGAATTTGATTGGAGTTAGCAACTCTTTCTAATTTTATTGGTTCATACATTAAAAAAAAATTATGTAGTGTAAACAACGTATTTATTTTTTTTAGTTTAGAGTATCATAATACAGTGAAACACACTCGCTACGTTGTTCTATTTTTCTACTATGTTAAAAATTAACTTGATCTTACATGTGGTGTTGCGTTAACAACTCTTTTTTGTATTTATTAATGTATATGATCCTCGTTATATATATATATATTGGTTTTTCGATCCACACTTATATTTTTTTATGTTAAAAATCACATTAACAACATATCCGACCCATAGAGAAGCTAGTCAAATAGATGTGTTGACAATTGTTTTTTTCATTTACGAGGAGATATGATTCTCAATTTATTTAATTAAATATATGCATAAAGTTTTTGGTTTATAATCATGATTTTTGTTTTCAAAAAATATATTGGAAAAACATCCATATTCATTTTTGTTTGCTGAAATTTTTTTATTAAAAAATGGTGAAGCACGCATTGAAAATTGCAGATAGATTTGCTGACGAAATAATTTTTTTAAAAAAATTAGAAATTATCAGCGATTTCATCGGTGTTTTCAATTTATTTATTTTAGTTTATTATGATCTCCAAGCTAATAATCACTCACAACAAATCCACAATCACAACAAAAAAAACATCTCAAAAAAATTGAAACAATGAACATAAATTAGAAACATTTCTCATTAGACGTTAACAAATGTATGTAGCAGCCAAGGGTCAGACTTGAATCAAATAAACAAGATGCCAAAGGAACAAAATATTTTCCATACTAAACTTGCAAGCTTTATCAAAATCAATATAAAACAATTTCTCACAGCATGGTTGACTGACTACTTAATAAATGATAGGTAATGAACAGCCAACACAATACAATAGCACCCACAAAACACATATAAGAGGAAATCACTTCATTTTAAAACCCCGACTACTGCTCCTGAAACTAATCCTTTGATTTTGTCTTATGCAAGTAATTATAATATAAGCAATTCTACACCAAATTGCTCTATAATTCATCCTTGCATCTTCAGCTGCTCCTAGTCGTAAGCTTACTCATCATCGTATCTTCTAGTATGTAAATCACGATCAATTTCATTAAATTATAAATTAAATCTATTTTATCTAAATCCCAGACATAAATAAAAGGGTTTGCTTACTCAACAAAGTGAAGCTTGACAAGTAAAAGAATCGTGGGAGAGAAACTTAGGTCTTCAGAGAGGTGTTGTGTCAACTACAAAATTGAAAGAAGGAGAAAATTGATTTGTTAAGTTTGTCTTTGAAAGAGACGTCGGGTTTAATTTTCCCTTCAAATCACACACAAAATTTTCATCAGCATTTCCATCGGTTATTTGACAAATAAAAAATGCCAATGAAATTTTTTCTTTTAATTTCATTTTTTGTTAGGAATTAATGACAAAAATAATCCATAGTATTTTCCATTGGTAAACTGCAATGGAATATATTTCGTCGGTATTTTCATTATTTTTTTCTAATTTTCTAGCGGTGTTTTGAACAAATTATATTTTAGCATATCATCTACATTTAAACTTGTATTTTCATGAAATTTTAGTTACTTTTGGCTCCTGATTCCAAATTGAATAATAGATTCCCTTACAAATTCGTTACCAAGGGTTCTAACACATCCTTTATTCTATGTTAGGAAACTTTCATAGTATCAATCATCAATGAAAAAAATCACTTGGTGTCAAAGAACCATCTCAACCCAATAGCTTAAGCTGTTAGGTAAGGTCCCAAGATATGATTTATATTATTCTCTAACAGTATACATATTTTCATCAAAGTTTGGTTCATGTTTGTTATGTCTTCACTGTATTCTATAGATGTTATATCTTTGTAGAACATTGATTTTTCAGAGCCACTTATTAAGAATAAATGCCTACAATCAACAAATCAAAACACAACTTATGAAAAGCATAAGTTCGAGTCTTACATACACTAAAGTCAAAATCAAAATTAGAAATCTAAGCCCAGTGAAACTATTATAATACTGAGACTATTGCAACAAAGACTATAGGTTTTCTCATATTAATATACACATAGTAAATATCTAGTATACTTGTACATCTATTATATCTACTTACAAATTGTACATATCTCATATATAGTATAAATATTAATGATAAATATATCATAGGTTTTGCCAAATGTACCAGCTAAGGATTGTAGCAATACCTTTTGATCTCTCTTTTTATCTTCTACTTAATTATATTAATAATTTAACTTGGTATCAGATCCTTTAAATCAATAGCAATATGATTTGTTCCATGCAATCAACAACCAATATTCAAAATCAGTCTAGTATGTTAGTTACTTTTATAGGAATACAACACATGTTTCCTGTTTTAGAGATATTAGATGAATTGGAAAAAAAAATTTAAGAACATGATTACTAGGTATTTTTAGGCTAAATTACACTTTTAATCAAAGTCTTTCTCTCTTAAGGTTGTCTACAAGCTATATAGCATATAATAAGAAGTTCATATATTAATAATGCATCCATTAACATAATTGTTATCATAATTCATCATAGCATTTTATGAAACAATGCATATCATTATCTATAGTTGAATTTATACCATTGATTTAGCTAAAGCTTAAGTAATTTGAATGGTAACATTGTCTCTAATTTCAAAGCTAATTAAGAACACCTCAACTTTCATTTTCACTAATATAGAAAGGTTTATTTTTCATCATTTTCTCTTAACAAGAGTCCAATATAACTCATATTCAACATATGAATAATGGCTATAGAGGAAAGGATCACGAGAGAGATGTATTTATGGAGACATGAGCTAAACCCTTGTACCTATGTAATGTATGCCATCTTAATCCATGTTATTAAGTGTTTAAGAATAGCCTAAAAATGATGCTACAGGCAAGCATAAAGATATATGTTTGATGATCTGTTCTTCAAAGCTATGACATTTGAGGAAATATCAACATAGAAAGTGTAAGTTGCTTCCAATCTAGGTGGCCATAAAAGCCCTAAAATATTCTTTTTTAGATAAGGTAATATCTAAGATCAGAGGTTTTAAATACTTTTAAGAATTACTAGTACCTTTATGTTTTCACTTATTGTAAAAAAAACTCTATTAGGGTTATCAATTTTTGTTTTCTATTCTTGTAACTTTGTTTCTATCTATTCTTTATGGTAGAATCACTTATAAGAAATCAAAATTAATCCTAGATATTTTTAGCAAAAACATTATCGATTGCATCCAAAATTCATATATGCAGTGACTGCACCCAAAATCTAAAACCCCATTGATGGATGTTTGATTGTGATATTGATCATTTACAGCTTAATTACTTATGTATATTTTCTAAGTTATAAATTGTAATATAGAGGTCCTTTCTCCAAGTTTGAAAGCAGGGAAATCTTAGTTATCAAACTAATAATAAATACCTAGAATAAGATAAATTGTATAACATTTTTTAAGATTATTTTTTAAAAAACAATTAGGACCTCTTAGATCTCTCAATTGTCCAGCTCTTCCCCTTCAACCAACCTCCTCACAAATTCAGTTGGGGCATATTTCAGGGTGTTGATTGTTAATTAAGGCAGTAGTTCATGAGACTTATCTTTATTCTTGAGATATCCATCACAATTTTTTTTTAGCTTCTCCTAAATGGTTAATGATAGCATCATCAAACTTCTTCTTTAAATCCTCTAGCTCACCCTCAGGTCGAATCACATAAACAGGATGTGGAAAAGTTATATGGATAAGTGGGATCTTTATCTTTTCTTTATTAGGCCTACACTTCTCAATTTGAGCCAATTTCCCTTTTCTTTTCATTTCAACAACTTTTTATAATATATCCTCATAGGCTTGTATCCCAAACCAAACCTCTAATCAGCGCACTTCATCTTTATTATATTGATCCTTTTCAGCATCCCAGTTGTTGGGTTATGATGGAATGATAATCCATGCTTTAAGAATCACTTTGCAACCATATTAGAGGCTTTAGAAATTTTAGGCTTCCTTCTCATGGTATTCTTTGGTACCCACTTGATATTTACAACCTCAAATACATGAAGATTCCTGTTAGCATTATCCTTGGTCTCAATATAAGAAACTATCACATTCTTTATCATTGATAATGTTTCTTCAATCATAATAATCAAGCTTCCATTGATGATAAAGTTGACTCTTTGGTGCAGTGGTGATACCACAACTCTAGTAGCATGAATCCAAGGTCTCCCCAATAACATGCTATAGGAAGGATTGATATCCATTACCTAGAAAGTTACTTGGAATGGTTGTGGGCCGATGATTAGATCAATTTTAATGTTTTTCCATAATTTTTCTTAATGACCCATCATAAACTCTAATAGTCATGGTGTTTGGTCTCATTGGGAGGCATCCATATGCATCTTATTTAGCATATGTCTTAGGAGCACATTCAAAACAAAGCCATTATCTATAAGCACCTTTGTAACTACATAGTCTTTCTATTTCACTATGATGTACAGTGGCTTCTTATGACCAGTTCCTTTAGAGTCAAGTTCATCCTCAATGAAGAATAAGTAGTTGGCAGATTGGATTTTGCCTATCAGATGCTCTTTGAAGTCTTGTGTAATATCTCGAGGGGCATAAGCTTCATTAAATACTTTTTACAAGGCATTCTGGTATAACTTTGAGCTAAGGATCAATGATAACAATGAGATTCAAACATGTGTCTTTTTTAATTGGTCTACCACACTATACTCATTGTGTTTCATTAATTTTGAGGTATTTTATGGCCTCTCTATCACTTACTTGTTTATTGACATCGTTATTTTTTTCCAACTCAACCATATCTTTCCCTTTGGCTTTTTTTTGCCTCTCCAATTCTTTAAGAGTAAAACATCTTTCATTTTAAGTTAGTCCTCCTACCTCGGTATGAAAAATAAGAGCAGGAGTTTCAATATGGAACTAGTACCTATAATTATGGTGTATAGCATTTTAATTCTTACTATTTATGTAGGTTGGCTTAATCAAGATCATATTTGATGGTTCTTTCATAGTTAGTTGGTATCTACAAACTTCAAACTTCTTATCTTGACAAGTTATCATTCCAATTACAACATCTTTCTTTGAACCTTTTTGCCTTAACATACCTAGGATCATCACTCTTTTAACCTCATAATCAAACTCCTCACAACGATCAATATCATAACCAATTTGCTGATGGTATTTGCAAAGCTGACCCAGATCTCTTACAAGTTGTGTCTTGAGTGGTGTACTAAAGCAATTTGCTTGTATCATTATTTTATAGAGCTTTTCCATGGTTGCCTTTAAAACTCTTTCATCTCTTTTCCTTTTTCAATAGCATTGACTCCTTCAGTTTTAAAGGCATGATTCAAAAGCATATTTGAGTTTACATTTGGGGCTTCATTAAAGGTGGTCCACCATGCCTTCATAAGTTACAGGAGCTTTTTCTTAAAGGCTAGACATTTGCCAATATTATGGCCCGCAACATGGACAATCTGACCAATACTCAACAGCCTTTAGTACATTTCACTTAGAGGTATTAATAGTGGTGGTAACTATTATTGGGTTCTTTTAAAGTTCTTACGTGGGTAATTATTAGTTTGGTGGGTTGTTTTGAATTTTGGATTGATTCCCAAGAAAATATAAGGTAAAATTCAAGTTGGTTGTAGCAGGGGTAAGTGTTTGAAAATTATACGTGTTGCGGTGATTGTCATATTAGTTTTTCTTTTTTCTTTTATAATCTTTACTTTTGACATTATATATTACAACCTTTTTCTTTTTCCAATAAAACCCCTCTTCTGAGATGGGTCAACAATATTTCCAGCTCTAATGGCTTATTCAATTCTTTCAGCAACAATTACTAAATCGACGAAATGTTGTGTGGTGCTTCTAACTAAATGCTCAAAATATAAGGCTTTGAAATTATTTGAGAATAAAGGACCATCTCTTTATCCATCAAAGAAGGATTAACTTGAGTAGCTACCTCACACCACTTCTAGGCATATTCTTAGATAGATTCCTTGTTTCTTTTCTCTAAAAGTTATAGGCTTGACCTGTCCGGTGCAACATCCATATTAAATTTGTATTACCTAATAAAGGTCTCCACTAAGTCTTTCCATCTTCTAATCGTAGTGTTGTCTAGTTGTTTTTAATTGCCCCTAACTTCAAAGGTTTCGACATCAATAATAGTTTCTCCATTATGCTGGATAAGCCTTATTAGTAATGGGATTTCTGACACCCACTTCTTTTTGAATCAGTACCAAGGATTTCTAATCTACATGATGTTTTCTAACATACTTACAACATCTTTATAAGCTCCTTAAGACTTAGTCAAACCAACTATTCTATGAATGCTTTGTATGACCCCATGTTGTCTTGCCATCAAAGTAGGTGGATAACTGATGCATGAAGTTACTTTGATTAATGAAACCCAAGGCTTTTTTTCATAACTCATTAAGCATGCAACATCCTTCATCCAATTAGCTTTCCAATTATATTTACTTCGAGGAAGTCCTTACATTTTTAAAATACATTTATTCTAAAAAAATGTTCTGCCACTTTTTTGACACAAATAAATCAAATGGATTTTGATCGAACCACCATAAATCCCTAAATACTAGTGTCTCAGTTTTTATGAGATTCACAAACCAAATAAACAATAATGAAGCAAAACATCTCATAAAACCTTTTCTATTCTTTCTATAATGGTTGAGTGATATAATAGTCTCAGTTAAGATTGTAGCTAAATGGTCAATTTTAGTATTCTCATATTCAACAAACAAATTGATCAATTCTAGACTAATAATTCTAGCAATAGAGAGGCATAACACCAGCCTAAATATCTCTAAAGCCAATATTCTGCACCTCTCAAGACCAAATGTTATAGCAATCAATAGCGCCTCTAGTGACTTCCATCTCAAACCCCTATAGTTCTTTTCTCTATAATTGTTTAGTTGACCGATCCTTAATAGCATAGCAAGCTCTTCTAAAGTATTGCCAGTTCTTTACTAAAATTATACCTTATGAACATACCTAGAAAAATCTGTCAATACATCATACTCTTCAATAATAGGCACCATATCCACATCTCCAAATGTAAGGCAATGGTATTTGGGATCCAAAAAGTGTATCAAGGCTTTTATAGCTAATGGTTGCACTGGAACCTTCAAAAGGTGTAGAACCCTTTCATACATTCTAGTAAATTATGTCTTATCCTTTATGTATTTTGAGAGCTGGAACATCTTGTTTGCATCATTCACCATACATTTTTATGTTTCTAAGTAGTGGTATCCCACTGACGTCTAGTATAGGGCAGTCTCTTTCTGTCAACTGTATTGATTTGGATTCAAGCTCGTGCTCAATAATAATTATTTCTTAATTAACATCTATTATGTCACCCATAGGACCTGAAATCAAGACGATATATGTTAGGCTTGCCTTAGTGAATTTTATGTAAGGTACAACCTAGGAGTAAGTTCTACCCATTAGATACTGAGGGATAGGTTACTATCTAGCCACAAGGGTCTTTTGAATGCTCAATGATTGTCTTTGAAAGGCTGATATAAGGCTTACAATGAGTGTGAAGATAAAAACTGTGAATAATAGTAGATCGGCATACAAATCACTTTTAAGTAAACAATCATACGAAAGTTGGATGGGTTGACGAGTCTTGCATAAGCTAAAGTCATTGGGGGTACTGTTATTCCCTCACCTATCCTAAAGTTCATTTTGTGTGCATTTAAAGCGTAATGAATAGTGTGTAAAGGCATAAGTCCATATCTAATATATGCATGATAACATGAATGAAAATAAATGTTAAAGATGTAAAAAAATAAATGATATACAAACTCAACATAACAAACATGGCTATTATAAACATAAGAGCAAAGCTTAGTTCAAAAGTTTCCAATGGAGTTGTTATTCTATTGGACCTCGGTAGACGTCATGATGACCTTTAAAGAAAAAGAGTAAAAAGAATAAGCTTTTTTGATGTCTAGCTTTTGGGGGGGGGAGTCTTGTTTTTGGAGTCGTCATCTAGTATTATGGTCACTAGGAACCCTAGCTGGTCTTCAGAGATTCCATAACAAGGGATTGATTATGTTAGAAGAAATATATTATTACCCCTAAAGCGTCATACTTGAGGTGGACTACATTGTTGGTTTTGTCTTAAATTGCTAAGGGTTGTTGTGTTATGTTATCAAAGGTTTGACTATAATATTTCTCTCTATGATGTCCATAAATACTGGGGTTGATATTTCTAACTCTGGTGTTAGTATATACCGGGTTGATATTCATCGTGAATCCACTTACCTTGAATAATCCTAGGTTGAGTTTTACAATGGTTATTAGACCTACGAGAATGATAAAAATGGGCTTTGTACCCTTTTATTCAAAACTCTTGTTATCTAGTGAATTTTCACAATTGTTTATTTAAAAGTAATGATTTTTTTTTTGTTTTTCTTGTCTATGTAGGCTCGGAAGCTAATTTATTTGGGCTAAGCTTTAATAGGCTTGATAAACTTGTTATCAAGCCTAAAATGCATGCAACATAAATACAAATTTTTAAATGCCAATTTTTTTTTATTACAATGCTACAACATGCAAAATGATTTTTTTATTTGTTTATTTTTTTTAATGATTAAACATGGTACTAAAAAAAACTTGGCCATAAAATTATTTGTTTTTTATTTTTTTGTTTTAACTTTATTAAATTAAATAAAAAAGGAGCGTTTGACATGTGTCATCATTTTTTTAATTAATTTTGTGTATTTTACAATACAAAAATAAAATACAGATATATGTAAAAAACAAATACCCCTAGAAGTCCCTTAAATTACATGAGTGCCACTAGCTAGGTAAAAGACCAAACAACTTTGGATTTCATTATAAATTATAGAAATGCCCTTGTTGATGCGTATATCTCAGGCGCAACCACTGTTGGAGGGGGTGAAATTTTCCTATGAGATCTTGGTGAGAGATTTTCAATGGTGGTGGTGGTGTTGACCAGTGACGACCAATGAGAGAGAATCGAGTGTTTGAAGCTTCGAGAAACCAAATTTTTTGCTTGCTTTTTCTAGTGATTAAGGCACCAATGACGACGAGGACCACCAAGGGTTTGCTCATGAGGAGGAGAGGATTTGTTTTGTGGTGGTCTGGAGTCTTAAGGTGGCTAGTGTTGTGAGATTTAAGGGGAGAGAGAGAACATCGACGAGAGGAGAGAAAGGCTCCGAGTTATGCTATAGTGCGGACAAGTGTAAGGAGATCTGGTGCATCTGATAACATGGCAGGCGAAGATCAAATGACCAATTTTTTTAAGGGTTGAGATGTGTTTGGGTTTTAATCCAGTATGGTAAACCCTATTTAGATCAGATTAAATCAAGGGTTCAGATCTAATTAATATTTGATCTAACGGTTGGGATATTTTTGGTATTTTTTTAAAAAAATTTAAAAATAATATCTTATTAGGGTGAAGAAAAAGAAATAATTAGGTGAATAGTACAGTGTACAATACTTTCAGCTCTTAACAATTATGCTCATCTTTCTCCTCCCCCTCCCTTCTTAAGACTTTGCAATGACTTTTATAACTAGTGCAAGCAGGAGACATAACAAGGGACACGACAAAAGACAAGAGGTGTTTGAAGAAAAAATCTTTATCTACTCTATTGAAAAACTTATGCATCACTACTACTACTATTATTATTTTGTTTTGTTGTTATTATTTATATATTTAATAATAAAAATATATACAAGCAAAAACTAAAAAAAAACTCAAATCAGTATTAGAATAACTAGTTTCAACTGCCAAAAATTAAGTTTGATTATAAAAAAAATAATTTCAAACACCGAAAAATAATTTTCAATCAGTTTTAACCTGGTGGACCCTGTTTTGACCTAAAACAGTTAGAAAACTCCTTTTTTTTACCCCAATCAACATAGTTTGATTTGTTTTGACTCAACAAACTCAAGTTTTTATAGGGGGAAAAGCAGTTGACTCGAGAAGAATATATTTTTAAATTTTGAACTTTTCTTAATATTTTTGGATTTTTTATTAAAAATATAAAAAAAATAAAATTTAAATTTTAGAGGATCCAAATCTAGGTTATTACAAGCCTTTCGACGTCTTATTATTGGGCTTTGAAGGCCGTTAATGAATATCTTAGTTGGTAGTCCATGAAATCATATAAAAACAAGTTTTTTGTGTAGTGTAAAAGACCTTTTATATTTAAGTTAGTGAGCATGTATGAGGAATGAAACCTTAAAGTTATATGTGACAAATATAGCAAATAAAGATGATAAATGTAGGAGATGCGGGCGTTTATATACCTAGTGAAGTAATGAGTTGAATCCTTTTAGGTGGTGATTTATAAGTGTTTATATACCCATGAATCACATCAACTTGCATAAATAAGAGGGTAAATGTGGGAATAAACTATATAGTTTATTTTAGGGGTAATCATATTAAATGGTAGCCTCTAATGGTGAGTGGTTACACTATTGAGTATGAAATGATATAGACATAATGACTAGACTCTAGGTATGGGCATGATTTAACGATATTTTATGGATTTCATGATGGTAAGTAAATCATATTCATGTTAAATGCTAAATACCAACCCTACAAAAGGTTGGCAAGCACAAGTAGGCCTAGTAGTTGGGTTCGGACATAAGCATATTAAGCCTAACCACTTGGAAATATGGTGGAGTTTGATTTGGACATCGGCATCCCGAGCCTAACCACTTGGCAATATGGTGGAGTTAGGTTTGGGCATCACCATCCCTAGCCTAACCCTGGTGAGATATGATAGGGATGGTGAGACCCCTTGACCCCAAGCCCAAGTCTTCACCTTGGTGAGATGAGCTCAGGATAGCTTATACCACACCTATCAATCATGGGTAATTCAGGCTCGAGGATGTGGGGACTATATCCATCAACCGATCATTATATATATATATATGTATATATATATATATATATATATTATTGTTGATATTTCAATTTAAACAGAAGCATTTATGAGACCTTACTAAAACAACAACATAGATACCTCTGGCTTTGGTTTGCACACCAATTCTTGAAAAGACTAAAGAGGTCGTTCGGTAATGAGGTTGCGTCGGTGTTTTGTTTAAAATGCAGATGCAACTTGTTTGGTAAAGGAAAAAATACAGTTTACTGTTTATGGGTCCCACGGTGTTTTTGCGTCCGAAACGCAAAAGCAAGCAATTGCTGCTTCTTGCGCACTGTTCATGCTAATTAATTAGCATGAACAGTGTAGCCTGCTCCACTGTTCCAGTCGAACCGGTTCCGGTTCAAAGCTCAAAATGCATTGAATCAGGTCCGACCCAGTAAAATAAAAATAAAAATTATTTTTTATTTTTTAATTGTGTTTTATTCGAAAAACTATTGTTTAACATTATTCAATGACACTATATAAATTAGACAGAGATTGCTTGATGACGTAGCATTTGCAGAATTTGATCGCAATCCCCATTTTGTTCCTGATTATATTTTACCTGATGTTGTTGCGCGCTTAAGAAACCAAAAAAAACTGTAGTCCTTGTCGGATGTATTTCATACGTGATGGAATTATATATAGTTTAATAGAACAATAAAAAATATTGTATATAAAGTATTATTTATTTCATGATGTAATAACAATAGTTAAATCTACAATATTTCAATTAAAAGCCATCAATATTAATATATATTTTATAAAATTATTTTATAACCTCAATTTCAAAAGCATTATTAACCAAATACATTAAACTACTTTTTATTCAACCTCAATTTCAACCACAGTTTTAACCAAACATACATAAATACCAAATCAACGTCAACCAAAAGTACTTTTTATAAAACAACTTTTTTCAAACCACAACCACAACAGCTACCACAATACCAAATACATATAACTATTAAGGCACGGTTTGCACACCAATTCTTGAAAAGACTAATATAACTATTAAGGCGCGGTTTGAAATTGTGTTACAAATGGTGTTTCATGAAAATTTAATTTTTTTTTTGCTTAAAATTAATGTTTTTTTTATGTTTTTGGATTTTTTAAATGTGCTGATATCAAAAATAATTTTTTGAAGATAAAAAAGATATTATCTTGATGCATTTTCGAGCGAAAAACACTTTAAAAAACAACTACTACCACATTCTCAAACACCCTCTTAAACGTGTTTGGATTAAAAATGCGGTGAAGTGTTGTTTGTTTTATCACAAACGCCCTCGGAGTAGAATACACAAAGGAGATAAAAGGGTGTACACAAATCTATCCCTTCCCTACTTGCTCTATTTGCTATATGCTCTACAATCAACATCGTTGCCAGAAATGTGCCTAAAGGGACAATGTTACTTAAACACAAAGAAAGGAAACATCAACTTGTTGATGGAATGGTACCGTCTGTATGTTTTTATGTACACACACACACACACACACACACAGATGCTTGCTGGCTTGTTTGGCCCCATGGTAAGCATATCACAGAGAACAACATTCTAATTAATTAATTTGCATCTTGCACAAAATCTTTAGAATCCTAACAAATCCAATCATATAATTGCCACGTGGCATTTTATAGTTTCAATTTCATGCCTTGTTTCTTGAAGTAAAGTGGCAAATGTACCCTTAATTAATTAATTAATTCGTTTTGAACATTATCTTTATTCAATAACACCTCTTGTTTATAACGACCAGCTCAAATGGAGCTAGTAATTAACTATCATCAATTTGATTTATTCATTAAGTATGATGTAAATAAATAATCTTTATATGATCAAGGAAACAAACAAAAAATCTCACCCTAGAAATAAACTAATCAAGTGCTAATCGCATGATTAGTGAGTCCATTTCTTTAATGCTAATCATCAGGTAGGTTATGCCATTACTTGTACACGCTTTTGCACTGGATATAAACTCTGCCTCCGTAGCCTTTTCCACATGCTTACCAATCTTAATCCGATGGCTCACCTTTCCTACCAAACGTTGACCACCGGCACACCGCCATTGACTTCTTCAAATAATTAGATGGAGTACAAGTTGATGAGCCTATAAAAATAATATATATATATATATAGGAGTAGATAAATATTGTCAAAACATGCAATTGTGCCAGCGGATTTTGATCATAGTTTTTTAATATAAAAAAAAATTCATGAATTG
>Ga0307515_10014299_pt1 | contig 14736 bp, 20 predicted proteins | sample 17_EM_MG_FD_194513 | JGI IMG/M metagenome (GOLD analysis project Ga0307515, IMG submission 194513) | Populus trichocarpa ectomycorrhiza microbial communities from riparian zone in the Pacific Northwest, United States - 17_EM | ecosystem: Host-associated > Plants > Roots > Unclassified | place... | reverse complement strand
GCTGGTCTTCTTCATGGGACGGGCGACCCGATGTGGACTTTGCGATCAACGCGCTGCACGATGCAGCCGATGCTGTCGAGATTAAACGTAGGAAAGCGCATACTACCGCCACCGATCAGGGAAAAAGGACTCGCCGAGGGACTGGTGTGTCACGGATATTTAATGCTGATCATGAGCAGAGGTTAACGATCGTGATCAACAGGCGCTCTCCCACAGAGTCGTGACCTGTTGAAACATCGAGCGGGCGATCCACCGATCCAAGATGCCCTTCGGCCTTCTGCACCAACTCCAAAAGCCCCTGAGGTTCCGTCTCCATTCGTTGCCAAAACAAAGGCGACGAAGAAAGAGAGAAAGAGTATGTCCCACCCGCTGACATCGCCATCGGCACTAACCCTGCTGTCAAAGGAATACAAGCAAGAGACTTTAGGACGTGGCACGATTCCACCGGTTTCCACCAGCAGGAGGCGGCGCTTGTGGACTACAAGGCAGGGGTCGTTCACCTGTCTTCGTCGGATGGGATGTTGCTAGAAATACCTGAAAGCAGCCTGTCTGAAGATGATCTGGGATATGTCCAGTCACAAGTATATGAAAAAGGGCAGCAAAAGGTGACTTTTTTATTTCGTTCGTGTCCATTTCCGTTCGCTGATTATAACTCGGAACAGGCACCACAAGGCGGTATGAGTCCGACCTCCGCACGTGTTGATTTTTCTCATTATTTGACAGGACTCGGAGAACCCGCTGCCAAACGACCGGGTTTTGTAGGCAGGCTCCTAGCCCGAGCAGGACTACGACGGAACAGATAATCGATATGTAGGTTGAGATTGTCCAACGTCACACCTCCTCCAGAGGAGGCATTTCGCTGGGCGGCCCCACCCTACTCATTTTCACGACCACGACGGTTGAGCCGTCAACGTAAGTGTACGACTTTAATAATTGACACTGTTACGGGTCATTCGGATGCGGACTATCTTATACATGGGCCTTGGTTATATACTCATATTAATTTAAATGTATCCTACATCACCTTCCTTAGATTATTTACCTCTATTGTATCTATACATTTGCAATGTCGCGTCTTATTTCCACCGCTTGATCGTTTCTGGGCGTCGCAGTGTGATCGAACTTTGACGGGGATTTCAGTAGTGGCTTGGAAGCCTCCTTATTTGTACAAGCTGCCTCATTCATCGCAAGGAATGCAGGCGATCTTGAGGGGTAGCGTCTGTGCTTCCCCTCGGCTTCCCCAGAACTTTGCATAGAAATTCAAGACCTAGATTTTCCTATCCACAGTCTGATGAAGTCGACGACGGCTAATCTGTAGCCAGAAAGTAAGCGCCGCGCCAACCGGGTGTACCAAAGTTGGATCCGACCACATGGTCACGAACCCGAAAACCACCCGCGTCGTCGGGGTGTCCCTCCTCTGCGACGAATACACACAACGGGGGCGGTTCATCTGGTGGCTTGGGTTCCATCGATAGTAGAAATAATATCCCCGGCTACCGGGGGGTTAGCTAGCCGCGCGGGTTGTGCAAGGGCCATCCCACCCGTCTCCAGATTCGGTAGCCAAGGCGGACCCCCGTTGTTAAAGAACGTGCCATCAATCCCTTTGTTTCATAAGAACGTCGCAACGTCTTGCGCACATGGTCGCGAAGAACTTCTTCCCTCTGCCTCTACAGCTGTCCACTTTCCCAGTACGATGTGGAGACTCTCTCTGTATATACTATACGCTACTACCCTCTTCTCCTTGGTCTCGGCCTGGTCCCCGCTCAACAGTTGTATATTGGGGGTTCAGGCGAGCAAGCCTTGGCAGGTTACGGACGCCCGGGGCATTCTCAAGTTGGGTACGCCCATGCTCTTAATCCGATGAGCTGAGAGGAACTTCTGACGAGTTGGGTTCTATAGGTATCTTGGTTCGATTCTCCAATTCCAACTCCTCGGCAAACCCTCTCAGGGTACGGCCCTGGTAATACAGCATCTGGAGACGCGTATGCACTCAGAATTTTATAGATCAGAGGTGGGGGTAATTCCGATGTGTTTGAAGATCACCACGACGGAACCTACGATATCGGCTTCAGCGTCTCGTCCGACACATACGAGAACTGGCAGCTGAAGGATATCGTTACCAGCCAGTGGAAAGGCACGGACCTGTTCACATATGACGTCGAGAACGGAGGAAAATGGAAGGTCCTCTCCGTCAATTGTTGAAAATACCCCCCATGGCCTAATAACCACCACATTTATATCTGGAATTCGTTCACAACCCACTCGTCGGGGGCGTTGAGGCATGTCTTGTTTTCGCACCGATGTTCGCTGGTTTGTTTCAGCGTCAGTTTTTATTCTTCACTTGTCACGGTACCTTCTTGCGACTTGTACTCAAGTCTACCATTCCATTCCTTTACACGCTTTTATTTTACTGCCGTCACTGTGTCGCATACCCGTCGCAAATTTACTTACGAGGCTAGATTTCTCTAATCGATATACCCAATTTGCGTAGACCCTTAGACAGTTCAATACAGCGGTGATCGCAACAGTGTTCATACGATTAAGTGAGCGCGAGTAAACTATAGAATAAGATGTGGTTTGAATGCATGGGTCTAGGGGTGATGTGCGAGTGGGGGTATCAGTTATGGTCTAGATGGAAACGCTCGGGACCAGCCACGGGGCGCGGGCGCACATTCCGGGAAATCACCAATCGTGCGTGTGGGCTCGTCTTTGTCCTCGCGTTTAGCCACGAGGTGCACTTGTGAGTGGCCGGAACTACTCAACCTCCGAACAGAAGCTGATGAAACCTTGATACCGATATGGCGCTTGGCGGCCGGCTCCTCGATGCGAAGTCTGCGCAAATCGTTCGAGAGGTTGGATAAAACATCGTCATTCTCTTCTTCGTCCTCACTAGGTTCGGTAAATGAGACTTCGCTGAGGTCTTCACCATCTGGTTCGTCCTTATGAGGCATGATGGGCCTGTACCTGATGTGTAACGGTCACAGCTTAATATAATTTTCCAAGATGGACGCCATCTTTGATTCGCGTACCGGGGATCTTCTACAAGGAGATTGTGTGCTTCGGTGACGAGAGGTCTGAGCCATTCATAGGCCCACGAAGCGGATGAGCGTGGATGTGCACGATAATACCACCCGATCGTCGCCTTGAAGACTAACGCCAGCTGGTGTGCAGACCCTGGGAGCTGATAGAGTTTGGGGTTCCTCCGCACTACCCGTGTCACGTCTCCGCCAAAATACGTAGTCAATGGTAGGGTGGACACGAGGTAGGAGAGCGTCAGATCACTTGAAATCAGTTCTAGCAGCAGAAATCAGCCGAGTGCGGCGGAAATGAATATTCTGCGATAAAATGAACTGCCCCACACCTGTGAGAGCGGAGCACAGGTGTGCAGCCTTGGCTTTTGCATAGCCGTACTGCGGCCAGATGCGAATGATCGTGTGACAGATGGAAAGGTTCAGGAAGTGTGCTGCGACTTCTAGCCTCTCGTTGTCCGGCTCCTCCAGATACTCGTGCTCGTCAAAATAAAATATTGTGTTCTTCGGCAGAGTGTATAGCGTATCGAATAGCCGGTCCTCGAAGAAGTTGCGCTCAGAGGATATGTAATCAACGAGACTTTGCTGGAGGGATGATGCACCGCTGAAAGTCGAGGTCCGATGATCTCTGTAGAAAGCTAGGGTCCGGGTGGTAGAGTACCAGTAATCCTTCGTGGCAGCATTGAGAACGGGCTCGAAGATAGTGCGTAACCAGTTGTCGAGGGTCAAGAATCCGTGCTGGAGGAACACCGCACCAACCATGGCTTCGAATAGATCCGCGAGAACCTTCGGGGGTCGTGATCCTGGTTTCAAATGATCCCACCTCTCCACTTCTTCTCTATCCTGAGGCGAAAGAGCAGCACCTCGATCGAGTCCGAGGTAGTACGAAATACGGCCGAACGTGTCATTATTACAGACAACGGAGCGAACTGCCTACGTTGTGAATGGCATCCAATGAGCACACACACACACACAAGAGGTATTCGATATGCTCTAGCAGACGCACCGTGTGGTGGCATTTGTCAATTTTAACCTCCTCAACAATCAACGCCGTTATTAGGTTAACCAACCTGTCTCCCAGGAACTCCAAAAGGTCGTTATTATCCGCCGACAGTCGAATGCAGTTGGTGGCTTGTGCACGTAGCGCTTTGCTGAGGGTAGGAATATCGCGGCCTCGCGGTCTGTTGGAGGCCAGCGAAAGATGGCCTTGGAGACTGGACAGACCGGTGGCTGCAGTTGATGGTGCCATGTGTGTAAGTCGGCGGTCTGGGCGCTACACGTTTGATCGGTTTCGGCCGATCAAGAGTCAGCGTCGCGGGGGTTCGACGACAAACGAGTTTCAAGAGACTCAGGTAACCGGGCTCTGTTCGAAAGTAGGTTGTAGCTACGGTACATTCTATCTAGGTCTTTTATACTGTAGCATCATGGTAGAAATACGAGTGGAATGCATGAGTGATGATAACATGGGTCTGGACCCTTGGTCCGGTTCGGCTAAAAGGGGCCGGTTCTTACAATGTGAGTCGCGGTGTCCCGGAATGGAAATGTTCAACAACGTCCGACAACAGCTCAATAACTTGAGGCGCCGTCACCAGTGGGTATCGTAGCCCGCGTGGGACCTGGGCGAGTGGTTGTTCCAAGCCTGCTATGGACAATGGCACAATTATTTCTCAGCAGCATCCACAGGTCCTCTCATCCGACGAATCAGCGACCCCATATTGGACTACCAACCGTTTCCATACAGCTCCAGCGGGAACTTCTCTATTAAAGAGAACAGCGTTATGAGTGCATCTAGAAACTCCACCATAGGTGAGCTGGGCCGTGGAGGATACCCCCGGTGTACTTCCTGCGAGCGCCAACCGCTCAGGCTCCCGTCACACCTGACCCTAGTCCAACTAGGCCAATCCCGCCCTCTCAGTTGTAGCTTCGGAGCGTCAGAACCCCAAATAGCCACTCAGAGATACAATTGGAACCCAAGGAGAGATCACACAATATCAGCATTCATCTCGACCGACACGCCGTCGCTATATCAGGGTAGCCAAATGAAGGTCCCCTTCTAGTTTGTCATCTCTGGGGTGACTTTTGGGGGGGTCTTCTTTTCTCGCTATGCCGAAGATAAGAGTCTCGCCTGTCCCTACTCGGGGTCACGCCCATGTCAATCGGATGCCCCGTGCATTCCACGACCTCTACTTACTGATGTGAATGAGAGGGAGCGACATAGGTCACATTGATTGCCTGCCCTCGACCCTCCACACACCACCGTCATATCTCCTAATCATTATTCAATAGTTGGAAAGTGCTCTCCGACGACCCCACCAGGTACGATGGAATAGTTCGGATTCCAATCCATACATCAGATCTGTTAATGCGCTTCCGCTCCTCAGCAAGGCCAAATGCCGACAATCAGGATTGCGTATGCGATGGATGTTCCGATGCTCGGACCGAGGATCGTCATAGCGTTGACGTTATAGGTGTGACAGGGTGCGGGGAGTCTTCGGTGAGGACCAGAAACACTTGATCTGTACACAGGTGGCTTAGTTCATAAATATCGTGAACGGTATCGATGCACGACTGCGTGTCGGAGATGGGCTTGACGTCATCATGCACCGCCAAGGTCAAGCTCGCTAATGAGCTCATCGTTGACGGAAAATAGGTCATCCACATTGACACTCCGGCCGTGACGATACAAACGAGAGCGATGCCGAAATCTTGAACATGATTACGGTATCTTTAAGAACGATGTGAGCACTGTTATTCACCCGCTAATTTCGCTGACTCCGGCCTGTTTTCACCTGTGGCAAAAGACTGAGTTCTCAGGCGTGCAGTTCACTTGGAGATCTGGACGAAACTTCAGGGTGTTCAGAGGAAACTCGGCCGTCAAGAGCGTCGTTCTCGTTGCGAATATAAATCACACAGGACCTTCACGAAGCTCGCGAACGTGAGCCCACTTTAATAAGTGCAGGCAGCATTAGGGAACTGGGACAAGGACAGAACCAGAAAAAACAACTAATGAGCCTAAGGAACAGTGTAATAATATGAGGACAGAGTCGGAAACAATGACGGCTGGGGACTAAAAGGAAAGTAGAGAACGGAGGAGGCGATAAAGAGATGCAGACGCAAGAGGACTCGTTAGGAGAGGGAGCAAGCTGAAGCTGAGGCCAAGGAAAAGGACGAAGCTAGAAATTCCCTCCGTCCCCTCCCAGGATCCGTTTCCGTATTCTTCTCATGACGTTACCACGGAGCGGCCCAACCTGGCGTAACTCGGAAGCCTGGGGGCGAGGAAACCAAGATGGAGCCAGAGACTGAGAAAAAGAGGACGCACAGGGGCATCAAGGCCTTTGAGAGCAACGTGAAGGTATTGGTGCCCGACTGCCAGAGGGAGAGGGAGTGGGAAGGGGAGGTAGGTTACGTGCCCCAGTCACCGAGAGGTCCGTATCGGACTCGGAACCACCCCGTTCGGTCACAAGGTTATTTTATGACCACCCTGTCCCCGACCCCGCCCCAACTTTGCGGGCAACCACCTACCCAGTACAAGGTTGCATAGGTCAGCACACATCGTCACTCCGTTGCGCGAGATCCCCCGGCATCATTCGAGTGTCCAGGAAAGGAGATGTTCAACACTCAACGTCGTTCGACAGCTGACAGCAAACGAAAGAAGCAAAAGCTGTTAAAACAAAATTTCGTGACCTCGTCGGCAGAGACGTGGTATACTAAGGCTACAGTCGTCCTACACACTACATCATCATACGAAATACATCCCTTGTTTCGCAGGTTGGAACCTTTTCTCCCACTCCTTCATGTCCACTTCCTCTCTGCTTTCGAGGAACTCAAGGTCTTGCTTCGAGAAATGGAACTCAACCCTTGAACAGACGAGCTAGAGAAAGTATCAGTAAGAACACAACTCGTCCTTGTCGGTACATACATCTGCATCTTTAAGATTATTAGTGTGGAGCGCGAGAGTGTCATACGAAGGAAAACTCACAAGCGACTGGCGCGGGTATAGATACACCTTTCGTCGCTCTTGCCTGAAGGTGGCACAATGAATAAGCAAGGCCCTGGACACTGTTACTTTTGTTAGTCCACATTCTCTCAAACGCAGACAATTCCTCACAAATCGGCATCGAAAGATTCGTTCTCGTTATGAAGGATCGTATAGTGTGACGACTTTCTCGCTGATAACCAGGTCCGTGAGTTCGTGTATTCAGTATCCACGAAGACGAACGGCTCACTGCCTAACATTCCGGCATGGCTCTGGAGATAGAAATTGGGGTAGAGAGGCGAAACTACTTCCGTATCAACCACGAGACCCTGCGGTGGTTGGTCCACACTGCAACCGACACGTCAACCAGGCGGGCTAATTTACCAAGCATAAACTCACAAGTCACGCGACTGAACGAAAAACTTGAGGTGATGTCTGTGGGACACCGTCAGCCAAATTAGGAACGGGATTAAGTGCAGGCCTCCAGGTTCACCTCTTCCCGACAGTGATGAAGGTCAGTTTGGGCAGTGGGGAGGTGGGTTTGCTTCCTTGTCTGGATAAAAGTTGTCCGACCTCGCGTATCGCATCTGACAGACACGCGTCAGAGCCACGTGTAGATTGACACGAGGCTTCTCACCATGGATCGCTTCGACCTCTACATCCCGAACTCTGGAAAACTCTCCTTCCGACACCCCATCCCTGAAAAAGACAATACGCTCAGGTATACGATTGTTGACCCCCTTGAAAATCCCGATCGCGTCCTAAGGAACTGAATGAGTGGCGAAGGGTTTCGGTTCATTGCTACCTACCACCATCATCTTCTTCAGATCAGCGATTGTTTCCAACCTCCCCTGTTGCAGCCTCGCGAGAGCATGGTATCGAGAGAACAAAATGTCCACGGAGAACACCACAGATGCTAGCGAGGGACGATGAACACCTGGGGACGCATGTCCAACGTCCGCGCCTGGGACGCAAGGGCTCAGACGGCGCTGAAGGCGAGAAGGCGTCTATACTTACCCACGATCATCGTTGGACTGGATTTACAATGTTGCAAAGATGCATCAATTGGGCAGAAGTTCACCCCTCCGACTTTCGCGTTAATCCTGTGGGCGATGAATTAGCATTCAAGTGGCCAGCGCGGCTTTCACTTCACTTTAAAGCGAGATTGTTGAAATATTGATCGTTGAATTTGTTTCTCGGAGAACTCTTGTCCTTTTGACGCTATAATTATCAAGTCGTAACGTGATACAACGACTCTCGGGAGGTGTGATGCACTCACGATGCATTGGGTCATAAAACCGTTCGTGTCACCCCAATACTTGATCTTCTGCCTTATCTCAGCGGCGTGGAAAGGTATGAAAGCGATCACCAGAAAGTGGTTCGACATGTCCCTCAACGCGGCATCCTTCATCCCATTGTCCTTATACCTATGATTGGCCCACGACATGCATTCGTTCTTCACATCTCGTTCTATATCCTTCAGGGCTTGCTAATCAGGAGGTCAGCGGTCAACAAAAGATGACATTCGTTGGGGCGCGCACTTCAACGATTTGAGGGTTTCCGGTCATAATCCTCGGAGAGTGGAGTCTTCCTGTCTCTGCGTTTCCTCCGACTCCGCGTCTGCGAAACATTCCTACGAAACCGTTGTGAGCGTTCACATTGTTGGGGAGTGGAGGATGTACCTCTGGTGTGACAACATTCAACGAGACCCCCCACAATCCGCTCGATATCCTTTTCGGCCGCAAAGTCGATCACCGCCCACTCCGAGATATAACCAGGCTGATAGTATTTCTTGTCCCTCATGTTCCACTGGCCGCTATTCTAAAGGACACGTAAAACTCCCGCCACTCGTAAGGGGGGAATGACGTACCGTTGGCTCCGACCTTCCTTCGCCGAAAGTGATCCCGAGGGACGGAAGTTTGCGTGCTAGGATTTGCATAGAGCGGGGGCTGATTTCTGCATTCAGCCCAGATCTCGGTAAGTTTCCGGCACATTCCGCCTTCAGATGCATGAGATTAGCGTAGGAACAGAAGGTCCAGAAGCTTACCCTTGCGGCTTCAATGGCTTGAAAGCGATCACGGGGTTTTCTTGTGGCCCTCTGCAACACCAGGCTCGTGGTCTCAGGATCGAGGACCTTCTTGTACATTTGTTGGCTGAGCTTGCAGAATTCGATCGGAATGACGGAGAACGGATCCTTTCGCGTCACCACGCCGATAGCATCCGGGCATTTCATCCGCTGGCCGTACATCAGTTGGTAGTATTCCTGTGACAGTAGTCATTAGAACCCCGCTGATGGCCTTTCACGATCGTAGTACGTACCTCGACTGTGACAACCCGCTTCTCCTTCTTATCCGCCTTCTCGAGCACAAACTGATATCTCCCGGCTCTGGGGTACAAGTCCACAATCTTCCGCCTAGGATACCTCTTCGTTGTCTTGAAATTCACAGAGACCTCGAGACCTTTAATGAATCGAGTGAGAGCTTCCCAGTCCTTTTTCAATTTCTCTCGCGTGAAAGGACTGGCGCGACTTTCCTCAGGCGCCTCGAGGATGAGGTCTTGAATTCTGAACGTAGATCCAAACAAAAACTGGTGGCACACGTGCGCTAGATCCTGCCCGTAGCTGCATGCGGAGTGAGATTCGAGCGGAATAGAGTCTAGAAACACGTACAAAACGCCAACACCCGTGTCTACGTTCAAGTAAAGGTCATCGCGACCAACCCTTACACTTCTGATCACGGAGGTCAGACGGCAGAATAACCAAGACGTGAGGAACTCACTGAAAAATTGCGGGCCATAATTCTAGCCCATGACGGAGATTGCTTTTCTCATTGCTCTTGAAGTAGAACTTGCTGGCTGGGGGACAGTAATACTTCCTACCGGGAAATGAGAGCTGCTTCTTGGGGACTAGTAGCCAAAGATCTTACAGTGACATCTCGTGGCGCATGTAAACCTGCACCAAATTTGCGACATGCTCGATGTTTCCACCTTGATTTTGCTTGAAACGGGCAAGGTCGCTGTATCATGAGGAATAGGGTGGGTCAAGTGAGAAATGCACTAAAAATGAAACGAGCTCGTGGATTCAGACGTGCTCACCGGTTCGGGTTGATTTTCCCGACGAGGTTCATGGTAACGGTGAAATCGATGAATTTGCCATCGGACATGCTGACCTCGAACGTCTGTGGCAGGATAAGTGAACGGTCTTCCTCTACGCGAACACGAGTACCTTGGACTGCGACATATTCTTCAAGGTAAAAAAGTTGAGAGCGCCATCGAAGACACCTCTAGGGTTGAATTCTTGAGGCGCAGTGATGGTCTGAAGTCGTTCAATAACGGCCACCGTTCGAGAGGGATTCTTTATTTGTTCGCCCTCTTGCTGCTTTTTCTTGTCCCATTTCCTGATACCTATCGTCACGACGTTGAGAAAATCGAATGGCGCAGAAGCTGTGTGCCCGTACAGACTACAGATGTACGTTATCAGCGAGATCATCCAGAATACCGTCACTCATCGCGCATCGACACTCACGATCATAATGGTAGTATTCCTTATCGGGCAGTCGTAGCTTGAAAGTGTTGGAAACCACACTGCACTGGTTTCCCTTGGTGCCCTTGAACAGATTCCCACTGCTTCTGAGAACCAACGGTTGAGACGACATTGTGGCTGGGGTGGGGAGAGAGGGAGGTTGTGTTCGAATTTAAACTCGTTGCCGAATGGCGCGCGCCGGTTGATAGGCACGTGTGTGTGAGAAGAGCCAACCGCCAGGTCCCGTTGCCGCTGAGTAAAAGAGACCCAAGAGACCAAGGACAGTCTGCCTTTGTTGCACCCTCTGGGACAGTTCAGTGAAATGAAGATCCTCGCACTCGGGCCGCAACGGTCAAAAGCGCTGTGCGTGATCAAAGGGAATATTGTATATCATGTATCATACCTGATCGGAACTTTCCCCCGCTAAAGCATCCGTTGTGTGGCCGGTACCGCCTCAGCCACACTTGCACGCCACGCTCTCGTAAAACAGAACGAGTCCCAAAAGATTTTGACCAGATCATGGCAAGTAACCGTGGGATCAACATTTTCGGTGTCCATCGGCAGGAAAACACCAAGTTCCCGAGGGTACAAACCGTGGGAACGGCCGCTGCCAGCAGTCCCGGCGAGCCTGCCCGACGCACAGATTCCGAACGACTGAGCAGGCCGCGACAGCTGTTCACTATGCATATAGTTCGGCGTTAGCGATACCCGCGTGAGAACGGAGCAACACTTACAGCAAACCCAACGGTGTTTCGCAGAGATCAAGGGATCGGTGACCGGTAAAATCCTATAGGGATCGCCGCCCTCGGGTGCGGAGCCCCTGAATTCGTCATAAAACTTTTACCTCGCACCCAAGATGATGGATCCCCCTTCAGAGAGTCCGAGCACCTTTGGTCACCGTCAGCCCCCCGTGGGACCAATCCTTCGGTGTGACGAGCGACTCCACGCACTCCCGTCACGTATACTAATAGTCCCCGGTGTCTCACCCGCTCGGTCGATACCGTCGCAGACAAAGGAAACAAGTCCAGCTCCCTTAATAACGCGTTGGCCAGGAATCTGTTATGCTTATGCAAGGGAACCCGAAGAAAGCTCAGAGTAAAACCGCAAGAGCAGAAACGGTCCCCGGAGTGACGGCCAGTCCCAGAAGCTGTCAACAAAATCCCGATCACGCAGTAGAGAAACCATGGGGTCACAATCATGGGTACTTGAAAAGGGCTTGTATTTCGTGCAGATCTGCTGCGGGACATCTACCTAACTTACAACTACTACTTGGTATTTACACGGGCTAGAGAATCTCGGTAACGGGCAAGGACGGACACTGCAGGGGGGAATCAAGGGAACAACGCCGTTTGACGGATTGGATAGCAGTGTGGACTAGTGCGGGGGATGGAATGTATGAAGGGGGATCGTTAAATAGACCAATAAGGGTAAACGAAAAACACAAGGAAAAATGGCCCGAATCAGTGTTCTTGTGGATCACAATGGCTGGACCAAATTCCTCTGTGGTTGATCCAACCGAACTGGTTATAATCACCACAGTAGGGGTCGTAAAAATCGTGAATTGGCGTGAATATGATGGAGGCGGCAGTCGGTCCTGGAAGGTGCACATCCGGGAAGGTCGGCGGGGTAGCTGTCGGGGGGGGGATGTCAGCGGAATGTAACAGGCAAAGGAAGGAGAGGGTCTCACCATAAGTATCGGCAGCAGCCTCTTGGAGAATTTCATCAAAGACATTGCGGCCCTTGTTATCAAAGAAGTAGGGGTGCATCCGCAGCTCATCCAGGGTGTACCGGGTACGAGGGTCTTTCCGTAGCAACTGTGATGATTTACATGAGCGTGAAACTCGGAGAGAAAGATGAACCGCGCGTACCCCAGACAGTAAATCCTCCTCAGCTTCGGAGAGCTTTGGTCTCCTCCAGCGGAAGTATGAGACATCTTCCACGGTGGTGTCCCAGTCTAAATACTCCCACAAGCTATCGTCACTTGCAAATAAGATCTACAGATCCACACCAACATTCAATACCCAGGGGAGGAAAACGAGGAAGGGGGCCTGAAACTCACATCACCGGCAAGTAGATCAAACACAGTGCACCCAAGCGCCCAGTAGTCCACGGTTGGCCCGTAGGACTTTCCGCTCAAACACTCGGGAGCAAGGTACTGTCGCGTGCCAACGAGTTCCTTGGAGTACTTCCTCCCACGTCTAACCGGCTTGCTGTGGATGTAGGCTACACCGTAGTCGAATATCCTGATGTTATCGCATCGGTCCACAAGTACATTCTCGGGTTTAATGTCCCTGTGGATGATGCCCATGTCGTGTAACGAAGCAATCCCGAGCGCCATCTGGGCGATCCATTTCCTCATCCGGCGGGGATGAATCTTCTCGGCGAGGAGTGAATGCATATCGGACCGGAGGTGATCCTATACCGTAACAATGCCATTAGTCACATAAACGAAAGCAACTGCTATTTGAGTGCGCCCACTCACCATGGCAAAATAGACACACCCCTCATCCTGAAAAACACCATGGCAGTCCATCACGAACCTACTCGGCTCCGAATCCGCGATGATCTGATACGCCTGCAGCTCGGTCTGCAACGCTCTCAGTTCCCTCGACTCTGGTTCAACACGACGCTTATCCACCATCTTCAAACAAACCCTCCTTCCGCTCGAAAGGTCCCTAGCAGAAACAGCGGAACCGAACGCGCCGGAGTGAAGTTGACGGAGAAACTCGAACGGTCCAAGTCTCGGAGTGGTTGGTTTCGCGGGAGACAGGCGGGCGGAAGGCCAGTGGAGACCCCTAGACCTCCGAAGGGTCCTGTGGGGAGTGGCTGCTGGTGGGTTTGCCGAAGCTGGGCTCTCGAATGGGAGACCGACGTATCCCATGGCCGGGGTAGTTGGGAGATGGCGGGCACTAACAGTAGGGTACGCGGGGTCGTAATCATCCTGATACTCGTCTGGAACCTGGATCGCGGGACATGCAGGGAGACCCCTTCGCTCTTGGATGCCTGGTTGAACCACGGTTCCGTTGTGGTAAACGCGTTCTCTGCGGACGGTGCGGGTGGAAAAGGGCATGTTCAAATCGTAAAGGTTCGTGACGTGAATTAAGCGGGGAAGATGGCGGGAGGGGCAGCGGCACCTGCCTGCGATGCCGGGAGGAGATTAGGAGAGGGGGGGTGGGGGCTGATAGAACCATCAATCAAAGCTCTTATAAGACCCGCCCGTTGTACCGCTCTGCGACATACAGTGCTCACCCGAGTGGCTACAGAGCGGATGGCGGGACGGTAGCGACTGACATAGCCATCAAGCCAATCAATGATTTGGAGTGATTGCGTCCGGTCTCAACGGTTCGTCGGCTGCATGGGGATAATCACATGTCCCGCACAGCTTCTCGACGAAGATGCGGGTGGGTGGACAATGCGCAGCTGGTCCTCGAGGCAAGGACTGACGTGGGGAAATGGCACTGAACCCTTACCAGTGTCCGTTTTCCGTGAGGCAAACGAATGCATCGTGTCGGTACACTGGATGATCGCGGTCGATCATCTTCGCTGCTAGTTCGCTCAAAGTCAAAAAAATGATTCCGGATCTCATACACGATGCTGCCCCCGCTCCACAGTTCGAGTAGCAGGGCCCCACGCCAGGGCTAGGGTTTGTACAGGATACATAAGTGGGTGCCAGAAAACAAAAAGGATACAGTAGCGGTGTACATAATGCAATAACAGGGACGTGGAGGGGGTACAATGGCGACGCTTGCTCAACAAGCCTTTGACCTAGGATGTGCCAATTATATTCGTCAGTGGATTGAAGGGCGTATCCGCTCGAATGGTAATCGTACCAGATAATTGTCTATGTGAATGGGGAGAACGAATACCAACTTTCACGACCGTTTCCAGACACATACCGACCGCATAGTCGGTAACCGTACTCGGATCGATTGGCGGAGGTTTTGAAATCGCGATTTGGTCCTACTCATGGACCTTTGTCTGGTGGTGGTTTTTGTTTGGTGTCGGGTAGGTGGTATCATCGACATCATCGCGATTGTGATATCTTCAGCGACTAAGCCGGTCTGACCAATATAAGAGGTCGGCCTTGGACGACGACTGGTCCTAGACCCTACCCTTGGACCCGGGGTCCGCCGCATACGACTAGGGTTGTCCTCGCATTCCTCCGCAACAGGTGACAATTGTTTCTGCGTCCGTCCCGACATCGAAGTGGT
>Ga0307515_10014298_pt1 | contig 14737 bp, 12 predicted proteins | sample 17_EM_MG_FD_194513 | JGI IMG/M metagenome (GOLD analysis project Ga0307515, IMG submission 194513) | Populus trichocarpa ectomycorrhiza microbial communities from riparian zone in the Pacific Northwest, United States - 17_EM | ecosystem: Host-associated > Plants > Roots > Unclassified | place... | reverse complement strand
GGGTCCGTCAGAAAGTTGCAGCCCCAAGGAATGAAGTGCACTTGATCTGCGGTTCCGCCGTAGTGCGAAATGGCTGAATCTGCGGCCCAAGCGGACGACAAAAGTGACAACTTCGACGCCGTGACGGCCGTTCGCTCCAGCGCCTCCCCATTTGCCTTACAAACCGCAGGCAGTCGGGTGAAGCTTTCGTAATAGCCGTCCATGAGGCAGAAGGTCGCGTCCGAAATGTGAATCGTCGGGAAGTATTTGCTGAGCACGCCACTCAGTGGGCAATAGGCAATGACAACGACCACATCAGGATTGATTTCACGGATTTGCTTGACCGTCGACCGGGCGCCCCACCACGCCACGCCTGGGATGTATTCGAACCAGATGTTCTTCAAAGACAACTTTGAAGCAACTCGCCCAAACAATGAGCGTGCAGCGATGAAGAACTCTGAGTACGGTTTTTTTATGACGACGATATTTTCAAACTCGCCTGCCAATGCCTGAACCATGTGATAAGGCGTGCCCGACCACAATTTGATATTGCTAGGATCATCCGATGCAACAACACAAACCTTCGTCATGGCAGCCTGGCCGCCATATTAATCTGAGCGAGACGAGGCATGAATTTGGAAACGCGGTAATTTTTCATTGGATTATGGTGTACACCCACACCCCAGCCAACCCTATACCATAACCAACTGGCCAAGCCATCAGCACCTTGAGCTCAAGCATCCAATTATTGATTTTATACTTGGAGTTAAAATAAAGAATCATGGGCACGGTGATCACCTCTCGGAATGCGATGGCGAACAATGCCCCGGTCAGCCCGAAGAAATAAAACCCCACAGGAACCAAAGCGTAAATGCTGACAAATCTCGTTACATTGAGCCAAACGAGATATTGAGGCCGATTGGTTGCCAGATAAACAGATTGCGCGAGCGCATATCGAGAAATGATCAAACCCAGCGCCAGTATCTCGAGAATAGAGCCAGCCGCCTTGTAGCGGGTGTCGTACATGATGTTGATCGCTACATGCCCGGCCGCGAAGAGAAATCCAGACAACCCGAGCATGAGTGGGTCAAATCGAGCCCGTATCTTGTGATATGCCCCTGCCAAGCGTTCCGGATTGGTTCTCGCGACCTCGCTGAACCCTGGCATCACGACGCGGCTGAATATCTGTCCAACCAAGAGATCCACGGCCCCGGCCAGATTTGCTGCGATGGTGTAAAAGCCCAGAATCTGCGCAGAAACAAAAGCGCCCAAAAGAATCCGGTCCCCGTTGCTGGCCAAGACGGTGAAGGCAGAAGACCAGACCAGCCATTTCCCGAAGGTCATGATCTCGGTAACGTGGTCTTTTGACCAAGCCAATCGGTTGTTCTCCCCCGGCAACCAGAAATGGCTGAACAGGACATACACAATCGAGGTCACCAAGCCACTGATCAAGATGGACCAGATTGATCCAGTGGCCCACGCAATGGCGATCATCACCACCAAACCGATGACTTGGGTCAGCAGCTCAATCCTGAGCAGTTGCTTGATTCTGAAATGCCGGTTCTCTGAGAATACCTTCGTCGAGTGAAAGCTCGAAATCACGATACTCATGGAGCTCACTGCAATCACCCACGGCAATTTCGGATCGCCATAGGTTGATTGAGGAGAGAGCCAGCCCGTCAAGCCGATTCCATAGAGAATTGTGGAGATGACAAGGCAACCGCCCCACAGCGCGGCACCGCGGGTGATCTGAACTGCCCAGAGCGTATTCAGGAACTCTTGATCATCGCCCCTCGGACTGCGGCAGACATTTTCCCTGAATCCGATATCGGAAAGCATGGAAAGTATCATTGGAACCAAGCCTGCCACGGCGACGAGGCCGAACATTTCAGGTGCTAATAACCTCGTGACGATCAGATTACCGCCGAGCCTGATGATATGGGCAGCGCCGGCGCCAAATACCACCCATGCAGCAGCGCCTGACAGGCGCCGGCTCAGTGATACCCCCGCTGGGCCAGTCGCTTGTATTGTGTTTGCTTCGCTCATTTTGTTTTATGCGGCCCCTGGAGTGCGCTGACGTGGTCGCTCAGCGTGGTGAGCCGAAGCCGATTGACCATATCTCACACCGCCTAGATTTGTCGTCAGCTGCGAATATCGGAGAGAAAGACCCATGACGATCCAGATGATGAAAGGCATCGACAAGAAGCAACTCGCTGTGGCGATGATGATCATGATGCCGACCGTGGTTCCCAGCAGCGCTCGCCCAATTCCCTCAAGCTCAGGAGATACCAATGTTGATCGGCGTATTCCCACCCACGTCTTGGCCATGGCGACCAGATATATGGAAACGTAGACGGCCAGCCCAACGTACCCTGTTCCCAATGCGATACCCAGGTACGAATTGACGATATCAATGATCCCCTGCCCTTGACGCATCTGCTCCATCAACGGGTCAAGCATGAAGTTGCTCGATCCGAACAGCGGATTCATCGCAATAACCTGCATCGACACCTCGAACAATCGGGTGCGGTAGGTCACATTGTCTGTATCGACATTGCCTATGAATGGCAGATACGAGGCGACCTGATCGGCAAACGGCGAAAGTGCAATTGCCACCACGGCGAATGCGGCCCCCAATGACAACTTCGACAACCGTGTTCCCGCGCCGCGCCCTGTTCCGGCCGCAACCAAGATGGCCACCGCGGCGCCAACATAGGCGCCGCGAGCCAAGGACGCGCACAGCCCTCCGATGAGCAGTGCGTAAGAGAGATACCAATTGCGTGGGGTCATCATGGATTTGACGGCCGGGTAAAGACCCACACCGACCGCCAAGATGAAGCCGAGAATCAAACTATTCCCGGCCGTGGCATACGGCCTCACATTGCCATTTCTCATGATGTACGGCATGACATCCCATCCGAGGCCAAGTGCTTCGTTGATGCTGGTGTAAAGCAGCCAGTTTTTGCCGAACTCGAAAATAGTGATCGGTGCCAGCATGACGATGGCGAACAGAAATGACGCCAGCATGTCGCGCAAGGCCGGAATATTTCGGGCTGCCCTGCTGGCCACAAAATAGGGCAGAAATCCGTCGATGAACAGTTCTACCGATGTCCGCAGGATGGTTGTCACGGTAGGGTCAGACCGGAGAAACAAAATCACCTGCAATGCCAAGTATGCGAATGCCAACCAATCCAGAAGGTAAGCACCGAAAGGCTCGATGGATTTATCACGACGCATACGGAGGTATGCCCAACCCAAAATAACAAGAGAAGCCAACCGCAAGTGGTTGATTTCAATGATGTAACTGATCGGCCCGAAGCCCGGAATGAAGGTTGTCGTGGGAGGAACGACAAAAAACAAACTCAGGAAAACCGCCATGGGATTCTTATCTTTACTTATCACCCATGCCATGAGGGCGCCGGACACGATAAGGTAAAGCCAGAAATTTCGCGCCAAGAAGGCCGACAGCAGTATCCCAACCCAAGCCTTGAGTCTTCGGTCGAGGTCGACCATTGGGATCACCCGATCACCCAAGACTATCCGCACCATGGCAAGCATGGGCAACATCATCGCCAAGATGAAAATTAGTGCTCTGAACTGTTCAGACACGGTGTATCAGGTGATCTGGGGCGACATCTGCCGACGGACTGGCCTTTGGCTTTACATGGCGACCGAACAAGAAATCTATTCCAAATAGGCAAGCCAACGAGAACAGCATCAGTGCCATACCCGCTGCACCGTGCAATATCCCCTGCCCGGCTTCGTCACCTAAATAATAGGTAATAAGAACAAGCAGGCTGACTCGAATGATATTTGCAAAGAATGAAATCGGTATCATCGAAGCCAGCATGGCCAAATTGTGGGGCTTGGATGAGCTGTTTCTCAAGTACATATAGAGCGTGCCAATGGCAGCCATGCTGAACATCGAGTGAAGGCCCGAGCAAGCATCTGCGACGAGCAGCTGATATTGACCGATGGAAATCATCACTCCGGCCCGCGAAATGGGGTAGCCAAGGCCGTACAGCCCGTTCACGACCAACGCCGAGATCCACTGCTTCAGAGGCCCCGTCAATGTATCCACGACGACTGCGGGCAGCGGGATCGTGAAAAGCAGATAGAGAACCGGAAACCAAGCCGCCTTGAGGGCTTCTCGCCCCTTGATCACCAGCAGCAGGCCACTGATGACGAGAACCGGCGAAAGAAACTCGAATGAGCGACTCTCAAGGGCTCGCCCGTAGACATAGAAGAGAAGGCCTAAGGTGAAGCTGACTCCGCCCAGCGCCCTGGACGGATGGTTGGGGCTATCGGTAATCAACTTCCGCTGTCGCCAGAAGAGCCAGAGGACGACAGCCAGCACCAACGCTCCGTGGGCATTGTCCTCAGACTGCCATGTGGAGTCTGCAGCAGCCCAGTAGGTCGGCACGTACATTGCGGCGAGCGCCAACAGGATGACAAACCAGCCAGCGGTGGCGGGCGCGATATCTGTTCTATGCTTGATCTCGAGATTCAACATATTCACACGCGTCTCTTGTGGTGAATCTTCGAGGAACTACTTGGAGCTGGGTGGGCAAAAAGCAGGCGAAGGGGACATACGCGGCCCACACTTGACTGCAAACCACCGACGTTGGCGTCAACACTTCGAGTGAAGCGGAGCAGTAGCCGCGAAGAAGTGTACCCGCCGACCCTCTATCAGCGGTAACACCTACATGAGGGTGATGTCACGGCCGAAGGGGCCTCACAGACTCCGGAACGGTGATACCAAGCAAAAGGCCGCCGACTTGCGTCAGCGGCCTTTCTTCTTACTGAGTTCTCTCAATGTCCGGGTGGACTGTGTCAGCCCGGACCCCTTCGAAGACTCAAGGGATGACCATCGCGCGGCCGTCACCCAGCAAGTGGGAGTGGCAATCCTTCTGTGCGTTGTCGCAGTTCTTCGTCCAGGCTTTCACGATCTCAGGCTTCCAGGCCATGAAGTAGTCGCCGTGGCCGCTGAAGCCCGCTGGCTTGGTCAGGTCATAGTTGTCGCTCGTCAGACGCCAGTACTTCGTCTCGCCGGTCACCTTCACCCGATAGAGGATCTGGTAGGCGATCTGCGGCAGGGCCACAGGGTGCGACGCTGGGCAGTTGCCAGTGTTGTTGGCCTTCACGTTGATCGGGTTGGTCATGTGGCTCTTGTGATCGGGTGAATCGAGATTCACACCGTCCCAGCACTGCGGGAAGTCGATGCCCATGATGAGCCATGAGTTAGCCGTTGCCGGGCAATCGGTCGGAATGCTGGACGACCAGTTGCTGTTACCACCGTCCCAAACGCAGGAGTAGATCGCTGCGCCGCTCGGTGCACTGGGGTTGCCCTTGGCATCGCCGGCAATCATCCGCAGGCCCACCGGAACTTCCGTGATGGCGCTCGGCGGCAGTGCGTAGCCCGTCTTGTAATAGAAGTTGGACTCGAACATCGGAGCGAGAGGGGCGCCAGTACGGGTGTCGATCATCGACGGCACCCAGTAGGAACTGCGGTTGATCGTGCCGCCGCGGCAAGTGCTGTTGCCCGTGGTCGACAAGCTCGTCGCCGTCGAATACGCATCGATGCCGGTGTTGCCGAAGAAAGTGTGCAGATGGCTCTTGCCAGGCTGGCCCGGGAACACGATCGGATCATCGAACGCGTACTTGGTCACCTGGCAGCCCGTGCGGAACGCACCAATGTCTGACGTAGGAGCGACCTCGCTGGTGGGGATCAGCATGTCTTGAGACCAACCGCCCACAGGGTTCTGCGTCAGCTTGGGAATCAAGCTTGTGTTGACGGTCACCATGCCCACCGGTGCGGGTGCGGGTGCAGGTGCAGGTGCAGGTGCAGGTGCAGGTGCAGGTGCAGGTGCAGGTGCAGGTGCAGGTGCAGGTGCAGGTGCAGGTGCAGGTGCAGGTGCAGGTGCCGAGGCGGTCGGCAAGACAGAGCTCACCCAGCATTGCTTCCTGCTGCCACGAATTGGGTCGCTGCCGAAGAATTCATTGGTGCACGAGCCAGAAGAGAGCACCTTGGTGACCCACTTGCCATTCCATCCATAGCGAACGGTACGCGGACCGGCCAAGGTGAAAGTCTGGCCCTCGTCGGCAATCTGCGTCCATGTCTCAACGGCGGGTACCGCCGAAGCCGTGGAAGATCGCTCGCAGTACTTCGCATTGCCGGGAGCCGGGTCTGCCTTGAAGAAGGTGGTGGTGCACTGGCCAGAGCCGGTGACGATCTTCTGGACCCATCTTCCGTCCCAGCCAAACCGAACCGTCTGCGTCCCAGTGACGGAGAAGGCAGCGCCTTCGCTGGCGATCCGGATCCAGCCGGTGGTGGTGCTGGTCACGGCCTGTGCGGTCTGGAAGCCATCATCCGCTGCATCGGAATCGACGCTCGAAGTTTCGGCTACAGGTTCCACGTCGGTCGCGGACGGCGCTGTGGACGAACCACCTCCTCCGCAACCACCCAAAGCAAGGCAAGCGGCGGCAAATGTTGCCTGCCAGGCAAATGTCTTTTCGAATTTCACTTCAAGCACTCCAAATATTCAGGTCTGACTCATATCAGCGGCGCATGGGCCGCTGATCCCGGGCGAGTAGCGCTTGACTGGTGCCTGCAGACACTTGAGCTTTTGCCAACTACCCCACGGCGTTGCCAGACTTCATCTGGGCGCTTGATCACCGCGACATTCACTGATGAAGCGAAGGTTGCCTGAGTTGAAAGGGGGGGCTGTAACTGAAGGGAGTAGGACGTAACACGCCCTCATGCATGCCAGCACTGCCGAGGGCAGGTCTCTTCCCATCGGGAAACCCAATGAACACGGGCTCCGTCCACCCCTGGAACAAGGGGGCGAACCACACGGGTTTACCCGCCCAGGCTGTGATTTCTTCGCATCTTGGTACAAATCACACAGCTGTGATCGGCCCCTGGGGAGCGGCGCCGGCACTCAAAAGAAGAGATAGGCTGGAATCACCTGCCAAACAGGTCGATTCAGCGACCATCTGTAGCTTCAACGCTCCCGCGCTAGCTTGCGAAATCGGCTTGAGCCGGCCGGTCCTTTATGCCTTGCCTTTTTTCTTCTTCGAAGGCACGGAGTTCAGCACGGTGCCGACCATCACGACGCCTGCGTTCGACAGGCCTTTCACCATGTCGGCGAACCCGCTCACGCGGGTTTGATTGCCGCGGGCGACGGCAATCGCTGCCCCAGCGCGAACAGCCACCAACGCGCAGTCTTCCCCCTCGACCAGACCCGGCGTGTCGATGATGACGACGTCGTAGCTGGCACGCGCGTGGGTCAGCAATTCATCAAAGCTGCGGCGGCTCAGCAATTCGATGGGATTTGGCGGAATGGGCCCGGCAGGCAGCACGAACAAGCCCATGAGATCGGTGATGCGGATGATGCTTTCATCTCGTGACCGGCCCGCCAGGTAAGTCGAAAGCCCGACCTGGTTCTGGATGTTGAACAACTCATGCTGGCGTGGATGGCGAAGGTCAGCGTCGATGAGAAGCGTCCGCTCGCCGAGCTGCGTGAAAACCACCGCGAGATTGGCTGCCAGGTAACTGCGCCCTTCCCCCCGCTCGGCCCCCACGACAGTGAAAACGTGGCGCTGCTCGGTCTTGTCGATCCAACGCAGCATGATCTGGCTGCGCACCGCCCGCATCTGCTCGACCACGGGGCTGAATGGCTGATAGGCCGCAACCACTTCCTCACTGATCGACTTCTTGTCTGGGTTCGACCGCAGATACGGGAATGAAAACTGGCGCGCCAACCCGAACTGAATGTCCGCCTCGGTCAGCAGGCCAAGCCGCACCGCGGCCTCGCCGAAACGAAGGTTTTCCTGGCGCTGAAGCAACAAGATCCGTTCTGCATCTTCGGGGCGCAGCAGCCCCGCATCCATCAGGATGGCACCAATCGATCGGACCGCTGGCGGTAACGAGACGGCTGCGGTCCCCGTTACCTTCATGGCAGCCCCTCAGGACTGGGAAGCGCCGAACGGCTCATCGCAAAGCTTGGCGCAGCGAGCCGCCTGAACACGGGTTGCCGTGATTCATTGGGACGCAGCACCCCGATGACCGGCACACCGTCGAGGATCTGCAAATCCTCGGGGCCACGCACACGCCGGTCCAGCAACTCCCACGCAAGCGCAAGAACGGAACCTAGCAACACGCCGCCGAAAATCGACCCGAGCACGCCCATCAGTACTTTCTTTTGAGATGGCTCCGATGGTTCCACCGCCTTGCTCAGCATGCGCAGCGTCGACTGGTTGGTCTGGCTTTCCATGCTGAGCTGACCTTCGCGCTGGCTGACAGCGTCGTAGGCCTTCTGCGCCGTTTCCACGTCTCTCAGGAAAACGGAAATCTGGTCACGCTCGGACCTCATCGACAGCAGCTGCTTTTTCTGCGCTTCGATCATTGCACGCAGTTCACCCACCTTTTGCGAGCTGGTTCGGCTGACGACTGAGGTAGTGCTGGAAACCCGGCGGATTTCAGCAGCTAGCTGCTGCCTGATTTGCGCAATCTGGGCCTCGAGCTGCAAGCGTTGCGGGTGATTGGAGCCCACGATGCTGCTGATCTCGCTCAGTTTGGTTTCCGCTGCACCGAGCTGGCTCTTGAGCGACTGCACAGCCCCACTCAGCGCCACCTCAGGAGACGCCTCGCCGGTGTTGCGTTGCCGTCCCGCCGCGTCAACGCTTTCAGCCTGCGCGGTCGCGAGCTGCGCTGTCAGCGCGACCAGCCGGGCATTTTCCAGATCGAGTCGCTCATCGGAGACCACGATTCCGTTCTGTTGCTGATACTTTGAAAGACGCGCCTGAGCCTGCTCGAGGTTGTTGCGCAGCACCTTGGCTTGTTCCTGGAACCAGGTTGCCGACTGACGCGCCGGTTCGACACGCATCTCAATGGCGGTATCGATCGCCGCTTGCGCAAATGCATTTGCCGCTGCGGCGGCAAATGCCGGGTCGCGCGACACGTAGGTGATGCTGATCACATTGCTCAAGCGCACCGGCTCGACCGTCAAGCCCCGTTGAAGGCCATCGGCGTAATACTGCTCAAGCGGGATCTTGGCGCTCGTCGCCTCTCTCCATTGCTGTACGTAGACCGGCGAGTTTTCCAGGCCCAGCACCTTGACCACGCGCGTAGCGACCTTGTCGCTCTTCAGTATCTCGATTTCAGTGGCCAAGCTGGCCGGCGTTGCCAGCCCGCCAAGCAGCGGATCGGGGCGAACATCGATGACGAGAGACGCATTTGCGACGTATTGCTTGGGCTGCCGCAAGAAGATGCTCAAGCCCACGCCAGCCACGACGATGGTTACCAGAAGCACCAACCACTTCCGTACCCAGATAACCCGTAGAAACTGCAAGATGGACATGGCTGCCAATCAGAAAACAGATTCGCGAACGTAGATCACATCGTCGGGTTGAACAAGCTCGGTCATTTTCAGTTCCATCACGGTCACTTCACCCTTCGCGTTACGACGATGTACACGAATTCCACGTTCCGTGCCACGTGCGGTCAGGCCGCCCCCTTGCGCCAGAGCCTGGAGGACCGTCATGCCCCGCTCAAGCCGGAAAACGCCCGGCTTTTGCACTTCGCCGTAGATGTAAAGGCTCGGAGCACGGTCCACATAGATGATGTCGCCATTCGCCACGGTGACGTCGAGTTCACGCTTGCCGGCTTGCATAATCGCAGGCAGGTCAATGGCGTATTTCACCGGCTTGCCTTCGCGAGTGCCCACCACGGTGACCACATCGGCTCCGCCGGGTAAAACTCCGCCCGCTGCCGCGATCATTTCAGAAACCCGGCTGTTCACGGAGACGATTGGATAACGTCCAGGCTTGCCGATCTGGCCCAGCATCGAAATCTGGCTGCTGCGCACCTGCACCACCATCACGTTTACCTGCGGCTTCAAGACAAACCCGCCGTCACGAAGCTGCTTGGCGATCTTTTCTTGAGCGCCCGTGATGGACGCTCCATCCAGGCTCAACGTACCGATCAGCGGGAAGGTGATCTGACCCAACTCAGAGATCTGCGTCTCGAGCGTCAAGTCTGGGTTTTGGTAGACGGTGACGCGGATCACGTCGCCGGAGCCGAGGATGTGCTCGGCCTTGACCTGCGCCTGTCCAAGCGCACATGACAACAGAGCCAGCGTTGCCAGAGCCAAACGAAGAAATTGTCGTATCGACATGATGATGCGTTCCTGTAGGTGTCTCACGGGGTTTTTGCGGGTTCAGCCCCGGAGGCAGCGCCCTTGGCGTAATCGCCAAGATACTGAATTTTGGCGGTGGCGCGCAGCGCCTTCAGATCTTCTTCCACGATTCGGCGTTTGCGCTCGTTCAACAGGAACTGTTCGATTGCAGGGAATGCCTGTGTTTCGTCGAGCGGCTGGCTCCGCGAGCTCACCATGGTGACGACTTGGACGCCGCTGGGAGAGGTATTCAGCAACGACTGGCCGTCCTTCATGCTGGCAAAACTGTCAAGGCTTCCCAATGGGACCTGCTCGGCCGCCAGAGTCAGCTGATTGCTGGCGAAGCGATAACCCTTCTCCTTCAAGAAGGCGGTGAAATCGCTGACCGCAGCCGATTCTTGCAGCTTGGCCCGCAACTCGCTGACCTGCTCCGGCTTCGCTTCGATGCGAAGCTCTTGCAAGCTATAGATATGGCGATCCTTGAAGAGCGCTGGCTTGTCGTTGTAGTACTTCTTGATGTCTTCCGCGGAGGGTTTGGACGCTCCCGAGCCAACTCGTTCGATGTAGGCACGCGCGATGATCTCGCGCTTGGCAGCCTCAAGCTGCTGAACAACCTGAGGGTCGCGGTCAATGTCCTTGCTCTTGGCGGTTTGCACGGCCAGCTCCTGGTCGATCAAACGCTCCAGCACCTGCTGAGCTGCGGATGCAGCTTGAGCCGGTGACACGCCTCGCTGCTGCTGCAACACATAGTTGATCTGATGAACCGTGATTTCCTCTTTGTTCACCTTGGCCGCGGACTGCGTCGCCTTGTTCTTGCCGCCGCCACAACCTGCGAGCGCCAGCACACACACAGCCATCAACGCCAGACCCTTCACGCCGAACCTGCTCTTGGGCGGGGCACTTGCATCGGTTCTTGAAATCATTCGATCATCACCCAGAGTCACTTCGGCGGCCAGACGGGTTCAGCGCTCAACGAACAAACCACGTTACGCAAAGGTTTTTGCAAGCGTTGGGTCACCGGGAAACCGCGGAGCCGCAGCTTGCCGAGTGTAGCGGCGAAGCCAAAACGCACTACGCCCTCGACTGAGGGATAGCAGCGCAATATCCCTCGGTAAAGCTGTGAGGAACCACCGCTAAAACGCTCGCTGGTACCTGCTCACGTAGCGCTTCGATCGCCCGCCACGGCGGAGTCAAGCTAGCACTTGATTCCGACGTGCAATGCCGCAACTCCGGCGGTGAGGTTGTGCACGTCCACGTGGCCGAAACCGACACCCTTCATCATGGCCTTGAGTTCCTGCTGTCCCGGGTGCATGCGGATGGATTCGGCCAGGTAGCGGTAGCTTTCGGCATCACCGGCGACCAGCTTGCCGATCTGCGGCAGCACCTTGAACGAGTACCAGTCGTAGGCCTTCTCCAGTGGAGCGGCCACTTTGGAAAATTCGAGCACGAGCAAGCGACCGCCGGGGCGCAGTACGCGGCACATTTCGGCCAGCGCCAGGTCCTTGTGCGTCATGTTGCGCAAGCCGAAAGCCACGCTGACCAGATCGAAGCTACCCGTCGGGAACGGCAACGCTTCCGCGTCGCATATCGATGTGGGCAAGGCCAAGCCTTCATCGAGCAGACGGTCCCGCCCGCGCCGGAGCATGGCTTCGTTGATGTCGGTATGAACGACCGTCCCAGCCGTGCCAACCTTCTTGGCGAATGCGCGAGCCAAGTCGCCTGTCCCACCGGCGATATCAAGGACCTTGTCTCCCTCGCGAACGGCCGCAACCGCGACGGTGTAGGCCTTCCAGACCCGGTGAAGGCCGGCAGACATCAGGTCGTTCATCAAGTCGTAGCGCGAAGCCACGGAGTCGAACACGCCGCGCACGCGGCTGGCTTTCTCTGATTCGTCCACGGCCTGGAAGCCGAAATGGGTGCCGCTCATGGTCGATGACCTCGCGCTCAGTGGTGATGGCCACAGCCTGACGCTGCTGCCGCGGGTGCCTTCATGGCTTCGTCACGGCTGGCTCCTGCCTTTTGCAGCCGGGCTTCGTACTGCTTCCAGAGCTCGGCTTCCTGGGAGCCCAGGAAGTACAGGTAGTCCCAAGAGTAGATGCCGGAGTCATGCCCGTCCGAGAACCTGGGTTGCACAGCGTAGTTCCCCACCGGCTCCAGTTGAACCAGATCCACATCTCGCTTGCCGGTCTGAAGCACTTCCTGCCCCGGACCATGGCCTTTGACTTCAGCGGATGGCGAGTACACCCGCATCAACTCGAACGGAATGCGGAATTCCTTGCCGTCCGCAAAGGAAACCTCCAGCACACGCGATTTGCTGTGAACGGTGATGGACGTCGGTTGGGGAGTGTCAGCAGTCAGGCCAGTCATGAGAACTCGATCAAAGCATCTGCTGCAGTGTAGCCATCAGGCAGGTAGCACGGCACTCCGTTGAGCAGCCTGTGGCTTGATGCCCAGCAAGGCGGCAACGAGCAGTTGAGCCAGCAGCGTCATCAGGGCGATGGCGGCGGCGTTTCGTGTCACACCGGCAATTACCCCGAGCGACAAGGCAACAAGCGCTGCCAGCAGCATGGGAACCATGGATCGTCGGAACGTCGGGTTCGAGATGCCCGACACAAACGTCGAAAAGCGCGAAGAGAGGAAGAAGGCCGAGACGATGATTCCCGCGGCGAGCAACGCGTACGCCCACTGGGCGACTGGCAGAGGCAAAAGCATCTCGCAGAGATCCAGCATCGCATAGTGAATGGGGATCACAGCGAACGAGGCGACACCGCGCAATGCTACGCCGCTCGCCAACTTCGGATGCGAGACGGAAAGCCACCACGCTACCAGAGTCGCAGCCATCAGGACGCCCAGCGACAAAACCAAAAAGCCTGCGCTCACCATGCCCCAGCGGAAGAACGAGCTCTTGAACACCAGCGCCAGCACCAGCGAAAGCCCGCCGAACCCGATGGCACAGACGGCTCCTCGGACATACAGCCTCAGCCGCAATCCAGGCGCCAAGGTGTGGATGGGCTCGTAGAACCAGCCCAGGGCAAAGCCGAGCAGCGGATACACCATCCACGGAGACAGTGGGTAAGACACGTGCTCGACCGCCTGCACACCAGTGACCCAGTTCCAGATCGCAAACTCCGACATGCTGCTACGCAGAAGCGGCCCCACCGCATAGCGCAGCGCCAGCAACGCGAGCGCCAGACTGAGGCAAATCAGAACGGGCCGGCGACGAGAAGCGATGACCGTCACCGTGACGGAAGCGAGCGCGATGAACCCGAAGAAATCGAATCCGCCAGCCACACCGTGACGCCAATAGAACCATTGGTCGGCGACGACAAGCAAGGCCGCTTTCCAGAGCACGGACCGCATGTTCACCACGCCTGCGCTCGCTCGCGTGGACAGCGCAACGCCAAAGCCGGTGGCAAAGAAAAAGACAACAGGTGCAAAGCCGCCAAGAAACACCGCCACAGCGCTGGGAGACGTGGAGGCATCCGTGCCGCTCAGCAGGCGAAAGCCAGCGTGGTTGAGGATCATCAGCACCGCCGCAATGCCCCGCAGCACGTCCAGCTCCGGCGCGGACACGCGCGCTCGCTGCGTTGCGACGGAGTTCATGCCTGGACTGGGGCTCGACCCGCGCGCGCGTCAGGTGCCCGACCCGGCGAGCCTCTTCACGCGCCTCATCACTGCACGCGAGTACCGCAGCACGGCGGGCGGCACCCACTCCTGCAAATGCTGTTCCATGCGCAGGCTGGTCGCTTCGCGGCGGATCTCGGCGTTGTCTTGCGGCCGCGCTGCATACATGGTTGACCGGTTGGGCACCTCTTCGTAGACGGCTTTCGACGCGGTGTAGTAGTACAACGCCACCGAGCGGCGAAGCACGCCATCGGGGGTGGTCAGCGGATCCGGGTGGCCGTGGTACGAATCGGCATCGGTATTGAAGATCACGCAGCGGTTCCATACCGGGCTCACGCTCTTCACCATCTGCTTCATGTCACGACTCCAGAGTTCGAGCGAGCCGTTGTATTCGTCCTTCCAACCTTCGTTCAGGTAGACGATGACGTTCATGCGCCGATTTACGTGCAGCTTGTTGTTGATCCGGAAGTCCGCATGGATGCCCAGCTTCCCGCCGACCCCGATCTCATGGAATCCGCCGCCGACGAAGTAGGGATCGGGCAGCAAGCCGTCGATGGCCGACAAGCCTTCGAGAAACTCAAGAAAGGGCTGCGAGTTGAAGAAGTCGAAAGCTCGCCGGCAGAAGTCATCGCAGTCCGCAGGCAGCACCTGCCGCTTGTGGTGACCCGCGTAGCCGGACTCGAACACCACGTCAGATTCGAGCCGCTCCTTCGGGAAGTGCGAATACAAGCCCGAGATAAGGTCTTGGGGCAAAAAATTGTCGAGAACGATGTGCGGGAATGGCTCTGCGAAACAGTAGTCGCTGGACAGCGAAGCGCCGATCTCGCGCGCTTGCTTCGGGTCGAGCTTGAAACCGTTTGACAGATCGATGGGCAGGACCGGGCTCACAGGCATTCCTTGGACTGAAATCTCTCGGAAATGTATATCGAAGCCACCCCGCCGACCGGCCCTCACTT
>Ga0307515_10014297_pt1 | contig 14737 bp, 13 predicted proteins | sample 17_EM_MG_FD_194513 | JGI IMG/M metagenome (GOLD analysis project Ga0307515, IMG submission 194513) | Populus trichocarpa ectomycorrhiza microbial communities from riparian zone in the Pacific Northwest, United States - 17_EM | ecosystem: Host-associated > Plants > Roots > Unclassified | place... | reverse complement strand
AATTACATACGACTCCAGACTCCGAATCCGCGCCGTCACTGGCGATCATGATCGACTCGGACTGAGCAGTGTCTTGGCTTGACTCTGACTGATCTCATCCACCAACCCCTCTCCCTCCTGCGCGCCCGTTCGTTCCGGTGTTTCCGTATTGAAATATACGACGAAGACCCGGTGGGGTAATGACCGGCGAGTCTAAGACTTCCACTGAAGGCCCGAATCCCCGAGTGGGTTTTTCGTGTTCACCTTGGCGTTCGCGGGGCAACTGGCAGGCACCAGGCTATGGCCTCGGGCCTCCATGCGATCATTTCACAAACGTCTACGGCCAGTGGTGGGCTTAGATGGACACGCAGCATTCCCCAACTTCAAGCCTCATCACTTGCTGCAGACTGTGCTCCAGACGTTCCGTTATATATCCTTAGCAGGCCTACAACCGGGGCGCAGCGAAGCAGGTATGAAGTTGCATTTCACGCTTCTTCGCTGTTTACCTTTTATGGTAGTTTGTTTCCACCGCATTTCTTCCTCATCTTTCGGATGGTCTTGTAGTCGCTCTCCCTCTGCTGGGGATCATAGTTTCCAATAGTCCGCAAGTAGTAGTAGTAGCAGCAGCATAGCGTCGAGCGTAAAAAAAAAACAGTACAAGAGAGCATAGCCATTAGGTATTAAGAGCAAGATGAATGTCTAACATGAACCCGAAGCGAACAGAATAACGTCGAAACACGGCACAACCGAGACCCAAAACCGAAGAAAAGGCTTTCAGGATTTCGGAACAGCACCGTAGATGCTATCGAGCAATTCCTTGTACTGATCCTCAACTGCCTGTCTTCGGACGTTACCCTTGGTAGCGGTCCGAGGGAGAGTACCGCGCTCGACGACGACGATATGTTCGGTGGTGATCTGCTCGTGGATGAAGCGACGAGAGTGGAATTGCTTCATTCGCCTTATAATTTCCCCCCTGAGCTCTTCCGAGTCTATCGTACACCTCTCCGAAGCCTCGACGAACAAGGCAGGAGAAGGCCGGCCGTTGCCAACCACAACGCACTCGAAAACAAGCTCGCCACAGGTAGTACGGACATTGTCCTCAATCAACCTGAGTTGGTCAATGATAAGCTTTTTTGGACGATGCGCTCCAGGTCGCGGGGACTTACTTGGTGTTACACCTGAGACCACGCCTGACCTTGATCCAATCACCCCTTCGACCCCGAGAAAGGTACTTTCCAGGTTCAACCTCGAGGAAGAGATCGCCGGTGTGGAAGTGACCGTCTGCGCCCCTGAGCGAGACATCGGGACAATCACCAGAGTCGGACAAGACCACGAGCTCCAACAGTTGGCCGGTTGAGCCCTGGTAGGCGGCGGTGGATGTTGAAGGTTCATCGTCGGACTCGATGGGGAGGAAAGCGTAGGACGATCCTTTGAGGGGTGCTAACAATTGCGCATCCTGACCCTTCCCACCAGGCGACACCGATATAATACCGACTTCAGTGCTCGCAAAGACATTCTATAGAGTTTCGGGATCAGGAGAGAGGGCCTCGTCAGCAAGTGCCAAGATATAATAGCCGAAACCCCGCCCACCCGAAGATTGATGCCGTTCTGGAGAGCCCAAGCCTCTTCCTCACATCCCAAAACAAGTCCACCGTAGATGACTTCGTCGAGCTCAACGAGAGCCTGAAGGAGCCTCGGGTTGGTTTTGGAATTGCGGAGGTGGTTACCGAGGAAAGTAGTGAACTGGTTGAGTTGGTTCAAACCACATCGAGTGATCATGTCAAGCAATTCTTCGGAAGAGAATGCGACGGATGTGGGTTGAATGGTACACGACCCACGGTACAGGGAGTCGATAAACACTAGACAAGGAGACGCCGGTCGGCACGCTTGGTGAAAAGATAGCAAGTGTTGGTCGCTTACTAAGTGTCTGTCCAATGTGGCACATACTCCCCCTGTGATTCAACAGGATAAGAAATGTCAGATCGAAGAACAACGGAAGATAACTCTGAGGCTTTCCTTACATCATTAACGTAACATCCTGGCCTTGAGTTGAACGGAAATGAGTCAATTGTTTGAATTTTGCAACAGCGTTGTCGAACCATCGCCGATTGCATGGGGCGAGTTTGAGGGTACCGCTTGTCGATCCACTGGTATGGAATATGAATACGAGGTCGGACCCAGAGTGATCGATCCGCAGTGGAGGTAGAGCGACGTCCTCTACATCTTGTTCACGGACTTTTATGGCTGAGTAGTTTTGGACTGGGCATCCCGAGAGGTCAGCATGAAATGATGGTTCGCAGACTAAAGCGCTGGCACGGGTCTTTTGCAGCAGCTCGAATATGACGGTAGGGTAGTTAGGAAGGCGTAGGCTAAACATTTGAGGGATGTAACCAGCCCTTGTCATTCCGTAGATGTGAAGCACATCAGTGTATGCTGCGCCACCAAGCCTTCAATCAAATGCGGAGTCAGGGTATGGGAATCGGTGGGTGGAACGAGGGGTGAAACAGACCACAGTCCGATTATGGAGCCGGGAGCAACCCCATCGGCAGAAAGGACGGAAGTCCAGTACCGGGCGTAAAGCTCAACATCTTGGTAGAATTGGGTATAGGTGATAGTGGCCCATTCTAAGATTTGTGAAGTCTCCTTGTCCACCACCGGTGTCCGGAATGCGGGTCGTGTAGGGTACAACCTGACACTGGACTCGAGAACGGAGAGGTGGGATTGGAAGGTAGGGGTGGACATGGGGAACTAGTGGAGCTGAGAGAGGAGCGTTGCTGAAGGACGAGGAAGCGAATACGCCGGAGTGCCATGTCGACCGAAGTTTTATATACAGGAACTTGGCGTGAGAGGTTTCCTTACTGGATGACTATCCATAATGTTATGATGGTACAATATTTAGAACCTTTTAAGGTGTCGCGTCGGGGCATGACGCGCACCTGGAATCCGGCGCCTCGGCCGCTTCGCTCGAAACCCGGTCGACCCTCCGATCCACGGGGTGGGGAAGGACGTTGGCAATCCCACCGCTGTAGTGACACGACCAACTTGGCATCAATCGGTCACCGCTCCAGCCAAAACTGAATTGACGGTGACAGATTGATGCCGGGTTGGTCGTGTCACTACAGCACATGCCGATGTCGCCGCAATGTGGAAGTTCTCGGATCCGACCAATGCGTGGGCTAATGGCACCCTTCTGCGACAGGTATAATGTTACTAGTGGGAGCAGGGCGCGGATGGGGACTGAGGAAGCATCAGGAAAATATACAGTCAGATTTTATGCGATTGTGTACAACCTATCTGCTTCGGTAGAACCACAGTCCGCTCCATCCGCTTCCAAGCGATTCGGAGCAATTCTACCAGGGCACTTTTTTACAAATGCGCTTCTGTCGAAACGTCCGGTCTGTTGAAGCACACCGATGTGCTCCCCTAAGGCTTTATATAGTGTACTTTTGAATAGCATAATGCTTATTCCAAGCACGAGCGTTGTCCACTCTATCTAAATCCGGTGCTCGCGGAACAAGTGAGTGAAAAAAAGTACTCGGTCACGATTCTATGAGCTCCGACACACCTGGAACTGTGACTTTCCATGGCGTTTTAGACACTCTAAACGTCAGGTATCCTGCCAGAAAAGGGAACTGTCAGGACCCCGACCATCGCGTTGGGTTCAGTTTGACGCCTCCAAACTGGCAATTTAGAATTTTCAAGTTTGTATCGTTTGGGAATTAGAATTTCGTAAACCCCCCTTGGGGTCCTCGGTTTGGGGGTCAAACGGGACGTTCGTGCGTCATCCCCCGAGCCCCATCCCGACAACCACACGTTGTTTTCCCGTCGAACCGGGCCATATTTATTGCTTCGGCCTCATTCGTTCCGGTCCTCGTCGGAAACAATGATCAAACGAGTGAACGTATTACAATCAAAGGTAACTATGCCGCTCCTCGAACCAGTGTTGGGTGGAAGCATTACGCTGGCGAGAGGGTATCGCCCGTGGTGGAAGTAGGGGTGAGGGAGAACCCGTGTTACTATCTATTCGCACATCGATCATCAGAGGCACACGTACAATAAATCTCGGGTAGTGGCACCCTTACGAAATTTATAGGCTCACATATTTCGCCATGGAAAGTCACTCAGTGCCCACCGCGTTTTTTCCTCATCTTTCGGGTGATCTGGTGGTCGCTCCTTAGTCGCAGTCGCTATTCTTCTGCTGAGGATTATAGTTTCCAACATGTGTTTCGGACGCTCCGTTATATATCCTTAGCAGAACTGCAGCTGGATCGTGGCGAAGTACTTATCTCACACCGAGGAAGGAGCAAGTACAGTAAACTCGCAACTCTTAGTACAACCACCCAGCAACGTAACATCGTCTACGGGTAATAATGATAGTGTTAGTAGCAGCACGGCGATGAGCGTAAAAAACAGTACAAGAGAGCGTAACCATTAGGTATTAAGGGCAAGATGAATGTCTCTAAAAAGTACCCGAAGCGAACAGAACAACGTCGAAACACGGCACAACCGAGACCCAAAACCGAAGAAAAGGCATTCAGGATTTTGGAACAGTACCATAGATCCCATCAAGCAATTCCTTGTACTGGTCCTCAACTGCCTTTCTTCGGACGTTGCCCTTGGTAGCAGTCCGAGGGAGCGTCCCGCGCTCGACAACGGCGACGTGTTTGGTGGACGTGATGCGCTCGTGCATAAAGCGACGAGAGTGGAATGGCTTCGTTCGTTCTATGATTTCCCCCTTGAGTTCCTCCGCGCCCATCGTACACTCCTCCGAAGCCTCAACGAACAACGTAGGAGAGGGTCGGCAGTTGCCAACAACAACGCACTCGAAAACAAGTTCGCCACAGGTAGCGCGGACGTTGTCCTCAATCGACCTGAGTTGGTCAGTGATAAGCGCCTCTCAATGATGCCCTTGAGGTCGTACGGACTTACTTGGTATCACACTTGCTGCTCTTGCACTTGATCCAATCATCCCTTCGACCCTGAGAAAGGTACTTTCCAGGTTCGACCTCGAGGAAGAGATCACCGGTGTGGAAGTGACCGTCTGCGCTCCTGAGCGAGACGTCAGGACAATCGCCAGATTCGGACAAGACTACGAGCTCCAAGAGTTGGCCAGTTGAACTCTGGTGGGCGGCGGTGGAAGGTTCATCGTCGGATTCGATGGGGAAGAAGGCATACGACGACGTTCCTTTGAGGGGGACAAACAAGGAGGCATCCTGGCCCTTTCCACAGACCGACACCAGCATAACGCCGGTTTCAGTGCTCGCAAAGACGTTCTATAGAGTTTCGTCAGCAAGTCCCAAGATGTAATAGCCAAAACCCCATCCACCTGAATATCGATGCCGTTTTGGAGAGCCCAAGCCTCTTCCTCACGTCCCAAAGCATTTCCACTGTAGGTGACTCTGTCGAGTTGAATGAGGGCTTGAAGAAGCCTCGGGTTGGTCTTGGAGTTGCGGAGGTGATGACCGAGGAGGTTAGCGAGTTGGTCGAGTTGGTTCAAACCGCATCGAGTGATCATGTCAAGTAATTCTTCGGAGGAGAATGCGATGGATGCGGGTTGGATGGTACACAACCCATGGTACAAAGAGCCGATCAACGCTAGAAAATGCCAAGACACCGGTCAGCACACTTGGTGAAAAAAAGCGGCAAGCGTCGGTCGCTTACTAAGTGTCTGTCCAATGTGGCACATGCTTCCTCTGTGAACCAACAGGATATGAAATGTCAGATCAAAGAACTGAACGCGAGACAGATCTGAAGCTTTCCGTACATTGCGACTGTAACATGTTGGCCTTGAGTTGAACGGAAGTCAACCCGTTGCATGGATTTTGCAACGACGTTGTCGACCCATTGCCGGTTGCATGGGACGAGTTTGGGGCTACCGCTTGTCGATCCACTTGTATGGAGGATGAATACGAGATCGGACCCGGAGTGGTCGATCCGCAGTGGAGGTAGAGTGACATCCTCCACATCTTGTTCACGGACTTGTATGGCTGAGTAGTTCGGGACTGGGCATCCCGATAGGTCAACTTCGAATGATGGTTCGCAGACCAAAGCGCGACCGTCGGCCTTTTGCAGCATCTCGAAGATGACGATGGGGTTAGGGAGGCGCAGGCTGAACATTTGAGGAATGTAACCGGCCCTGCTCATTCCGTATATGTGAAGCACATCAGTATATGCCACCCCACCAAGCCTTCAATCGAATGCGGAGCGTCAGTGTACGGAATCAATGATTGAGACAAGAAGTGAAACAGACCACAGTCCGATTATGGAGCCGGGAGCAACACCATCGGCAGAAAGGATGGAAGTCCAGTACCGGGCGTAAAGCTCAACGTCTTGGTAGAACTGGGTATAGGTGATAGTGGCCCATTCTGAGATTTGTGATGTCTCCTTGTCCACCACCGGTGTTCGGAATGCGGGTCGTGTAGGGTACAACCTGACACTGGACTCGAGAACGGAGAGGTGGGATTGGAAGGTAGAGGTGGACATGGGGGACTAGTAGGGCTGAGAGAGGAGGGCTGCTGAAAGACGAGGAGGTGAATATGTCGAAGTGCCATATCGACGGAAGCTTTATATACAAGAACTTGGCGGGAGAGGTTACCTTACTGGGTGACTATCCGTACGGCCACGAGGGCGTATAAAAAAGTATTCATCGGAGCCTTTAAGCGAACTTTCAGGACCCCGACCGCCGCGTCGGGGCGTGACGCGCATCCAGGACACGGTCGGGGAAGGATGGGTGGCAAATGACGCTAGCTGGGTACCTGCAGCCAAGCCTGCATTCGGTGTTGCATCGTACAATGTTGCAACATCTACGGATCTAAATTCAGTGAGTTCCAAGGATGGAGTCCTGACCTGGTTCCAGGATGAGAAACTAGCTCAGAGCCACTCGCGAACTTGCCGGTCAATGTTTTATTTCAACTCGCAGAATAATGGGTAACTTTCCCTGTGGCTACGCAGTGCTACAAGCGAGTCTGGATGAGTATCAGTATCCTTTTAAGGGAAGTGTCAGGACCCGACCGTTGCGTCGGGGTGTGGATATTGAAAGTTGTCTCCAAACCGCACATCTGGGATCACGGCGCCTCAGCTGTTTCGCTCGGAACCCAGCCAACCTTCCAAACTACTGGGGATGGGAAGGGCAGTAGCCCCACCTACTTGAACCCTACCATATGCTGGTGTCACTTCAGTACTCGATTCTCCAGTTTCATTGATCTACGCGATGCGGAAGTTCTCAGATACTGACCAATAATAGTAAGCCCCAGCTAGTGGCATCCTTCTACGGCGGATATACATATCCCTAGTCTTAGAGACGATCACTCAACGCCTAATCCGAGGTTTCCCGGCAACACTCGCTATGGTTTGAGCTTGTCGAGTGTTGCCCACTGGCATTGTGCCCCGGGCCAGGACTAAAACTAAAGGTTAGGCATTATCCGGCGAGCTGAGATAGAGCATTCTCCGGCAAATTGATGAATGGCCAGCTAGTTTCTCGTTCTGGAACCAGTTTAGGATCTCTCGGTTGAGATCCGCTTCCATTCTGTTCCTATCTTGATCAGCGCAATGATTCTTTGAGAATCCCATGATCTTCAACCTCCTTCGGCTAATCAGTGTCCCCACACGAGCACCGTGGATCGCGTACCGGGAAATCCTGCGTCCGTCCTCCCTCTCCGAGCAGTTCTCGAGGTCTGGATCTCAAATCTCACTCCCCTTAATCATAATCGACCGAATTACGACTCCGGACTCGGTCCGAGTCGTCATTGGCGATCATGATCGACTGAGTCTTGGCTTGACTCCCCCGGAGTCCGACTTCCCTCACATAGGACACCGGGCCTGCATCACCATAAGGTTAAGGTTTCTCTGAAGCTTTGATTGATATCGTCCACCAACCCCCCACGCGCTCGTTCGTTCCGGTATTTCCGTAGCGAAAGATACGACGAAAGCGGGATGACGACCAGCAGACCGGGTCTAAGACCTCCATTGAAGGCCCGAATCCTCGCGCGGGTTTCTCATGTTCGCCTTGACGTCTGCGGGGCGACCAACAGGCCACCATGTACTACACTCCCCGCCAAGTATAAGCATCAGGCCGCAGCCCCTATGCAAACCATTTCACAGCAAACACCGTTTGGTTTGGCCTCAATACGGCAAATGGTGGGCTTCGATGGACACATAGCATTCCCCACTTCAAGCTTCATTACTTGCTGCGGGCTGTGCTCTAGACGTTCCGTTATATATCCTTAGTGGGCCTACTCAGCTGGGGTGCAGCAAGGTACTTATCTCACACCGAAGAAGGAGAAAGTGCGGTCAATTCTACAACCCCTAGTACAATGCACAGCAGCGTGACATTGTCCGTGGGTAGTAATAATACTAGTAGTAGCATAGCAATGAGCGTAAAAAACAGTACAAGGGAGCGTAACCATTAGGTATCAAGGGCAAGATGAATGTCTCTAAAACGAACCCGAAGCGAACAGAACAACGTCGAAACACGGCACAACCGAGACCCGAAACCGAAGAAAAGGCATTCAATATTTGGGAACAGTACCGTAGATGCCATCGAGCAATCCCTTGTACTGGTCTTCAACTGCCTTTCTTCGGACGTTGCCCTTGGTAGCGGTCCGAGGGAGTGTACCGCGCTCGACGACGACGACGTATTTGGTGGACGTGATGCGCTCGTGGATAAAGCGACGAGAATGGAATTGCCTCGTTCGCCTCACAACTTCCTTCTTGAGCTTCTCCGAATCCATGGTGCACCTCTCCGAAGCCTCAATGAACAATGCAGGAGAAGGTCGACCGTTGCCAACCACAATACACTCGAAAACAAGCTCGCCGCAGGTAGCACGAACGTTGTCCTCAATCGACCTGAGTTGGCCAATGATAAGCGTCTCTGAATAATGCCCTCGAGGTCGTGCGGACTTACTTAGTATCGCACCTGAGACTGTTCTCGCTCTTGATCCAGTCGTCTCTTCGACCCCGAGAAAGGTACTTTCCGGGTTCGACTTCGAGGAAGAGGTCACCAGTGTGGAAGTGACCGTCCGCGCTCCTAAGAGAGACATCGGGGCAATCACCAGAGTCGGATAATATGACGAGCTCCAAGAGTTGGCCAGTTGAGCTCTGGTAGGCAGCGGTGGATGTTGAAGGTTCATCGTCGGACTCGATTGGGAAGAAACCGTACGACGTTCCTTCGAGGGGGGTTAAAAATGACGCGTCCTGGCCCTTTCCACCAACCGATGCCAGCATAGCGCCGACTTCTGTGCTCCCAAAGACGTTCTATAGAGTTTCGTCAGCAAGTCCCAAGATGTGATAGCCGAAACTCTGCTCACCTGAAGATTGATGCTGTTTTGGAGAGCCCAAGCCTCTTCCTCACGTCCCAAAGCAAGTCCACCGTAGATGACTTCGTCGAGATGAACGAGGGCTTGAAGGAGCCTCGGGTTGGTTTTGGAGTTGCGGAGGTGGTTACCAAGGAAAGTCGCGAATTGGTTGAGTCGGTTCAAACCGCATCGAGTGATCATGTCAAGTAATTCTTCGGAAGAGAATGCGAGGGATGTAGGTTGGATGGTGCACGACCCATGACACAGGAAACCGATCAACGCTAGACAAGGAGACACCAGTTAGCACACTTGGTGAAAAAATTGGCAAGCGTCGGTCGCTCACTGAATGACTGGGCGATGTGGCACATGCTTCCCCTGTGGAACGGCAGAATAAAAAACGTCAGATCAAAAATCAATGCGAAACAGTTCTAAAGGTTTCCATACATTGCTACTGTAACATCTTGATCCTGTGTTGAACGGACTTGAGCCAGTTGCTTGGATTTCGCAACAATGTTGTCGAGCCATCGCCGATTGCATGGGACGAGTTTAGGGCTACCGCTCGTCGATCCACTGGTATGGAAGATGAATACGAGGTCGGACGCGGAGTGATCGATCCGTAGTGGAGGTAGAGCAACGTCCGCCACATCTTGTTCGTGGACTTGTATGGCTGAGTAGTTTGGAACTGGGCATCCCGACAGGTCAACATGGAATGATGGTTCGCAGACCAAAGCGCGGGCCCCGGCCTTCCTCAGCAGCTCGAAGATGACGATAGGATTAGGGAGGCGCAGGCTAAACATTTGAGGGACATAACCAGCCCTGGTCATTCCGTAGATGTGAACCACATCAGTGTATGCTGCACCACCAAGCCTTTGATTGAACGCGGAGTCAGGGTACGAAAATCAATGACTGAAACGAGGGGTGAAACAGACCACAGTCCGATTATGGATCCGGGAGCAACACCATCGGCAGAAAGGACGGAAGTCCAGTACCGGGCGTAGAGCTCGACGTCTTGGTAGAACTGGGCATAAGTGGTGGTGGTCCATTCTGAGATTTGTGAAGTCTCTTTGTCCACGACCGGTGCCCGGAATGCATGTCGTGTAGGATACGACTTGACACTGGACTCGAGAACGGAGAGGTGGGATTGGAAGGTAGAGGTAGACATAGAGAACCGGTAGGACTGGGAGAGGAGGGTTGCTGAGAGATGAGGAGGCGAATATGTCGGAGTGCTATCTTGACCGAAGCTTTATATATTAGGAACCTGGAAAGTGATAGCCTTACTACCGAGTCGAGCAGGCTCTGCGCATGGGCAGGAACCCCCGATCATGCATAGCCCCCGTGAGGTGCAGGATTATGAAAACCAGTTAAATCACGGAAGAGGTCTGGACCCGGATGGCAGACAAGTGCTCGCATCGAAAGAACAAGCCTGGAAGAGACCAAGATGGACCAAAGTGGCGGAATGCGGAAGAAAACAGGCGAAAGAGAGCCGACGAGTTAGCGACAAAGCGATGTTGAGTGCGGTAAGAACGGAGAGATGATAACGTGGGCGTCAAACACTGGTCAATAAGGGTAAGTAGGACACGGGCGACAACGTGAAAGTAGGCGCGCACCGTTGACCTGAACCCAAGGAGTGGGCAATGAAGGGAGATGGTTGTACAGTGCGGAATGAACCCAGGGCTGGTGGTCGGTGTGCAGATGATGAGATGCACCCCAGAGGACCTCACGCACGCTCCCCTGCTCCTGGTCAATAGATCGATCCCGGGGCCGCCGCGAGGTTGCAACCCGTCGCGGTCGAAGAACCTGTTCTAGGCTCCGTTCTGTGCCCCTCATACAGTTCGAAACCAGGAGCTGAGCGCTGAGCAGGGATCGCCGCCTTATGGTAAAGTGGAATACGAAAAAATGAAGAACAAAACAAAGAGATGTTTACACGTGTGATCCCACCTGTTCCCTGTCAGCTCTTCCGCCACCGAACAGACGTTTCATCTTGGAAAGACCAGGATGCCTCTCTCAGGTATGAAAGCGATCTCCTCGTAATTGTAGTTGGTTTCCTGTGCGGCACGGTACAGCTTTGAATGACTCCGTCCGACTACACACTAAATGAAACGCACTCAGATCACGGCTCGGAACCTCTTTCGCTCCCGTCTTCCGCCGCCGGGTCACCATCGACCCGAGACCGAAGTTGAAGCTGTGTTCACCTGAACGTGGGCGAGACGCGCCTTTCATTCCTTGGTCATATTCATGTTTTCTGCATAACCGCAATCAAAGACAGACAAACTAAGGCCCTGTGCTCATCAAAGGTGCCAACTATATCCTACATCTCGGGAAGTTCTCTAGGATGTTATGGTACAGGATTGAGGATTAGATATGACACAATATGCATGCAGTAACAGAAGCGAAACGAAAGCACATCAGCAACCCGTCTGCCGAGCAACCGCGTCGGGACTCGGATGACAGGTTCTGAAGGGAAAACCCACTCCAGAACCCAACCGATCGCCCTTCTGCCGAGTAATCGAGGGGGTCAGTTTGCTGGTGCGGAGAGAAGGGAAACAAGCCATAAAAACGGACGCGCATATCCGGTTTTTCACCCAAGAAAAGAAAAAACATGGTATCCCTCTCCTTGCCCCCCCTAATACAGAACGAGAATCCCCCAGAAATAGACCCCGCCTCCCTAGTATCCAAGTATCTCTTGGTCCTGTTGGGTATCCATGGAGGTATCCTGACCTGCATTCCACCACGCTTTCCTCACGAAACGACTTTCTGCCAGCTGCTCTGCCCCACTGGGGTCAGTCGTCAAGGGCGGCATTTCTCCCGAAAGTCCCATTACGTCGCATAGTCTCTTCACCCTTCCAAGACTCTCGTTGTGCCCAATCATCGGGGACGACGGGTCCAGGACGACAAATTGAAGATTCACCGCCGTGAGTCGCTGGTAAAAGGCGATGTCCGGTTGCTGGAACCGTACGGTTAAGAAGTCTTCGAGCGCGTAACACATCTCTAGCGCATCTTCTTCATAGCACTCCACCGAGATCGTGTGTACCGGTGATCCAGAAAGCGTGAAGAGGGTCTCGACCACTCGATCGACGGGCAAGAGGGGCATGAGGTGAATGTGGTTGAGTGACCGGAGAGGTGTGGAGAAGGGGTCTTTGAACCTCTCGTCTTGTAGGGGCGTGTTGATGAACAGTTCCCGGATGGACGAGAATCTCGCGAGGTTGTTGATGATGCGCTCTGTACACATCATGTTGAATTCGGGGGTTTGGTGACCGCATGCTCCAAGATCGAGAACCTGGAGGTCGGGCGATGACGGTGTTGTACCCCATAAAGGATCACCGAGGTGCGTTTCCGATAGTTGAAGCCTCCGGAGGGTCGGTATCCGAAGCAAAGACGGGAGAGACAAGTTTGATCCAAGAATAGGATGAGACTCGATGTCCTCGTCACCCACAACTAGTGGAACAAACGGATAGGCGGCTAAGAGTTCGGGCGCGTGTACGAGTGATCGGGTAATGCCATCAAGTGTAAGTCGCTCCAGATGTGGGACACTGGCGGCAATTGAAACGACTGATCGCTCACTCCTGCAGGGCGAAACGGGTTCGGGGTTCGGTGTGGAGTTACAAATGATACGAGACCGGGTATCACTTACAGTGGCATCAGGTGTTCGGATGCAACGTTTCCGATGAATAATGAGGTGAGATGGGTCAATCTTGCGAACGGTGGGACGATGTGTTTTTGCGGAGACCCAAAAACGTAGAGCGTGAGGGATTGAATGGCCGTGCATGTGGATAGGAGGGTAACGAGGGGGTCCGTCTGGGACGGAGCACAGTCGCATTGCTCCATCACTTGGCTCGGCCGCATCGAAACATAGAGTGATCGAATGTAGATGCGGCATCTGGGCGGGAACCATGAGAGGAATGATTCTACGGCTTCGAACCCGTCCAGCTTGACGGACTGGGAAGAAAACATAGAGTCGGTATAGTTTAGATTGCGGTCGAAGGCACGCACCTTGAATAACGTTGACATCGCCAGCTGTCTGGACAACCTACTGACGACGGAGAAAGCCTTGAGGTCGTTGAGAGACAGAAGGTCGAGAATGGAGAGGTTCATCTCCGGTGGGAGGGCGTCCCATCCTCGAGGCATTTTGGGAGGAGCGAGCGGAGGGCGCGGGAGGACGATGATCGGGTAGGGGCAGCGATTGATTCTTATATACGTGCTGCCGGCGATGCAGAACCAGGTATCAGTATCAGGCGCGATTCCGTCGTCTTTGGCCAATTAAGAGGATCGCTTTAACCGCGCGACTGCTGATCACATATCCCCCCAATTTCTCCGGTGCCCAGCTTCCGAGCGAAACTTTCGTTCGTGGGTCGACCAGTCGGCCTGACCGAGCGGGCGGCCGAGGGGCAATCCGATGGGCCCCGGATTGTACGACATGCCGGCGCGAGTTGAGTCGCGCACACACATTCATGTACGCAGTGGTGAGAGGGCGGGGCGTGCACGGCGGAGTGGGTCGTACTGAAGCGCACCGGGTGACCAGTTGAACTCCGGCTAGGGGGCCACGTGTTAAGCCCAGAAGTCCTTCTTTCCCCCCTTCTTTCCCGACTCTTTTCCGTCTTTTCCCACTCGACGCAGCCCACCGCAGCAGTAAAAAATGTTGTTCACTCGTTTGTCTCTTGTCGCCTTTGCTAGCACCCTCGTCAGCACCGTCGCCGGTGAATTGAAAATCATCACTCCAGGAGGCCCAACTCTCTGGTGGAGTAAGTCAACTTTTGTACGCTAGCCTCTTTCTCTCCTGACCGCCAGCGGAAACCCCGTTCTCCAGTTGCCGCCTCGGATAATACCCTGGTCTGGGATTGTAGTGATAAGACTCATGACCAATTCAACGTCCTGTGAGTTTGCAACCCTTCCATCTAGCCTTTCCCCGGTCTGGTCGGTCACAGGTCAACAGGTGTACTGACGATACGCTCATTCATTACAGCATCGCAAACCCCGACCTGAGCGTCTTGACTGCTCCCCTCCCACTCATCCCGACTGTCCCGAATTATGTATGCAGCAAGCTCATCTCGTCCATCCAGGTGGCGAATCTCAAACCTGCCACGGGATATACCATTCAGTTGTCAAACATCTTCAACAACACCGACGTTCGTGCATTTTCTTCCCATCACCAATTCCTCCAGACTGATCGCGGGTTTCGCGGACCCATGAATTTCTGTATTCCAGGTTTATGCTGCTTCGCAACCTTTCGAAATAAAGGCCCTTGGGTCCGCCTACCCAGATTCCTCGGCTACCCCGGGTTCTGGTAGCTCTTCCGGCACCCCCAGCAGCACTTCCAGCGGCTCGAATCCTTCGAGCACTGCTAATAATAACAGCAGTAATAATAGCGGAGGATCCAAGAACGTCTTGAGTGCCCTTGGCGCGTTCGCAGCTATCATCGTTGGTGTCATTACCGCGTGATTTCTCACCCCCCTTGTCGAGCGGGAAGT
>Ga0307515_10014296_pt1 | contig 14737 bp, 18 predicted proteins | sample 17_EM_MG_FD_194513 | JGI IMG/M metagenome (GOLD analysis project Ga0307515, IMG submission 194513) | Populus trichocarpa ectomycorrhiza microbial communities from riparian zone in the Pacific Northwest, United States - 17_EM | ecosystem: Host-associated > Plants > Roots > Unclassified | place... | reverse complement strand
AATTCGATACATACATCTATCAGAAACGCAAAAGCAGAGGTGAGGTGCCGGTTCCAGATATTGATGGATGGATGGAAGAATGTAACAATGCGATTATGGCTAAAGTCTCTATTGCCGAGGAAACACAAGGTCTTGCATTATAGAATGGGTGCTCCGTTTTATTTTTATTTCTTTAAAAAATCCCATTTTATGGTGCTAAGAAAGATATCTATGTTACACGTACAAATGGATGCTGTGACTCGAAAACGATCCTTAGTCTTAGCTGTTACTGACCTAAATCTTGCGGGGTCTCTGGTCAAACACTTCGGGTGTGGTGGTGGTTGGAGCTGGGTGTGGTTACGAACATCTACCTAGAGTAGGGCGAGAATCCTTGACTAAATGCTTTCCGTAGCTGTGCGTGAAGGGGCTGGTGTTGTTAATGAAGTCGAGTGTGTACGTGACGTATTGCCTTGGGGTTTGTGAGTGTGCAGGGTGTAAAGAAAGCTTTGCGTTTGAGTGCGAGTATGAGTTTGTGTCTTTGCGTAATATGCTCATTGCAGTGGAATAGGTGTGCTGTGTTGTCTTCTGGAGTGTTTAGGCGGTAGTGTGTGCAGTTGGGTGCGTTGGTTTTGTTGATGCGGAAGAGGTGTTGATTGGGTGGGATGAGCCTGTACGAAGTTCGAATGGCCGCTGCATAGTAACCCCTGCCCTCGTTTGGGTCATTTTTAATTTTAATTTTAATACATATATATCCAATTTTATCGTGCTAAGAACTTAATCTATGTTCCACGTTCAAATTAGATGTGTGGAATTACGAAAGTGCCTTTGCGTGTTCCGTTACTTTCCAGGTCTGGCAGTAAGCGGTCGAGTAGGAGTGTGGGCTGTGTGATGGGTATTACTGATCAACTACTTTATGTAGGGCGTGAGATGCTGGGTACGGTTGCTATCATCCTCGATCTAGTACCTCGGCGCTGATAACATTGTAAATGTGTGTAAGCCGTCCTGCCGGTGAAGTGCTCGTTGGAGACCAGTGAGAATGTGCAATTCTAGCTGATGGCGTACCTGCAGGTGGTTGACTACATGTATGGCCACTGTGAATAACGGAGTTTATTGTGCTGTGGAGCTTACCTCAACCAGACAACCAACAGACGCGAAAGGCAAGATACGTCAACGAGCATACTGCAATGGGATTTGTAAGTACTGCGGTGACCTGGTACCAAAGGAGTTAGAGAAGCAAGGGAGTAGCCATCAGTGCATTTTGGCGGCCTTGGGTTCTTCTAGTGAAAATCTGGCGCTAACTGCAATGATATACAGGAGCTGAATTTGCATGGAATGACAGGGAGAAGAGCAAGCAAGGCAGGTCCAGTCTGCAATTGACCCTCCGGACCCCCCGGTGGACAAGAACATGAGTGATGGGGTTGGAAGCACACTTGGTGTAAGACATAGGACGCTTATGTGTCTAATTTGGGTATATATACGACGCATGAAGGCTCGCCTGCAAGGCACCAGCCCTCGTCCAGTCACCTCGCAAGCAGCTCAGCCCCAGCAGCTCTGACGCCATCTTTATATAGAATAATTTTTATTTATAATTATAAAATATAAAAACATTATGCCCACTATGTTCGTTGATGTGCCTTTTCAAACACTTTTCAAACGCCTGTTCACACCGTCAGTCCTGTCATGGGTCCCAGCCTCGTTGTCATATAGACAGTTGTCGCGGAAGGGAGCTGTCACGGAAGGTCCCCCTGCTGTCATGAATTGCACCGTCAATCGGCATCATTAAGGTAAACTTCAAACTGGGCGACGATGTAGGGACGTCCTAGTATCTACCGTGATATAGATATATGAGACCACGCTTGTTGATGGGCACGACTGCATTCACTGCAAAAAGGTCAATGGGCCACATGGCTTTTGAGATAATTGCGGGTCGATGTTTAGGATACCACCACATCGATCATAACATTGTAATCTGATATATTCCTGCCTCGTTATAGTATACGCGTGTAGCCTAGCCTTCCTACATCCCTTTCTGAACAGCCCTCTCCGCGCAGATAGATCCCGACAAACTAGACTCTGGTGAACGGCCTCTGGGAATTGAAGAGGAAAATGCAAGCCACAATCACCTGCCGTTATCGATTATCGATGACCGCCCACTAGCGGAATGAGGCTGGGGAGACTGCGCCTGACCTCTATGCACCTCATCGATGGTGGTAGCTGTACAAACCCATTTTGTGGAATATACACATAGAACACTATTGCGTATTTCCGTACTCAGATCGGCTTGAATAGTCTGCCGAGACGCGCACCAGGGTGAAGACGCACACATTTGACCTGCGCGGATGATTCTGGATTCATCGGAGCAGTCGGCTGGCCAGACTCTGAACCGTCTGTAAAAGACCTTGGCGTCTGTAACCCGCGAGGCAACCACGTGAAAGCAGCACCGTGGGTGAGGAAGATTCCAGACTCGTTAATTACGCCTGCGCTGCTTGTCTCACCACCACGCTGCTGCGCTGCTCGTCTCACCATCACGCTGGTCAGTCCATAAGCCATTGAATACTTCGCTCTTGAAACACTGCACGCCGCGCGCACTCGAGTCATCGCTCAAGTCCCAATTACTCCGATCAACTTCAATTCTGCGCCTCACCATCCACGCTCAGGATATGTCCGTCATTGACCGTCTCCGTGCACACCTGGCCATTGCTCTACGTGGCAGGCTACATATGCCTCTGGTTTCGCCTTCCCGAAAAACCATTAATACCTACCTTCCTATGGAACTTATGCAAGAGATCTTTCTATATTGCATTGAATCACACGAGATGAAATCTGGTCAATTGGCTTCTGTTTGTCGCTACTGGAGGTCTGTTATCGCCATATTGCCCAGTTTATGGTCCAACCTGAGGGTTGGAACCTGGACCGAGAGGGAACAAGTCGCTATTTGGTTGCAGAGAGCATATCCGAAGAAGATTGTCATCGATACCCAGGGAGATCGTCGGCTGTCATCCAATGCTCTGCCATTGGCTGCACTCCAGGATGCTCTTGCGCACACTCGCCAGTTGTGTGAGCTTACAGTTTCTTCATTTCCTCCTGAGAGTGCGGCTGGTCCGCGTGGCTTTCGAGTCGCAAGCCCAATGAATATGTTGAAGGTGCTACACGTGGAAGCCCGATGTATGCATTCTCCCTCATTTGCTCATCTGCTCAATCTTGTTCCAACCGAAGGTCCTCTCTGTGAGATGAGACTCCATTCCCCATTCGTCAGCGCCCACTTTCTCCAACCCCATTGGTTTCCGCTTTTGCAGAATCTCATAGTGCTTATTGTCAATGGTAGAGATATGGATGAGCCATTTGAGCTTCTTCCTACTTTTACCCAGCTTCAGATATTTGAGGCTGATCGTCTTCGTCTCCCGTTTTATGAGCCCAATACCAATCTGCCTCTTCTCTGTACTCTTCGGAAGCTGCAGCTTAGAGCCTGTTCAGTCCAATGGATGGCTGGGAGACAATTCCCATGCCTTGAGGAGTGTGCAATCCTCCTTCCTCGTCATTGGGAGCAAATTCAGCAGCATGAGGTGCAATTGCTATCCTGCAAGAAATTCGCCTATCATGGTTATCCAATGACCACGGCTCAATATTTCCATGTTCCCGAAATGAGAGCAATGGACCTCAGATCTCATGACTGCAATGAGCAGAGGGTCTATCAACACCTACGTCATCTTTGCAGAGTAAATGGAACGATTTCCAACCTCACTACACTTCACCTCACATTTCAGTGCAGTGAACAAGTCTTAATGAAGGTACTGAAGTATTTAATCCCTCTACAAGAGTTGGCCTTATCCATTGCCCATCCCTCACCGTCCTTCCAAAACTTTCTTGAGTCACTGGCCGCGAAACCATCTACAGATGAATGGCCTGGATTGCACTCACGGAGGGATGATCGTGAAGAGTGGGGGGAATGGTGCTCCTCTCAAACCTGGCATGCCAATGTCCTCCCGCACCTGAAATACCTGCGCATACAGTGCGTCAAAGGCTTTTCTCAGTCTGCGCGCCTTGTCAATTTCCCATTACTTAGAGTTATTGGATGGACTAGGGCATATCTGACTCCCCCTTTGGAGCATTTGAAAGTATGGGAGGGGAGAGGGAGCATGGATGACATTGCGGTTGATTACACTTCCACTGGCTATCTAGATAAGCATCTTGGAATATCAAGTAAAGAATATGATACAACGATTGTCCAGGCAATAGTCACACGATATCTGGCCACTGAGTTTCCTGATACTCCATTATTCCCACTCCATTCCACCGTCCTCTTTAGGCAGCTCCGGCATCTTGAGCTCACCTGCCACCCTAATCATAAAATCCTTATCTTGCCATACCTGGAACAAATTGAGAGGCTGGAAATTTCGAGTGGATCCATTTCTGAATATTCCTTGAACCTTGACTTGCCATTGACTCATACTCTCCAGTGGCTTGAACTACATCATTCAACATCTTCTTGGATGCTCGGGAGGACCTTCAAGGCCCTGAGATATTTCTGGGTTTCTTCCGCACCAGACGAATCCGAGAACCATTCCAGGCACGAGGGGCTACAGGTGGACCTGCCTGCTTGCACAACATTGAAGTTGGGGTACTGTTCAATGTACTATCTCCGCTTCCTCTCCTGTTCAAATGTCCAAATCCTTCGCTGGTACCAAGACTCATACCAGACCACCTTTAATTTGGCAGCGTTCAATTCATTCCATAATTTCTTATTCAATCTTTCCTGTTTGCAAAACCTTGAAATTTCTGTTCCCCAGGGTTTGGGGATAGATTCCTTGCTTGATTTTGTCTTTTGTGGGGCATCGGAGCTCGGAGTATGGCGAGCTATCAGGAACGTGAAAGTGAAGATCGTATGTCGTGCCATCTCCGAAGCATCTCACCTCTTCGACCAGACAGTTGGACTCCAGCCACATTATGAAAAATGGTGGAAATCGTTCACAGTTACCGATAAAGACCCCATGTCAGTAGCATCTGACTTCTTCAACCGGACAGCTGGACCCCAGCAGCGTTTTGAGACATGGTTGACATCGTTCACGGTCACGAGACAGAAATACGACAGAACAGTCTATATCGATGCATTCATGTGAATAGTCTTGTACAAATAGTAGATCAGGAGCACTCGTTGCCGTTCAGCTGTAATACTACATGTTGTTCTCATTTGGATTGCTCGGTACTTTCATTTGACTTTTAAGAGGACTTTCAGCGCACCTTATTTTCCCTAATAAGCTTCCAACTATCCGCAGCCAATTCATGAACAGATCGACCCTTCAATCATCTACTTCGAGCGCGGCCTCAGCCATAGGATATAACACAGCTTGGGGCATGATATCTATCAAGGATAACAAAGGGAAGCCAACTAGATGACATAGACAATGCAGGTAAACGCCGGACGAGAGGCCCCAAAACTGTGAGGTGCAGGACAGCAGAAGGTAAAGTTCAAACGGGGCGACGACGTAGGGACGTCCCGGTATCTAGCGTGATATAGATATATGAGATCACGCTTGTTCATGGGCACGACTGCATTCACCGCAAAAAGGTCAATGGGCTATTACGAAGCTTTCACTTCGACCATGTCGACAAACAGCAGCATTGAGCACACCAAACCGCCTGGGGCACGCACGATCAACGAGGTACTACAAGAAGCACGATCACGTCTACATCGTCTTCACCCCCAAGAGGCATTTGAACGCACACAACAACAACAACAACAGGCGCAATGCCCCAACCCTAGCCCCAGGCCCGCAATCCTCGTCGATATTCGTCCCGCAGCACAGCGAGAAATGCATGGAGTTATCCCAGGCACTGATAGTGGAGAGAAACGTCTTAGAATGGCGGTTTGACCCGCAATCCGACGCTCGTCTAGGCGTCGTTGATGAACAAGGGCGAGGATACGATATCGAAGTCATCATTTACTGTCAGGAGGGATATACTAGCTCCTTGGCTGCGGCTTCGTTGAAGGATCTCGGACTAAGCCGGGCTACGGATATCATAGGAGGGATTAAAGCCTGGAAAGAAGCGGGCCTACCTATAGAGTAGCCCCATTCTTACAGACCCGGCGCTTTTGGTACCATTTTGACATAGATCTGGTGACTGTTACTCATGTAACTCCTCGCGTGCAAGGTTTACTGCACAACTACATTGGCTGAATACATGCAAATTCAAAGGACATAATGTCATGGGTCAGCGGTTATAATACAGTAAGTAAATCACTCAGACATCAGGAGCATAGAAGCCGTCGACTGACCACATCGTCCATAATATCATTCGTCCCATTCGCCTCGCAAGCCTCTCCACCCGCACTCACGTAGGTTGAACACAGAACAGAGTCAGTTCTCGTGTGGGTGCACTCGAGTCCCAGGAGGCTCGACGGTTTTCCGATCGGTTCGAGCCGGTTGATCACTGCTCCCTAATGGACCCATTGCCCAACTGATCTCCACAATCCGTTTAATACTCCAGAGCCACGATAGTCCAAATATACCAGCACTCAGAAGTACATTGAGAACGGGATAGAGGTCGGGTAGTGAGGTTGGGGGGACGAAGAGTATTTCGGCCATATGGAGCATCAATGCAACTGTGTAAGCGAGCTGAGAGGAACAATTAGCTTCGCAGTCAACAACGTCCAAAGAAAACGCACCAGAGACAACGCCTTGAGAGATAGCGAGTGGATAGCCAGCGGGTTGTACCCGACAAGATAGTTCCAGAAGATTACCAGTGCGATATACTGGACTCCAAGCCCATCTCGCTGCAAGAGCGGCCACATACTGAAGCAGGCAATATTATTGACGAGTATACCCCATTCCCAGACGTCCGACTGGCCTGGATATGAAGCAGCGGCCAGCAGGGTGAGCGGTAAGAGTGGGAGGAGCACCGACTTCTCGTGCACTTGGAACGAGAAGAGGAAGAACGACATCGATGTTTGGAACAAGGCGTAAGGAAGAAGGGACAGCGTTGGTGCGCGATCTGCTCCAAGGTAAGCACCGGAGCGGAAAGCCTTTAGACCAGGATTGATGAGGCTGATCATTGAAGGGAGAAACCCAATAGCTGTGGAGGCGGTGGCCAACTTTGGAAGCGCCGATGATGGGAGGAATGATCGCCACTTGATGATGACATTCGATGCACACCAGAAATTGGCGACTTTGTCCTCAAAGAGGCCGCGAGCAAAGGGGAAGATGCGGGTGATAGGGTCCAACAATGCGGAAGGAGGGTATAACCAAGGAAGGAACAGGAGGGCGAATGTAGCGAGGGTCACAACCCCGAGTTGAGTGAATAGAGTGAACCTATAGAAAATCAGCATTTAAAAAATTCATTGATTGATTTGGCCAGCGTACCCTCGTGTCGGACCGAGAAGTAAACATTTCCCAAGGAGATAAGCGAATATCGCGGGAGAATAGTATAAAGCCATTTGCTTGAAGCCAAGACTGAGAACAAAACAAACGGCCCCTAGGAGATCGTGGCCCGAGAAGAAAAGGTTGAGAGCGAGGACGGTAAAACCGAGCATTACAGAGTTATATTGGAAATGTCCCGAATCGATGAGGATGAGGGCCGGTTGAAGGAGGAGTGCGAGAAGGGCGGTGTGTTGCGTGTAAGATGAACGACTGCCGAGCCAGGTTCGAATAAAAAAGTATAAGGATGGGATATAAATTACGAGGTCGCTGATAAGCGATGTAGCACGCATGAAGACTTTACTTGAGGGTGTCTCGATACCCCGGGAGGAGTCTAATGCAACCCATTCGGGGTTGATTTTGTTGGCACTGCGAGGGGGTGAGTGAAGGCCAGCCGACTAACGGAGATACACACATGAAGCCAAGGAGCCAACTATGATATGCTGTTAATGGTGGGTAGTCAAGGCCCCAGTATTGGAGATCGTATCTGTACCACAAGGATGTTGGGAGGTGAAGAGTGATCTCGAGCCAGTGCCTTTGGGCTTCATAATCACCGTACATCGGTGGTGTACTTTGACCTGATCTCTATGAGTGTTACGTTCTTAGGCACGATAAGAGATACCACATACCAGAATAAGGTCCAAGCCCAGTCGCCCATTTAACGCCAACTGCGGCTAGTACGGAGCATGGTATGATCCAGTGCTTCATCCTATTTTTATGCATCCATCGTACCCAGCGTCGTGCAAGATTTGAGCGTTCAACAGAATGTCGAATTGCACTCCTGTGCTCGTCGGAATACAGGGAAGTAAATGCGGAGACACCCCTGGATCTGCTATGTACGCTGGAAGGCGAGTTTGGTCTCGTCGAACCAGGAGACGGCGTTTCTAGCCAATGTGACGCATGTTGTTGCAAGCGGTGATGCTTTCGTGGGAAAGGAGAGAGAATTTCAGAGGCCCCAGTATCAGAACTGGAGAATGAAATATTAGGTAGTGCATTTCGTAATTTGATGTCAGTCCAAACCGTACCCTCGACTATGCACGCTGGCCATTGACCTGCGTGGCCGCAAGGCCGGTGTGTCATGGCCACTCGTAGTAGATAGGGAAGTTGGAGGGTGAGTAAGTGAAGTTGTTCTAGCTCGCGGCTCAGGGGAATACTCCATAGCCAGTAAAGGTCGAGGTTCAAGCGGGGTACCTTGTTCACCACCTGGTGCCAGCGGCTCACCCACAGAGGCTAAGGCCATAGGAACTGCGAAAAGCCATGATGGATGTTTAGTAGATCTTTCCGAACGACAATGCGAGGATACACCTGCGGCGCCTTCGCTGGATGGGTGAATGAACTTTCAAAGAACACGAGGATGAACTGAGATACGTTTCTATGATGAAGACCGATGCCTCATATTTTTCCCTCTATATAGCTTTACGCGTAACAAACGCGCTTCAGATGTCCTTGCCACAACTTTGGGGAGTATGTCATTTTAAGCAGTACATATTGAACCAAGACGAATTGCAAGAGCATGATTCGAGCTATCGTGGTGAAAGGGTGAAGATTAGTCAATAAAAGGTATATTCCCTTGATATGAGTCAATTTTGGTGATAGAAGAGCAAGATGACAGCACCCAAATATTTACGTATATTGATAGGTTGAGATGAGTTATGCATTAGGAGATGAATAAATACTCAAAACGAGAGAATGTCGCTCAGAACCGCAAATGGAGGCGGTACGGCGAACAGCCTACCCTTTTTGTGGCCCTCAATGCAAAATTTCGGGAAGAGTAGATAACTTTGAATCGATTCTCGCGCTCTAAGGAGTCTTCCACGTGTGTTTTATCCATTTAGGTGGAGGGGTTAATAGGCTGTGCGCGTAAAATCGATATATCCGAAAGTAAATGGATACATGGAGTAATCGAATATCTATTCCGTAATCTCGTGGAGTGTCTCCTCAATGACCTTGATTATCTCGTGGCGGATAGTTGGGTTCATAGCCCCTACGAGGATTATCAGAATAAACACAAAGACAAAAGTGGTTCAATGTACTTTTTGCTACTTCTTGTATATATGTGTATATCTGATCGAAGTTCTTCGCACCGTCGCGGGCGGTTTCTGAGCTCATTTCAGGAGATTCTAAACAACGTCCTTTATTCTTCTTACCTTTCGTAGCATCATGAACCAGGTCTATCCAGCCGGACTCGTTCAGTGTTTCGTGAAGGTTGACCAGGAGGCTATTCCATGCAGGGCGGTATCAATATTCAGGTCTCGTGTCTGGGCAAATTGTCCTGCGTACCGTTCCCAGTGGCCGTCATCAATAAGCCGTTGCTGTACAGACGGGTTAAGGGGCTTTAGGCCCGCGTGGCCATTCACCGGTAGGTTGGAGGTCATGGTGGAGGCTGAGCATGAGCCTGGGAATCGACAATAGCGAAATACTGTGGGTCTTACAATGCAAGAGGAGTCGCAGTGGGGTATCACGGACAACAGAAGGAGTTTGTGTGACCAATTTACCATTTGGATGAACTTTGAAGGCATAGGTCTGAAGGGCACAGATGGATACGCCTAGGAACTAGCTAACAAGCACACCCCAAATTCACTATAGTGGACATGAAGGAAAGGAGTAAAAATGTTGTCTGATTATAATCCAACAAGGAAGCATGATAGATTACGGTGAATACTCGAAACTCAAGCGGACCCATGGGTTTGATGGGGCCGGAAGTCCTTCGAATCCGCCGCCAACAGCTCCTTCTGGACAATCTCCTGAGCTAACGCCTTGACCTTCTCCACGTGCGAAGCCTGGTCACCGTTTTGGACCTGCGGATCTAGGCCCATACGCCGGCCAAATCCAACGGGCAGGCGATACCACCTCACCACACGCATACCAACACCTCCTAACATGTTCTCCCTCAGATACGCTACGAATCGGTCGACCACTTCCGGGTTAGCGTCCCACAGCTTGACAGCGCGCTTGTGTGTAATCCGTACAAAGTTCTCTTGTGATTTCTTGTGTGCAAAGGGGGAGCGGAGGACGGTGTAGAGTGAGCGCTTGGTTGGGAGATGGGCCACGCCCGAGCAGGGGACCCCGATCGAGTATGCGGAGTGGAGGACGAAGTGAGTGAAAAAGTCGATGAGGGAGAGGTGATATGAGCGGAAGTGAATAATGGCTACGGGGATGCCGTGCGTTTTCGGATGGCGCTGAGGTTGTAAAAGAGCTGTGGGTGCAACGAAGGGGTTGAAGTTGGGGTTTGGCTCGGCGGCATAGGTCTGATTTGATGCGGGTGATCGCGTAACATATTCTCGTTTAGAGCTCGTTGTTGCATCTTTGTTCTCCGCAGCGGTCGCTTCAGATTGGTGCATTGGCGTCCCTTCTGTAGCTGTAGCTGTAGCCCCCGTGGCTTCTCCCCCCACTTGACTAGCTGCCTGTGGTGACCCAGGTTTTCCCACTGCTTCCTGTCCTTCAGATTCAAGTGGAGGATACGCCTCCAGATAATTAATCAACGCCTCCTCCAACTCCTTCTCTGGTAGTCGACCAAGATCGAGCCGTCGCTTTCCAACAACCTCCTCCAGTCTTGCAAGAACCTCTTCGACGCGGTTCTCCGCCTCAGGGTCGACAGTCGAGAGCATGCCCGCAGCGACATCCGCAAACTCAGGTGTCTCTGTCATAGCCTTGATACGCGCACTCCTATCCCGATGTGATACAGCATACCCTGAGCGCTTGTAACGCGCATAGAGGGTCGGTGTTGTCGAACTAAACCTCACGCGTCAGAATTTTGCCCTGGCCAATATAATACAAAGAAAGCAAAAAACGGACAAGGAACGTGAACTAGACGCGACCGCTTGTATTTGTGGTCTTATTGTAGCCGTACGACGCGCTGCCACGCTCAACTGGGTGACAAAGGCCATTCGCGCGGCCTTCGATGCGGGCGAGTTCAAGTTTCGAGAATTCGCACTCACCGCTTGGACCGTGTCATGACGTCGGACTTGCGTGTCTCCCTTCCGGAACACCTCCAAGATTCCCTCAAGCCATTACCCGACCTTCTTCCTACAGAGTTGCGTGCGCTGGTCGTTCAAGCCCTAGAACCACCAGCGAAAGAAATCCACTATGAACTGCTCGTCAACGTGTCTACCTGGGCTCATTCCGAAGACGGGAAGGAACGACTGAAAGCTGCTGATCTACGTTCGTACAATACTCATACTCCTCCCCTTTGGCTTTGGTGCCACCGCTCTTTGACCACGTTCTTGCAGGCCCAAATGATTACCTGCTCATTGCGCTATTGGCTGGGACCAAGACATCGCCCTCGTCGCGTCTGCCACCTCCTGAACCGAAACCAGAGCCATGGGAAATCGCGCAAGACGAAAAGTCGCAGAAGCGAGCGATCGCCGCTTTGGTAAATGGTGTATTCAGTATCGTAGGTGTCGGAGCAGCTGCATGGTGGGCATCTAAGAACACTGGATGGAAAGACGAATGGGTACTGTCTTCTCTCCTTTCTTCCTTTCTCACTACTTACTACTTTGGCATCTCCGTTATAGAGAATAGTACTCTCATTTGCGGCTGCTATCGTAGTAGCAGTCGCAGAAGGTGGAATTTACTACATACATACGTCCAGACGAGACGCCGCCGCTGCATATAGGAAGAAACAGCGAGAGCTTGAGGCCGAACGACTGCGCTGCAAATTCGAGAAAGAAACTCTCCCTCGGGAGAAAATTCCGGAAGAGACGCTGGTACCAGAGAAGTCAGGAACAGGCGATGTTGAAGTTTCACCTAGCGCAGAAACCTTACGACAGCGACTTAACCGGCCAGTCGACGAAGATGAAGTTACAACCTGAAACCACGTCGCCCTTTATTGTATTCTAGCACTTTTATGCAATGGGTATCAGGTGATCCAAGAGCTATTCACGATCGAGCTCCTCTCAGATTTTCTCGAACACAGGAACAAGAGGATCTTTGATCTTTGCACGAGTATGACTTGGGGGTGGTATATAAACATTTTGACCGTTTCGACGTTCTATTCTATTCGGAGCAAGGGGGTTTGGCACCGAATACCAGCAAAAAAACAGTTTCCAACCGCACACTTACAATATGTACCCTGTACAGGTGTGTGGTTTTAAAAGAATGGATGACTCTGACATAGAGGGCGGGAGCTTGAATGGTGTCCATCGCGCGGCGTGGTTCTTGATGAAGAAGAAATATCCACCATGGGATTGTTGTTGCAGCAGCGGTCGGTATCCTTAATCAGAGTGGTCCTCTTCCTGCGTACCACCCTCTGCTACTCGTTCCCAGATCCTCCCGGTGCTGCATCTAGCGCGGGCGGTGGGTTCAGTGGAGGGAAAGGGGAAGAGGTAGGGTGTAGAGATTGCACGCAAAGTCGAAGCACGTTGGGGACCCCTGCCGCGGACTGTCTCCAGGCTGGAGGAAGGGCTGGAGGACGTGCTTTCGCGCATACTCTGTGACCTCCTGGCGAACGAGGGGGAAAGAGTTGCGTCCGTGTACCACGCTCTCTCTACAGGTGGCCACTTCGGGCTTTTTAGGCCGTGAGTGGTGTCGGTGTGGGTGTCGGAAGAGACGGGAGAAATCGGAGTGATCGGAGTGATCGGAGAAATCGGTGAGATTGGCGACTCGTCTTTTTCTTTATCTGGACTCAGCAGAGAAGGCGTGTCGAGGAGAACCCTGATGGCCTTGCAATTGATTGGCGGCAGAGAACGGGGTGTAAGCGCGTCCTTGATTTTCCGCCAGAAGGTCCTTCGCACACGAGACGTGGGTTTAGTAGAAGGGTTGTCGGCCATGTAACCAAGAGGGAGAGAGGAGGTATATGAAACGAGTGTTTAAACGAGTGTGGTGTTGCGTTGTGGGTTGTTCACCGTCGACCGGGAGCAACTTTTGACCCCCCTGTTTGTCTGTAGGTGGGGGCGGGAGTGGGGGCGGGGGCGGGGGACTGGGTCTGCGGGGGAGGAAAAGACCTAGAGGGTCCAACGTGGTAACAGCGTGCCAATTTATAAGCGACTACTACGATCGCTCGCCTCGGGCACAAATAAATAACGTTCGTGTCACGATCGGGGAATCCCAGATATTCAGTATTCAGTATTCGTTTTCTGTTACTGTTTCCTTGATTAGTGGGAACGTTTCAGGGCATGCTGGCTATGAGGTTCGGCGTTCGGTGGTACATCAAGCCTTACGGTTCTCCAAACTCAATCACTCGGATCTAGAAAGGAAGGATGAAACACACCCGTTCATGTGCAACACGTCCCCGACATATCACGGCATTCGCATTCCGCTCAATTGGTACGCTAGATTAAAAAAAGCCGGGCCCCATTCCAGGCCGAAAAGGCCGAAACTGTTCCTTCGGAGCGACAGAGCGACAGGCTCACACGCTCGATCGGTACCACGTATCCCTGCTCATCTCCCCATGCCCATTTGCTCGCGTAGCCAATGGCCAACCGTACCACTCAGCTGGTACCAGTTGATAACTTACTTAGGGTTGTCTAACTCCTCGCACTCAGTTCTCGCTTTCCCAACTTATTTCTGCTTTTATAATACATGTCCCGCGGCTTGTACTTCCGAGTCTCGGTTGTGTCTGCCTGGGCCCCAATTGTTGGTCGTCGAGACAGGTGCTGTCACGCGCGTCGCGGGGTTAGGCACGAGTTTGAAGGGATAAACAGCGTTGCGTTGGAGGATATACGTGACCCCCTGACACGTGCTAGGTGATAAGTTCTCTGATTTTTTGGATTCGACGGCCCTTCTTGATTGATTGACCAACACCAACATTGGAGTCTTCATTCTTCATACTTGAGCCATCTTCGTAGTTGAGAGACCCTCGCTCGTCCAGTCAGTCGGACGAAGGACCTCCGTACTCGAAAGATCTTCCCATACCTGAGCAATCTTTCCGTACTTAAGAAGCAAAATGCGAGGCCCAATAAGGGGCAACTCAGCGTAGACTTGCGATACTCGACAAGTTCTAGTCTGACATCTTACGTACGCTTCCTGCTAAGCTTCTCGACTTGAACTCTATCATCAAAGCGATATCACCAGTGCGAGTATACCTGCTAACTAATCCATATCGCGCGACAGAACTATCTATGATTTCTAAAGTTCGAGCTAGATGGCGCTGAGCCTGGATTTTCACCAACCGTTGCTGCATACTTCAGCGCAGAGCTAGCACGAAGCGTCTGTTGCTAATCACACAGTTATGAACCTGATATGCGTCTGTCTCATCCAGTCGTCATACCCTGGGGCGACGACCTAGTAGCGTATATTATCTGCTTACAAGAGGATTCGATCGAGAGAGGAAGAGACAACGGCTGTGCAACGTAATTCTGGCTTACGCGGAATCATCATACAAACGTACATAGAGGCGAGAGAAATAG
>Ga0307515_10014295_pt1 | contig 14739 bp, 10 predicted proteins | sample 17_EM_MG_FD_194513 | JGI IMG/M metagenome (GOLD analysis project Ga0307515, IMG submission 194513) | Populus trichocarpa ectomycorrhiza microbial communities from riparian zone in the Pacific Northwest, United States - 17_EM | ecosystem: Host-associated > Plants > Roots > Unclassified | place... | reverse complement strand
GTTCCACCATCCGGGCCAGGATGAAGGTGGTCGCATTATCGTAGGTGTGCCGGGTTCCCTCAGGCTCGCAGAATGGGACGCGCAGGAAGCCCTTCACCAGGTCGTCCGGTTCCAGCTGCCAGGCCTCGGCGAGACTGTCCGTGCTGTGCCCGGCCGTCATGGACAGCAGGTGGTGCACGGTGATGCGGCGTCCCTGCTCGCAGATGCCGGCCGGAACGTGGTCGGGCAACACGTCCACCACCCGGTCGTCCAGCGAGAGCCGCCCGTCGGCGATCGCAAGCCCCACCGCAACCGAGGTGAACGACTTGGTCAGCGAATAGAGCAGATGCGGGCGCCCCGCCGAGTAAGGCGCCCACCAGCCTTCGGCCACGACGTGACCGTGGCGTACGACCATGATGGAGTGAAGCTCGACGGAATGTGCTTCGATCCGATCCAGCAACGCGGCGATCGAACGGGATGAGACCCCCGAAGCCGCCGGTGTCGAGCGCGGCAGCAAGGCCGGCTGAGGACGCATCCGGGCACCCTAACAAGACGAACTGCCCGATTACCCGGAATTTCCGCGCTGTGGTAGCCGCTCCTATTCGGCTTTCCTCAGGCGGCTTCCGTCAGGCGGTCTTCGTCAGGCGGCTCTCCTCAGGCGGTCTTCGTCAGGCGGGAAAAGCACCCTGATGGCGAGGCCGCCCGCCGGCTGGGCGCGCACGGTCAGGTCCGCCGAGTGGGCCGCGGCGATCGACTGGACGATGGACAGCCCAAGGCCGTGATGACCGTCGTCGGCGGCCGTCCGGTCGAGCCGCTCGAACGGGCTGAGCAACTGCTCCACCATCTCCGGCGGGACGGGTGGCCCAGTGTTGGTCACCACCAGGAACGAGCGTGCGCCCTCCTCCATGCCCGTCGCCACCGCTACCCGCCCGTCCGGGATGTTGTAACTCAACGCGTTGTCGACCAGGTTGGCCACCAGCCGCTCGACGAGAGCGGCGTCCCCGGTGACCCACGCGGGCCGGACCTCAGCCACGACGGCCAGGTCCTGTTCCCGCGCCTTCGGCTCGGCGGCTCGCAGCACGTCGCCGGCCAGCCCGGACAGGTCAACCCTCGCCAGGCGGTCCAGGCCACGCTCGCTGGTCGCCAGTACCAGCAACGACTCCAGGAGCAGGGCCTGCTGCTCACTGACCACCATCAGGTCCTCGAACTGGGCCCGGAACTCCTCCACGGTCGCGTCCGGGTCGAGGACAGTCTCCTCCAGCAGGGCGTGCTCCAGCGTCAGCGGCGTACGCAACTCGTGCGCGGCGTTGGCGACGAACCGCTTGTGCGAGTCGAGCGCCGTCTCCAACCGGCCGAGCAGCCCGTCGACGGTGTCCGCGAGATTCTTGAGCTCGTCGCGCGGCCCGGTGACGGCCAGCCGCTCATGCACGTTCCGCGCGGAGATCAGCTGGATAGTCTTGGTCATGGTCTGTAGCGGCCGCAGCATCCGCCCGGCCACCAGCCAGCCGAGCACGGCCGCGAGTACCGACATGATGGCTAGTGCCACGCCCGACTTCACGAGCAGCTGATGCATGATCTCCGCTTGTTGCTGGCGGGCCTGCTCCCGGAACGCGTCGGCGAGTTGCCGTTCCGCATCGGTCAGCTGGATGTCCGCCGGCAGGGTCTCCCCCAGGAAGATGCTGACGCTCTGCGCGCCGGACGGAGTCATGCTGCGCGTGGACATCGCGGCACTCGGCTCGCCATGCGCGACCAAGAGATAGGTGATGGTCAGCAGAACGGCGCCGGAAAGCAGGAAGAGCGCGCCGTACAGGAGGGTGAGCCGCAGCCGAACCCGCATGCCGGAGAGCTTGGACGTCAGGCCCACGAGGATTCCCATCCCGTTCAGATTCGATAGCCGGCCCGGGGAACGGTCTCGATAACGGGCGGCTCGCCGAGTTTCGACCGAAGACGGTTCATGGTGGCCTTCACCGTCGTCGTGAACGGGTCGGTGGCTTCGTCCCACACCCGTTCCAGTAGCTCCTCGGCGGAAACCGCCCGGCCTTGCGCGGCGAGCAGGTATTCGAGGACGGCCAGCTCCTTGGGGTTGAGCGGCAGCCGCCTCCCGGCCCGGGTGACGACCCGCCGAGCCGGGTCCAACGCCAGGTCAGCGTGCAGCAGCAGGGGTGGCACGGCCGGCTGGGAACGCCGGCCGAGCGCCCGGATCCGCGCCACCAACTCGGGATAGGCGAACGGCTTGGGCAGATAGTCGTCCGCGCCGATGGTGAGTCCCTGCACCCGGTCGGCGAGGGTACCGGCCGCGGTCAGCATCAACACCCGGGGTTGCATTTTGTTTTCCGCCGCGGGCTGGCCCGGCGCCCGGGTGTGCAGCGGTTCCCGGATCAGCCGGCGGCACACCTCGTCTCCGGGCACACCCGGCAAATCACGATCGAGGACCACCACGTCGTAGTCGACCTCGGCGGTACGGTCGAGCCCCGCCGACCCGTCATATGCCACGTCGACTGCCATGCCCTCGCGCCGCAGAACCCGCGCCACCGAATCAGCGAGCCGTACATGATCCTCAACCACCAGGACCCTCATCCGTCTCCATCCCAGTCTGACTCCGATCCGAAACGCCAGCCTATGGGGGAAACGGTCACACCGTTGTCACAGCCGCCCTGCTCCTTCGCGCACACGACTCAGCTTTCGAAATGACCAAGAAAGGAGCCTCCGACGCCGCACGTTGTCCCGTTGCGGGATCGTCAATCGGTGCGCACCCACGCCGTGCGAGCGTCCAGACCCGGACTACTCCGTGCCGTCCGCCGGCAGGCGCTCCGGCAGCCCGAGCCGCGGGAACTGGTCGTCGTGGAAGATGACGATCTCGGTGATCGCCCCGCCGGTGATGCGCAGGACGTCGATCGTCAGCGGCAGGTACGCGCCTTCCCCCTTCTGCCACAGGTAGAAGGCGAGGGCGGGCTGCCGGTTCACGGAGGTCAGGACGGCGCGCAGGCCCTTCATACCCTCGAAGCCGCTCTCGACCCAGTCCTTCACCACCGCGTCGCGGCCGACACAAAGGCCCGGCGTCGGCGGCATCGAGCAGCGGACGTCGTCCCGCAGCATTGTGGCGATCCGGGGGATGTCCGTGGCCACGCTGGCCTCGGTATAGCGGCGCACCAGCTCGCGCGTCCCGGCGTCCTCCTCGCCGCCGGTCCAGTCCTGCCGCTCGGCGGGCAGGTGCTCCCGCATGCCGGCGCGGGCCCGCTGCAGCGCGCTGTTCACGGAGTTGACGGAGTCCCCGAGGAGCTCCGCGACGTCCTTCGCCGGCCAGCCGAGCACGTCCCGCAGGATCAGCACGGCCCGCGGGCGCGGCGCGAGGTGCTGGACCGCGATCAGGTACGCCAGCTCGATCGTCTCCCGCGCGACGGCGACGGTCTCCGGCTCGTCCGCGTCGCCCGCGGGCAGTTCGTCGAGCAGCCGGTCCGGGTAAGGTTGCAGCCACAGCACCTCACCGCCGGTCGCCGGCTCCGGGCGACGCTTGGCGAGCAGGTCCAGGCAGGCGTTGGTGGCGATCCGGTACAGCCAGGCCCGGAAGGTCGACCGCCCCTCGAAGGTCTCCCGCCGCCGCCAGGCCCGCAGGAACGTCTCCTGCACGGTGTCCTCGGCGTCCTCGAACGACCCAAGCATCCGATAGCAGTGCACATGCAGCTCCCGCCGGTGCCGCTCCGCCGGCCCCGAGAACGCCGGCTCGTCAGCCTCGCCCAGACCGCTCACGCCCAGCTCCTCCAGCTGTGTGTCCGCACCCACAACGTCATCCTTCCGCCTCGTCGTATCCCCGTCGTAGGTTTGACGGCCGCGGGCGCGACAACTCATCACTCGGATCGGTCGACACGGCAAGATCAGGACTCGGTCGTGGCGGGCCCAATGCTCACCGAGCTCGGTGAGAACATCCAACCTCGCCATCAATCTGTTCCTGTATTAGGAACACTGACTCACGTCTTTGACGGGGCGGTCGGGGCAGAACTCGCAGACCAAGAGGTACATCGAGCCGGCATCGTGGCGCATCGCCCGACGCCCCAGCGACCCGATCGCCACGACTATCCAATATGGATGCCTGTGCGTCTTCGTCAGCGAGCGCCAATACAACCTTGGCTGACCGTCTTCGAGAACCAGCGGTCGGCCCAATCGGCAACTACGCCCGAGATCAGGCGAGCCAGTGCGCTGCCCGACGGACGCCGTCAGGAATGGTGCGGGCGGCAGGATTCGAACCTGCTCAGCAAAGCAACCGGTTTACAGCCGGTCCCGACTCTCCCACGTCGGCGCGCCCGCTTGCGGATGAAGCTCCGGCGGAAGGACTCGAACCTTCACCTGTACGCAGTAACAGTGCGCTGCCCTGCCAATTGGGCGACGCCGGAAAGTACCTGCTGTCGTGCCCGCGAACGCCGGCATCAACGTGCAGACCGGGTAGCAGCGCGGACGGGACTCGAACCCGCAACGTTCCCGGGTGAAAGCCGGGCGACTCTACCTATTCGTCCACCGCGCCTCGGTGGTCGTGCGTGTTCCGACCTGGGATCGAACCAGGGACCTCCGCCTTGTCGGGGCGGCGCTCGTACCGGCTGAGCTATCGGAACGGGGGCGGGAGTGGGAGTCGAACCCACCTGTTTCGGCTTATGAGGCCGTCGAGCACAACCGGTGCTCCTTCCCGCAGTGCCGCCCCCAGGTCTCGAACCCGGTCAGTCCGGAGTAAAAGTCCGGAGCCCGTCCCGTCGGGCGCGAGCGGCCCTTGATCCAGCGGTACGGCGACCTGATGCGTCGTGGCCGCCCGCTCGGAAATTGTTATTCGCTCTGGAATTCTCAAAACATCAGGGGTATCGCATGGGCGGCAGGAATCGAACCCGCAACATACGGCTTTGGAGGCCGTCGCTCTACCGGATTGAGCTACGCCCATAGGTGGGTGTGGAAATGAAAAGCCGCCTGTCCCGGCGGGGAAGGCGGCGCTCTCGCGGGTTGGTTTCCCGCGTCAGCCGCGCCGTCGTTCCAGATAGGACAAATTGCCTTTGCGGCGGGCGATTTGCCGGTCGACGAGCGCGGCGCGCATTGCCGCGGCGGTGGTCGGCTGCCCGATCATCGAAGGCTCCTCTCCGGCTTGGTCCTGGTGACGTGGATCAGAGTACGGACAGCACCGGAACACCGGCAACAGTATTTCCCGGGCCCGGCCGGCAATACGGTATTTTCTGAGGCGATGCAAACAATGGGCGTCCGCCGCTGATGGCCGCCATCAACGTGCACGGCCGGGTCGAGCCCGGCACGGTGGCGCAGCTCGATCGGCTGGCCCGCTGGGATCTCTCCAGCATCAGGTAGATCGAGGCGAACCAGACGGACGCGAAGACGTCGAAGCCGCCGCGTCCCTCCGGGCCTCATACGCGGCCGTCGGCGCGCCGCCGAAGTCGCCCGATCCGCGCGTTCGGCGCTCCGACGCGGTCATTCCGGGCCTCGACGGGCGGCCCGACGGGCCGGTGCGCTGGTATGGGCCGACCGACGCCGACGGGGCGTTGCCTTGCCTGGTCTGGCTGCACGGCGGCGCCTACATCATGGGCACGCTGGACGAGAACGACGACCGGCTGCACCGGATGGTGCTCGAGCTCGGCTGCGCGGTCGTCTCGGTCGACTGGCGACTGGCGACTGCCGACTGCCGACTGCCGACTGGCCCCCGAGCATCCCTACCCGGCCGGCTTGGACGACGCGGAGACGGTATGACACCGGATCGCCGGCCCGTCGTCGGTCAGCGTGAACACCTCTGGGCACAACGACCAGCAGATGCCGTGCCCCCGGCAGCGATCGTCGTCAACCTTGACCTTCATCCCCGGCCTGCCTTTCTCCTCCGACGATGCTCGCGGCCGGCGCGAACTCGACGCCCAGGTGGGTCAGCCCGCGCAGGATGTAGGTGGGCTCGAAGCGGCGGGGGCCGCGGTTGGCCGCGCCGCTGACCACCCGCCCCGAACCCGACTCACGAGAATAATATTCTCGTGAGGCAGTATCGCACTTCCACAGCGCGACGGCCCCGTCAACGGCCGCTCAGCCGAACAAACCCGTGCACCCCGCACGGGCGGATCTCGCGTGTTTGGCGCCCGCCGCGCCGGACGACACGGGCCGGGCCTCTAGGGCTTGCGGGCCACCGCGCCGAACTCGTCGACCTCGCGCAGGTCCTCCGCGGCGGTGTCGGCTCGGGGGCGCCAGCGGCTACACGGAACCAGGCCGGGCTCGACGACCTCCAAGCCGGTCAGGAAGGTGGTCAACTGCTCCGGACTGCGCAGGTGGTACGACAACGGCGCGTTGGCGTTCCACACGCCGATCGCTTCCTCGAAGGCCGGGCCGTCGATGACGTTGGTGCCGTCCGCGGTGACCAGATAGCTGCCCGAGGGCAGCGCGTCCATCAGCTGCCGCACGATCCCCGCCGCCTCGGCCAGGTCGGTGACGTGGCCCAGGATGTTCATCAGGATCAGCCCGACCGGCTTGGACAGGTCCAACGTGGTGCGCTTGGCCAGTTCCAGGATGGCCGCCGGGTCGTGCAGATCCGCGTCCAAATACTCGGTGACGCCCTGCGGGTTGCTGGTCAGCAGCGCCCGGGCATGCGCGAGAACCAGCGGGTCATTGTCGACATAGACGATCCGCGCGGTCGGGGCGGCGGCCTGCGCGACCTCGTGGGTGTTGTCGACGGTCGGCAGACCCGTACCGATATCTAGGAACTGCCGGATGCCGACCTCGGCGGCCAGGTAGGTCACCGCCCTGGTCAGGAACGCCCGCGAGCTGCGCGCGACCAGCGTGATGTCGGGGTAGAGCTCCGCGAACTGGTCGCCCACCACCCGGTCGACCTGGAAGTTGTCCTTGCCGCCAAGCCAGTAGTTCCACACCCGGGCCGAGTGCGGGACGGTGCTATCGATCTTCGGCGCGGCGCCCTGCTCCATACCCTCCGAGTTGGTCATGCGGAACACTCCTCGTCGCCGACGATCATCATTTGGCCTGACGACTGCAAACATACGGCACACCGGAAACCGGCGGGCGATGTGATCATCCGCGAGCCCGTCCAGGATGGACGCACGACCGCGGAACGCTCCACAGCGGCGGTCGGCGGGCTGATCTTCACGCGGTATTTGAACCCGGTCCAGTCCGTCGCCACCTCGCGCTCGGCCGTGCCGTAACGCATCTTCGGGCCGCCCGGCGCTAGCGGTCGAGCCGGTGGAGGACCGGGACGGGCGAGAGACAACGACCCGCAGGACGAACGGTGACGGGTGCTGCGATCGCCTGATTCTTCGTGACAGTTCGGGCGGAATGGCATTGCCGGGGACCACCCGGGCCGGGACGATCGGGCGTCGCCTCAGACGCCGGATGTCTCCGCTGCCCAGGAAGGACACGACAACACGTGCAGCCACTCCCCTCCGCGAACGGCGGCGGCTTGGACGAGCCAGCCACAGTCGATCTCAGCGGTCGATGCGTCGGGAACTCGTACATCCTCATCTGCCCCGTCGGGCAGGGCGCCACCGGAACGGTGTGGCGTGGCATCGAGCGCGCCTCCGGTCAACAGGTGGCCGTCAAGCTCCTGCACGAGGGCCTGTTGCGCCAGCCGAAGCTGGTCACCCGCTTTGTGCAGGAGCGCACGATTCTGATGATGTTGCGCCACGAGCACATCGTCGGGGTGCGCGACCTGTTCAGCGCGGGCGAGACGCTCGGGCTGGTCATGGATTTCGTGGCGGGCGGCAGCCTGCGCGAACACTTGCGGGCGCGGGGCACGCTCGCCCCGGCGGAGGCGGCGCGGCTGCTGGCTCAAGTCGCGTCCGCGCTGGCCGCGGCGCACGGGCTCGGGGTGGTACACCGCGACGTCAAACCCGACAACATCCTGTTGCAGGCCGACGACGAGCGGTTCGACGTACGGCTGACCGACTTCGGGATCGCCCGCGTGATCGACGCGGCCGGGCTCACCACACCACACTCGGTCATCGGTACGCCGCACTACATGGCCCCCGAGGTGATCAGCGGCGCCGACGCGAGCCCCGCCGCCGACGTGTACGCGCTGGGTGCCGTGCTGCACGAACTCGTCGCCGGCCATCCACCGTATTCGGGCGAGCCGATCGCGGTGCTGCGCCAGCACCTGGACGACGTCCCGGCCCGGCCGGCCGGCCTGCCGGGGCGCATCTGGTCGGTGATCGAGTCCTGCCTGGGCAAGGATCCGACCCGGCGGCCGACGGCAGGCGACCTCGGCCCGATCCTGCGTGACCTGGCCTGGGAGATGGCGGAACAACCCGCACTACCCGCACCCCCGGCCGAGCCAGCAAATCTCAGCCCAGCCAACCCGCCCAACCCGCCCAACCCGCCCGACCCAGCCACACCGGCCACCCCGGGCGCCCCGCCCGGCCCGGCCGCTCACCCGTCGACGCCGCAACGCCGCCGAACACCCCGCAATCGTCCGCGAAACGGTCCCCGCAGCTGGGTCTGGGGCCGCTCCGGCGTGATCGTCGCCTTGGTCGCGGCTTCCCTGCTGGGCTCCGGAATCGGCGGCTACCAGATGTGGAACCGGCGCGACGTAGGCGCCACGCGCACGACCGGGGCGCCCGCGCCTGGCATCGGGGCCACGATCGGCAACGCCGGGCTCTCACCGCGGCCAACGACCGGCACATCACAGCCGCCGGCCCAGCCCGCGGCGGCGGTCGGCGGCCCGACGGCGCCCGCGTCCGGCGGTCCGGAACAGCCGTCCACCGGCGCTCGAGCCCGGATCTCGGCCGGACCGGCCGGCATCGCGGTGACCGCGGACGCCGGCCGGGCCAGCGGCGAGATCACCTTCGGGCCTTGGCAGTGCGGTGACGAATACTCGTGGGACGTCGGCCACCCGGTGCTGGCGCAACCGTGCCACGCCATCGGCGACGCGATCCGGGTTGTCGGCCACATCGAGGCCACCCCGGGCGTGCAGGCGGACGTCTCGATGTCGGTGCGGGACGCGAAGACCGGCCAGGTCGCCGCGGGCCCGTACACCTGCGCGGGTTTGATGTTCACCGACTTCGCCCTCCGGCAGACCTGCGGCCCGGTGGATCTGCGGGCACCGCGCGGCGGCCGCTACGTCGTGGTGGAGACCTGGCAGTACACGGGCCGGACCCTGTTGCCGGGCGGCACGGCGAGGGGGCCCGAGTTCACCTGGTGATCTCGTCTTGGGGACATCGGCGCGGTTCTCCGGACGGGCGCCGGCGCGCCCGTGCACGCTGACAGCGTCAACGCGCCCACTTACCAGAACGGGACGATTCGCCATGGCCAGCTGTGTAGCGGGGCTGAGGATGGTTCGTGCGATCGCGGTCGGGCTTGGCGTGCTGGCGCTGTCGGCGCCGGTGCCGGCAAGCGCCGCCGGCACGCGCACCCGGTTCGCCGTCATCGCCACCACCCAGGGACGCGAGCCGGACACGACCGAAAACTTCGTGCGATTGTACGAGCAGCGCCGCGCCCAGTTCGGCGCGCCGATCGGCATCCGGGTGTTCGCCGGCGGGCGGTTGCCGCTGCCCGAGCCCGATTCGGTCAACGGCCGAATCCTGCTGTGGGCAGCGCGGCAGCACCCCGAGGAAAGCATCACCGTCTCGCACAAGATCCGCGATGACGCGCGGTTGCGTACCTTCCTGGATTGGGTGCTCGCGCAGCGTCTACGGGTATCGGTCATCTATTTCCATGAGGTGCAGGACGATTGGTTCGCCGACGCCGACGAGCAGATTCCCGGCGCCGAGCCGGAAACCTACAAGGCCACCTACCGGGCCTATCGAGCGGTGATCAACGACCATCCCGCGGCCTCCCGCGTCACCCTGGAGAAGAACCTGACCTGGTACTGGCAGCATTATCGGGCCGCGACCGAGGGCGGCGACTGGCATCGGTACGTGGAGGCCGGCGACCCGGCCGACGTGCTGTCCTGGGACACCTACGTGTTTCCCGGCGTGCCCAAGCGGGTGCACCACTACTCCACGCCGGACGATTTCTTCCGCTACGCCCGGGACGCCTGGCGCCAGTACAGGATCGCCTGGGGTGTCGGCGAGATCGGCACCGCCGTCCAGGATGGTGAGGGCCCGGGCGTCGACCGGGCCTGGGACCCCACCGGTACGATCTTCGCCGACTGGGTGCGGCGCATCACGGACGCCGCCGGCAATCCGGCCCGGATCGCCTCGTCGTACGCGGGAATGCCGCCCGCGAGGTTCATGAAATGGTGGCAGGGACCCGACGGGAACGACGTCGACCTGAGCCTGGACCAGAACGCTGCCGCCACCGCCGTCTACCGGGCCCGGGTCCTGGCCTCGTGAAACCGCGACCCAGGCCGTCCGGCCTCGTGAAGCCGCGACCCGGGCCGGCCGGTCAGCCGTGCCGCTGCGCCACCGTGGTCGGTTTGCCCAGGGTGGCCGGGGCGATAGTGATCTTGTCGATGTCGGGGGCGTAGGCGTTCGGGTTGCCGAAGACCAGGGCCCCGTCGTCGGTGGTGAGCCGCACCGGGATGGTCCGTTCCAGGAAGCTGTTCCAGGCGTACGTGTAGCGGAAGTACGCGTGCGCGGTGCCGCCGCCGGTCTCGGTAACCTCGAGCCGCCGGTCGATGACCTGCGGGTTGTAGTCGTGGGCCCCGCCGAGCTCGGCGTTGGCATAGCTGACGGCGATGTCGTAGTCGCCGGCCCGGTCGAAGCCCGCGGCCCGCGCGACCTCGAAGGTGTTGGCCGCCCCGTTGCCCACGTTGCCGAGGCCCTTGAGCCCGGAGGCGTTGCTGCCGGAGCTGTCCGCGTAGCTGACCACCGTGGTGGCGCCGTGCCGGATGGTGTTCTCCGCCTCGATCGTGACGGCGGCGGTGTCCGCGGCGGCGACCCGGGTCGTGGTCAACTGCTTGAGCAGGAGGCCCTTCGCGGAGCGGATTTCCACCTCGTTGATGCCCTGGCTGAGGTGCACACGCACGGTGGACTGCCAGGCGCCGGCGTGGGCTGCGGCGAACCGCGCGATCCGACGGCCGTTCACCGTGACGTCGGCGTCCGCTTTGGCGATGCTGCGGTAGTCGAGGCTCAGATCGTAGTAGCCGGTTTCCCACGCTTGCACGTACGCGTCGGCTCGCTGGTCTTTGCCTTTGATCTCGGCGAAGCCGGCGGCCTTGGGCACGGTGTAGGTGATGTGCGCGCCGCCGGCGTAGCGCAGCGTCGAGGCGGGGTAGGCCGTCGGCTCACCGTCGGTGACGTCGGTGAGCAGGAACTTGTCCAGGGTGATGTCGGAGTTCGGCAGCAGGGTCGCCCCGTCCAGGCTGGCCCGCAGTGACAGGGTGTGCTGGCCCGCGGTCAGCGGGACCGTCACCTCGGCGCTACCGCGGTACTGCCACTTCTGATACGAGGTGAGGGCCAGGTCGGCGGTGTACTGCACGATCGTCGGGTTGGCGCCGTCGACGAACAGCGCATGCCGTCCCGGTACTCCCGGCGTGCCGCCGATGACCTGGAATCGGTAGCGCCCGGTGCGCGGCACGGTGACCGTCCAGTCGGCCTTCGAATCCGGCCGGTTGAACGATCCGACGTCGTTGCTGCCGGAGGCGAGGAACTTCCAGCCGCCGCCCGCCAGCGGGTCCTGGTAGTAGACGGTGGCGGAGGTCAGGCTGGTCTTCTCGGCCTCGACGGCGGCCGTCCACACGCTGTTGGCCACCAGCTTCCGGTCCTGTTCGGGGGTGATGAGCACCTGGTAGGCCGCGTAGCGGTCGTAGGTGGGCAGCTCGAGGCTGATCGCGCCGCCGTCGAGGGCCACGCCGTCCAGCACCTTGATCACCGGCGGCGGGCCGGCGACCCCTTCGGCTCCGGTGAGGGTGACCTCGCGGACCTCGATGTCGACCCGCTTGCCGAAGATCCGGCGGTCGAGGCCGGACAGTTGCAACGAGACCGGCTTGCTGCCGCCACCGTAGAGAACCGTGGCCCGCCGGTTGCGGCCGTCGACCGCGGCGATGCCCTGCAGGGTGTCGACGGTGTTGAGGGCGGGCGGGGTGACCGCGACGGTCTGGCTGCCCGCCAGGTCGCCGTACCACTTGTCCATCCACCAGCCGGCGTTCGCGGAGTTGGTGCGGGCGCTGTTGTCGTTGAAGTTGCCCGCGTAGTCCCAGTAGGCGCTCTGCCCGTCGACCTTCAGATCCTCCATGATGGACAGCCACTGGATCAGCTGACCCGGCGTGCCCATGTCGCGCAGCATGCCGTACTCGGTGATGTTGACCGGGATCGGGCCGATGCCCAAGTCGCGTTCGAGCTGGCGGTAGGCGGCGAAGTGCGAGCGGAAGGTGCGCAGGTTGTCGATGCCGAGCTCGTGCCAGATGAACACGTCGGGCAGGACGCCGTTCGCCTTCGCGAAGTTCAAGATGTCGGCGGAGCGCTCGGCCCGCCAGCCGGTGTCACCGGGGCCACCGATGCGGGCATGGCCAAGGCCGTGCCGGGCATAAACCTCTTGGATCTTCTGGTACGTGGCCAGCCAGTCCGCTAGGAACGTCGGCTTCATCGTGGCCCAGTCCGCGTACCAGTTGCCGCCGTCGGGCTCGTTGAACGGGATGAACACGTAATCCTGCGGGCGGGCCGAGGAACTGGCGACCGCCTCGACCACGAACTCGACAACCTCAAGGTAGTCCCACACCCCGTTGGGCGTGGCGACGAAGCTGCCGTCGGCCTGGTTGTAGGTTCGGTCGTCCCCGGGCCGCCGGCTTCCGTTGTACGGCCAGTCCGGGTAGTAGTCCTGGACATAGATGTACATGTCCTTGCCGTTCTTGGCGAAGAAGCCGTTCTCGACCTTGAGCGCGTCGCCGCTGGGATGCTGGGTTCCGTACGGCGCCTTCTGCGAGGTGTTGGTGATGTGCGCCCCGTTGATCAGCGCCTGGGTGGGCGCGCCCTCGTCGCCGAAGCCGTAGAGGGTCCCCGTCGCGCCGCCGCGGAACGCCCCGGTGGGTCGGGCGAAATCGACGCTCAGCACATCGGTGCTCGGGTCGGCGGCGCCCGCAGGCTGCGCCAGACCCCCGGCGAGTAGCACGACGACGGCCACCGGTGCCGTCAGCCTCACGAAGGTGTTCATCATTCTCCCTGGCTACTTGACGACGAAGCTCGCCCACGCGGCGCGGGATGAGTGTGACCGGTCACATTGATTGCCGGAAGTGCTTGTTGCGGTTTTGTTACCAACAAGTGTCGAGGCGCCAAATGGGCGCGCGGCCAGCCACTCCTTGACAAGTTCCTGGACGTCTTAGAAAATTCAGACGTCCTCCCTTGGAGCGATGTCCGATAGGAGCATGATGCCGGACCAGGCAAGCTTTCCGCTGCAGGGCCTTGCCGGACCGGTGCTCGCCACCTGCCCGGCGCGCGCCGCCGAGGACGACTTCTGGCGCCGGGTGACCGCGGGAATCGTCCCCGGCTCCCCGGTCGTTCGCCCGGCGGCGGAGCGGATGTCGACCGTGCTGGACAGGCCCGCCCAGGGCAGCGCCGCCGTCCGGTTGGGCACCCCCGGCCTGTGCGCGCCAAACCCGGCAGCACGCTCGGACCCGGCCCAGGCCCGGCGCCGGTCGGCCGGTCCGCCGGCAGCGCCGGCAACAGTGGCGCCGGCGGCGGCCGCGCTGCGGTGGGACGCGGCGGGCCGGGCCCGGCTCGTGCACGACGGCCTGGCACAGCTACTGACCGAGATCGACATCGGCAACCTGCGGCACGGCGCCGCCGGGCTGCTCAGCACGCTCACCCTGGCCAGCCGGACCCTCGGCGCGCCCGCCTTACGCACCGCCGCCGCCCAGGTAGCGACCAAGATCGTCACCGGGCTCGACCGCACGCCCCGGCCGTTGCCCGGGCTGGCCTACGGCCGTTCCGGCACCGCCTGGGCGCTGCTCGACGCGGCCCGGCACCTGGGCGACGACACGCTCGAACGCAGCGCCGTCGAGCTGGCGTTGGCGGTGCCCGTACGGTGGCCGACTCCCGGCCTCTTCCACGGCGCGGCTGGCGCCGGCCTCACCCAACTGCACTTCTGGCGCGCCACCGGCCGGCCGGAATTCCTGCACCGCGCGGTCGCCTGCGCCGACGGCCTACTGGCGAGCGCCAACCACCTCGACGACGACGTGTACTGGCCAGTCCCCGACGACTTCGACGCGACCCGCGCGGGCCTGCACCACTTCGGGTACGCCCACGGCATCGCCGGGATCGGCACGTTCCTGCTCAGCGCCGGCCTGGTGGCCGGGCGGACCGCCTATCTCGAGGTCGCCGAGCGGGCCGGGGCCACCCTGATCCGCGCCGCCGAGCTCGGCCCGTGGGGCGCGCGCTGGCGTTCCGACCGGTCCAGCCCACCCGGCACGGGCCTGCTGTACCACCTGTGCAGCGGGTCCTCCGGGGTCGGCACCTTCCTGGTACGGCTCTGGGCGTACGCCAAAGATCCGCAGGTGTTTCAACTGGTCACGGCGGCCGCCGACGCGGTGCACCGGACCCGTGGGTCGGCCGGCTCCTCGGTCTGCCACGGCCTGGCCGGCAACGGGGAATTCCTGCTGGACGTCGCCGATCTGCTCGGCGTGGACGGTGCGCCGTTCCGGGACCGGGCGGACGATCTCGGCGCCGCCTTGTTCGCCCGGCACGCCGTCCGCGACGGGCTGATGGTGCTGCCGGACGAGACCGGCGCGGGACTCAGCACCGACTACCAGATCGGCCTCGCCGGCGTCCTGGCATTCCTGCTACGACTCGGCCACGGCAGCCCACGCCCCTGGACCGTGTCAACATGACCGCCAACCGGCCAAGCTGCCGAGCCCAACTCTGT
>Ga0307515_10014294_pt1 | contig 14739 bp, 17 predicted proteins | sample 17_EM_MG_FD_194513 | JGI IMG/M metagenome (GOLD analysis project Ga0307515, IMG submission 194513) | Populus trichocarpa ectomycorrhiza microbial communities from riparian zone in the Pacific Northwest, United States - 17_EM | ecosystem: Host-associated > Plants > Roots > Unclassified | place... | reverse complement strand
CTGCTGACGATAACAAGCGTATCTTGGTGCTCTGGCCCTAGTCCCTTCTCACTTCCTTCTAGCGCTCGTCGATGCATTGCTTCCGCCTCTTTATACTTGCCCAACATCTCTAACACCGAGCCAAGCTCGCTGACGATAATAAGCGTACCCCGGTGCTCTGGCCCTAGTACCTTCTCACTTCCTTCTAGCGCTCGTTGATGCATTGCTTCCGCCTCTTTATACTTGCCCAATCTTTCTAACGCCGAGCTAAGCTCGCTGACGCTAGCGAGCGTATCCGTGTGCTCTGGCCCCAGCACCTTCTCCATTGCTTCTACCGCGGCTCGACCAATCTGCTCTGCTGCTGCGTTTTCACCTCTCTGGTATAAGTACCGCAAAGTATCTCTAGCGACACTTGCCCAGTGTAACGCCTCATCCTTATCTTCGTCATTTAACGCGCGGCCTAGAACCTCCTTTGAGTGCGGAAGGAGCACCTGACAATCTGTCCATGTCTCAGGCTCTCCGCTCGGAAAGACCCTGGCCATAATCCTGACGGACTCCTTTCTCCATTTTTCTAGTTGGTTGTTTTGCTCGAGCCACTTCCTCGTCGACAGCTGCACTAGACGGTGCATCTCAAATGACTGTTGTCGGACCTGGGCCCGGACGAGGGCAAAGCTTGTTAACGGCGCTATCGCGTCCTCAAATTGTAGCTGGTTGGTGCTGTCGTGAAGCAAGTACTCTGGGATCCCTTGTCTATCGAACATGCTTATGAGCGCAAGCAAATCAGTAGCTGCCGGCTTGGTTTTCCGGATTTGGTTGAACGAGATCTGCCATGTTGTGATAGCCGTATGCTGTATGCTATAGTCTCGTCGGAGGTCTCTTGCGTCTTCACTGCTGAGAAGGTTTGCTTGGTTTGCCGTGCTTTCGCGGAATAGCTTGAGATAGGTCGAAATTGTAACCCTTGGCTCTCTCATCCGAATATAGGCGGCGGCGTGAGTGATTGCAAGAGGGATGCATTCCAGGGCCTGGACGAGCGCCTTTGCGTCGCTTTCGGATGGCTCGCCGAATGGAACCCTTGTCTTTAGCAGTGCCAGCGCATCTCCTTCATTCATCGGCTCCACGCGAATAACGTTGTCATGCATTCCTACTAGATTCATTGCTGCGGTCAAGTTTCGCGAAGTAACAAGGATCGATCCGTTCGGAGTCTGTGGAAGGAAGCTTGCTAGGGGCATTTTCCTGCTGGTGACATTGTCTGCCTGCATAGTTTGTTCTTTATCTCTGTCGAAACGAAAGAAAACGTCATCGTCATCAGCATTATCTAGTATCATAAGCCATCGGCCATTCTTCTCGTCGGAAAGCCACCCGGATACCAGTCGCAGGACATCAGCGCTCGAATCGTATCGCCCCGGGAGCTCGATCTTGTCAGCGATCTCTCTGTAGTCCTTCTCGAATCTGGCAGCGTTGCTCGCATGTACCCAAAACACCGAAGTCTGCGGCGCGGAGTCTCCAACTCTGTAGGCGTACTCGATAGCAATCTGGGACTTCCTAAACACAACTTAGCCTGCCTTCTAGCTCGACACTGAACGGAACAGCTTACCCCACGCCTCCTAAACCAACAAGGGCTAACCGGGTGTGATTTTGCAACGTTACCTGTTCGTACTTCCTATTAATTTCTACCATCACATTTTCTCTGCCAATAAACATGCGGTCTCTTTGAAACGGGATCGTAAACGACGGTTTAGGCACTACCAGATTTACAATAATAAGCTCTCTGCTTCGCAACACATGATAATTCCCTCTACGTACAAGAAGCGTCAGCAGTATTAGCAGACGTTGTTTTCCCGCTGTCGGATATCCTTGACCGATCTAGTTCCTTCACCCACCGACGAAGCTCTCCTGCAACTGCTTTGAAGCCGGGGTCATTTCCATCCTCGAATTTTGTCATATCCATATGGTTGCCGTGGATTCCTATTGGCGTGTAGCCGGGTAGGATGGCTGAATCAAGTGGAACAACCTAGAGATATAGATAGATTAGATTAGAGTGTTCTGATATATACACCAGCTAGGGACTGATTTACTTACGGAGCCAATGCCTGGTAAAGGCAATTCCTCATAGAAGCAGGTTATTTCGATCGGTCGGATTCCTTCTTGGTTACGAGACCTAACCATGACATGAAAGCTGTCTTGTATCCGTGCAAGGACTTCGGAATCACTTCTAAGCACTTGTAGAATTTGAGGATTCGTCTGCTTGATGAGGCCAATCGATTTGGCTAACATCTCAGCCCACCTGGCGAGCCCAGAGCCATGGTGTGGGGTGCCGAGGAAAATGATACCGCGGGTTAGGTCAGGAATGTTCTGCAGATGTCTTTCCGGCCGCTGTCTTGAGGATACAAGAGCCTGAAGTATTTGTAAGTCAATTAGGTGATAACTTGTTAGAGTAGAAAAGCTTACATCCTCACAAACAAGCCCTCCTAAACTATGTGCGACAAAGATGATAGGGCGATCGTTCTACACATATCAGCTCTAGAGCAGAATTGCATTGGTAGAAAGCCTACGGTGTCGTCGTCCTCTCGATAGGTGGCCACGGCAGTCAGCAAATTCATTGAATGGTTTCCGATCCTGTTCTGAGCCACCATTCCCCGCCAGTCTGCCACGTAGGCGTCATATCCGAACGTAAGGATGCGGGCGTCAGGGACTTTGTCTGGCAACAACGTCTGCGGCCATGGAGAAGCGGTATCCTTTGCCCTCCATGTCTTCTCGCGATCTCCAGTAAGTCCGTGGACGAAGATAATACTATGCAGAATATCAATTAGCCATTTAGAACCTTAAGCGGTTTCCAGCGATGTTCTTATTATAAGTAACTGCTCACTTTCCCGCATAAAAAGGTAGCTGAAAATTAGTAGACTTAATTTCTAACGGCAGAGATGCTAACTCACTCTACAATACTATTTTCCGATTCATGGAGCAACTTGATGCCTGAGGGAAAGGACTTTGTAGACGGGTTGCTAGCTGGAGCTGTAGTTGACGCGGTTGCGGGGGTAGGGGGTTCGTTCAAATGCTCGCCGGCAGGGCTTTTGCGGCGCCGTCGAAACAAACGACGCATAGACATGGACGTGCCGGACACTCGGATATGAACTGCGCGATGGAGATATCTAGACGTTCACGTTAAGATAGGCTTTGAGCCTAACGTGGGTCCCCATAGAAAAACTAGAGAGGCTCTAATCAGACAAGGCTAGGTTTTTGGAGATCTGCACGTTTCAGCCGTATGTGATGAGTTGTAGCCACACGAATTTGTCACATGACTGATTTCAAACCAGCCTATAACACGACAGAACCCTTTTACTGTATGCAACGGCTTCGCTATTAATGAAGTTAAAAAATTCTAACGGCCCGAGGAAGTTACCACTACCGAGTTTGGCGCACATAAGAACTCCTGCTACTCAGCCAGTAACAACTTTATGGCCCATAATACTCGTTCCTTCACGTTTAGTTCTAAGGGAAAACTTCCTCGTATACATATTTCTTCTGCCACGGTAAGTTACCCCAGGATTATACCAACTATATTAGTTCTACTGGTTAGACGGTCGAATTAAAACTGTCCTTTGCAACGTCGGTTTTCGTGCTAAAAATCTGACCAATCAGAACACGCGACTCTCCCCAATGCTCAGATATTTGAAGCTTTTGATGTTGCTTAACTCTTACTCTGTATATAAAAGTAATATATAAGCTTATTCTTTAGAGTTAAGTCGCTCAATATGGGGTCCCCAGCACTAGGCTTCTTGCAGAACGGAATTCTACACACGCTGCAGCCAAATAGAGTCCTTGGCGCTCTCTCACGCGTTGTTTTGAAAACGGTGTTCGCGTATAGACCACTTACACTAAGTATCTCGACGTTGCAAGGGATACGAACCTACCAGTCAGAGGGAAGGCGTTATTGACAACCCAGGTCAAAACACGCAACTTATTTCGCATCAAACGGATCGACAGCCGGGGGATATACGAAATACGACGGATGACTTAGGATGTACCAATGCACCTACAGACTCATATTCGGAGTCCGCCACAAATTTGGGCAACAGACTATCTTCCTGGAGAGCTGAGTCTAACATGAGCACATACCTGAAGATTTCGCATTAGCCGGGAACATGTCTTTGGCAACATCACCTTTATACGCATTCCAATCTTCCAAACGTCCGGAATACTCTCCTCAGCTCATCATAGCGGACACAAAGCTTGAACCGGGCACGACAGCAACCAGCACCCTCACGGTCTCGACGGCCGACCTCGCCAGCGCCATCTCCAGCGACCTTTCAGACGCCTTCCCCGCCGTCTTCTCAACCTCACGCCTGGTGGCCCTTATGGAAACCGCTAGTGCCAAGCTCTTGCAACCGCTACTCCAGCCAGGCCAGCTCTCAGTCGGGGTGAGCATCGAGATGACTCACTCGGCGCCAACACCTCCCGGGACTGTGGTGACAGCGGTGTCGAGATATACCGGGAAGGAAGGCAAACAGTTTGCGTTCGAGGTCGTGGCGAGTGACCCGGGCGGGGAGATTGGAGAGGCGGTGCACAAGCGGGCGATTGTGGATGTGCAGAGGTTGGAGGAGGGGGCGCGGAAGAGGGTTGGTGTTGCGTTCGCCGAGACCCTTTGTGATGACGGCTCATGACAGAAGATGTTTTCTCACGATATAATTGCATTGTGAGTTCTTCGTCATTCGGATCGCAGGGAGGCTGACAGTGCGGGCGTGGCTCGTGACTGTGGGGTTTGGCGGCTCTTGTTCAGGCTGTGGGGCTCTTCGTAGCTGCGGATTGTTGTGGAAATCCTTGTCGGCTTTGTCACGGTTTCGCGTTGACGTCTGCTTTGTAAGGTTGTGAGTTGATGTGGAGGCATTGGAAAGTTGGAGGCAGCTCCGTAGTGACGGCGTTCGTCTTATGCTTTACTGCGACTAGACGAGAAGATTTCAGCAAATTGATTCGCTCGGATTACATTAGATGTACGACACTTGTCGGGGTTATTTCCGTTGATCTCTGTGCCTGGTTTTGTCACAATGCTTGTTGCGAGTACCAGTGGTCGATGATCATTGCAATCGCAACATGTGCCCACGCCAGTCAGTTTTTTTCAGAGAATGGATATTATAGCAACAAACAGGCAAGATCTCGTCCAATCCAGATGAAAATTTGCAATACCAAAACAATACCGTGTTATTTATGGTTGTTGAGGTTAAGATGGTTGGTTTATGCGCGGCATACACAGCTCCAAAGCACAGGCGTTCGGAACGGTGTCAGCCTAGACCAGATGGGGTCATCCGACTTGCGGGAAGCACCGGGCCGGCACGGTCAGTGCGTCGGCGGCACGTTGTCGCGGGGTTGGGCTTCGATGGGGAGACACGGAGACTCGCAGAAAGTTTGAAAAAAAGGGCCCCAGCCCAGACACGGCTACAGGCCCACAGACGGCCGATGCGGGTTGTCAATGCCCTCCCTACACGCTGCACCTGCGGGTGAGGGCAAGCCCCCTCCTTTCTTCTCTCTGCAACCCACTGAACACGCCATCTCGCGCGCCCTCCACTCTCAAGCAATCACCCTCTTTCTTCGCCATCACACTAACTTTTTCCCGCCCTGCGACCACGCAGGAGGCCCTTTTAAGCTCGTAACAGCAGCCAGAGCGCCCGTGTCATCATGGTTCCGTCATCTGGGGAGTCTCCTGGTTTGCCCGACACGCCGGCATATTAGTGCACTTCCATTCGAGAGGCCTTGGCTGAGCCACCCGCCCTCATATAAGAAAAGCCCAGAGCCAAATCAAGGTAGCACCGCCAACTCCTTTCCCCGCTCCGCTAGCAGTCTTTGTGCACCAAGCATATAATCCAACTATACGCTTCCTATCTTGTGCGAGTGGAGACGAGCAGTGCAGCGTCAGACCTGTCGTGTTTATCAGCTGACCCGAGGACACCAGCAATGAATTGACCTGATCTGCCCGAACGAGCGAACCTTTTAACGACTATCTTACCAGCAGGTGCACAATCCCTCCATCATGAAGAAAGACGTGGTTGAAGGCATGGACGAGGTCGCTGTGTTGTTGGATAGCCTCGAGCAGCAGCATGTAAGACACCCTTCCAAGCGTTGCAACAATACACCCACGCTTCATACCTTCACTATGGTGAACCTCTGTCGTGGCACTCACACCACGACCATGACTAGTTTAGAGCGAGACTAACTGTGCCCAAGCACCATATACCCAACGAAGAACCTCCCCAAACCATGCAGAGCCACTTCTCAGACCTACCCAGCGACCTCGCACTAAATCAGTACAGTTTCACGACATACGCCCGCCTCGAAGACGTTGTGGGAGGATCTGGAGGAGGTTCAGTCCCCACCAAGCCACTAAGCCATAATCGCTACGACTCTCACCATCCCTCGACCGATGATGATTACCACCGCACCCACCCTGATACCTCCTTTGACATACTCCCAGTAGTACACACGCCGAGTGACGGACACGAAGACGATGATTCCGGTTTCGAAATACGGTTTAAGAAACTCGGCCTAAGCCACCCCAGCGGCCTACACGAGAGCATAGAGAATAACAACGGGGCCGGGCAAGACACGCAGGCCTCCCAGGCACAAACCAGCAACCCGCAATGCTGCGCCAAGCCCCCCCTCCTCACCTCCCGAATCGAGCGCGTCCTCGAAGACTTCTCCGAATCCGACTTCTCAGAAGACTGCGGCTTCTACGCCGACGACGAAGACGACGAACACCAACCCTTCCCCACCACCCACGCGCCGACCCACCAAACCACCGCACCGCAGCAACCCACCACCTCAATTCCCCAGCAGGCGCCCCCCGAACCGGCTCTCCAGCCCCTCGATGCCCCAGACACCCACCCCACCGCCCCGCCAAAACGCCACACGCGCGCCCGCACCTTCCCCCTGCGCCTGCACCACGCCCACCACGCCCACCCGCCCCCCAACCCCGCCGCGGCCCCCTCCCTCTCCCGCGCCCCCCTCGCCCCGCGCTTCACCGGCTTCGCGAACCTCCCCTCCACTCTCCCGCCCGTGCACCCGCTCCCGCTCCATCTGCAGCCCCACCCCGGCCACCCGCGCCCTCTACCCCCCGGCCTCGCGCACCCGCACCCGCACTTCGCGCCTAACCCTGCCCCCTTGCCGCTCCCGCTGCCGAGGCGGCAGAGCGAGGTGGTGGTGGATCCGGCGCAGGATGCGTTTTATCAGGCGTTGAAGGGCAGGCTGTGGAAGTTGGCGCAGGAGTTGGAGGCGAGGGGGTCGGGAAGGGTCGTGCGGGGTGCGGAGGGTGAGGGGGAGGCGGGTGAGAATGAAGCGGGTACGGGAGTAGAGGGCGGAGCGGCATCATCGCCGCCGTCGCCGGATGCGAGGGTCGTGGAGGAAGAGGAGCGGGAAGAGGAGGAGTTTGTGGATTCGGAGGCGGAGCTGGCGGAGTTTTTTGCCGGGGATGAGATATTTGCGCCTGTTTCTGCGATTGCTGCTGGGGCTGGGAGGAGAGATGGGGAGGAGGTCCGGGATGGGGCGGAGAGTGGTGTAGATAGCGAGGAGGCGCTGGAGGTGGAGGAGCGGCGGGCTAAGGAGGCGAGCGTGGAGGCGTTGGGGCAGAGGAGGGCGAGTGAGGGGAGGGGGCGGAAGTGGGCGCGCGAGAGGGCCCAGAGGGGGTATAAGAATTGGTTGAAGGTGCCGGATTAGGCGTTAGTGAGGTGGAGAACTTGGTGGGGGAGAACTTGTAGGGGAAAATTAAAAAGAAGGTCGAGGGCAGGTCGAGGGAGAAGAGGGAGCTGGATGTGGGAGAGCGAGGGAATTGGATAAGGGGTTTGGATAGGGGAGACTGGGTGCGAGGTTGTTGCGTAGAATATTCGGACTCGGTCATTGCTTCATTTTCTTCTTCTTCCTTTATCACTGTCCTTTAACTCTACCACCCTTCCACCATCAGAAAACAAGCTTGCGCATCTCTGCATCTCGCCTCCTCTACCCTGAATATACTATACCGTTCCACCTCCGCACCTCCGCATCTCCACCCTTCTCGAACCCGGAGCTCGACATCCCGCAACAACACCAGCTCCAAACTACCCGGCATTACTATTCCCCCCTCCAAAACGCCCCTGCTCCGCACGTCCTCCGCCGTCCCTGCCATCCAGCCAAAGCCGCAGCACGGGGGCCCACTCGAGTCTGAACTAGACCGTCCCCACGCCCTGCCGCACCCGGCATACCGCTTCCAGCGCCCGCGCGCCCGCGCGTCTGGCGGGACTGTGCGCTGCAGCGTGCGTTTTTGCTGACGGAACACGTCGCGGTGGGCCGTTGGAGCGCGGGAGCTGCATGAGGGGGTGGGAGACGTGCGGCGTCACGTGCGTGGGCGGGGGGACGCACGTGAGTGGGGTGGTATGGGGACGGGTGGATTTCAAGGCTTTTTTCTTTGCGCGGGGAGGGCTGGGTTTGATGGGGCTTGGGGGGGTGCTGTTGGGAGAGGTGCGGATGGGAGGTGTGGTTGCGATGGCGGGTGCTGGGAGGGGGGCTTTTTAATGGCTAGAGGGGAGGGGGAGGGAGGTCTGAGGGTTTCGTTGTGGTGGGTTTTGATGGCCGGGCTTCTTTTTGCGGTTCTGGTCGTTGGTGGGGAGATGCTCTGAGTGTTTGGCTGTCGGCAAAAAGGGAGACCGGGAGATGGTAGGTGGTGCTCTCTTTTGGCTATCTGGTCTAGATTGAGCGCGCTGCGAATAAGATCTTTCGAGCGGCGTCTGGGTTTCTGCTCCGTATTTCTGCGGGTGGAATCGGCTTCTCTTGCACGGCTGTCGCTGGGGCCGCCTGCTTTTCCGACTCGTCTTGCTTTCCAGCTGGCGTAATCGCTGTTTCCGCCCTCGCCGCTCGCTTTCCGGAGCATCGAAATCGCTTTGGCCAGCGCCTGTGAATTGGTAGCGGTTAGTTCGATTTAGAGTGAGGATGGAAGGAATGTATTACCACCACAGGAAAAGCGCGACTACGACTGATGCCCCAATGGCGCAACCAATCTTACCACCGAGAGAGAAGTCTGATTTTGTGAGCTCTTCTGATGGCCTGTTCGTTGTTGTATGGACAGGGAGGGGTGCTTACCTGTCGTGAAGCCTTTGCCTGTTGGGGTCGGTGTTGGTGATGCACTTGGAAGTGAGGTTGATGCACTTGGAAGTAAGGTTGATGCACTTGGAAGTAAGGTTGAGGGCGGTGTTCTAGTTGGAAAGCCTTGTGAGGTTGCAGGCGAGGTCGCGGATCTGGAAAACGAGGTGGCCTCTGTGAAAGGCGTGGGTGCGCAGCCCCATCCAGTCATCACTGTTATCGTCGTCCCAGAGCTGGAGAAGTATGGCGAGCTGGAACAATAAGGTGCGGTGAAATCTGTGCATTTGGCTATATTTGCGTTGCTGGAGCATGACGCCGGGCAGGAATCAAGTAAGCTACTCGGGATGCAACTTGTAGGCAGTGATAAAGATGAAGTTTCGCTGATATAACTGGAAATGATATCGGTATTGGCTCGCTTTTGGAAGAATCCCATATAATGCTCTAAGGGCCCATTTTCCTTTGCCGGAGCAGGTGTTGGAGGCAACGGGTCAATATCTGCAGTACTGGTGGATAGCGAACCAATCCATAGCCAAGGTCTAGATATCGCATTTTCGCTCGATATCGTTGTTTGTATGGAGTTTGATAATGATGTTGCAGTAGTTCCGGCGAACTGAACGATCTCAGCCTTGCTAAGCCTTCACACTTTAAGGGTTGCTTACAGGATGACATTGGACTCCTACTAACAACCACACCAGTGCTGTAATGCATTGAGACATTGAGCCTCCTTTGCTCAGCCGTACTCTTAAGATTTGAGTTGGATGGACCGAAACCTTTTATCTTTTTGGCCCATGTCTCTTTCCAATCCATTCTAATTTCGGACCTTGTGGTGGCTTGGCTAGACTGGCCTGCAAGTAATTAGGCGTCGAAGATAGTGTCCATCGAGGTGGCAATGACGTAGCCCGTCAGCCTTCGCCACCTATTTTATGTATATACAGCGTCTCTTCAATTCCGGTGGTTCGCACAGCCACGTCTGCACGGCCTTTTTGTAGGGGAAGTTTTGGTATTTTTGCTGTTTAAGGGAAAGTTAATAAAACACGCTAACCACCAGATGCGCCAGGAGGCTGTATAGCCTCTTTTCTTCGTAGTTCAATCTATACACGAGCACCTGGGTGCAGTTTGTGAGTTAGGTTAAGGCACTAAGGAAGAAATTATTAATTAGGCCTGCACCATTAAAACTCAAACCAAATTAACTAAAAAAAGTCGTGAATATAATAGCAAAGACCTTACTTTAGCGCTATAAATATAGATAATAATAAAAAAGGTCTTTGTTGTGGATATGTTAATGGCAAGACCGCACTCACAAACTGTACCCCGGTGCGAGTCCCTCTTTATGACCTCATAGTCCGTTCAACAGATAGCTTCGCCCAGTGATCTGCAATATTGAAACTGCGCCACCCTTGTGCAGCTGATCGAAGGCCGCGAGAGCCCTAAGAGCGGGGCAATAATTTGCCGGCCAGGCTTTTTCCTCCCGGATTAGGAGCCCTTCTGGCCCCACGTCTTCCCATCATCCGCCCAATATGGCGAACAACTCTTCAATCGACTGTTCTAATCTGTCTTCTAGAACCAATTTTGCCAGCTATATTGCTTCAATAAGAAATGCCACTGGAGGAGATTTTAGCCTTGTCAACGAATGCAGAGCCTCGGTATGCGGCGCTCTTTGGGGCTCAGGAAACCCAGACATTTCTGGAATAGGCATGGCTATCGGCTACGTCCTTGAGACCATCATAGGCACTACTATTGTGGCCGTTTTCTTCGGCCTCGACTGGAGACCAGCATCAAGTAAATCTCTCTGGATCAGACTTGTCATGGTCAGCGCTGCTGAAATTTTCTATGACACTGCAATTTTCTTCGCGTTTGGGATCCAGGTAGCGAGCGTCGTAGCACTTTCTAGAGCGAATTTTGGGATTAATGCTAACGGCATGGGTGTAATAACACTGAAAATCACTTGGGCAATATCCCCACTGACCCTTCTGCCTCTTCTTCCATTTAGCTATGGAAATCTTATCTTTCGGAAGGTCGAGGAATCTAAGATCTCGGAGACTGCAACAAGTGATTCCCCTAGTATCAGACTGAAGGATGAAGAGACGAGAACTGGTTCTGTTAGAAGGGTAGGGCGAAGGAATTTACGATTAGCAACAAAGAGAGAGGAAGAAGCGCGAGATAGACAGCGTTTCTTCCTTTTCGTGCTTTGCTGGATGATATCGATATATCCATTTCTCTCACGCATGGTCGGCACCTTCGGTTAGTAGTCTTAAGCCACAAGCCGCCAGATTCATATTGCAGGCTCTAATAATTTTCAGGACAGAGTCAAATCGGAAACGGCCCGGGCAAAGTCATCTCCACAATCGATTGGGGTAAAATTGAGGACACTTGCTATGATGGTACCAATCCTCTCCTACCATCGCAAGAGACTGCGATGACTGCATTCGGCATCGGAAGCTGGCTTTTCATATCCGTGATCGCCATCTACAAGGTGGCGCTTTTGGCTATTCAGAGACAGTACCCAGAGTCTCGATTGGGTCGTCGTCTCGAAAAGAAGACCGTTTTTCTCGACTCGAATGACGTATTGGAGAGGCGGTTGTGGATAGCGTTATGCGTTACCGTACCGCTGCTATCGGTGAGTCTGATGTGGACTTTTTTCCGATTGCAGAAACTGCAGGCCCAAATGACCGATGCCGCTGGAGGGGTATACTTGGACGGGCAGTGGACTTTTGGACAGATCATTGCCGTAATTGTGTTCATGCCTGTTTTTATCCAAGTTTGGTTTTTGCTGAGGAATGCGAAAATATATCACCCAAGTTTTAGCTAAGTTTGGCCTTAGTGTAAATAGGTACGATAGTTTTGGGGTAAAAATTTAGCGACGAAATGAGAGCCATCTAAAATATCTTTAAATAATTCCGCTGGATCAAACATTGCAAGGGAGGGGGTGAGGAACAAGGGCCTTTATTTTGTGGGAATGAGTCTTACTTAACATGGTAATGAGCGGGGGTGCGGTTTAAGCTGAAAGGCTTGGATTAAATGGATTATTAATATGACTGCGCCTAATAGTTGTCTCCTGAGGCAAGTACTTCTTACTCAGTCACCCGTGGTTAGCCTCCATCTGCATTTGCTGTAGAGATGTCTCGTTCAGCAACCGATTCTTCAGAACCAAATAGTGAAGGACAGACACGTGGCTCTTGATAAGACTTGCGTTCAGGTAAATCGGCTCCGCCTGAAGCTCATGGCGGCTGCTGTGCCCACGTGCTACAACCCCCCAGCACGCCCTTGCTTGCGCACCAAGTTGGCCGCCCCACGTGCTCAGCAGCTGGATCCTCGGCCGATCTACCCGTCGTTCATATCGGAATATGCACGAATGTCCCTCTCCACCATTCCATAGTTCCATGACCTCAAGCTGTGGCATCCTTTGTGCTGCCGCTGCTGCGGTCTGGACCAACTGATCGTAGTCCCAGGGGTTGAGCGAGTGAGAGGTAAGGGCCAAGTACTTCAGAGTTTTCCACTCCACTCCCTTCTTCTCTTTTGGACCCTGTCCAGGCCAGAATGCATGAAAGAAGTCCTTTGCGTCAACGTTGAGAGAGGCGTGCAGTTCCTCGAAATTCCGACTCGACCTGGCAAGATCTTTACCTAAAAGTGTATAACACTCCCGCTTTCTGCTCTCGTGGAGAACATGATTGAAGTCCTCGAATATAGACACTCTCCTCAGACTACTCCTGTACTTGAACACGTTGAGAAACAAAAGATGGTGTTCCGTATCGCGTATTGCCCGCCCGGAGCGACCATTCGTATCGATTCCACGCCATGGCTCATATGTAAAGTTCTCAAGCTGAGTCAAACATTGAATGATCCGCTGCAGGGCCTTGGCCACCGAGAACGCTCGATAGAACTGTCGGCGAATAACGAGTGACTTGATCACTCTGACCTTGGGCAATTTTCGCATCTTCCTGGCAGAAGGTGCACGCAAGTCAAATTTCAGACCGTTGGGGTGTCCAAAGACCCTCATTTTGGCATCGTCTCCTGGCCGGCGAGTTTGTCGCCCTCCTATCCAGCCATGATTACGGCCGTGGTGTGGTTTCTCGGGGCCACCTTTGCTTCCACTCCATGCGGTGTCGTTGATTCGGCTGTACAGCTCTTTGCAAAAGTGTTTTGGGTCACTCGGGGAATGAGCACTCAGCTCCAGTGTCGGTCCTCTTTCCCCGACTCCGAACTCCCCCTTCTTTTCCCAGGTGGATAAAATGGCAAAGAGATCCCAAAGTGCGTTAGTGAAGACAAAGTTGTGGCCCTGAGCCTCCTCAGACGATTCCCGCTTGTTGCAGCACTTGCAGTCGTACTCGGGGAGCTCCAAACGCAGCCAGATCCATTTCACGAACATCCTTCGCTGACCCTGTACGATCCTGCCGAGCTCGAGGAGGTCCGACTGGTGTATAGTGAGACGCTGGAAGTTTGTTCGCTCGAAGAAATACTGCCACTCTCGACAGACGGCCGCGTAGGCCGACTGGTTATGTTTCCGCCATGGGCTTGTTGATTGCTCGCTGTTCGGTTCTACTAACATTTCGAGAGCTATCATCCGCAATTCCGGTGGTAGGCGCCCCCAACAGGTTGTCGAGCTCTGGAGAGACATGATGATCTCGCGGACGGAGACTTGGATCGGACAACTCGAGTCGCGAAATGCGCTTGAATAGGCTGTGTTAGAAGTTGGATTTGCAACGCAAACTAGGCTGCTTTATATGTGGGCATTGATGTTTTGAGTTTGGTTCCCCTCGATGACTCCCACCAGTCATCCATATCGCTAACCTTTTTTGTCAAAAAGTTAAATTCTATGGTCTGAGGGACGTTAGGGCCCCCAATTAACCGACTACCGGTACCAAAGCTTGCACCACCTTATGACTCACCACCCTGTTTCTTGCCATCGCATGTCTCACTACTTATTTCCATTACCTATTTCCATTACCTATTACCGACTAAGTGGCGCTGTCTACAGTGGCAATTGTGGATCATCGTCGTCATCTTCTTGCCACCTACTAGGAAGGACTTTATATACAGCTCTATGGGGTAGCTAATTAGTACCAGAAGTTTAGCTAGTAAGTAAATACTTACTCGTAGATTATTGTAGATAAGTGCTATATTACCTCACTCAGTAATCTATATGACGCATTATTGCTAAATATTATTAGGAATATTATTAGCTTCTTAGCCGCTAATAGAAGCTTTAAATCCTTTAAGCCGCTGTAGAGTTATAGCTAATCTAGAAGCTTCCTAAATACCTTAGGCCTTATATGGGTGAGGCTTATAAGCCGTGCCTTATGGCTGTAAAGTAACTCCGTTGTCCACCTTGTTCCTCTTTATATATTAGTATGCTGAGTACGAACGCTGCCTGGAAATTTATTGCGACTATAAAGGTTAAGCTAATAATATTATATAGGGCTTGCAGATGCGATAGTAGTGTCGCGATTAGGGTGGGTGGAGGCGCCATATTATAAGAAGTCGTTACTTTGGTGTGTATGCGGGAGCTCTAGATTGATCTGGACCCCACATGGAATTTGAAGCTCTAGATTGAACTGGTGCTAAGAACCTTAGTTTAACTACCGTATATAGTATAGCTTTTAAATTTGACGCGCTTACCGATCTGAAGGAGCTTTAGATTAGAAAGTCGTTAGATCTACCGAACAA
>Ga0307515_10014291_pt1 | contig 14740 bp, 10 predicted proteins | sample 17_EM_MG_FD_194513 | JGI IMG/M metagenome (GOLD analysis project Ga0307515, IMG submission 194513) | Populus trichocarpa ectomycorrhiza microbial communities from riparian zone in the Pacific Northwest, United States - 17_EM | ecosystem: Host-associated > Plants > Roots > Unclassified | place... | reverse complement strand
TGGACTTAAATGAACTTGAATTGATTGGAGTTACCCAGCAGAAGGCATCTTCCCAGTTGCCAATATGCTTGCTCTGGCTACAGAAATGATAGAGACTCACCCAGACTTGGAGAGATATGCTCACTGGGAGCTGGCCAAGAGATCTAACAAATTTTGAATTCTAGGAGTATGTTAGAGCCATATACATCTGGAAGCATAGGAGCTGCTAAAAATGGCAACTCTGGGTTGGCTGGGCTGGAGATCAATCTGGGCGCCTCCAAAGGGCGGCGAAGCTGCCACCGTACCTTGTACTATATAATGCCGAGGCGTATGAACACCAGTTGATCAATGGCGAAGCTTGTGGAGTACTGCTAGAACTGGCGGGGTTAGGAGTGGTCCTGCTGGGAGAAGAACCAACTTATAGTTAGGGATCTCAGGATAATAGAATATGAATACTTATACTAGCTGACAGCTTTTTGTTACCGGACAACGGCCTGCTGACGCTTACAAGTACTCAGAAAACACCGGACAGACATCCTCCGCTGACTGCTGACGTCTGGACCACAGAAACCAGTACAGTATTTGCTCCTGAACTTCATTGCTTCTCAGCTAGCACTTGGTTTTGATTTAGTAGCCATTCGACTATAATGTATAGTCATAGTAGTTAGATGAGTAGTCATCGTAAATTAACGTGTCTCTAAGGGCACTTATAATGATGTGTCTGGAGACTTGAAAATCTGATGAGGAGTAGGCTGCCGCCAGTGTTCTCAACCGTCCCCGGCCGTCATCTGCCGACATCCGTGGATCTTTCTCAGTGTACATAATATTCATATAAAATTCGTTACAATTATCTATCCTGACCTTGAAACAAGATCCTTTAGCATCTGCTCCATCTTTACAATGTCTGATTCCGATTCATCCATGTATAACTCTTACCGCGCGCTCTCAGGGCTGAATTGCAAATCATCTAAATATACCCTGCAACCGCCCAATATCGGCCGGGGACGGTAGATGACTGCAGATGACGGTAAGTTCACCGTAACCGATAGACAACAGTCGTAGACGGCAGATGACGGTGAATTCACCGTCCCCGGCAGACAACGGCCGTCCAGCCGTCATTTATATGCTAGGACGGGACGGACAGATTTTCTGCCATCCGTCCTGTCAAGATCTCGGACGGCACCAGCGTCCCCGGCTGTCGGACGGGACGGTTGAGAACACTGGCCGCCCATATGGGGGGCCAACATTACCTAGATCCAGGATATGTCTAAAGTTCCTACTCCCCTGATCCGCGGCATGACGCTTGAGATTACTGGCAGCGACATATATATTGATTGTATCTGCAAGAAATACAGCCCACGTGGTGGTTGTACATATAAAAAACCTTCATCGCCACCGTTGTAGAAAACTGGACCGCTTGCAAAGTCGTGCAAAAGTCAGAAAGCTCCGTCAACTTTCCAGCTTTCCTCCACGTTCACAGCGTAGCAACTTTTGCAGCCTTTTGCAGCCTTTCGCGTGAACTTCCAACTTTCCTCCGTTTTCGCTGCGTGTCTTCTTTCGCCGCTGGTCTCCTTTTGCATCATATAATGTACAATGGATCTCGTTACAAATCTACGCTGGGCGCGATGGGGTAAACAGCAGTATGATATTTACTATCTATCTTTGTAGCCATCTATCGACAGCGATTCTGGGTTCACCAGTAGGTGACTGAATACGGCTCTTAAGTGCACTTGGAAACAGGGGCTGGTTGAAGGTGATGCTCAAGTACGCTTGGAGACGGGTGCACTTGGAGACGGTACTCGAGCGTGCTTGGAGAAGGCACTCAAGCGCATGTAGATGGTTGATCTAAGCTGGGGACGGTAGAAATGGATTCTCCGCAGCATACCGCAGACTGTAGGGATGGACTCACCGGGAGCTAGCAGGAGATAGTTGACAATTAGAAAAGCCTGCGTAGGCCCGGCTTTCTTTTAAAAAGCTGTCAGGCTTTGTAAGAGCTTGCATATTTGAAACATGAAAATTAGCAAAACCTATCTTACTCCCTGAGCCCGTGCTAAAGGTGGCCTGCTGGGCCTACTCTGAAAGCCTCACGGCCGACTTCAAAATGATGAAGTCCGGCCGGCCCGGCCCGTTGGAACACTGATCCTCCTTCATAGGCGACCATCTCTAGCCAGCTCCCTTCCCCAAATGCAACTCTCAACTCCAAGTGCACCTAACCATATAGCTAGCTCCTGTCTCCAGGTGCATTCGACCACGTGGCGAGCTCCCATTTCCAAGTGTACTTGAACACCGTCTCCAGCCAGCTCGTGGTGACTCTAAATGACGGTATCGATAAAGAGATAGATGATAGGACAATTGAAATCGTGCGGAGTATACTCCTAGAGGTTCCAACATTCCTAAACCTTCTTGCGTACCTAATAATTTCTGTATGCAAATCTAAAGGATTTCTGGACAGGTGAACCTAGAGTCTGAGTTCCCCAGGCCACTAAACCTAAAGTTCCCCTAGCCGGTGAACCGAATTCCGAGCTATAGCCTTGTCCGCTGAAAAGCGGGAAAGTTGCTCTGCCATCCTCCACTGGAAAGCTAGAAATATCCCTGCGTTTTCAAACTGGCGCCGTAGACATCAACTGATTTCGGACTTTCGTGTCTGTGAAAGCTCCAAATCGACTTACGGAAATTTTGGGATGAAACCCTGGCGTATACTAAGATAGGGACTTCCAGATTGCCATCTCGAGCCCGTCCAGCCCAGAGTTGCCACCTCCAGCCGGCTCCCGGTATGTCCATCTCCAGCTGGCTCGTCTCTATGCTCCTAGGTGTATGTGACTCTAACCGGCTCCAAAATTCGAAATTGGCTAGCCGCATATGAATGGCATGGCAAATTCATGATTTGAAAATGCAAGCATTTAGAGCTCGTCCATTCAAAGTATTTAATGGCTAACAACCATCACTATTGGGTATTGGAGAAACATTGACATAGTTGATGGCTAAGTGTCCCGTTTCCCCGTGCTCCGTCAAGCCCGCCTAACCTTTATATCTTTCTAGTCCGCTTTCAGTCCTCACAAGAGCGCTTCCCATTACTCCTAGTGCACTTCACAAGAGCGATTCTGGTCAAGGTCAAGTGTGCTTCCCATAACTCCAAAGTGTGCATCCCAAGTGTGCTTCGCGTGTGCGCTTCCCATGACTCCCAAGTTCACTTCCATCCGGTGGTAGTGAGAACCGGATTCTCTTCCCACAGCGTCGCCCGGACCGTCTCCAGTCAGCTTTGAGCCAGTCCCGTGCCACCTCCCAGTGAGCGTATCTCTCCAGCTCCCCGTGAGCATACCGCCCGAGCTTGCAGGGCTGCAGCACACCAGGCGCTATACACCAACGAGAAAATGTCTCATGGTTTCCCCGACATCATTATCGCTCAAACACCAGAACTGGCTGTTGATATGTCCAGTGCTCCCCACCCAAAATTTAGAAGCAAGTGACAAACGGGTAAATGGATTCAGTCTTCATCAGCCCCCGATGACGCTGGATTCCAGGAGTGAGCCACCGGACCTACAAGTTATGATTCGGGGGTTTGTCTCTGCTTATCACTCGCATTTTGCTCCGTCCGACTCACTTATGACGTCATGACCCGCATGACCGGCGATGCTTTGGTTGGAATGTGCTAGCGCACGGAACCAACTACACCTCACCCACCGCCTGCGAACAATGCAGGGACCCGAGAACATGGCCTGCATGTTTAAGGTGCACGCACCTATATCCTACCCCACAGCGTACTTCCCTGCCGTACCACCACCACTCGGAACCAACACTTTGCAAAACTCATGGACTTAATTAGACTGGAATTAATTAAGGCAGCCGCCAACATAATACATACGAGCTAACGTACGGCTAGGCACGAGACTAATTAAGACCGCCTTAAGTTTCGGTCAAGAACGCATTCCAATATGTTTCGGTGTGGGTTTGGCGGGGTGACACCACAGCCTCGAACAAACCATTTACCACCAGAGCGCTACTGTATGATTTAGATAGGTTGCAGATGCTCATGATAATCGAGGACTCAGTAGCGAATTACATTTATTTAGATCAGATAGAGATATTTCGGCGGAATTTGCGGCTGTTATTAACTTACGGAAGTCCACAGCGGCGAATTGTGCTGCGACACGTCCTCGGCAATAGTCATACCAAGATACGAATCTTGGTCTGTAGATTGCCAATCGGAATGCTGAAGTGCGGGTGCGCATCTATCCGTTATCGACCGGCGGCTAATACGGGATGGCGTCTACACTTGCCCTAATGTTTCGGCAGTCGATTGGCGGTTACGTTAGCTTACAGCCAGCCAACTCTATGGAGTGTGGGGTGGTCTGATTTTACATAGTCCAGCGCTCTCGCTGTCTCCCCTTCTTTCTTTTATGACTCTAGTTACTCGATTAAGTCTCTTTTTGCGTGGTACAAACCATTTCGTCAAGTAACCTATTTCTCAAGCAACCGCGGACACAATAAATACTCTTTACCTTTACGCCGTTGCAACCGTTCGTTCGCGCCTAACATATTGGAGAACTGCGAGCCCACATCGTCATGGCGCAACACATTGGTTCTCTCCCCTTCGCTCTGGTCGTGTAGTTCTATTTCTGTGATGATCATTGACAATGGTAGGCATGGACGAAATTTCCTCTGATTGCCTAGACTTCCTCGTCCACCATGTCTTTCTTCCACCGAAGCTTCCCCAAGCCGCCGAGGAGTCCTCTGGCGAAAAATACTCCGTTCTCCTGCGAGTTCTCCACCGCACCTCCGAGCTCTATGCTCGCCAGCTTCCCGGCGACACCTATACCAATTCTGCATGGCCCGCCGCCGTGAAAATGCTCAAACATTTCTGCATGCTTGACAACTACAAATCGCTCTCCGCTCAGGCGTTTGAAAAAGCGGTGGAGGAGATGGTACACGGAGGTTTGATGCATATCCGCTTACCCCTCTCCCTTGTTGAGGACCGGACTAACGGATGCGTACTTAAGATGCCATCGCCCTTCATATCACGTCTCAGAACGCAGGACTTGTGCTCCGTCGAACCGGATCCTCCGTCATATTCACTTCTTTCGAAGCCTCTCCCGCCTCCACGACCGTGACCACAACAACTGGAAAACTCCTCGTATCCTACCCCGGCCCTGCTATTGCTGTTCCTTGGATCAAAGTAACCGATCCGAATTTCCTATCCCGGCTGGCGGATTTTGTGGACAAGATGAAGCGCGATAATCATGGTGCTGCCGCCGGAAGGGGGGTAAAAGCCGGGGAGACGGTGCAAGAGGAGAGAGAGAGCTCTCACCCGAAATTTGTGTCGGAGATGCTTACTGGGATACTGAGAGCGATTGGAGAAGAGGTAGAGGTGGAGAGGTTCATGAAGAGGATAGGAGATGAAGTGCTGTGGGATGATGCAAAGATCCCATGGAGAAGAAGTCCGTTATGGCTGGTAGTTAGGGTGGCGCTACGGATGGTGCTCGGGAAAGAATTGTATAAATGTTTCATGGTCTTCTTTATGACACAGGTGCTTGATCATGCAACACGACAAGGCGTGAAGGGGGATATAGTGTTTGTAATGAATGCTAAGGTAGCACGGAGGGTGTATAAACTTCGGGATCGTATGCCGGGGTTTGTACTTGATGGGGCACAAGCTGTGGTGCATAGGGTCAATTCGCGGATTGAGGAAGAATGGTCGAGGATGCAGAACAACGTCAAGAGATTGGACTGGGACATTACGAGGCTGAAGCATCCCCTCAAGGATGCGACTATTTCGATGTTGCATAGCAGAGACTATGTGAAGAGGCTTAAGTTTGTCAAATATCAGAAGCTGGAGAGAGCAGGATTTGTTCCTAGCGAGGTGGAGAGGATTAATATCACAGGAATGCAGATGCCCGATATATCACACGTGAAGAAAGCTGGAAAGAGAAAGGATATCATGCTGGCTGATTTCGAAACCTGGGTCATGAAGAACCTCTCTACGTGGTTGCTGCGAAACCTCAACCGTCCCGAGGCCTGCCACGATCTCGGAGAACGTATACAGGACTATTTGGCAGCGACAAAAAAGGTGTATCGAGACAGTCCGGAGAGAAACTCGACAATGATCTTGACAACGATGGAGATGTGGGTGGCTTTGGACTATGTCGCCGTGGAATGCTGCCCCTTACTTTCCCAATACTCGCCTGAATTCAACGAATCCCTCCTCTCCACACTCCTCCTGCCCCAGGACCAGCAGCGCACCCGTCTATCCCGCATCGAGACATACATCCAGAAGCGTCGTTCCGCCGCGCTCACAACTAGTGTCTCGGTCTTTTCTAAGGATATCACCAAAGACAGCTTCTCTGTCCGTTATTTTAATGCCTCTAGTTCCCTTCAGCTCCTCAAAAGGAAGATCACTCAGGATGCCAAGGCCGCACAGAGTGCTAAGAAGGCTGAGCTCGAAGAGAAACAAAAACAATATGACCGTATACAAGATGACATCCTGGCTCGCCCCTGTGATTACTTCACCCACCCACAGTATGGTTGGAAGCGCCACGCTCGCGATTGCCAAAGGTGCCAATTGGATACGGATGCATCAAAGATACGAATCGAGATCTACGAATGGCCTCTTCCAGAAGACAAGATCGCTAGTGCTGCGGTCGTCTTTGAGCTGCAGTGCCCGGCACCGTTCGCAATTTGGAGGGAGGTAACATTTCGGATCCGAACTAGCCTTTGCTGTTCTAAACAGCCCCCGCCGAGTGCTCAGAGACCATACGAATCTATAGCTACTTACCGGAGCCTCCAGAACTATTTCGATACAGATCCGCATATCCGTCCGAGTAAACTTTTATACACATCATCCACCAAATCGTTCCTTGCCTCCCACTACAAAAGTGTCCGCTTCCCCGCCACCCCTGAAAATATCTTTGTCAAAAACCCTTTGCGCTTCGAACTGTATGACACGACCACAAGTACCTGGACTGGCTGCATGGACATGGAGATGAGCGTTGGACATCTGTGTACCTTCCGTCTGCCAGATGGTCCTTACAAACCACTCCAATACGCAGTCCGGGGGTATTCGCACTCATCCAACCAAGTTCTCGCCCGACAATACGAGTGCCCCCCCGAGCTTCAGCTGCATGAATATGTAGCATTTGGCCATCTGCGATCCGGCCGGTATCTTCAGTGGTTTAATATACTTCGGGAGCTTCGCAGCCGAACATTGACATTCAGTGCTGAAGCGGTGAGCATGCTAATTATGCAGACTGTCTGGCAGGTCGGATTACCCGGAAACAATGGGAACGGAAGAGAGTGTCATATCCAACCTGGCGAATACGAATTCGGAAAAGAAATGATGCGGGAGCTAAGGGCGATGCTGAAAGAGGTGGAGGCCAATTGGCAAGAGACTGTGGCCGTGCAAACAATGATCGTGCTGGCTGGTCAATTAGTAGCAGTCATGAGGAGCGGAGAAGTCATGACGGAGGCAGTGGCATTTCTTAGGGAGGCACGGAGAGTGACATTGGAGTGGACGAGAGAGCTCGCGGGGAAACTCCTCCAATGCAAACCGGGAGAAGTTCGGGAGTTCCAGTTGCGAGTGGTTCAGATGGCTGCTACATGTAGAATGACGTTTGGTGTCGAGGAGCGTCATTTGCAGCATGTTTTAAGCTCTGATGAAGATGTCGCGGCACTTGTCGAGTGCGCAACTAGAATCTATGATAATTTTCCCGCGATTTCAAGCCAGCTGCAAACGGGAATGAAGGTTTTGACGGAAAGAGACACGAGGATAGCATATGCGGTCGAAGGATATCTGAGGGATCTGATCACAAGCAGCACGAAGGGAATCGATTTGAAGATGATTTGGAGCGTTTACGAACAGGGTGAGGCTTGGGCAGCCATGGAAGGAAGAGATGAAAGATGGGCCTATACTTATACCGCAGCTCGAGAGGGGAGTGAAAGTCAGATGGTGCACTATAATCTGATAAGCGGGGAGTTGCTGGTGGATGGCCTGCCGTTGGGTAGGATGCCCGCGACGTATACGAGTCATGAAACTTATCTAGAGTTGTTTGGAGAGGTTGGGGGTCACATCAATCTATGACTAATTTGCGCTGACGAGGATGCTATTTAGAAAGTACTCGATGTCTTCCCGGCTAGTATGCCGGGCATGGTATTTCAGGCAAAACACTCTATATCTGATTATACGGTATTTGTTCATTCTTCCATCTGTTCTGGATTTGCGCTCATGGTCTTTGCAGGTTGCATTTGCTATGGACGGAAAGGACCTAGTCATACGAACCCAGCGTCAATGTGACGGTCCCATGCAACAACTAATCCCCCGTGTTAAGCTCTCCGGCGACTTTCCTACCAACATTATATACAGTCATGTCTTCTGGCTACGACTTCCGTCTCCATCCGAGTTATCGTTGGGCAGGGACTACACTTACGGTCGCATCGATCTCCGTAATGCAGACACTCCATGGACTACCAAAGATGACTGGTACATCACGCACAGCTACGACTCTTCGAAAACACAGCTCAATCTCGGGCCCGACCGCCTACTGCTCGATATCCGAAGTAGCATCACCACTATGATTATAGATGCCCTCGCCCCCCTGGAGAATGCAACATTCATCGATGTGAGCTTCAAAGACGGATTTGTATATGCGCATCTATCACGTCTGAAACTCGACTTTATCATCAACTGGAATAATAAATTGGAGTGCAAGCAATTCCCCACCATGGTAATTGATGACGACCAACGGATCGGAACATTCATTGGGTTGAGGAACATGCTCGTTGTCCGCCAGGGCCCAACCCGGAGTGTTATCGTCCCATATGGAAAGGTCAAATTCGAGCAGCAGGGTTACCATATGGAAGTTGGCATCTCTACAGCGGGAAACGATAGGGTTAAGTACCATATTTACACTGTGAATACGACCGTTGGCATGCTCGTCGGAAACGGGAGTCTAACGAGCCATCTGTACAAGATTTACCTGCATGCGGTGACGTCGCACTGTCTTCCGGACCCACTAACACGCCGAACTGGAACTGAAGAGGCACTCGTCGGATTAAGGGCGGCAGCAACAACGTCGTTTCAGACGGTGGAAGCGGGAAGCGTCGAAGCGGAATTGTTTGAACTTATAGCAGCGTTAACACCAGTTCGCGTTTACTATCCGGTGCATCTGAAGCGCATGCAACAGGTGAAATGGCAGCTGGGATTATCGCCGTTAGCACAACACGACGAGTTTCGCAAAAGAGTTAAGGAGGTCTTAGCGTATGCGGGGCTCCTAAATATTTTTGAAGATATGAAGGGATCGATTGCGAGACCGCAAGATGACGGATCCGACGATTTGGCGAAGAGAGCGGCAATGAGAAATGGGGTTTTCCGGACAGAGCAGTTTGGAGGGTCGATCGCAGGGCAATCTGGTGATAGGATATATAAGGGCAGAGATGTGGTGAACGGGAATGTCGATGAGGCAAGGGTGTTCTATGTGGCCGGGCTTGTGGAGTGCTGGTCGGGAATTCTAAATGTGCACCCAGAGCTACTGGAATTCCTGGAGGGACTTGATGGGGAGATTCAGGGGACGGGACAAATATCGGCGCTAGAGTTGGGATATCATCAAAAGTGGCTAGGTCCAAATCTTGCGGAGGTGTGGATCACGCTGTATAATGTGTTGAGAGGGGATGCAGAGAAATATGACTGGATGTTTCTCCTGAGCACAATGGCGTACTCCGGGAAGATCGATCTGAGGATTATCGAAACGTTACTGGCATTCGCAACAGAGGAAGCATTCAGACCTATCGACCCACCGAATCACTCCTCATATAATCTTAGCCAAGGTTACATACCCGATGCCGAGGTTCTTACCGTTATAGTCAAAGCCTGTGCAATTGACTTTGAGGATAGCGATGAGTTTGAAGACGAGAGCTGGTTTTGCCAGTTTCACCAAACCGAAGAGGAAATCAACGAATGGCGCATGCAGATATTCGTCGAGAAGAAAGACGCTCAGGTAACTGCTCTGGTACGGGAGCTACTAACTAGGTGGCCTATTCGTGAACCCAGTGTCCTTGAGGATCGTTATCCAATAATCAACGTAACAAAGGCACTCCTCTGCGCATTTCCGTGGTTCGAGAGCTGGAACCGGAACCGCGAGTTTCGAAGTTACATGGCGGAGGTGCAGCAAGCGTTAGATAAAATCAATAGCAACCAACAACCAGAGTTCCAGTTGTACCACTTTGAGCCGTGCAAATACCGGAAATCCTTGCAACGGAATACAATAGGCTTTTCTGACCTTCTCTCCCGCTCGCCTCCGGATCTACCATCAGCTCCGAGTATACTGGGACGAAGCCTCGTTATCCGGGAATCAGGCGTCGAGCAGCAATCAAAAGATGGCAGTCTCGAAACGCTTCTACGTGACTTCCGAGGTGGAGAACCCAACAAGTTTCGGAAGAAGTACGCCGGAGATCTTGAACAAAGCATCGTTGCTTTCCAGACCCAGTTGGCACCCCAAAGCACTGTCGCGGTTATTGATCTGGAACATAAAATCAAGTCACATAGAAGCGACTATAACAAGTATATGAGGGCTGTGTTCTGGGCAATCGAGACACGGTTAGCACCGCTGCACCTCAAAAGCAGCCTGATGCTCCATAAAGCCGGTCTTTGGCCACGCGTTTCTCCGGGACAATTACTTCAGCAACTGGCCACCAATGCTACCGTACAATTGACAGAGGAATGGAAAAGGACGCTCGTCATCTACGGCACAGCCATCACCATGGTCCAGCGCCTCGATCGTCTCCTCCGCCTCCTCCGACTTGCTCCGCGCCACGGAATCTCTTCCGAAATTACCTCTGACTTTCTGAGGGAGCTCGATAATACAGGGCATGAGAACTGGGACCCTATGAAGAACCCAGACTGGCTTCTCATCGAGATCGAAAACAATTTTCTGATTCGCACGGTTCAGGCTGATATAGCATCATCCATGATCAAACCTGAGGGGAATAAAAACTCTATCATGCAATTGTGTATGGGGGAGGGCAAGACATCGGTTATAGTTCCGATAGTTGCAACGTCGCTTGCAGATACCACGAAACTAGTCCGCGTTGTGGTGCTGAAACCGTTATCAGGACAGATGTTTCAGACACTTGTTCAGAAGCTGGGGGGTCTAGTTAATAGACGAATATTCTTCATGCCATTTTCGAGGGGAATTACGATGGGGAAAGAGGAGATTAGAGTTGTACAGAAGCTCTACGATGACTGTATGGAGAGTGGTGGAATACTTCTCGTGCAGCCGGAACACCTTCTATCATTCAAGTTACTGGGTCTGGAGTGGCTATACAACTCGAAGAATAAGAGGGCGGACATAACTGACAAGAATAAGAGCGGCGGAGTGGGAAGCAACGAGAAGAGTGATGGAGAGGTTGCGCAGTGGCTGCTCGATAAACAGAGGTGGTTGGAAGAGTACTCGAGGGATATCCTGGATGAAAGTGATGAAATTCTGAACGTGAAACACGAATTGATCTACACCATTGGGGAACCCACCCCCTTGGAGAATCATCCGGATCGATGGGTCATTATTCAGGAGATCTTCGATCTGATACAGGAGCACTTTAAGGGCGTTGAGGTCAATGTGTTGGATTATGAGGTAGAGACACATGAGCAAATCACCAGATTTGGGTCGATCCGGATTCTGAATCTCGTGGCTGGGAGACAGCTTCTACGTGATATTGCCGAAAAAATCATTGAAGGTAGGCAGCCTCTCCTGCAATTCACGCGGGAAATTCCCCAGCAGCGGGGAGCCGAATCAATGATCTTAGAAACTAATAATTTCAGATCAACTTCTCTCTGTCTCCTTCCGACTCTTCCCAGTCGACAAGCGTCGATTGGCTGCAAAATTCATTGTCGATGCTGATATGACTGAGGATGAGGCTACTCCTCTTCTCAAATACTTTGGCGACAACGATATCTCTAGCGGCATCCTCTACCTCCTCCGAGGTCTGATTTCTCACAACATTCTTCTCTTTTCTCTAATGGAGAAGCGCTGGAAGGTTGACTATGGACTTGACCTTGAACGCTCACTTCTCGCTGTCCCGTATCGAGCCAAGGATTCGCCTGCTGGAAAAGCGGAGTTCAGTCATCCAGATGTTGCACTCACACTGACCTGTCTCAGTTACTATTACGGCGGGCTCAGTGAGACACAGCTGGAGATGTGCTTCAAAAATCTCCACAAGTCAGACAATCCAGCCCTAAAGTATGAACGTTGGATTAAAGGGGTAGTTTTGCCCAAGCCGTACCTTAAGCGCCTCAACGGTATCAATCTTGATGACAAGAAGCAGTGGCAAGAGGTCATATATCCCATCTTCTGCTACAACAAAGCCGTCATCGACTCCTACCTATCTGATGTCGTTTTCCCCAAGCAAGCTAAAGAGTTTCCACACAAGCTATCCACCTCAGGCTGGGACATCGCCGGGCTGAAGAAACATCCAACAACTGGGTTCAGTGGAACCAACGACAATCGCTATCTCCTCCCCTTATCCATCACACAGCTGGACACGAAGGAACAGCTGAACACAAACGCGCGGGTGCTAAGCTATCTTCTGCAGAAGGAAAACAGCTACATGTGCACTGCCGGACCAAACAACGAGCGCATCGGTGTTGAGGATCTGCTAAGGACGCTTGCCAAACATCCGGGGCAGATTCAAGTGCTGCTGGATGTGGGCGCACAGGTGTTGGAGTTAAGGAATGACGAGGTAGCGAAGAGGTGGCTGGAGCTAGTCCCGGGGCATACGGCGCAGGCAGCAGTATATTTCAATGAAAGTGATGAGCTGATGGTATTGACGAGGGACTCGGATGATAAACCCGAGTCATTGATGGTGTCGGCGTTTGCAGATAGGTTGGGAAGTTGTTTGGTTTACTTGGACGAAGCACATACGAGGGGGACTGATTTGAAGCTACCCATAAAGAGCCGGGCGGCAGTTACCCTAGGACCAAACTTGACGAAGGATCGGCTTGTACAAGGTAAGAACTATCGCTGTTACTATGCTATGATAACTAAGAAATAATAGCTTGTATGAGAATGCGGAAGCTCGGAAATGGACATTCAGTAATATTCTGTGGACCTCCTGAAATTGACAGGAAAATCCAAAAAATCGCCCAAGGTAATAACTGTGAGACGATAGAAGTTCGAGATGTCCTATACTGGTGTATGGAGGAAACATGCATTAACGCCCGGAAGCTACTTCCTATCTGGGCAAAGCAAGGAATTGGCTACCAAGAACGTGTCAACGCCTGGAACGATATCAGTAACCAGCAATTCCCAAAAGGCCTGCTCGAGAAGGAATCAAAGTCACTCCAGGAGCACTATGGGTTCGAGCGGTTCAAAAATGATACAATCGACTCTTATCGCACACCCGGGGCAAAAGATGGCAACTTTAAGAAGTTTCTAGAGAGGTGCAAGGATTTAGGGGTCAAGACATTCCGGGGGGCAAAGATGCTGGAGGAGCAGGAGAGAGAGTTGGCACATGAGGTGGAACGTGAGAGGGAGAACCAACGACCGCCCAAAATGGATACAATCAAACATCATCTTTCGGAAGAGGTCAAACAGTTTATAACTACAGGAACTTTGCGCCAAACGTATCACATCCCAAGCACTTGCATTATCCCGGCGTTTAGTGTTCTCGAGAAAACGTCAGCAAATGGGCACCAGCAGCAGCGGACCGCATTCTCTAAAAAATTACTCGCAACCTCCGACTTCTGTCAAGTTATCCGAAGAGGGCGACAGGAGAATGATACGACGGATCGCTTCCTGCGACCAGTCAACTGGATTGTCTCAAGTACCGTTGACCGAAGCATCCTTCTCATTATGAGCTCGTTTGAGGTCAATAGACTACTACCTGAGATCCGGAAATCGACCCAAGTTATCCTACATATTTATAGTCCTCAAGTAACCCGGACTACGCCTTCCTACGAATTGCTCGATTTCTGCTCCGTCCCGCGTCTTCCATTCTCGTGGCAACCCAACACAAATCTGGTCGACCAACTGAACTTATTCGCGGGACAACTATACTTCCGGAACTATAAGGCATATGAGAGGGTGTGCGGATTCTTGGGTCTTCATCTACACGAAACGTCGCCGGAGAAGGCAGTTGTGATACAGAGTGACGGCTTTGTGGAGACGTCAGAACGACAGGCTCTGGGGATGAAATATTATTCGCCGTTTCCAGAGAGTCCAGTTGGTTTGCTGAGGGCATTGATTGGATTTAGGCGCGATGGACAAAGTTATATTGTGACGCATATGGGACACGTTTTACATGGGAGGTTACTGACGGAGGAGGACTTTGAGATACAGGGATTGGATGAGTAGGTATGATAACAACCCGGCAAATATGCAAGCAGCTGTTCACTTCACACCGCTAATATTTGTTTGCAGCTCGACAGTGGACTAAAGGATTTGCTCGCACTTTGCTGGAATGATTTGTGGTAGTTATATCATGGCAGCGGTAGTAAATGTCAGGTTGTGATGAGAGAAATGACTGATTGCTGCAGAATCAATGTTCTTCCCGTTAGCGTTTTTGATTACCTAGGTAGCTTAAAAATATGCAGTAACTATCTTATAGCCTATCCCCTGGATCGTAACCGGTTCCCGGCCCATACGGGCCGCCCGCGCAACCACCTCGCCACACATCCAAAAATGGTCGTCAGAGGCCCTCCTTTTTATCAAGCCTTCTTTAGTAGCAAATAAAACTTTCTATCCAAATGAATTATAAATTATATGTGATGTGACTTTGTAAG